>Ga0210394_10000125_pt1 | contig 187469 bp, 171 predicted proteins | sample IncBWC12MmetaG_FD_160121 | JGI IMG/M metagenome (GOLD analysis project Ga0210394, IMG submission 160121) | Forest soil microbial communities from Barre Woods Harvard Forest LTER site, Petersham, Massachusetts, United States - Inc-BW-C-12-M | ecosystem: Environmental > Terrestrial > Soil >...
CGGGTACAGGAATTTGCCTTCCTGTTGCAGCAAGACTTCTTGGGCGGGCGCGCCCGGACATATGCTGCCCAGGAAAACCGTTATCAGAAGAAACTGCCGCATGGTCGCACTCTCCCATCAGGCTATCTGCTCTTAGAACGGAGGAGTACTGATTTCTTGCGTGAATTAATCCAAAAGGATATCCGGGCTCCCGATTAACCGGACAATGACCCACGATCGCCGTAAGCCGGGCGCGGCAACCGGCGGTGCGAAGCTCGGCATCTGATTAGATGAAAAGCATTCCCAGCCCTGAAACTCCCGGGCCACGATCTGGGAGGAGCGCTCCGCGCTCACCTATCGGCGGCTGGATCCCCGAGTACTCCAGCCGCCGCGTAGGCAGCATGGTCAGGACCGGCGCCCTGCAATTCTCGCCTCAACCTTCGCTGCGGCTTCTTCCAGCTTCTTCGCCGCCTCCCGGAGAAATGAGGCCGTACGGCGTTCGGTCTCCGGCGCTACTTCTTGCTCAAGGTATTGGCGGAGACGCGCAAGCTCTTCATCAATTCGCCGACCGAATTCCTCAAATCTATCCATCGCTCCCTCCATCGTGCGATACGAATTGCTTCAGATCAAGAATAGCGGTTTTTCTCGATACAAAGACAATCGATATCGGTCTCATCGGCGAGGTAGACTTGCTAGTTTCCGATTAACCGAAATCAATTCTTGGATCGTACTATTTGCACTGTGGTTCTATACATACTATGGTAATAGAGGAGCAATGTCCCTGGAATCCGGCTTCGAGCGCTACGGGGCGCTGAGGCGAATGGTCCGTCCGCGATGCGGCCTTTCAGGGGGTCGGGCCGTTGCGCCCACCCTGCGCCTCGCAAAGTGGGAGCAAATGGAGATTACGCTGGGGGCCCAGACCCAAAAACGGGCGAAAACGAGTCTTCGAGGAGAAAATGTGAGAGTTTCGATCTATTCGCGCGTCAGCACGCTAGGACAGGACACCGATATGCAAACGACGGAATTGCGGGAATACTGCAAACGGCGCGGGTGGGATTTAGTGAATGAATGCTCCGATCAGGGCGTCTCAGGTGCAAAAGAATCGCGTCCTGAATTGAATCGCCTAATTGCTGACGCCCACAAGCGCCGGTTCGACGCCGTCGTAGTTTGGAGATTCGATCGATTCGCCCGCTCGGTAAGCCAGCTGCTTCGCGCACTAGAAGAGTTCCGATCGCTCGGAACGGCCCCCAAATAAAAACGGCCTAGCGAGATTGTGATCGCTAAGCCGTTTGTGTTTCTGAATGATAGCTGGTTGCGGGGGTTGGATTTGAACCAACGACCTCCGGGTTATGAGATTGCCTATGCTCTTTCTGTCTGTTCCACGCTGTCTTGCCTGTTTCGCGTTGTCAGTGACTTAGCGATGCTTGGCAGCAACACAAGAAACAGACAGATACAGCGCGAAACAGCCAAGTGTTAGCATCGCGTTAGCACGACTCGCCTTGACGTTGCGATTCTCAAAATCGGTCCTCCGAGGGGTGCCCTAATAGAACCGTCATATCCTTCCGAATCGATTCCGAGACTCGCTCGAGTTTTCCAGCCATGCCCCTGCGTATGCCTTTAGACGTCGTTGCGGTCAATACGAATAGCTTCGGATCAATCAGCGAGTGTACAAAGGCCTCTCCGTAGACCGCTTTCCCAGGCCCTGACAAGATCCGTTCCGAGAGGCGCCCCGATGAGAGCGTGGTCCTTCCCAAAGGCCGGGGGTATTCGCGAATCCGAAGCGTGAGTGCTCCCGGCGAAGCTGTTTTCCCTTTCGACGTACAGGGCTTCGGACCTCCGCGGGTCTGGCGACGTCGCGGGGTGAGAAACACTGCTCCAGAGTTTTGCTCCTCAATCGCGTCTTCGTTCTTATCAATGCCACCCTGAAGACTTGGAGATTCTTATCGTGGTGGCGCGGAAGAGTCCACCGCTTGCTTGGGTGCTTGAAGCGCGTCGATGATACGCAGCGACAGCCGCCATTCGAGGACGAGAATGATTCCCGCGAAACCAAGCAGGATTCGCGGTAGCTTGTTGATCGCTGGAATGTTTAAATCTAGCCAGACCAGACCAAAAACAATGAAAGAATGCAGCGAGACTATTGGAATCATCGCCTTCCAGAACGAACTCGCACCGAGAGGGGGATACTCTCCCACCAGAAGGAAGCCGAAGAACAAGCCCGTCAGTAGATACCCGAGCAATGCGGCGTTCGCCCAGCTCGTTGTCAGGAAAAGAAACGGGGCACCACCACACAAAATCAATGCCAGTCGTATCGTGCCATTCCGATCTGTTGTCATTTCTATTTGCAGTTTTCCTTGTAATTCTTGTACGCTTCTTTCGCAGCCAGCACTTTGCCCGCAGCGTCTAGCACCTTCGCAAGCTTTGCGGCCTTTGCGGCTCTGGACTCAAGTTTTGCAATTCGCGCAACCCGGCTTGGACCGATTCTAGATGCTCCTTTTATTGTAGCAGCAGCGCCTTCCGCCGCCTCAGACGCCATTTCTGCACCGCTCTTCCCGCTATCTACAAGTAGACCATTAATGTCGTCGGGGTCAACTGCCGGTAAGAACGGGTAGACCACACCGGCTACGCATGTAACGGCTTTGTTCAGCCCATAAGTTCGCTGAGAGACAGCTGCGAACACCCCCGTTCCGTAATCCGACAGATCCACAGGCGGGGGTGCATTGCTGTATACAACAATCTGCGTGGGCTTGTTGTAGAAGGCGGCAAAGGCGCTGTCGCTACATGACCCTTGACAGTAATCCTCTACCCCTTCGGATGTATGGGCAACGACCCAGTCGCTATTCGGGTCCGCGGCAACATCATTCAAACTACTGATCGTGCCATTGAACCAAATGCCGCCATTCGGATTACCGTTTGCGTCCGGGCCGGTGCACTCGCTTTCAGTGGAGTCGTGATCGATTGAAGATCCTCCCAATGTCGTCCCGCTGGGACCCTCGGATGCGTTATCGTGGTCGGATGTCGAACCGTCGTTGGCAAGGTAGACGCAATCCAGACCCATCGGGTCAGTGAAGACGAGCGGGTTGTTGCGGGCGTAGGTATAGAGGTTCAATTGTTGTGGGTCGGCAGCGTCGGCAACCGAAAACCCGGAGGGATCCGGCGACATGAAGCGTCCCTGAAAAGATGCGTAGAATCTTGCGTTGGAGTTGTACAATGACGATTCGGCGTCGAACTCCTTACTCGTGAACTTATAATTTGAAGTGCAACTGCTCACAATCGGCGCTCGCTGTGTACCGAATGGATAGTAATCCGTGTCGAGGCAAAGAGTGCCGCTGTGCTGGCCAGATGGAACTTCAACGATTGCGCGCGTTGAACCGATCTGGTCGTTGAGATAGTAAAATACGTCGCCGGAGGAATCGCGCCGTGCTGTCCGCTTGCCATTGAAATAAACATACTCATTGAAGTTACTGTTGGTGACGCTTCCGGTTAGGTCTGTTTCATCCAAAAGCGTTCCATCCACGCCGTACCAATAGAGCTTACCGTTTGATTTCTCAACTCGCTCGTTGTCCCCATCGAAGGTGTAGGTGACACCCGCAGTCGATGCAATAAGGTTTTCAGCGTTAAATGTGTAGCTCCCTCCTCCTGTTCCGGGAATCGTCGTGACATTGCCCGCAGTGTCATAGGTGAGAGCGGCGACGCGGTTGTAGGCACTGACAGTTACGCTCAGGCTTTCTTGGGTGCAGCCAGTGTATGCGGAGGAAATCGGCGAAATCGAAAGGAGGTTGCCCCAGTTCCCCGTCGTGTCGTAGCCGAATTGCTCACCCCAGCAATTGGACGGGCTCGTCGCATACGTGGAACCAGCCGCTGTTGCGATCCTGTTCACCTGGTCATAGGCGAACGTCTGAGAACGAGTAGTATCGCGATCGTTCGTGATGCTTGCAAGGCTGCCGTTGTCCGCTCCGAGGTTGTAATTGAATTTCATGTCAAGGTACGCACCTGCCGCGTTCGTTCCCGTGCATTGTGTCCCAGTCGGCAGGGCCGAGGTGCTTACGAACACCCAACAGGGTTGGAGCCGGGAATTCAAGAGAACACTTTCAGCGAAAAGCAGATTAAGGCTCCGACCAGCCAACTGTCCGTCCGGAGAATAGGCGACACTCGACACGTAGGTGGTGGTCGAGTCCGTCAATGTGAGAGGCTTGCCCGCGCCGCCCGGCGTGTACGTAAACAGTCTACCGCTCGGATATTGGATCGTCGCCACCGATCCATCGTAGTTGAACTGATAGCTGGAAGTTTTCGCGATGCTGTTTGTGGTGCGTTGGTCTGTGACATTCATCCCCTCGGGTGAAGCAGTCTTATTGAGAGTGTACGCCCAGGATTCCGACCCCGCAGCGTCTGTCATGCCCGTCCGCTCACCGATATTCACGCACGTATAAGGGCTACTCCCGCAACTCGAACTATCGTACGAATAAGCCACCACCGGTGCCGACATTGGGCAGGTTTGCGATGTGTACGCTTTTTGCGTCATTCGGCTCAATTTATCGTAGCAATAGGAAATCGTTTGCATTGTCGTCCCCTGCTGGTTCGGGGCTGGCCCGGTCACGGAGAGTACGTTTCCATCGCTATCGTAGGTATAGGCGGTTGCGACAGACGTGAAAGGGCTGACTGCTTCTGTGTTGGACTCCGGATTGGTGGAGCTCGTGAGACGAGAAAGGGAATCGTAAACGAATGTTCGTTGTCGCGAACCCGCCTGCACAACTCCGGTGATGTTGCCGTTCACGTCATGAGTGTATGTGGTCGCATAGACAGGACCGCCCTGCCCAGCACAGGCGTTCTTGGTGGCAGATGACGAAGTCGGTTCGTCGGCCTCGCTGATCCGTCCCAGTCCGTCGGTGATGATGCGCCTCCAGATCCCAGCCTCGTCAACTGCGAGCGTAGCGCTTCCACAATACTGCAATTGTTGAACGCTTCCGTCGGGTTCAGTCGTCGTGGTTTTTCTGCTCAGCGCGTCGTAATTGTAGGTCGTAAGCAGATTCGTGGGTGATCCACGATAAGGGTTGGACACGGTATGCGGGCGACCCAGCGTGTCGTAGGTGTAGTCTGTGTAATCCGTTCCACTGGGGTCGGAAGTCAACTGCTTGTGCAGCAGCCGTCCGAGACCATCTGAGATTTCTACACCGGCGATGGGCACGCGTGAACTGTTCGCGGTGATATTGACATCTACGGATGGAGAAGGTGGGTTGTCGTTGAATGTGTAAGCAACTTGGCCGCCGTCGGGATTCTTTGCAAGCGTCAGCCGCTCCATCTCGTCGTAGGTGTTGGTCGCTGTCTGATTATTGGCGTCGGTTGTCGATGTCAGCAGACCGGTGGTGAAATCGTAGGTCATTGTAGTCGGCTGACCCAAAGCATTTGTCACGCTCGTGAGGTAAGCTCCTGCGTAGGTTGAGGAATATCCATAAGTTGTTGTGTTTCCGTTGGGGTCGGTAACGACGTCGGCCGTTCCGGTGTCAAAGAACGTCGAAGTTGTGCTTAGATTTGCTCCTGTTGTGTTCAAATAGCGGGAAACTGTCGTTGGATTGCCTCGATATGTTCCTCCGGGCGGGGTTGAACTATGCATGGTTGTGATCCCTGAAGACACGGGGGTTGTCTGATCGTAAGCATACGTCGCGGTGGACCCCGGACCTGAGCCCGTAACGGCGACAGAAGCGGGCAGGCTGAGCATGTTGTTGGTCAAATAATTTGAGTTCGATAAAGCCTCATAGGTCGTCGTTGTGGTGCGGAGCAGCGATCCCGGTGCGCCGGCGCCGTAATCGTAGTCCTTCTTGGTTTCGAGTAAACCGTAACTCGCGCCTGATGTCGTGTGGCCATATACCGTCGACAATTGCGTTCCGCTCGCCCAATACGGCGCGTAAAAAGTCAGCGCGCTATCATAGGAATCAGTGGTTTCATTTTCCTGGTTATTGGCCCAGAGATTAGTAGTCTCAGACAACTGACCATACTGCGAACCGGACCACATAGGAGAGTAGTTGTTACCGACCGTTTTCAATAAAGTCCCGCTTGTGTGCGATCCTTGGTAATACTGTGTCTTCGTTTCATAATATGGACAAGTGTTACTAATCACCGGGCTGAATGTGTGGACGGTGTCATTCGAGGCTGGATCGGTTACATCGGTTACAATGTTTTGTATATAGTTGTAAGTCCACGTCGCAGCTGGGCTGACTCCGTCGTTCGGGTTCAACGTGCGGGTTACCACCGCTCTTGCATTCTCATAGTAATGCACGACGCAGATTGGGTCCTCTGTCCTCCAGGTATAAGAAAGCGTACCTCCGGTTGGGAATGTGATCTGCGAAAGGTCGCCATTCCCATCGCTCGTGTACTGGAAGGTCCAAGCGGTCCCATTCGGAAGGACGACACTTTGCAATTCCGTTAGATTCCCGTTTACAGTTTGGTTCTCCCAGTTTAGAGTCTCGGGCACGTTGCTCACGTAACAGAAAGTCAATTTATACGTCCCACCGTTCACTCCAGGCACGTTCCACACCCATGCAGAGCTTGGCACTAGTGGCGTCTGGGGACAGACGCTTGGACTAGTAGAGACAGGGAAGGGAATAATTCGTCCCATGGTGTCGGTCCAACCGGAACTCCAACTCGCGCTGATTTGGTTTCCGTTAACATCTTCCTGACCAAAAACCGTAGCGCCGCCCTCCGGGGCTGCAATCGGAGCCGGGGTGGGGATTGGATAACCACCGGATGATACCGTGGTGCCATTGCCATCAACAAATGTGCCCCCGTACATGTATGTTTGCCAATTGAATCCGTACACGTGACCGCCAGTGCCATCGGCCGATTCCCAGCTCGAAGCGCTGGTGGGAACCATGGGACCATCACTCCCGCCAGACCATCCAGCCGCCGCACTGCAGGTGTAAGTGCCGTACTGATCTCCGATAGGTTGGCACCCGTCTGAGCCTCCGACAAAGACACCGGCCTGTATCACATAGAATCCGTTGGCGAGATACGGACCGCTCGACGTGTAACTACATGACGATCCATCGAGATTGCAATCCCACCAGTTGCCTTGATTGACGTAGTGCAGAACAAAATCGAGGTGCAGTTTCCCTCCTCGCTGCGGATAGGAAATCAGTGGAATGTCTACATTGAGACCATGATTGAGCAAGTTTATCGAGTCGATGTTGCCGCGCTGATACGTCCGATACGGGTTTAAGCCCGTTTCAAAATCCTGGTCCTGCTGGGCAATGGCCGAGGGGGCGAGAGAAATAACCGCCAAGCACGCAACGAGCCAGCATACAACGCGAAACAGGCGCATGGGGATGCCCTCCTCGTTAGATAATTCCGTTCAATTCCATTGAGTTATTGCGTCCCAACAGAGCCTTGGCTCGGGCTAAAGTTTGCCGACGAAATCTGAATATCTGAAAAAAGCGTACCCTGAAAAAATACTTGCAGATGAAACGCAATCGGAACGCCTTGGACTTGCTGATAGTTCGAGTATTGGACCTCTTCCAGCACGGCACTGCTCGAAGTTTGCGCTGGCGCGAGGAATTGGTTGGGGTATGCGGAATTGAATTGCCTGGTGAAAGTCATAGCGACGGGAAGCCAGGTCGATGGGTCCAAATAGATGTCGTATTGGCTTTGCTGCTGGACGTACGCCGCCGACGAAGCAGGGAGACTACTGATCGGCATCTGCCAGACTGCGATATGAAAGACGGACATTCCGTCGCGCGTCTCAACTCCAAGGTCTGAACTGACATAACCAGGCAAACCGAGACCAGACATCAAAATAAACGAAGGATAGAACCACGCAGGGTGAGGCCCCATGAGGTCTTGCGGCGGGACTTGATGCACAGCGCCAGTTGAGTCGGTCCAAGATCCGGCCCGCCAACGACGTGAGATGGTCCTCGTCTCTGCTTGCGAACCCGAAGGCAGTTGAAGTTGAATCTGACTTTGCCCACTCGCAGCGGCGCTCAGCGAAATTGAACCTGTGGTCCCGGCGGTTGTGATTGTCCCAGCCAGGACGACGTTGGTGCCGGAGGGCACTCGATGTTGCGCCATGTAGATATCTGGCAAGTGAGACGCCGGTTGGCCGCTCGGAGAGGAGCCCTGCTGTGCAATCGCAACCGCGGTCAGAAGAAGCGAGGAAACCAAAATCGAAGATAGAAGCGCCAGCCGTTTCAGGGTCATAATTCCTCCACGGCGATCGGATGTTGGTGGCTTATAGCGGAGCGCGTGTAGGCTGTCAAGGAAATAACCACTTGCGGATATTGATTCTCAATTGTAGTGGCGTGGAGGATACCTGAAGAATCGATTTCATACCGAAAGCTGGAACGGGGATACGCCTTCACAAAGACCGACCGGACCGGCAACTGCAATCCCGAGTGAGTACTTGATCGCACGAACGCAATTTGAGAATCGCAAAGCGACAGCCAGCCGATGCCGCGGAGATGACCTACGGCAAAAAAGCCGTGCTGTGGAAATGGCGCCGTCCGAAACTCGAAGAGTCGCGCGATTTTGAGAATAGCAGAATCCTGGCGCCCCATTTCCGCCAATCAGGAATCGTATGACTGAAAAATATATTCACAATCTTTTTGACGCTTGGCAACCAATGTGATAAATCTACCATCGAACGATTTCAGGGAGCGGAACCCTACGGTCGCCCGATCGTGAAATCCGATTGAGCCACGAGAAGTCATCGAGGACGCTTCGGGAAACCGAAGCTCAGTCCGGGACGCCGAAGCCCAGGCACGACTCCGGTCGTGAAGTTCGGCCTGCGAAGACCCCATTCGCGGACGCAGGACAGCGAACGGCAAGCGAGCATGAACCAACGCTTACGGGGCTGAAACACCAGGCACAATAAAACTCGCGCCGATTAGCTTCGACGCGGCGTCGTTTGCGCGCAATCTGATCTTATCGTCCGCTTGAGGGCGATCAGATCGCAAACAAAGCCTGTGTGCTACCCCTGTGCCCCGATGCACCGTTCCAGCCTTCCGTGTTTCAAGGTCAGTCAGTCGATATTGCGTCCCGTTTTGGTTTGGCGCCGCAGCCGACACTACGATGTGATGGATTCTGCCAGCATCCCACCTGACTTCGAGAAACTCCGCCCCATAGAGGCGAAGGTTTCGCGCGCCGGCAAGACCAAACGGATGATTCTGCGCGTCTTCGCCAGTCGAGACAGGTCTCTGCCAAAACTCGCGATTTCGACGCCTGTGGCCGTACGCCGAGGTTCGATCAATCATCGCGGCAGGAAATTCAGAATTCGCGCGCCGCAGAACATCAGTGATTGCGGTTACACGCGCTTGCTGGACCGCCTTGCAGACGGCGACCCCAGCATTGACGAACTGTTCGGGAACTTTCCGGTTCGTCACAAGATCGTGACGGTCGAGGGAGCGATTCCCGAGACTCATCAAGGCGCAATCCTGTACATGCCGTCCGCCGGCAAGATTACCGGTAAGGGTGTGGCCGACAGTCGCCAAATGTGTTCCAAAGAGGTGGATGGTGATTAAAACTCCGCTAGATATTCGACAGGCGCGGAAACGCGCTGGGATCTCGCAAGCCGAACTCGCGCTCACACTCGGTGTCTCCCAGTCCCAAGTTAGCGATCTCGAACGCGGTCTCCGCCGTCGCGTTGCTTGCCTGGACCTCAAAGCCGTGCTGTCTGCAATAGCGAATACGGCCGCGAGAAAGGAGCGGCTCGAAACGGCGAAGCGGGAAGCGATTGAAAGAGTGACGAGCGATTTTGAGATTACCAAAATGCCTGCGGATGCCGGCTGGTGATTTGCCGTGGCCAACCCGAAACCATCCAACGTCCAAGGCGAGAGTCCTGGACCAAAACGGAAGTCGCTTCGAACGATCCTGCTTCCGAATAGCTCGCCGGTTCCGAATTGGTTTTTCGACGAAGTGCTTTCGAATTCAGAAGTGCCGCATGCAACCCGTAGCGTATTTCTCTTTATGCTGCGCAAGACGGTAGGATGGGACAACGAGGTTGAAGAGTTATCGCTTACCGCGATCCAATACGGCTCGGCCGTGTCGCGTCACACGGCAATTCACGCCATCCGGGTGATCTGCGAATGCTGGGGCCTGTTCGACAAGTCGCGAGGGCAGAAGGGTCAGGGTTCGTCAGTTTATAGCATCGCAGGTTTGAGTGAAGACGAGTTCACGGACCGTTGCTCGCTGTGTTACGACATCTATGGCACTTGCCATCCGACAGCAAAGCAACTTCGCGAGAGACCGTGTACCCCTGAATTGCGAATGGCGCAGATGGCAATCAATGAGGCCAACGATGCCAAGCGCCACGCCGAGTTCCTTAGGAGACGTGGTGCAATTACTGCACCGCAGTAGTGAAGTGAATGCACTACTACTGGTGCAACGAATGCACCTCTATTAGTGAAATGGTTGCACTCCCAGTGGTGCAGTCGCTAGTGCTAAAAACGGCACGTATATATGAAGCAGTTGAATCAGACTTGAAGCAGAGTGAAGTGAGAAAAGGAATCAGAGGTTTGATTCAACGGCAAAGCGAAAAGCTTTGTTTACTGACTCACCCAAAACCTGAAAAGCGAATTCGAAGGGCAAAATAGACCCGCGCCGTACGCAAACGTGCGCTTTGAATAATCCGATTGAAAATCCAGAACTTAGCCGCCGCATCTTGGCGGCTTTTGCTTTTTCAGGGGGCTTTTGATGCAAGACCTGCTTACCGTTGGCGAAGTTGCGGCGTTATTGCGCGTTCCGGCGTCTTGGATTTACGCGCGGACGGCTGATGCCGGTGTCGAAGAGATCCCGCACCTCAAACTTGGCCGCCATCTCCGATTTCGTCGCGCTGAGGTTGAAACCTGGGTCGAGCGTCATCATCGGGGCGCAAATTCTGCGGGTAGCGAACCCGAAGAGGGAATTGCGACTCCGCAAACGAGTGAAACAAAGCGCGTTAACAACGCCAAATTCGCTGCTAACAGCGGGTGCTAACAGACCGATGTCAAAAAAGAAGCCACGAACCGAGTCGCAGCGCGCCGCCGGGAAGCGGAATCTCGTCGAGTTCAACAAATCCCGCGGCGGTCGGCCAGCCATGAAGCACGGCGTCGGCGCATTGATCGCGACCGGCGAACTGCCAGACGTTCCTGGTGCCGCGGAAGTGGACAAGGCGGTCGAGGAAATCATTGCCGGCTTCGTCAGCGACTTGGGCGGCGCGGAAGCCATCACGGCCGCGCAGCGGGTGATCCTCAGCGGCCTTCGTTTGAGTCTGCGGGTGCAAGGCTTGGGCGAGATTCATTTGAAGAGCGCGGGTGTCGTGAACAAAGAAACGCGGAAGCCTACGGCACTACTGACCGTCCTCGCGACGTTCATCAATTCCGCCAGGTTATCCGCGCTCGCGTTGGGACTGGGGCGCGTACCGCGGAACGTCACCAATTCGCTTGATGCCGCGATGCGCGAGATCGCGGAACGGGAACACGGAGCCTCTGGTGAAACTCAGTAAGAAAATTAGCTTCGCGGCGTTCTGCGCGGACCTATTGGGCGAGGCCATCTCGCCGGCATGGGTCGCGGCGTACAAGGCACTCGACGGCGAACGGCTAAACGCCACTGAACTCGAAGCCTGGCGCGCGATGACCGGCTTGACCGATTACGTTGCGCAGGACAGTCGGGAGCTGGTCGCGATCAAAGGGCGCCGCGCGCAGGGTTCGAAGACAGCCTGCAAGTACTTGATTTACAAGCTCCACACGGGCGATTACCGGCGCTTCGCGGCGCGCAGCGACCGACTCCATGTGCCAATCATCGCCCAGGTCCGGGAAACGGCGCGGGAGATCATGTCGTACCTGCATTCGTTTTACGCGGACTCCGCTGCACTGCGGAACGAAGTACACGAGACGTTCAAGCAATCAATCGAGCTGAAAAACGGCTTCGTTTTGTCGGTCCAGACATGCAGCTACCGCGCGCCGCGCGGGATCACGGCGCCCCTTGCGCTGCTCGACGAGGTTGGTGTATGGCGCTTTGAAGGCTCCGACGTGGACCATGAAGTCGTCCGGTCGCTCACGCCGGCGATGGTCCAGTTTCCGAATCGCAAGCTGATCCTGCTCGGCTCGCCATGGGTCAAAGCAGGCGTGTTGTTTGAGCGTTGGGAGCGCAGATTTGAGTCTGCCGATCGCCTGGTAGTTCACTGTCCCACGCCGTTGATGAACTCGACGATTTCGGCAGAGGAGCTGGCCCGCGAAGAGCAAAACGACCCCCAAAACTATCGGCGAGAGTTCTTGGCCGAGTGGCTTTCGGACGTGGATGCCTTCCTACCCGAAACGGACATCGCGGCCGCAGTACGCTCTGGTGTCCGTGAGCGAGCGCTGGTGAAAGCGTTCAAGGGCGGTTATTGCGCTGCGCTGGACGCCAGTGGATTGAGCGGCCGCGACAAATTCACGTTGGCAGTAGCTCATGGTGCAAAGCGCGCATCGAGCGATGCAACGACCGTCGAACTCGATCTCCTGCGCGGCTGGTCGCGTTCAGGCGTCGGCGAGGTTTGCGATGAAATCGCGTTGATCCTGAAGTCGTACGGTTTGACGACGGTCGTTGGCGATCAATTCGGCTACTCGTTTTTGCGGGAACTGCTCGCGCAGCGCGGAATCACGGTCTCGCAGAAACCGTTCACTAGCCGCAGTAAACCAGAGATTCTGCTCAATCTCAAACTGGCGCTCGCCCAGGGTCGCGTTGGATTGCTTGACCATCCGGAATGCCTTCGTGAGCTGCGGATGCTCGAATCCAGGCGCACTTCGGGTGGTAACTACTCCATTGCCGCGCCGCGCGGTCAACACGACGACTTCGCGATCGTGACAGCGCTGCTGGCGTTCGAAATGAAGGAGTCCAATTCGAGTGCCGGCTTCCTAATTGTGAACGGCGCTGTCGTTGGAGACACCGCCCCGAACTGGAAAGACGACCGATTCTACCGGACGCCCAAACGTCATTTTTAGAGGAGTTGTGAACGATGAGTGAAAACGCACGAGATTTGAAAAGCGCCGAAAGCTTGCTGTTGGCACTGTCCGGCGACGTCGAGTTGCGGCAATCGCGCATCCGCAAAACAGGATCGTGGTGTTTCTTTTGCGCCGACGACCACTCGCTCGCGCGTTGCGGCTGCCCGATGCCCGAATCTCTCGGATGCCTCGGTCAACGTGTCTGCGCCGCTTGCGCCACAGCACATCGCGCGATTGCCGGACACCTCAAACGGATGTTCGCAGCGCCCATCGTAGATCGCAGCAGTTCCGTCAGAGCGAAGTTGTTCAGCCAATTGCACGGAGCCGCGAATGAACTCGCCGATAAAAAAGGCGAACCGATGGAAGGATCGCTGCACTTTCATTTGGCCCAAGCGTGCCCGTTTGACGACGAGAAACCCGAATTCAAAGGCAAGATTCTCCACGCTTTCGAGCGGTCGAAATTCGGCGATTTTCAGGGCCTCGCGAAAGAATTGGCACGCGAGACAGACGAGGAGTTGAAACTCAAAGTGGCACGATGGTTTTCCTGCATCCGTTAGCGCTCGAATCCATAAAAACACTCAATTCGACCCATCACGCGCATACCTGCGCGTAAGGATAAGTCATGCAACTTCACGCAAGCGCTCTTCAGGTTGGCGCAGGGACAGGTGTTCAGCCTGTTGCGGCGCCCGGCGCGGGAAAACGGATAACCGTGCTCGGCATGGTCGTTTCGGTCGGGGGCACCGCGACGAACGTTTCGTTGATTGATTCCCTGAATGCAGCGAACACGAAGCAATGGAATTTCTCAGCGAATGAGCACGCCGAACCTTCCACGGTCCGGTGGGAGCTTTCAAACAACGCAGCGCTGCAGTACACGACAAGCGCGGCCGGACCGACCTCGATTGAGGTTGACTACATCATCGAGGCGACCGGCGGGACTGGAAATTAGATTTTTAGATTCACAAATTCAGCAGGGCAAAAGGGAGACGAAATGTCCATGATCGTTGAGTTGCGAAAAACACAGTTGAAAGCCGAACTGGCCACCTTAGAGACGGCAGAGCAGCGCGCGAAAACGCTTGCGTCGCAGCTGGCCGAAGCCGATGCCGCCGTCAATGCGGCGTCTCAGCTTGTACGGGTGAACAAGGCCCGGCTCGCCGATGGAATCGCGGAGTTGGAGGTGCTGTCGAAAGAGGCTGCGTTCATTCCGCAGGGAATGTCCGGGATGCGCGCCAACCACGACATTCGAACTCAGCGAGTCGACCGAAACGTCAGCGAACTCACCGCGGAACGCGACCGGCTCGATGGCGAACTCAGGAAAAAGCAGTACGATCTCGAAAAGATCGTCGAGCAAGTCGCCGAGCATCCAGCCTACAAAACCACTGTCGCGAAGCAACACGCTCTAATCGCCAAGGCGGTCGAAATCGCCAGATCGTTGTTTGCAGTTTCGCTCGACGAAGTGCGCAACGTGGTGGCAAAGCTCTCGCAGCTCGCGGACGAAGAGAATCGACTGCTCGACGCCTTGGTTCCCACGCTACGCGAGGCCGGCTTGCCGGAAATCAGGAGAACGCTCGCCCGATTTGTCCAGCAAGTCACGCCGCACGCCGTCATCGAAGCACTGCCGGACGCTCGCAGTCAGGTATTCGCAGCCATCACGCAGATTAACGAAGTCGCGTCACGCGAGGTAGTCCGGTGAAAAGTTACTTTGGGAGACTACGCGACCGCCGGCACTTGCGGAAGCTAAACAAAGAAAAGCATGAATTGATCGGGCCAACGCCGCGATGTGGCGACACGAGGGCTCGGGTTCGCTGGCTGAACGCGGCGCTTCATCGAGCGCTTAAAAATGGCGATCGCACGGAGGTCGAAAGACTGACGCCACTTTGTTTGGCTGCGCGCAAGGAATTCGAGGCGCTCCTGGCTTTCAAACACACTGAAAATAAGCGAGTCAACGACCGCGCACGCGCGGGATTGTTGGTGGGGGTTCGCCAATGAAAATGGACTGGTTTCGCAATCTTCGCCAGCGTCAACTAACAAAAACGGTCGAACGCCACACCCGCGAAGGTCGCGAGCGGGATGCGAGGCGCGCGGACGCCCGAAGACGCCGCGAGTGGATTGTAGCGGCGGTCGCAGTGTCGGACGGAAATATGGACGTCTTGGAAACTCTGCGGACATCAGCGCTTGAAGTCGTGGCGGAACTCGAAGCGCTCGACCGCGAGGACATCGCCGCGAACGAACGACTCGTCGCGTACATCAAGAAATTTAATGGAGAAAAATAATGGGAACCATCCCAGGACCGATCATTTCTTTCCGTGTTTCCGGGCCGGAACTTCAGGGCGCGGTACAGCCCGCGTTCCAGCAGCTGCGCGATCAGGCGAGGACTGTCTCGAACCAAATTGCGGACGATTGGAAGAGAATGGCTGCGCAGATCCGCGCGAGCGTCGCTCAGGGCATTGCGGGCGACAAGGAAGTCGTTGCGCAGAGAACTCAGCTCTTGTCGATTCTCGACAAAGAACTGTCGGGAATGCGAACTCGCCATGAAATAACGACTAAAGAACTCTCAACGCTCAAGGCTATGACGCTCGAACGCGAACGGCAGGCCGACGCAATCAAGCGCGGGGTCGGTGTCGGCGTAACTGCGGGAACTTCGAGCGCTCTCGGCCAAGCCTCTCAACAGGCCATCCTTGGTATCGGGCGCGTTCTCGATTCGCTCGTGAATCGTTATCTGGGCGGCGCGGCGGGTGCAGCGTTTCGTACTGGAAGAGATGTTCAATATTACGGGGCACAGGCGGGCGGAGGACTCGGCGGCGGCCTGTCATCTATTTTTTCTTCGATTCCCACGAGCACGATAGCGGCGGGCGCCCTTGCCGCGGCAGTCGCAGCAATTGGCATCGCCGCTACCGCGTCCGCGAAGGATCTGATAGATCAAAACGAGGAGCTGAAAAACACAGCGGCCATCACCGGGCTCACGACGCGCGAGGTTCAAAAATATAACGAAGCGGCGAAGTTGCTGGGGCTCGATGCCGGAACGGTGACGACCGGACTCTCGCGCCTGCAATCCCAACTCGGCGATTTTATTATCAAGGGAAAAGAAGGCCGTGAGGAGACGGGCAAGTTTGTAAATGTCCTTCACCAATACGGCGTCGAGATTACCGATTCAAGCAATCGTCTTCGTCCCGCCGGGCAGATTCTTTCTGACTTCGCACAAGCATTGCGCGAGATTCCAGATCAAGCGACGCGCACGGCCGTGGCGATGGACGCTCTCGGTGGACGAAACAGAGAACTCGCTGCGCTCGTTCTCCGCAACGATGTAAACTTCAACCAACTTCTCGCCACGATTGACAAATCCGGAGTGATTATCGGTACGGGCATGTCCCAGACGCTCGACAAGGGCGAAGATTCTCTGAGGAAGTTTGAGCTTCAAACGGACTCCGCAAAGAAACAAGTCGAAGAGTTCCTGGCGTCTGGATTTTTCAAGGGCGTTCACATTGTCAGATTTGTTTATAAGTCGTTCACGAATCCCTCCGAAGCTAACGCCGATGCTGCGAGAGACCGCTTGGCCCGGACCACCATTGATGTGGGGGGCGAGATGTCCAGACTTATCCCCACGCCAGCATCCGCAGGAGTTCTAGCGGACAGCCTCAACGATTTTTATAACAAGGCGGCTGGGGGAGAACTCCATCGTCAAGAGGCAATACGCGCTGGCGGTGAGCAGGAATTGAATCTTCAGAGGATGCTCAAAGAGTATTCCGATGACGTCAAGGAAGGTCATACTGAAGATGCCGCGATTATCCTAAAGCAGATTAATTCGACCCAGGCACTCCTTGACCTAGAGAAGCAACGCGCTGAAATATGGCAACGCATACGGAAAGATGTCTATCGTCCTTCAGCCGGAAACACTGCGCCCGGCCGCGAAGCGCGCAGCGTTCAAGACCTCATCAATAATTTGCTCAATCCAGGTCAAGGCGGCGCGCCGGACATCGGGATTGGCGGCATCAGCACAGCGAACCCTCTTGCCGGGATTTTAGGTCCAGCCGCAAAGCCGGGTGTCAATGCCGCGGAGCTGCTCACGCAGATTAACAAAGAGCACGAAGACCTGTTCCGGTCGCAGGCTTCGATTGACGCAGAGCACTACCGGGACGAGCTCGACTCGCTCAACGAAGCGCTGAAAAAGAAGCTAATTTCACAGCAGGAATACAACGATGCCGCATTGAAGCTGGCCCAAGATCGCAACAAAACTCTCTCGGATGCGGATAAAAAGTACGAGGACGAAGCAGGGAGTCTGTTTGAAAGCCTGATCTCTGGGAAGACGAAGAGTTTTACCGAAGCGTTGCTCAAGGATGTCGAGAACATCGCGCTCGGTCCAGTAAAGAAAATCTTCGAACAGTTGATCGGCTCGCAACTCCAAGCATTGTCAGACCTGTTCAGCGGCAAGAAGTCGGCTCCTGGTAAGTCGGGCGGTATCTGGGGAACCGTGTTCGGGAAGATTGGCGGAACGGTCGGACCTGGCGGGACTCCTGGTTGGTGGCCGGGAGCTATTGGTGGTGGTGCGGGCGGCGGGGTTGGGCAGACAGGTGTCTCGACGCAGGTTATGAACGTCACCGCGCAGGTGGTCAACATCCTTAGCGCGGGCGCGGCGGGAACTGGCGGCGCAGGTGGCAGCATTGGGAATTTCTTCGGTGCGAACAGCCTTCTCGGTGGTTTCGGTAACTTTTTTGGGAATCTCAATCCGTTTGGAGGGTCGGGAAGTCCATCCGCTGGCGGCGCTGGCGGGTCAACCGCATCCGTCTCGACGCTAGGGAGAATTCTAAGCGCGGCGAGTCCATTCGCTGCGGGAGCTGCAGCTCTTGGTCTTGGCCTTGCAACGGGCAACGAATCCACAATGGCAATCGGCGCCGCGGCGCTTGCAGGGAAAGCCTCAACCCTGCTTTCTGGTATCAGCGGGCTTCCTTCTGGACTTTCGAGCGCGCTCAGTACGTTTGGACAGGCGGCTCCGGGATTTGGAATCGCCGCGTCCGGAATCATTAATGCGGGGCAGGCTCGCACTGTTGGCGGGAAGATAGGCGGAACCCTCGAAGCTGGAGCGGGCGGTGCGCTTGCAGGACTGATAATCGGAGGGCCGATTGGCGCGGCGATCGGCGGGGCCATTGGTCTGATCGGTGGAACTATCGCCAGCGTATTCGGCGGCGGCCCGCAAGGTTTTCAACAGAGCGTTCAGTACGCTATGGCGCACAATCAGTACCACGCCCCGCTGTCTGAAAACTTCTCTTTCGCTTCGAACGGTTCGATTGCAAACACTCTCGGGACAGGGTTCTTTCAGTCTGGAAGCCAGTTCTCACAGTACAGACTTCCGGCAAACACATCCTTTGCCGCGAGCGCTCTGACAGGAGATTTGACCTGGCAGCAAATCTACCAACTTCAAAACAGCGGCTTGAATCCGAACGCGCCATTCCTAGGAAACCCCTCAACGAATCCGTATGTTGGACAAGGGCCGGTGGGCAATCGCGCATCAACGCCGCCACCAGTCGTGAATATGACTGTGGCGCTACCGGGTTTCATTGACGCTCAAGGCGCAACGGCCGCGCTCGCTCCGCATGTGGCGAAGCTAACTCAGATGATTTCGAAAGAACTTAGCAATTCATCTTCGGGATTTGGTAACAGTACTCGCAGGGCTGTGTTTCTGCCATAGTTTGAGACTCTCAAAATTCACGAGTTTCTGGTTGGTAGGCGAAGAAACCGGGGTGCCAGAAAGGGGCCACCTTCCCCGAAATCCATCCTGACTTCGCGCGCAAAGCTGCCGAGCCTACCGTCAAAATGGAATCGGTGGCTTGCAACAGCGGGCCGGACGACGCGAATCGTCCGGTCCGTTTTATTTTGAATGGCAAAGTTTGAATTTCAGGTGAACGGGCGGAGGGTGAAGGCGACCTGAAAGGGGCGATGACAATCGTCCTGGAAATCGCTATTACCTGTGCGTGAGTACGTCGTGTCCGTTCCCGGGGCTCGCATCCTCGGAAAATAATGGCGGCTCACACTGAGCGTGCCGGGTGACCACCTCCGCCCGGCACGTTTTTGTTTGTGTGGTGGTCGATTATTTCCGCTGTTCGTTCAACATCACAGTTTTGAGTTTCGGGAGCACGAGTAAAGGATCGAAGCGACCCGGAAGTGGCCACAGACCACGCAGACGCTTCGTCCACCGTACACTGTCGCGTCCGTCCGAGGATAACCCTCGCTTGAAACCGGCAGCTACACAACAACGGGCCTTTCGATTCACGTCGAAGGTCCGTTTTTCTTTGTAGTCAATTTCCAAAATCAAATGAGGAGTGAGAAATGAAAAGAATATTTCTATTGGTGTGCGGTTTTCTGTTCCTTGCGCTCGGATCGCGAGCGCAAGGTCCCAGCGCCTTTCCTTACGCGAAGCCCGTCCCGAACGATACCTCGACCGGGACGACGCAGTTCACGCTTACGAAAATCAATTCTTCGGGGAACGCCGTCATCATGTCGTCTTCCGATGTGAACGGATTTTCAGGCGTCTGCGTGTCTAACTGCGGCACGTCCGGGACGGCATGGATCGTCTTCGCGGGACTCGTACCGTTAAAGGTCGAAAACACCGCGACGGCTAGCCACTACGTCACCATTGGTTCAACGACGGGCGGTGACGGTCACGATACCGGCTCGACGAGTTATCCTGGATCTGGTGCTGTGGTTGGCCGCGTGCAGGCTGGCGCGTCTTCTGGCAACGTCGCGATGGTTGACATTTTCGGGCCGGAAGTTATTGCAAGCTCTCCCGCGGCGCCGACGATCACCGTCGCGAATGCCAGTTCCACCGGGACGACTACCAGCACGCTCACGAAGCTGACAGGAGCGCCTTCGACTGCCGTAATCGCTGCGACGACAGACACGAAAGGCATTGTCGGAATCGTGACAAGCGGAGCCGGTACTACTGGAAACGCAGTGATTCAGATCGCCGGAACGGTCAACTGCGTTTTTGACGGTACAACCACGGCGGATGATTACGTTCAAATATCTTCAACAACGAGCGGAGACTGTCACGACTCAGGGCCGAATTATCCGACCGGCGGCCAGGCGATCGGCAGAGTTCTTTCGACGAACGGAAGTGCTGGAACATACAGCATCGTTTTGTTCCCGGCGGAAATTCAGGCGGCTGCCAGTCCGGCCTGGAACTCCAATACCAACCCTACGGGCAATCTATCGCTGGCGATGGGCAGTAACACTTCGGCCTTTCAGACCACCACAGCCGTAAATAACTTTTTTGAGTGGGCCAACACCGCAGCCGCCACAAGCAGTGTGGCGCAAAGCTCTCCAATTCTTTCGCTTTGCGGGCAGGCTTGGGAAGGTGGTACGCCGGCGAATACGCAGGACTGCATTCAGTTGCAAACCGTACTGGCGAACGGATCGAACCCCATTCCGACGCTGACCGTTACAGATAGCGGCTCAAGCACCAACAGTGGCTTTGAACTGTTACTTCCGGCGGCGGCTATCGTGAAGGGTACCAACTCTCTAACGATGTCCTCTGGTGGGGCCTCTTCATATACTTCCGCAAACGGTCAAGGGGTTATCGTCGGTGACGCCAGTCACAATTTTTTCTACGGGCAGAGGCCCGGGCAGTCCACGACGGAAACGATTCAACTCTGCGACAGCGCGGCGACAGTGCAATGCGTCATCGGAGCTACGAGCCTCGCAGCAACCTCAGCGGGCATAACGGCCGGGCAGACGGTTCAGGTTGACACTTCCAATGCCAACAGCCTTGTTGTGGGAGCCACTGCTTCAGGTGCTGGAGTGGTAATCGGATTTGCAGTCAATACCACAACGACCGGGCAGATTGTTCAGTTAGCGATACCAGGATCGGTTATTAACACTCCCATTTTAGGGACTGGCACTTGCGCCACTCTTGGGCAGTTCGTAATTCAAGACACAACAACTGCGGGCCGCGTGAAATGCACCGGAACATACACAGCGGGTACGGTGCTCGGAACTGTGGTGACAGTTCAATCCACGGTTGGATCGGCTGTGGGCGTTTTGGTCTGGCCAAGATAATGAAATTCCTACTCGCACTTTCGGCGCTTTTGTTGGTAACGACCTTTGCCGTGTCCGCGCAGACTTGCACCGCCGCAAGTCTGCGCGGACGCAGGTAGGGGTGTCATTTGACTTACGGACGGTGCTATCCCATGTTAGTTCTCAGATTAGTCTTAATTGCTTGGGCAATTTTCCTTGCGTTGAATCCAATCTATACCCCCTGTGCGTTTCAATCGAACCGCATCAATTGGACCGCCGATGGGCTGAACCATTTCGTTCCCGATTTTTTCAAGAGGTTGGTTCGCCATCGAGAACCTTACGGCATCAATGGTTACGAAAGCTATGGGGTCGTCGTCTTTACGGATTCTCGCTTTCATATCGTGCCACCACTCGTGAGCGCGGTCAGTTCTGCCTTCGAAAAGTTCATAGGCGACATCCGAGTGACCAATCATTTCCCATACCGGTTCTTCAAAAGTATCCAAGGAGAATTCGGTTTCGATTTGCCCATTGTCGGTAATGCTGAAGGTGATCTCTACCACAACGATGAATGGCGAGCCGTGATAGAACCCCGCGAAAATCGCGTTGGCCAGCAAATTCCCAGGGACACCTTGCAAGGTTTCTTGTCGATCTCGAACCAAATCCGCTTTCAGCTTTTCTTTGACCTCGTTTCCCCAAGCTTTCGCGAACCTAAGAGGCGTAGGTTCCTGTGTTCTTTCCTTGGAGAGGCCGTCGAATATCTTCCTGGCGATTGTGTGAGCGTCCCACAGGACGACCCGCCCGCCCTGGGCGAACGAATAAGTAGTTCCGGCAGCCGCGACTATCAACTCGTCGCCAAATGCGGTGATCTTACAACGATCATCGAAATCCCTATGCGCAGAGGCCATGTGCATCCGGCTGTCAGCCGCGACGACGATTTCTTCTTGCGAAGAGTTAAGAATGACCAAAGTGCCGGTGCCGGTTTTGATCTGGGCACTTGCTATCAGAGGAACCAAAACGACCGCGCTGACCAGACAAATCGCGTAGAAGGAAGTTTTCATATGTGGGTTAACTCAGGAGAGACTACCGTATCTTCATATTCTGAAGCAAAGCGCCTGCTCGTGATACAAAACGCTACGGTTTTCGTCAAATCTCTTGAGGGAGATAAGTACGAAATCATCGCGCCGCTAGGAGTTCTAAAACATTCCAAACGGAAGTAGTAATGCCCGCTGCCATTGCCGGAGTAACTCTAAGAGTTTGGTGTATTCTGCAAAAGTTAGAATGCGCAAAATGTAGCGCGATTGCAGCCCTATCCGTCCTCTCTTCTGACACTTTATTTGTCAGTAGCGATCACTATGGGAGAGGCACCGCTAAGTGGCAGTTTTTTTAATTCGGGCTTATCGCCGACAGACGCGATTAACTTTGATGCGCTGCCTCGCACTCATAGCGTCGCCTTCTGGCCCTTCGTGCGATTGAGATACGCCAGTCCAATCAACGCAGCCAGTCCCATTCCTGAAAGCAACAGCGAGGATGGTTCTGGCACCGTGTAGGACAGCGAAGTGATTCCGCCGAGATCGTTCCATGAGGTCCAGTCTATTTCGCTGATCGCTGGCCCTGAAAATGTCTCGGTCCCCGCTACCGGGTCGTCTGGGAAGTACAGCCTGTCCCCTATGTTGTCGCTCAAGCTGAGCGGGCCGCCAAAGTAGTCGAATGTGACGCTGGAAACGGGAATCGTGAACTCGATGGAACCTGCGAATCCCCAAGAGAAGTTCCCGCTCGTGGTCCCGCCACCATCTGCAAATTCATAGCTCACGCTGTAGATGAAACCAAAATAGGGGTCTGGTTCGGTGTAAGAAATCCCCAGTACCGTGCTGCCATCTGGGATTATCAGCGTGTCATCTGGAGGGCTGACAGAATCCGCGCGGGCCGGGGTTGCAAACAGCAGAACCGCAAAAGCGACTGCGAGTTTCATATTCATGTCGCGCCTCACAACGGGCTGGGTACTGCGGGCCGCCAATGTACATCTTTCGTTCGTTACCAGCAAGTAAAACTATTCAACAATCGCTCGCTCGCACGATTCACCTGACACGCCTCAAGGGAGATCAATTTGCAGGCTCAAACCGGCGTGCTTGTTGTCCTGATATGCGCTTGCGGTGCCGCACAGATCCCGGCTCCTATCGGTTCCACGGAGAATACGCGTTACACCTGCAGGCGGTGCTGCGCATCGATTGTGCGAAGGCGAAACATCGAATCCCTTCTGGCATTTCGACACGGACGCGCGTGGACGAACGACGCGTCGAGCGCACGACCGCGTGAATCGATCGAGGATTTTGGGTAGTGACTCAGTTTGAGGGTTGATCAGTTTGATTTTTTGTGACCTGCTATTCTTTCTTGAAGGCGCGCCTCTCGCAATTCCTTTCGCATCGCCGCTATGCTTCTAGGCCCAGGAATCGCAAGGAATTGGAGAGCAAAACCAATGATCGTAATTATGAACCCAAGGGTAACAAAGAACGGATGCTCAGAATTCACTACTGCTGTAGGGCGCCCATGCTCCAGCTCTGGGCACGGGGCGCCACCAATTCTCCATCCGTGGCCTGGTAATTCAGCGACTAAAGACTTGCCATTTACGCAAAGAGCTGATGTCCCATCGCTTCCGGTTATGAGTATGAAATTAGATGATGTGGCTTGAAAAGAGAAGAATAAGAGGGCCGCGCCTAACAGATTAAGAAACAGTGCCAATCTCATCCATCCGCGAGTTGCGAACACGGCTGCGTCACCTCGATTTCTTCGATTGCATTGTATTCACTGTGTGCGTAGTTTCAATCGTGACTGCTTTTTACTTCATGGGGTTACGCCACCCTTAACTGTTGGGTATCAAGTAAATCAATTACCTCTTCGATTGTCGAGATGTGGTCTGTAACTCCAGCTTCCATCGCCGGAGTGAGGCGCAAGGTCTGGCGGACGCGGCAGAAGCTGTGATTCATGAAACGGAATCCAGCCCGACCGGGGCGCTGTCGAGCCATGTTCGATCAATTGGGTTTGGTTTGCGCGCGGACTAGTCTAGGACTTCGGAGCCCTGCACCAACTCGCGATCGTCAGCAAGAAAAACAGCACGGCACCGTGAAAGAAGCTCAAATGGGAAATGGCGCTGCCGCCGTGAACACCAATCAAGGGCGGAATTATATTAAGTACGGTGAATCCCCGAAAGATCAATGCAAGGACGGTACAGATCAAGCCTAGCCAATAACCAAGGGTAGAGAGTTGCTTTTCCATTCGTTTCTCCCTGATTCAAGTTTTTGTGGTTTGGCCTGTGTTGATCTGTACGCTACTCTTGGCAGACTAGGGAGTCAACCGTAGGTCCCACGGCGCGGGATGTCTCGGTGTGCAAATCCGGAGGCGAAATGAGTCGGAAGGTGGTTGTGCTGGCGACCATCCACGATGTGCAGGGTGCCGAGAATAGACCACGCGGGTCGTTCGAAGACCCTGAGTACCGCGACGTGATCGAGGCTCTCGTTGCGCACTATTCCATTGATTCCATATTTGAGGAGGCGTGCGCCTGCGGGCCGACGATTGCCGAGAAATTCGCGAAGGACCGCGGCTTGAGATATCTAGACGTGGACGCACGCGCATTCGGGACCGAAATCGACACCGAGGAAGGTCCGTTCCTTGCGGAGGAAAATCTCGACGCGCAAGTGCGTCGCGAAGAGTTCTGGGTGAAGAAAATCACGAAGCAGGGTTTTGGAAGCGGACTCATGATCTGCGGATATTTGCACGTGTTCAGCCTCGCCGTTCGTCTGAAGGACGCTGGATTTGCAGTAGCGGTGCACAAATATCTGCCGTTTCACAAATTCTATGCCAGCAAGGAACTAGCGAATGAAAACGAATAACAGTGGGGCGTTTACTGTGCGGCTGGTTGAATAGTAAACGTTTATGCTCGATCTGCTCTTGAGTGATATGATGAGGTTCTACGGCCCCCCATGCCCAATGGGAGATTCTACGTTTCAACTCAGTACCGCGCGGGAGGTGTGCCATGGCCGAGACCAGCGCGCAGCGACTCGCTGACTTTATTCTCTTTTCCGCGTGTAAGCGCGAGATCCTGATTACAAACCTGAAGCTTCAGAAGCTCCTGTACTACAGCCAGGCATGGTATCTGGCGATCGCCGATAGGCCTCTTTTCGACGAACGCATCGAGGCTTGGGTCCACGGCCCGGTCGTTCCGCCCGTTTTTGGAAGTTTCAAACAGTTTCGCGCGCGCCCGATCTCAGCGATTCCGATTGATGGGACGATCGAAGCGGGTCTGAAGGATCGACCGATCTCGGACCATGTGCGCGAAATATTGGACATTTACGCGGGCTTCACCGGCGGCCAGCTGGAGTCCTTGACGCACAAGGAGGCTCCGTGGCTAGAGGCGAGAAACGGACTTGCGCCTGACGAGCCCTCGAACAACGTAATCACGCTCAAGTCCATGACGGCGTTCTTCCGAGCTCAGCTCGTAACTCGCTAAATTCGTGGTCGATCGAGTCGCGCGTGAAGAACACCCACCGACGCGAATTCCCGCACCACATCCGACCGTTGACACGTCTCCTGTTACGTTCTCGTTCAAATATCTAGACCTCGTCGGTAATCGCAAGTTTTTCTTTGTGCATTGCGAGCGAGACTTCCTAGAGCACCTCCTGACGGAACTCGCGAGATTGAGCCGGGGAACTGTGACGGACTTCTGCGAGTACGACAACGATCGCCACAGCCACGCGATCATTTTTGAGGACACCGGCGAGCCTCACGGTTTCGCGAACCTCGGCGAACAGGTCGAGCCCGAAGAGTACTGGCAGTTCGGGATTCGCCCCGACCGTCGGTGGCGAGTGCATGGATTCTTCATCGACTCGGTATTCTACATCGTGTGGCTCGACCCGCTCCATAATCTCGCGGCGGGTTAAAGCAAGTCGCGACGCCGTAACGAACCGATCAGACCTATGCTCATTGGAAAGATCAACTCGCTGAATTGGTATCAGGCAGAATTCAACCCATCAGTTGAACTCATCGACAGTTTTGTGTTGATCATGGAAACGCAAGCAGAGGACTCCATTCGCAGATACAAAGCTGAAAAGAAAACTACGGAGGTGATCGAAGACGACCTCGGAGATGACTATGGGATTCACCGGCAGAATATCGAGGTATACGCGGGCCTGAACAACTTGACGTGGAGTTTCGAGGAGGTATTTGAGTTCTACTTCCCCAGTTTACAGCGTCGCTCTGCTTTGCTTACTGTGTGTGGCTTCTTTGAGCACGAATTAGACAAGCTGTGCGTTCTCTTTCAAGGCGAGCGAAAACTCACGCTAGGACCAAACGACCTACGCGGACAAGGACTCGAACGATCGACCGACTACCTTACGAAGGTAATCGGGCTGGCGCTAGACAAGAAATCCCTCGAATGGAAAGCCGTCACGCGAGTACGAGAGATTCGCAACATAATCGCTCACCGAGACGGCAGAATGAAAGACGCGAAAGGCAAGATTTTTCCAGAATACAAGGACGCTCTCGAAAATCTACGGTATCAGACTAGCGAAGGTGACGAGATCGTGCTGGAGAAGGGCTTCGTTTCTCAGGCCGTCGTCATCTTCAAGGCCTACTTCAAGCTGATCGAAGACTCGATTCAGGGGAAGGCATAAACATGCACGAAGTGGCTACCATTTTGATGAGGTCCACACCTAATTGGACTGAACTCGCAACGTCCGACGCAAACTTTGTCTTTCAGTTTAGGGACGCCACCATGACGATCTTCCCCGATGGCAGTTGGCGGTGTGTGATTCCTCAGGGTCTCACCGAAGCGATTAGTCAGGGTAATGTTAACAACTTGGAACAGTTTTTGAAGGACTTCGCTCTAGCCAATCCGCTGTAACAACTTTCAGATGGAACCTCTTGCGCCGAAGGAACGGCGCACTCATGATCGACTGCTTTGACACAAGCGCGATCAACCGACTTCACGATGACCCGGAACGGGTCGCGATCGTTAGGGGACTCCTCTCGACGAGCGTCGTGCGTGTGACGGCGTTGAACGTTATCGAAGTGGGTGGTACCGCCGACGCAGAGCGCAGGAACTCGCTGCTGAGGTTGCTTGGAGAGCTAGCCCCCGGCGTGAGACCGCTGGCGTCGCCAACTGCGCTGTTGAGAATTCTCGCGAAGGCACATGCCGAAGGGAACGACCGACCAATTATCTCGCTCCCGGAAGAGGAAAACGGAATCTGGGCCGGCCTCAACAACCCCGAGGGCCACAACGAGGAGACTCGGCAGGAGGCGCTGCGGTGGAAGCAGGAGCTCGAAGGACCCTTCCGACAAGCGCATGAGACGGCGCGCCCCGTTCTTCGCGAGTTCTTCACCGCCCGTGGGGCAGCCCGGCCCGAGGCTCCCTCGGACGTGATCAGGCACTACGCGAATAGCGAAGACTTTCTCCATGAAATTGTGGCCCCGCTATACCAGAGGGCGACCGGCCACCAGCTGGAACGAACGGCATTGCGTGGATTTTTCTCGCAGATTCGATCTTGGCCGCTCTATTTCTCCGGATGGGCCTACGCCATCTACGAGCGGGCGATTCAAGATTCTGGCTACGGGCACAAAAGCAAGGCCGGCACGATCGACCTATCGTGCGCGGTCTACCTACCATTCTGCCACAGATTTGTGACCGATGACGTGGCCCAGAGGAAGGCCCTGCGCCTGGTCAATGTTCACAACTCGCGCGAACCAAGAACGCGAGCGCTTTCGTACGAAGACTTCAGGCGAAGGCTTCTGATTCTTTGAACCTAGATCCTGCGAAAAACCCATTCTCAGCTGGCGCTTGTTCGTCAGTCACGCGGAAGAACAAAAATCCCAGGGGAGAGAGCGCCCTCGAAGCGCCATAGCCGCGCCTCGCCGAGTCCGTGTTGGCCGGAAAAGCAATTCGGGCATCCGCCACGCCGAGTTTTTGTGGATCAGCTAAGAGAAGCGCGCGCTGAGTGGCGGCGCCGGCGTTCCAAGATGTCATTGCGAACAGGAAAGCGCGCCAGTGAGATCACTTCTGGGGCAGAGTGTCACACCCGTTTTTCAGGAGTTTGGCGTCGGGACTGCGGAGTTCGCAAACGGGCGTACTAGTTCCAGCGGAGTTTAGTTTAAAGGAAATTAATTCGACGAACGAACGTGTTGGCGGGGTGATGACCGCTTCATACTTGTGATCTGGACCTGCGTGAATACCGTACTGAATGTAGCGCGCCCCTTGCCGCCTGGGGGGAACGTTTTGCAGAGAAATTGGCGGTTGGTTAAATTTTTGAACCGCTTGTTCACTTGTGTCGGTGGGGCTTGGAAGTTCGACCAGCCGTATCGTACAGGTCGGCAGAACCACATTTCCTGAGTTGCCAACCGCCAACTGCTCGAAGTCGTTTGCGCCCATAACCGGCGGAATCGGTACCAAGTAGCAATATGCATCTCCGCCAGTGATGTTGTTTAGAAGTACGTCAGTGCGGTCCATGGTCGTTTTGAACTGCGACTGGCCTGTCTGTATTGAATTCTTTATCCCGTCTCCAATTGCCGCAAAATTCTTTTGGAGTTCGGCCTGTTCGGCAGCCTGTCGCTTGTCGCGCTCTGCTGTGTCCTTGCGGATAGCTTTTATTTCGATGACAGCAAACAAGATTAGGAGCACGGCCCAACATGAGCGTTCTTTACTCGGCGGCTCGTACCTCAGTGCCATCAGGCCAGCCGCAACCGCCATGGCGATGAGCGAGTAATTTGGGGGTGGAGTGCGAAGCAGCCACCATACGACGAAGACGAATCCCGCCGTCAAGAAGATCCAGCCTAGGAGCGGCCCGCGCCAAAATCCTGCGGGATTTTTCTGTCTTTCGGACAATGCGATTTCCAAAGGTCGATGAATTCTAACACGCGAACTAGCATTTCCTCTTTCCTGTTGACGTACGGAAGTGAGACTGGCTTTTTGCTTTGGTTAAATAATCCAGCATGTGCTAGATTCGCCAGCAATATGGCGCTACTCCCGGATTTGCACGTTAATCTTGACCGGCCAACGATTCAGCACATCTATCAACTGTTCCTGCCCATCGTTCCCGGCGGTACGCTGGTTATCGGTATTCTTGCGGCCCACCCTAATTATCTGAAGCAATTAGCGACTGCAACCGGGGTGGGCTATTATTCGCTCGTTGCAACGACGGTATTCATTGCCTACAGCGCCGGTGTGATGCTCTACGCGTTCGGCGTCCACTTCGGACTGTTGCTCTCGACGTTTGTGGGTGTGGTCTTCGACCGAAACCAGAAATTGCGTCCATTTAGAGAGAACCTTTCCATTTCGCAAAACCACGTTTGGCGGACTGTCGCCGACGCGTTTTTGGGTAAGCAACTAGCCCCGGCACCGCCGACTCTGCCTGGGAGTGACGGCCTCTTCACGAATGCGACGCACTTTCCGTCCGTTCCTGTTCCACCGATCGTTCAGCAATACGATACCGATTGGAATGACTGGTATAACGTCTTGCAGGATTATGTTTTGCGAAGCATGCCAGCCCTCGCGCCGGAAGTCTACTTTCTATTCACGATTGCGCAAGCGACAGGCTGGGCCGTTATCATCACATCGCTCCACGCCCATATCGTAAGGAATCATTTGCTAAGTTTCGTTGTGATAGCGTTCGTAGTCTCGGCTACAGCATTGGTGCAGTTCGGATCGAACTTCTTTTACCGTAGATACGACCGGTTGGCAGCAACCGACCTTGTCGCTCGACTTTTGACTGAAGTTCGCGCGAGGGAAAATGCCGATCGACTCGCATCCGTTCGACCGACTGCTCCTCCACAATAAACGTGTCGGAGAATACCAACCCCGGCGGCACTCACAATTGGAGAGCTACGTGTTGGGAGATTCAACCGATATCAGCGTTGGGGCCGGCTCAACAGTAGCGGCGCTGGTCCTCGCGCGCAGACTGCCGACGATGCTCTACCTATTTTTTAGATTTCGCCATCACTTCGCACGCATCCTTGACCGCGTTGCCCAATTCGCGTGTCGAGTTACTGAAAATGTCGTCGCCATCCTGATTGAACACCGCAATCTTATTTCGGTGCGCAAGGAGCCCTTTCCCACCTTCATGGTCTAGAACGATGACAAAATTAGCCTTTCCGAGATTGTTGGTCACAGTTAATTCCGGGCATCGTTGATTGAGAGTCTTGATAATTTCTGCCGTCTGCGGCCGCGCACCGCCAGAGAACGAGCTGGCCGCGCCCCAGCCATTCTTATTGCCCCCACCGCCGCCGCTGCCGCGCGACTCCCAGGATTGGCTATCTGTGACGAACACCCGGACTTTGCCGTCGCTCGGTTCGCTCCCGGGTGTCGCGTTGGCCGCCGGCGCGGTTTCCAACATGACAGCGACCACCTTTGAAGAAACTCCGGACTTTTTCAATTCCATCAGATCGGAATCCGAAAGCTGAAAGTCACAAACGGAATGCTTGATTCGAGCGATGATAACGTCTTCGTCCAGCCCCATTTTTGCCATTTCAACAACGCGGGCATTGGTGATTTTCGCCGTTGTAGCGGTTTGAGTCATTGCGGGAGTGCCTGACGCGACAGGAGGCGGCGCTGACTGTTGAGCTGGGGCACTTGAGCAACTAGCGGCACTGACGAGGCACAGAACTATTGAGGACGATGCAAATCGCACTTTCGTGGCTGGGCTCCTGCGCCGACAGTAACACACTATGCCAATTTCATATGAACTTTGTCATTAAGTGGCTGGGCTGTTCTTGTCGGAGCGGAGATTCAGCGTCACTGGTAGAACGCATTCAGTCGACCGTCCTTCTTTTCCACAACACATGCTACTATTCCGGCGTCGACAGATTGAGACCACTCCCCGAAGCACAGTTGCTTGTAGCAGCGTTTTGAGAATCACAAACTAAGTGCCTCACCCTATGACACATTTCCTCTTGACAAGGACGTAATCAGATGTACTCTATTCGCATGTTGAAGGGTTTGAGCACGCGACAGGTTGCCAAGAAAATTGGCACGACGCCGCGAACGCTCTTTCGCTGGATCGAGGGTCGCCTGCTTCCGGCACCAAAGCGACTCGTGATGCCCGGTCAGGCTTGGTATATCTGGAGCGACCGAGACATTAAGCGCGCTCAAATGGTAAAGAAAACGGTGAAGCGAGGTCGCAAACGAAGTAAGAAGAAATAAAAGGCGCGCCGTCTCGGTGTTCGAGCACCGGGACGGCGCTAAACACCAAAGGAGGGTCAACTCCCATGGCATCTATCATCAAATCTATTCAATCTGTATCCCCCGCGCAACCAATCCCGATCGTTTTTCTCATCGCTAACTGAAGTCCGAAACGCCCTTGCCTGGCACTCGTGTCGGCCGGGGCGTCCAGTCGCATTGCGCATCGCGTCGCGGCTGCTGAAAAGGAAGGCGAGCGCAGGAGAGAAACGAAGATGAAGAAAAGCAAAGGCGCTGAGGTTGCAACGGTTGCCGTCACACCGGAAACAACCAGCAAGACTCTCAAACAACTACTCTACGCCGCTCGCGAGAAGTCCGGAGAGAAAATCGACCAATTGGATTCGATGCTCGAATTCAATTTCAGTAGCAGAAATGCCGTTCCAGAAGTACTTCTTTCCGTTAGTTTTTTGATGGACTGGTACACGGATGGAATCAACGTACCGCTGTCAGGTCGGGTGTCCAATGGCCTCAGTGGCATTGTTCGTCGTTGTGGAACGAAGTTGAGTGGGAAAAGATGTGCGGGGCAAGCGCCAAGGTGCCCGCAACTCTTCAGGAAGCGTTGCTGATGGGCTACGCGTTGGATGCAGATCAGCATGAGTCAACCCACCGGGGAGGAATTCTTAGTGAGGAGTTAGTCGAAGGGTATTTCGTGCTGAGAAGGGAGTGGACCAGAGGTCCAGACCTCGTTCTTCCGTACCGTGCTCGCCTTGAATTTGGACAGCCGCGGGTAAAAGAGGAATCCCAACAGCAGGGAGAATCGAAATGAATTCTGACGGAAAAAAGAAGGTCGCATCGATCAGCGCCGAACGCACAGCCTCGTCGGCTCCAACCAATCACGTCAGGGCGTCGATCGGCAGCGATGAGCCGGCGTTCGCGTACACATCCAACGACCGATTGAATCTCGAAAAGGGAATCCTGTCTGTTTCATTGCTGCTGCTGGTGCTTACCGACATGGGAAACGAGGACCTCGACAGGAGAATCGCGATGGGTCTGGGCATCGTTCTAGATCAGCTAGCGGACATGTCTCAGAGCTTGTACTCAAGACAAGAAGCCGAGGAACGAGCCGCCGCTGCGATATCCGGCTTGAAAGAAGAGGTGAAAAAGCTTGCCCTTCGAGTGCGCGAGTCACGCGGGCCATCTGACAAGTCGGGAAAAACGCCGACCGTCGTCGCTGATCAGAAGTAATTTTCGTTCTGACCGATTGGAACGTGGAGTTGAGGATGGCCAGGTCTGTACATCCGCTGAGTAAGACTGGTCGGTGGGGTGCCGAGGATAGGAAGTTGGCCGAATTGCAATCGACCGTCCTCGGTTTCCTCGGCAAACCGATTGAAGACGCGACCGTTGCAGATCGCGAGCTACTCAGATCGACGCTATCCCAGAAAGATATGCGCGCGGTCAATGAGTACGCTCGCCTGATGCAAGCGGCGATCGGCACGCCGTGGTTGACGAGCCGAACCAAAACGCAAAACCGGAACCAAGAAGCGCAGCTAGGGATTCGACTCGACTTTTGGCTGAAAGCTCGCTTGGAGGAAATTGCTGAACGGGAAGAACGCTCAGTTGCGCAACTCGTTCGGCGCGTCTTGAAGGATTTTGTATCCCGGAGTATTCCGCGGCCTGACGGCGGCGGATCGGAGGAAGGAAGATGCGAACAGCAACAGCAGTGAAAGCGCCAGATCAGCACGTGTTTGCTCGAGTCCTGGGCAAACGCCCGAGGCTGCGAACCACAAAGTCGTCCACGGTGGACCAGTTTGGTCTCTTTCTAGAAACCTTCGGGCCACCAGAACGAGCGAAGCAGAGGAATGGCAACTTGTTGTTCTGGAACTTTATTCGGAAGGATGCGGCCGGTGGCTTCTCTCTGTACGCGAGAGTGTCGCGTCAAGCGAAGCTGCACCCGCATTCCGAGTTGGAAGTCCAGCTTTCGGCCGGCGCTGGCGTGACTTCATTCCGCAACTGGACGGCGCTTCGTCTCGCCGGCGTCGAGAGCGGCGAAGATAACCCGCTGTTCATCGGCGGCCGCGCGTTCGTGATGGAACCGATCAACTAAGCTCCGTGGCCCTCCGGGGCCAGACGGGTGTTTGAGAATCGCAAAAATGGAGAGGTGATGCGATGGAAGCTGAAACGGCACCGATCCCGCGTCCGCGTCGCAAGGGGCGCCGCGGGCAGCGCGGTTCGATCATTCACCGAGGCGACGGCTGGACGATTGTGTTTCGCGCTCCAGACGGAAAACAGAAGTGGCAGGGCGGATTTCGAACCAAGGATGATGCCCAGGATGCCCTCGGCGTGATCCTGAAGGCTGTTCGCGATAACCGATACGTGGAGTCGAAGCACGTGGAGTTTCGAAAGTTCTGCGACGACTGGATGAGCAGATCGAAAAGCCGGCTGAAGCCGAAGACGTGGCTGTCCTATCGGTCCGCACTGAACATTCACATCCTTCCTCGTTTCGGTGATTGGCCTTTGAACGATATATCTCGCTCGGCCGTGAAGCACTTTTTCGACGACCTGTTGGGGCGCCAAGACCTGTCCCGCAAGTTCGTCAGAAATGTTCTCGTGCTGCTCCATCGGATTTTCGAAGAGGCAATCGACAGTGAAATCGCAGCAACGAATCCAGCGCATCGAATCAAACTGCCGAGCCCTGAGTCGGAAAGCGTCGATCACGGAGATGTCAACCTGCCAGGTGTTCCAAAGCCGGATGAGGTTGTTCGCACATTCGGGAAATTGCCGCTTACGCATCAGGTCTTGATTTGGATGGGAGCGGTAACCGGACTGCGCCGCGGGGAACTCCTCGGTCTGTTTTGGGACGACATCGACTTTATCCGTTGCACGGTTCAGGTGAGACGATCGCTCCAACGAATCAGCAAGAAGCTTTTGTCAGAAGGGCACTTTCGCGGCGTCGAGCGCGTCGAAGAAAGCGGTCTTGCACTGTTGGGATTGAAATCGCGCAGGGCGAGACGGACAGTCGAAATGCCCGCGTACCTTGCTAGCCTGCTCGTGGATCTGCGCAAAAACCAAGCCAGCACGAAGTTTGTCTTCCAGGATGATATCGGCCGACCGCTTGATCCGGATCAATTGTACGCGGTTCTGCACACCGCGCAGGACGCGGCCAAGGTCGATCACTTCGGCCTTCACGGCCTACGCCACCTGTACTGCAGCCTGCTCGTCAACAGCGGCGCGCCAGTGAAGGATGCGCAGGCGCGACTTGGGCACGCCTCCGCCACCACAACGCTCGACATCTACGCTCACGCGATCAGCGAAGATGGCCGCAAGTTCTCGGCCGCCGTTGAAGCAGCGTTTTCCTCTGTTAGCAATTTGTTAGCAGAAACCAATCCTGGGCAGGAAGTGCGGGAAGTTGTTAACTGAAAAAAGTGATGGGCGCTCAAGCAGTTACGCCGAGCGCCCATGGTTGCGGGGGTTGGATTTGAACCAACGACCTCCGGGTTATGAGCCCGACGAGCTACCAGGCTGCTCCACCCCGCGCATTTATACTACGCGACTTGTTGCACTTCTGCAATATTAGCCCGACGAGCTCAACCATTTCTGAACAATTGAGGATGCCGGAGAAAGAAGCGTGGAGCTAGGCAGGATTTCTTGTGGCCTGGCCGGTTGCAACCGGAGGGTCCTATTTTCAGACAGGTCTGTTACGTTTAATTTGCCGCCTCATGGAGTTCTTGCGAGGTGCAGTGGTCTTATGCAGAAAAAGGGGACATCTAGTTTTTTTCTGCTGTGCGTCAACTGCTGTCGGCGGCAAGCGGGCGGGAAAGACTGAGCCACAAGAGCAGCAGCAACTGGGCGCTGCTAGGCACCCGATGTTTGCCACGGTGGAGATACCGGAGGCGGTAGAGTCGTTCGATGGTCAAGGCCAGCATGGTGAGGAGCCAGCCGATCAGCAGACTGTTGGCATGATGATGACAGATATGCTCGAGACCGTGACGAGTCTTGGCGTCGTTGAAGCCTTGGTTCTCGATCTCCCAACGGCTTTTGGCCATGCGGAACAGAGCCTGAGGGCCCACGGTGGAGCAAGGAAAATTCGTCAGCCAGTAGGCTTCCACCACTTTGCCGTCTGGCTTGTGCTGGCGATAGAAGAACACGCGCACGGTTTCCCAGTCCAGCGTTTCCCAGGGATCGAAGTCCTCCGCGTCCCACAACTCCACGCGATCCGCTCCGTGCTGAAAAACTGTGGCCGGAGGCCCAGAAGGAAACCGTTGCTGGGCGGCGGCGAATAACTCCGGCAAATTGTCTTTCAGCCGTGCCACCACCCGGAGACCAGGATCTCCTGCCGTGTGCAGGAACGGTGCGGTAGCGAATTCTCCATCGACGGCCACATACTGGGCGAAGCGTTTTCCAACGTTTCCGATCACCCGTCGCAACAAGCGCTGCCCGGCGGCGTACTCGCTATCGCCGGGTCCGTAGGGTTCCCCATCGAAAGGCAAAGACAGACCGGTTCCCACCACGCTGACCATCACCAAAGAATGCTGATAGCCCAGGATCTGTTTCGCAGCGTTCTGCTTCGGCCGACAGAGGTTGCAGCCCTGGTGGGTTCGCCATCCTGCACCGGTGCCGTCGATGGCCCGCCCGATCCAGCGGCAGTTGTCGAAGGCCTTGTTGCGCTTGGCGCCACGGATGAGGCAGAGCAGGGCTTGCCGCGTTGGACCGGGAGCGAGCCGCTCGGTGAAATAGCCCAAGGTATCGTCACAGAACGGAGCGGCGATGGAGAGAGTGCGTCGTGCCGAAGAACGCACCAACGCCTCGAGCGCATGAAAGCTCGATTGCCGGAGGATTTGGCCAATCAAGAGGGCCCACAGCAGAGTCTGCGCCGGAATCTGGGGCTGTGGCCGGCCGTCTCCAGAATCCTGGAGATAGCGCCGGAGGTGAAGACGCCATGTCACATAATGAAACAGATGACGTGGCGTCGAACGGTTCATTTTTTCTTAGGCTTCTTACGTTCCAGCACGAGCAGTTGTGCGTTGGCCGCGAAAATTTCGTTTCGATTGAGCACGGCAGAAAGATAAGACCCGCGAGGAAAATCACACAGCTTGCAGCCTACCAGGAACTATACGGCGTGCTGGTAAATGGCGACAGCTGATCGGAGGCGGAATTCACGTCGCTAATGCCATAGCAACTTTGTTCGGGGCTCAGAGCGACGTCGTCGGATTTCGTAACCCAGTTGATTTCGCGGGTGATCGGATCTTTCGGCACTGACCGCAAATAATTGTTGCTCACCAGATCGTCCAGCGAAGAAGGTCCGCATTCTTTGTCGCGAGTATAATCCTGAATCGCCTGCCTCATCACCTTGAGGTCGGACGCCAGCGTCGCCTCTCGCGCCCTCACCACCATTTGCTCGAATTTTGCCGTGGCGATGGTCATCAGAATTACGATGATCGCCATCACCACCATTAGCTCCAGTAGCGTGAAGCCGCGCTGCGCCGTGCCGCGCCGCCCCAGAATCGTTCTCGAGTTGAACCCTTCGAGCGTCATCTTATCAGCCGCCAAACCGGATCAAATCAATCTACCAATCCGAATACTTCGATCCATCCATCGCCGTTCCGGAAGATTTCGAATACACGTCGAACACGTCCTGTCCGCCCCACGATGTCGAATCGGAATCGTCCTGCACCGAACGCAGCCCCCAATCTTTGTTCTTGGTGATGGGGTCCATCGGAATTTCCCGCAAAAAACGAATCTTTTTGTCAGCGGCGGTCCCAGTCAACGGGGTCGGCTTCACCAGCGCGTCCAGGCTCTCCGGATAACCTTCCGTTCCGGCCTTCACCTGGATCTGCCCTTTGTCCGACGCGTCCTTGTACCGGTCAATCGCGTCGCGCATCTGACGCAAATCCCAGCGTAGCTCTTCCTCTTTCTTCCACTTGATCGTATTGCGCGCAATCGGGATCGACGCTGTCGCCAAAACCAGTAGAATCGCGCAGGCCACCACCAATTCCAGCAGCGACATTCCAGACGCAGCATCGCGCCGGCTAGGGCTCAACGAAAGAGACAGGGCGGGGATTTGCCGGCGCGCAACCAGGGGATTCGACCTGAAACGATTCCGGCTCATCGCGCCTCACTGCACCTGGATCGTGGCTTCTCCGGAAACCATTGGAATCGTCTGTTGTTGCGAATCATGAGCGTTCACTTGCAAAATCTGCAGTCGCGCGGTCCCGGGACCGATCGCGCGCACCACCAACCCAAATACTGTCCCGGTCCCATTTACCCCGGGCGTGTTGGGCTGGCGCGTCGCAGAAACGATCACCTGTCCCTGCTGCTGATCGATTCTCTGCACCACGGCCACCTGCTGCGAGCCTCCGGACAGAAATCCGCCGTCACGCACTTCTTCCACGCGCACCACCGCCGGATCGAAATGAATCATCAGCGGAATCGAATAGAGATCGCGCACGTTCGAAACCGCTAAGCCCAGCGTGGTCGTGTCGCCCGCCTTCAACACCACCGTGGCAGGCTCGAAATGAAGCTGCGCCGCGGCGCTCGCACCCTGCGCCGGAGCGGGTTGCGCCATCGCAGTCGGCGTCACGCCCGGCGTCGGCGCGACATTGCCAGAATTCTGTCGCGCCGCAGGAGGCTCTGGCGCTGCTGCAGGTGCCGCGGTCGACGTTCCCTCATCTCCTCGATAAACGCGCACGTTCGAATCGGTGCCCGCCGCCATCGATTGCAGATTTAAAGCCGTCAGCGAAGGCAAGCGCAGGATGTGCGGCGTCATCACGATCAGCGTTTCATCCTCTTCGATTTCGTGGCTATTATCGGAAAACAAATACCCCATCAGCGGCACTTCACCAAGCCCGGGAATGCCATTTATGTTTTTTGTGTCGGTGCGCTCGATCAATCCGGCCAAAATGTTGGGCTCGCCTTCCTTCAGCCGCACGTCAATTTCCGTTTTCTTCTGCCCGATCACCGGCTGCTGGATTCCGCCGATATTTTCCGTGTTCGTGACCAACGATACTTCCACGGTTCCCTTCAAGCTGATGTCGCCATCCGGATGCACGCGCGGCGTAATCTCAATACTCACGCCCACGTCAATATACTGGAATTGCGTGTTCACTAGGGGGTTCACGACGCCGGAACTGCCCGTCACGCCTACTCCAACGCCTGCTTGAAAGCTGCCCGTCGCCACTGGCACTTTCGACCCAATCTTCAGCGTGGCCTTCTGTCCATCCGTCACCCGCAATTCCGGATCCTGAATAATCTTGGTGCGATCGTCGGTAAGAATGGCGTTCGCCGTGGCCCCTGGCAGAGTGAGCGCAAAGTCCGAAGTTCCTAGGTTTTTCAACTGGCTCAACAAGACCTGCGGTATCGTTGAACTCGAAGTAGAAGTGCCGCCCGAAGTGCTGCTCGAAGTGGAAGGCGAGATGGAAGACCTTGGCGTGAACGCCAGCGAAACCGTCTGCCCCGGCAAAATCCCCAGATCGCGCAAGCGGTCCATGCTGGCCGACAACACTTGCACGTGGATCAGAACTTCTGGTTTGGCCTTGTCAATATCCCGGATAATTTTCGCAGCCAGCAGCAGTTTGTCCGGCGTATCACGAATCACAATCGCATTCTGCGCGTTCACTTGCTGCAAGCGATGTAGATCCAGCAATACGCGCAAGCCGTTCACAACTTCCGTCAAGTCCTGCGGCGTCAGCGTGTTCGACAGATAAAAAGTCTGTACGACTTCATCTTCCAGATCCTTGCGCTTCTGCGGCTGATCTTGCGCCACAAATATAATGTTTGATGTGATCGGCTTCCAGAACGCCTTGCTTTCCAGCGACACCGCGTCCAGCGCCTGTTCCAGTGTCACGCTCGGGAAATCCACCGTAATCCGCCGCGAAGTGAAGTCCGGATCAAAAATCACGCTCAGGCCCGCCAGCTTCGCGATCGTCTCATAGACCACGCGCGCGTCGTTGGTCATCTTCAGCCCGTTGATCGGGTCGCGCGATAGCGGCTTCAACTCCGGCGGCTGCGCCAGTATCTGCTCGTCCGGCTGCGTCGCCGGGTTCAGCGATGTGGGCCTGCTCTGCCCGTTCATCAGGTCGATCGTGCGTTTCACTTCCTGCTCGGCTGCGGTATTCGAAGGATCAATAAGTTGCGCCTTCTGGAATTCTCCCAGCGCCAGCTGCAAGTCGCCGTTCTTCAGCGCCTTTTTTCCCTGCTGCACGTGGAACTGCCCGGCGTCGTAACGCGCCTGCGCGGCATAGAGCTTGTATTCGGCGTTCGTAGGGTCGGAGCGGGCGGCACGTTCGTAGTGCACCAGCGCGGTGTCGTAATCCTGCAGAGCGGAGGCCTTTTTGGCCTCCTCATAGTCCTGATTGCCTTTAGGGCACCCGCCCACCAGCAGGGCAGCGGCCACCAGAAATGACAAACATCCGGAACGACGCAAAAGCACTCCTCCGACGGGTGGGCTGTTTCCCAAAGAGTCTAGCACCCGTCATCTGATGCGGCAAGGAATCCCCAAAGTTGTGTTAGACGTATGAGTAATAGAAGTGCCTCAGCCGCTTTGGATGAAAGTTTCGTGAATTCGCGCGCTGGCGCCCGGAAATCCGTGGCCATCTGTCACTTGCGGCGGCTCGGCCCCGGCGGCTATGATAGCTCTGCCGTGAAATCCAAGTCCGATAAATCTCAACACGAAGGCGTCAAGATTGTTGCGCAGAATCGCCAGGCCTCCTACAACTACCATCTCTTGGACAGCTTGGAGGCGGGCATGGTGTTGGTCGGCACCGAGGTAAAAACCCTCCGCGAAGGGAAGGGCACGCTCCGCGAAGCGTATGCCGAGATTCGCCTTGGCGAGGCTTGGCTGGTAAACTGCCATATTCCCGAATATCTTGCCGGAGGTTACCGTAACCACGATCCCCTCCGAAAACGAAAGCTGCTGCTGAACCGGCGCGAGATTGACCGCTTGTTGGTGCAGACCCAACAGAAGGGCATGACCATCGTGCCCACCAAAATTTATTTCCGGGACGGCATCGCCAAATGCGAGTTGGCCGTGGCGCAGGGCAAGAAATTTCACGATCGCCGCGAATCCGAAAAACAAAAAGAAGCAAAACGGGAGGCCAGCGAGGCCATGTATCGCTCTCGCCGGCGCTAAAAGTGAAAGGGAGACATGCAGATTCAACTGGAGAACCAGCCGTACTCCTCAATTCAGGCCGACGCCATCGTCACCTATGTCTTCGACAAAGAAAATAAAATTGATGGAATCTTAAGCGACATAGACCACGCCATGGACGGCCACCTCGCCGCCCTCGTCGCCACCGGTGAACTCACCGGCAAGGCCCTGGAGCTCGTCCTGGTTCATTTTCCCGAAGGTCTGGACGCCAAGCGGCTCCTGTTGGTCGGAGCGGGCAAGCCCGAAAAATTCGCGCCGTCGGACTTGCGCAAAATTGCCGGCACCGCGCTGCGCTATCTGAAATCGCGCGGCGTGAAGAAATTCATTTTCCTCACGCGGGAAGGCGAACGCGGTCCTGCCGCCGCCCAAGCCGTCACCGAAGGCCTCGGCGTCGCCGATTTTGAATCCAATAAATATCAAACGGACAAGAAAACCAAACGCGAGATTCAGTCCGTCCTTCTCTCCGGTTTCGACGCCAATCAAAACGGCAATCTGCCCCAAGCCGTCGAACACGGACGCATCATCGCCGAATCGCAAAATTTCGCCCGCGATTTGATCAACGAGCCTTCCAACCACCTCACGCCACGCATGCTCGCCGCGCGAGCCGAGGCCATGGCCAAGGAAGTTGGCCTGGGCGTTGAAATTCTCGATGAGCGCAAAATCTCCGAACTGAAAATGGGGGCGCTCATCGGCGTCGCGCAAGGCAGCGTCGAACCGCCCCGGGTGATTGTGATCCGCTACACGCCCGAAAATGCGCGGCCCGATGCCCCGGTTCTTGGATTGGTCGGCAAAGCTGTCACCTTCGATACCGGCGGCATCTCCATTAAGCCCGCGGACAACATGGAAAAGATGAAGTACGACATGGGCGGGGGCGCCACCATGCTTGGCGCCATGCGCGCTATCGCCTATCTGAAGCCCTCAGTCCCGGTGATCGCGGTAATTCCCGCCACTGAAAACATGCCAGGAGGCCGCGCGCAGAAACCCGGCGACGTGCAGGTTGCCATGTCCGGCAAGACCATCGAAGTGATCAACACCGACGCCGAAGGCCGCATGGTCCTGGCCGATGGTGTTTTCTACGCGCGCAAGCTCGGCTGCACGCACCTGATTGACGCAGCCACGCTCACCGGCGCCATCCAGGTCGCGCTGGCAAACGTCCACGTCGGCGCATTCGGCACGCCGCGCGAATACCTCGATCAGTTTCTGGAAAGCGCAAAGGCCGTCGGCGAAAAAATGTGGCCCATGCCCATGGACGACGAATACGAGGAAATGATCAAGAGTAATATCGCGGACATCCGCAACACCGGCTCAGGCAAAGGCGGCGGCGCCATCACCGGCGCCTGGTTCATAAAAGAATTCGCCGAGGACACACCATGGATCCACCTCGACATCGCCGCAACCTGCTGGGTAGATGACGGGAAACCTTGGCTGGCAAAGGGCCCCACGGGCGTGGCGATTCGCTCCATCGTTGACTTCGCGATGAAGCTGTAGCGGCTATTCTGCCGGACTCGAAGACCCGAAAAACGAAGAGAGATCCTTCGCTGCGCTCAAGATGACGGCTGCAGCGAAGGATCGTCACATTTTTTCCGGCGCCGTGATGCCGAGCAATCCCAACGTGGTAACCAGCTGTTCCCGCACCAGGGTTGTCACATGCAGCAAGAACGCGCGTTTTTCGGTGTCCGCCTCCCGATTAATATTGTGCTGGTGATAAAACCCATTGAAACTCTGTGCCAATTCAAACGCAAACCGCGCCACCGAAGACGGCTCCTGCGCCGCCAGCGCCAACTCCAACCGCGCATCGAGCGACCCCGCCAGCAAAACCAGATCCCAAATATCCTCATATTCAGGCGAAGCCAGAAACCGCGAGGCATCTAACTCCCCGCTTTCAATCCGAGAAATGTTCGCAGCGTCTTCGACCGCGAGGCTCGGATCCATCTCCGCGCCCTTGCGCAAAATTCCATTCACCCGCACCACCGCATACTGCACGTACGGCCCAGTCTCGCCCTCAAAACTCAACGCGTCCTTAAAATCAAAAGCGATCACGGTCGAGCGCGTGAACCGCAAAAGAAAATATCGCAGCGCTCCAATTGCCACCGCATGAGCAATCGCCGCCCGCTCCGCCTCCGGACTCTCCGGATGCCGCGAATCCACTTCCTCCCGCGCGCTAGCTTCCAACCGATCCAACAGGTCGTCGGCCTTCACGCCCTGGCCCTTTCGTCCGCTCACTTCGACGTACGGCCGCTTGGCATCCTCCGGCGGAATTTCGTAGCCCATCTCCAGCGCGCAGCGCGGCGTCAGCGCCACCACGTTGTAAGCGAAATGCTTCAAGTGATCCGCTTCGGTGTTGTAGCCAAGAGCGCGCAGCCCTGCGACAACCACTTGCTGCGGATACGACTGCCGCGAATCAATCACATTGAACACTTCATGCGCGTGCCCAAACGCAGGCGCGCCAGGATCGTCGCGCTCGCTTGCGGTAATCCACGCCTGATGCCCATCCGGATGCTCATAAAAACGGTGATAGTGAAAATCCCGCGCCAACAACCCAAACTTCCACAAATGCAGGGCGATATCCTTGCCCACGTACGTCACTGTCCCAGTCGAGCGCACAATAATCTTCGCTTCAGCTTCTTCCGGCGGTTCGTCAGCCTCTTCTCCACTCGCAGTTGCAGCACCCTCCGCAGGCGGTTTCGCGGCAGCGTCGCGCTCCGAAGGCAATTGCATCACCCAGCACCCGGCATTCTTCCCGGAACTAGCCAGCTGCACTGTCCCGCTGCGTTTCAACATCTCAAACGCCGCATCCCAGAATTTCAAATGCAGGATGTCGCTCTCCTGCGTCAGCAAGTCGTAGTCAATCCCCAACCGGTCCAGCGTGTGGAGGTGGCAGTAATTGATCGCTGTGGCGACGATTTCCCCCATCTTCGCCGCGTCGCCGTGCCCCTGTTCGATTTCCTTTAAAGTGTGATTGCGCAATTCCAGCCGCGCCTTGTCCTCGGCGAGAAACAGCGTCACCCTCGTGTACAAATCCCAGCACAAATAATCGAATTTCGGCGCCTCCGTCAGCGCCTTCACTTCCGCCAAGGATTTTTTCTCCAGGTGCAGAAATCCCAGCACCACGTCCGCAACCTGTACGCCGGTATTATCAATATAGTTCTGCACCTCCACTCGCCGCCCCGAGTGCCGCAACAAACGCGCGAAAGTGTCGCCCAACACCGCATTGCGCAGATGCCCAATGTGCGCCGCCTTGTTCGGATTGATGCTGGTGTGTTCGACAACAGTTTTTGTCGCGCCAACCTCCGCAGTCACCGCCTGCCGTCCAGCTTCCTCCGCAGCCGCCCGAAAGAACGCAGCACGGTCGAAAAACGCATTCAAGTATCCGCCGCCCGCCACTTCCACCCGCGCGATCCCCGCAATCGGTTTCAGCGAATTGGCGATTTCCTGCGCCAACGCCCGCGGCGGCTTCTTCAACCGCTTGGCCAGCTCGAAACAAACCGGCGACGCCGCCTCCCCCATCGAAAGCTTCGGCGGACGCTCGGTTACAATCGGCACATCGGTCTTGTAGCGTTCGTGAATGTGATGGCGCAGCGCCTTGCGAAACCGTTCTTCGACGGCTTTGTACACGTGGCTCCCTGTGCAAAGTGAATCCGGCGATTATAGGGAAAGCGGCGGAAGGCGTCAAAGCGGCACCGTGTATTTTTTCTCGATTAGAGTGCGGGGCCGAGGCGCGTTTTCTAGATGTTACGCGAGGTCCTAATCTCGGGAATTTGCGATTAGAAAAGGCGCCACAGATGAACGCAGATAAAACCGATGAAGCCGAGGACAGAAAGTAGGAGAGGCTGCGGACTGCGCAGCGAGATTTGACAGCGTTGGGAGGCCAGACTAGTATCGTTTTTTCGCATTTCAACAGGATTCGCTTAAGCACAAGATGAAAAGCCTTCGGCACGCGTATTTCGACTGTTTTTCCGGCATCAGCGGCGACATGGTTCTCGGCGCCCTGGTAGATGGCGGCGCCGACCTGCGCTCCATCGAAGCTGAGCTGCGCAAGCTGGGCCTCGAGGGCTGGTCAATTTCCGCCGCCAAAGTAAAGCGCGGCGAAATCTTCGCCACCCAGGTAAAAGTAGAAACCAGCGAAGGCCATCACCACCGCGGCCTTTCGATCATTCTGCAGAGAATTGAGAATGCGAAACTTGCCCCGCGCGCAGCCGACCGCGCCCGCAAAATCTTTACCCGCCTGGCCGAAGCCGAAGCAAAGGTCCACCAACTTCCCGTCGAACAAGTGCATTTTCACGAAGTAGGCGCGGTCGATTCGATTGTGGACATCGTCGGGGCGGCGATCGGCTTCGAGCTGCTAGGCATCGACGAATTCGCCTGCTCCGCATTCGACCTAGGCGCAGGACAGGTAAGAACAGCGCACGGCCTCCTGCCCGTGCCAGCGCCGGCCACCGCCGAACTGCTGAAAGGCGCGCCTATGTTCACCAGCGGAATCGACAGAGAACTGGTGACGCCAACCGGTGCCGCAATCGCCACGACGCTGGCAACGCGCTACGCCGAAATCCCGCAGATGACGCTGAAAGCCATCGGCTACGGCGCCGGCTGCGCTGACTTGAAAGAAAAAGCCAACGTCCTGCGACTCCTGATTGGCGAAACAGCCGTTCCCGAACCGGGAGAATATTGGGACGCGCCCGTCACCGTGATCGAAACCAACATTGACGACATGAGCCCGCAAATTTACGGCTATTTCGCAGAACGCGCGCTGGAAGCCGGCGCCCTGGACGTATTCTCCTCGCCGGTCCAAATGAAAAAGAACAGACCCGGGCAGCTGGTAACGATCCTAAGCGAGCCGCACAACGTCAGCCGCCTGATTGACCTCGTCTTCCGCGAGACCACCAGCCTCGGCGTCCGCACGCACGAGGTCCGCCGCAAGACGCTAGCCAGGGAATCCGTCACGGTAGAAACGCCCTTCGGGGAAGTGCGCATGAAAATTTCGCGCATGCACGGGTCGGTGCTGAACGCCACGCCGGAATACGAAGACTGCCGGCGGATTGCGGCACAGATGGGGATTCCGCTGAAGCAGGTGCTGGAAGCGGCGACGTACCAATTTCAGAAATGGCTCGAAGCGCAACCAAAGACCGCGACCCCTGACGGGAAACCCGCATAGTTCATGGATAATTCCAGGAAAAAGTATTACCTCACCACTCCCATCTATTACGCGAACTCCCGCCCGCACGTCGGCTCCGCCTACACCACCATCGTCTGCGACGTGATCGCGCGCTACAAACGCATGTGCGGCTTCGACGTCGCTTATCTCACCGGCACGGACGAGCACGGCGTCAACATCGAACGCGCTGCGGAAAAACTCGGCATTTCGCCAGCTGATCTAGTTAACCGCAACCAGCAAATCTTCCGCGATCTCTGGAGGCTGCTCGGCATCAGCTATACGGATTTTGTGCGCACCACGGAGCCGCGCCACGCCGTAGCCGTGCAGAATCTGGTCCGCCGCACCCAACGCGTTTCGCCCGACGCGATTTTCAAACGCAAATACGAAGGGCGTTACTGCGTCTACGACAACTTGTATGTAAGTGACACGCCCGAACCCGCCGACTGCCAGATCTGCGGCCGCCCCGCGGAACTGATTTCCGAAGAAAATTATTTTTTCCGCCTCTCGGCGTACCAGGAAAAGCTGCTTCAGCTCTACAAGGACCAGCCCGATTTCGTGCAACCGGATTTCCGCCTGAACGAAGTGAAAAGCTTCGTCGAAAGCGGACTGAAAGACCTTTCCATCAGCCGCAAGACAATCAAGTGGGGCATTCCCTGGCCCGGCGATCCCGAGCACGTCTTCTACGTCTGGTACGACGCGCTAACCAGCTACATGAGCGGCATCGGCTTCGTGGACGGCGAAACCAACAGCAAAAAAGACAGCGAGCGCTTCAAGAAGTTCTGGCCCGCCGACGTCCACATGATCGGAAAGGAAATCATTCGCTTCCACGCCGTCTATTGGCCCGCGTTCCTGATGGCCGCGTTTCCAGATAAAAAGTTGTCCGAGTACATGCCCGGAAGAATCCAAGCCCACGGCTGGCTCCTCTTCGAACAAGAAAAAATGAGCAAGTCGAAAGGCAACGTAGCCTACGCCGAGCCGATCGTGAAAGCCCTGGGCAACGACGCGCTGCGCTACTACCTCCTGCGCGAAGTCGTCTTCGGCCAAGACGGAAATTTCAGCAAAGACGCGTTAATCACGCGCTACAATGCCGACCTCGCAAACGGCCTCGGCAATCTCGCGAGCCGCGTACTGGCGATGGTTCAACAGAGCCTCGACGGCGTGGTCCCTGTTCTTGATTCCGTGCCGGACCCCGCTCTAATGGGTTTTGGCGATGAAGTTAGCACCAGCCCGGTTTTGGTCCGGGCCAAATACGAAAAGTACGATTTTGCTGGCGCGCTGTCCGACATTTGGAACTTGGTCGCACGAGTGGATCTGTTTTTGGCCGAGCGTCGACCTTGGGTACAGCCAAATAACGAGAGCGAGAAGAAATCTCGCGGTGTGATCTTATACAATGCGCTCCAGGCGCTGTACTTAATAACACCGATGGCGCATCCGGTAATTCCGGACGCGACGCAGAAAATTTGGGAGCAACTCGGACAGCCGGGAACGCTGGCGGACGTACGAATTGACCAATTGCAGTGGGGTGGGTTGAAGCCGGGAACGCGAATCGGAAAGCCCGAAGGTGTTTTTCCGCGTGCCGATAAGAAAGAAATACTGGAGAGGATCGAAACCATGGAGAACGAAATTCGCAATCCGGGGAGTACGCAACCCATAGCTCCCAGCGCCGACTCTGCACCAACCGCGCCGATAATCCCCGCCGTAACAGGTGCGGCCGCCGCGCCTGCGACCCCAGCAAAAATCAGCATTGAAGATTTCGCGAAAGTCGAACTCCGCGCAGGTGTAGTGAAGTCAGCCGAGCGCATCCAAGGCGCCGACAAGCTCCTCAAGCTTCTAGTGGACATCGGCGACGAAGTCCGCCAAGTGCTCGCGGGCATCGCACTTTCTTACGCACCAGAAGACTTGGTAGGCCGCAAAGTAGTGATCGTCACAAATCTAGCCCCCAGAAAAATGCGCGGCCTCGAATCCAACGGCATGTTGCTTGCCGCGTCAGTGGGACCGGACGGCAAGCCGGTGCTCTGTACGTTTGCGGAAGACGTCCCGGCGGGCGCGAAAGTAAAGTAAGCGAACGCGCGCAGAAGACGAAGCCAGATCCTTCGCTGCGCTCAGGATGACGGGCAACAGCGGTTGACAGTTGAAAGTTGACAGTTAAGAGTCCAGAGCGAGAGCACGGACTTAGCGCGGAGCCGCAGAGAACGTCAACGGCGGGGTTGAATTTGGAAATCATTGATTCACACGCGCATCTGGAATCTGAGGAGTTCGATGCCGACCGCGCCGAAATGCTCGAGCGTGCGCAAACCGCAGACGTGCAAGCCATACTTGCCATCGGCAGCGGCGGCTCCGGCCCAGACCGTCTCGACGCAGCAATTTCAGTAGCGAACGATTACGACTGGATTTACGCCACCATAGGAATCCATCCGCAACACGCAGCCGAAGCGCAAGCCCCGCACTACGCGCAACTGGACGCCCTGGCGAAAAATCCCAAAGTAATAGCCTGGGGCGAAATGGGCCTTGACTATCACTACGAAGAACCGGCCGCCGAAATCCAGCAGCCAGTTTTCCGTCGCCAACTGCAACAAGCCCGCGCTGCAAAATTGCCGATCGTCATCCACTGCCGCGACGCCTGGGACGATTGCCTGGCAATCCTCGAAAAAGACTGGAATCCCGCGGGTCTGGGCGGAATTTTTCACTGCTTCACCGGCACGCTGCGCGATGCCCAGCGCGGCCTGGACATGGGCTTCCTCGTTTCCTTCGCCGCCAACATCACCTACCCGAAATCGCAGCAAATCCGCGACGTAGCAGGAAACCTTCCGCTCGACCAAATCCTCACCGAAACCGATTCGCCTTTTCTTTCGCCCCAGGGCCGTCGCGGAAAAAGAAATGAGCCCGCCAACGTAGTCGAGGTAGCGCAGACGCTTGCGAATGTGAGAAACTTGGGCCGCGAAGAGGTTGCCGCCGCGACGGCGGCGAATTTCAGGCGTCTTTTCAGGCTAGGCGGCCAGGCAAGTCCAGCCCGGCCAAGGTGAACCTTGGGATGGCTTTCGCTGTCCAACTTGCAAAAGGCATTTTTGACCTGGTACGAGACGATTTAGCGCTCGTGGAGCAGGAAATTGCGGCGCAAAACAGCGCGGCGATCGAGCCGGTGTGTGAAATTTCCAGTTATCTGCGCGAAGGCGGTGGAAAACGCCTGCGTCCCGCCCTGCTTCTGCTGGCCGCTGGAGCCTCCGGATATCGCGGCGAGAGCGCCATCCGCCTCGGCGCAGTGGTGGAAATGATTCACAGCGCCACGCTGATTCATGACGACGTCATTGACGGCGCGAACACCCGCCGCGGCCGCCCCAGCGCCAATGCCCGTTGGGGAAATCACATGAGCGTGCTGGCGGGCGACTGGCTCTACATGCAGTCGTTCGAAATGGCCCTGCGCGAGCGCAATTTTGCGGTGCTGGATATTCTAATTGACCTCACGCAAAACATGGTCGAAGGCGAGCTGTTGCAACTGACGCACCTGGGCCGCATGGATTTGAACGAAGCCGAAGCCACTGAACTCGCCTATCGCAAGACCGCCTGCCTCTTCAGCGGATGCGCGCGCCTCGGTGCCGTGCTCGGCAAACAATCCAAAGAAATCGAAGACGGTCTCGCGGATTACGGACGCAATGCCGGCCTGGCGTTTCAGCTGGTGGATGACCTACTGGACTTTACCGCGTCGCCGGAAAAACTCGGCAAGCCTGTGTTGAGCGACTTGAAAGAAGGAAAAGTCACGCTGCCATTGATTTTCGCGCTGCAAGCGCAGGCACACGCCGCGGTATCTGACAGCAATGGGCAATCGCACGCAAACAGCGAAGGCCGTCGCTTAGTCGAAAAAGTTTTGGAAGAGCGCGATTTCCGCACCGTCCGCGCCGAGCAAATCGCCAGGCTCGTTCGCGAAACGGGCGCGCTCGATCGCGCTACCAAGCTCGCGAAAGAATATGTCCGCCGCTCCAAAGCCAGCCTGGAAGTTTTGCCCGACACGGAATATCGCCGCGCGCTGCTGGCCGTCCCCGATTTCATCCTCGAGCGCGAAAATTAAAGCCTCAGCTCATTGAGCTTTCGCTGCGGCAGGGGCTGCTGCGGGCGGTTTGCCGAAGCGCACTTCGTGCGCGATCAAATCGTTTCCGACCGGTTTCGCGTGAATCACCACCCGATCGCCCACTTTTAAATCCTTGATGCTCGCGCTCGCGCCGCTCTTCACGAACGACGTATCCGGTGCGATCTTCACCACCTGCAGCGAACCGTCCTGCGCCTGCACCGTGATTTCGCTGTCCGTGATTTTCGTCACCGTCCCCAGCACGTGCTTGTCCGTGCCGTGCGCCAGCGTAGCCAGCGTCACCAGCGAAAACGCCAAAAATAGCAGTATTGCCGAACCGATTCTACGCATATTAATTTCTCCTCTCATGTGAGTGTGATTTCGCCCGTCCACCTGCAGCAGACGGCTCATTCAAGAACTCGTTCTCCATCTCTTCTTCCTTCATCTCCGCCGGACCGCGCGGGTTGTGCTCCTTCATGTCCTGTATATCTTCGTCAGTCATTTTCGGCAGATGGCGGATGAACAAAACCAGATGCCACGTATCGTGATCAGTCGTCCCGCCCGTGCCCCAGGCGGGCATGCCGGTGAAGCGCACGCCATTTTCAATGATGTAGTAAATCTCGCCATCGGAAAGATTCTGTGTCTGCGCCAAACGCATGTCCGGAACGCGCGGATAGAGTTTCTGTCCCATCTCCGTCGTGCCGCTGCCGTCGTTGCCGTGGCAGCTGGCGCAATGGTCCGCGAAATGTCGCCGCGCCTCCACCAGCAGTTCCGGCGTCGCTTGCATCGGATTGTTCAACTCGCGAAAGCCGCGCGGAATAGCCCAGCGTTGCAGGGCACTCGCCAAGCGAGACTCCATCGCGCCGGGATTGCCGCGAGCGTTCAAGCCTGTCGCGCTCAACAAGCAAAATGCCGCGATCACCACGATAGCGGGAATGACCACCAGCAGCAATATTCGCGTGCAAAGAGCTTTCACAATTTTCCTCGTGCCGCCGGTTGGCGCGGTCCGCTTCTGATGATAACCAAGATGTTGATATTTTTCCTCAGTAGTGGAACCTCCACTTGAACTCGACGTAGATTTCGCGCGGGTCGTTGTAATGAAAGCCGCCGAAGGTGAGGCTGTTGTCAAGCTCCACGCGACGGTTGGCCACGTTGAGCGCGGTAAATCCCACGGTATATTTTTCGCCGAACGATTTCCCCAGCGAAATATCAAACGTGGTGTGCTGCGGCAGATAGTTGCCGGGATATGGCGCATCCGGCAGCCCGTTGTGGAACCCCGAGCCGTAGTAAACATTCGTCGAAGCGAACGACTGCCACGGAAGGCTGGCTGTGAATCCCACGTTCAAAGTGTTTCTCTGATCGTGGTCTACCGGTCCATATCCCGGCGGCGGATATAGCGGGCATAGCGGCATCGAAGGAGGGCAGACCAATCCTCCCGTGATGGGCGAGGTGGCCTGCGCGAATTGATTCGAGTAAGCCAGGTGCGCCTGGCCGCGATGCCATAGGCGGGGGGACCGCAGTGTGAGTTCCCAAGCTTGGATCTTGGCCGCATCCCACGTGATCGGCCAGAAGAGGTTGGATTCTCCGATGTTGTTGTGATCGAGCCAGTTTGTCGCGCGAGTTTGAAATGTGTCGGCGTCCAGAGCCCACCCACGATAGGGAATCGTCACGCCAAACTGGTATTCGCGATCCCGCTCGCCGTGCAGCGGCGCAAAAGCGGAGTTCTGGTTGGTAGCCAAATCGCTTAACGGACCGGTAGCGGTCAAAAGTGGCGGAGCCTGGTAGAACTGACCGTAGAACGCGCGAAAAACCCAGTTCAGGTGCGGGATTTGCACGGCGATGCCAACGCGAGGGTCGGTGGCGTTCTCCACGATTGCAGGCAGAATTCCGACGGATGGCGAATCGAAATGCGATTGGCGTAGGCCGGCAATGATCGTCAACCATGACGTCACCTTAAATTTGTCGCTAAAGAACTCTTCCGCCAGGCCGCCGGTGACGGCGCCGGTGGACGGGCCGGAATTGCAGTTGGGAGTGGCCGGGGAGCACTGGGCGAGGATGTTATTAAAATAGTTATTCTGGTGTTGCGCGAATCCATAGACTCCCACTTGAATGTTGTTCTTCCAAACGGTGGCATCCAGGGTCGCTTGCGCACCGCCATAATTGGCGGTCAGGTCCACGTCGGTAAGCACCGGCACATCGTTCGGCGAGGCGATGTAGCTGGCTTTGTTGTAATGATAGAACGGTGAAACAGTGACGAGCAGGTTTGGATTAAATGTATGCACCCAGGAGAACGTGACGTAACCATCGGTCTCACGTTCACCATCGCGCAGTCCGTTACTGGGCGCCGCACCCGCCGCAATCAACTGTTGATTCCCAATTGAGTTGGGATCTGGATCGTACGGGATCTGGTAATAATCCTGGCGCAATGAAGTGACCAAACGAAATTGGTTCTGGGAATTCGGGTTGAATATGAAGGATGCGAACCCGCCGTACCCGTTTTCCGCATCGTGAAAAACCTGGCCGATCGGTGTCTGCAGTCCGTAATTGCTACGATTGCCGTTTAGGCTCACGTAATAGGCGAAGCGCTGCGTATGCCCGCCGAAATTGAGCTGTTCGTTGGTTTGAAACCAATTGCCGAAACTGGTGACCAGTTCCCCTTCGTTGTTCCGCTCGAAGCCGCTGCGAGGCACGATGTTAAAGATGCCATATGTGCGGTCGCCGTAATCGGCGTCGTAGCTGCCGCGCTGCACCTCCAGATAATCAATGTCCTTGGGGTCAATCACCGGGCCTAGGTTGGCGGCGATGTTCGTGTTGGGTACGGGCACGCCGTCAATCAGCCAGTCAACCTGATGGCCGCCTCGCATATGCAGCATGTCGTGCGTCACGTATGCCCCGGGGACGTAATCGGTGATCATCGCCAGGCTGTTGGTGCGGTCGGCGCCGGGAGTATGAGCAACGTCCTGCCGATCGACCAGCGTGGTGGGGGTTACGGAATCCACGTTGGCCACTTCAGCCTGTCCCAGCACCACGGTCGTTTGATTCACGCTCGCGATGGCCAATTGAAAGTGCAGTATCGGTGACGAGTTGGACGCGACCGTAACGTTCTGCTCCGCGGCTTGGAAGTTGGGCGCGGTCACGCTGATTTTGTAATCGCCCACCGGCACCGAAGTGAACGAAAACTGGCCGTTATCGTCCGTCTGAGTTGTCTGAGTCCAATCTGAAGTGATCGCCTGCAGCATTACCGACGCGCCAGATACCGGCCGGTGCTGCGGGTCGTGCACCATTCCTTGAATTTTTCCAAAAATCGTGGCGCGCACCAGTGAACCACAGAGCAGAAACAGGGCTAGACACGAGCAGAAAATGAACTTGCGCACAAAGCCTCCGTCCTGAATTTTAATTTTTTTCAGCTGTTGCGGACGAGGCTAGCTGCGCGGTGGTTGAAAAGGACCAGCGAAGAATCCAGCGGACAAATTGCCGTCGGGAAAATGCGAATTGGCGAAGCGTGATACTTGCGGGCGATCGAGCGACGCTACCACCGACGTTTGAGCCGGCGGAAACGATGCGAGCAAACCGTAATCCATGCGCGGTTGCCCGGACCTCATGCTGCACTCCATCATGTGCCCCAACGCGCCATGATGGCACGCCATGTCTTCCTCGTGGGAAGCTGGCGCCGTGTTCCGTGCCGGGGAATGATGATGCCCGCCATGCGGCAAGCAGCACATCCCGTTGCAATCTGCCATGCCGGGATCGTCCGCGCGCGCCAGCAATGCCAGCGGCGTAGCCAGCAGCGCGACGATCACGAGAATCGCTTGCACACGGCGCATCGCTAAAAATTCTACCACAGCCGGTCCAGCCTCGCACACGCAAGCCACGCTCGCGCCGCAAGCTACCCTCACGTGTGATTTGCGCCCGTAAAAGCATCGCGGTACGCTGGCTCCATCGTGCTGCCCTTCAAATTGATTTACGACCACCGCTACGACCTGAACCTGGGCAACCACGTATTCCCCTCCCAGAAGTATCGCCTGGTTTACGAAGAGCTCTTGCGAGGCGGAATCGCGGATAACAGCGATTTCCTCTCGCCTGCCCCCGCAACGGACGAAGACGTTCTGCGCGTGCACACCTCTGAGTACGTGCGCAAGCTGAAGACCGGCTCGCTCTCGTACGCCGAGCTCCAACAACTCGAAATCCCGTACTCCCAGGAATTGATCGAAGCGTGTTGGCTCGCGGCTGGCGGCTCGATCCTTGCGGGGCAGCGTGCGCTGCGGGATCAGGAAGGCTGGTCTGCGAATATTGGCGGAGGATTTCACCACGCATGTCCCGACCACGGAGAAGGATTCTGCGTGATTCACGACGTGGCCATCGCCATCCGGCGCCTGCAATTCGACAAAGCGATCGAACGAGCGATCGTTGTGGATACCGACGTGCACCACGGCAACGGCACCGCCACAATTTTCCGCGGCGACGATGACGTCTTCACGCTTTCAATTCACCAGCAGCACAACTATCCATTCGTGAAGCCGCCATCCACGATGGACGTCAACTTACCAGACGGAGTGGGAGACGAAGACTACCTCGCGATTCTGGAAAAGCACCTGCAACAAGCGTTCTCCGATTTTTCGCCGCAAATTATTTTTTATGTCGCTGGCGCCGATCCCTATCGCGAAGACCAGCTAGGAGGCCTCGCACTGACAATGCAAGGACTCGCGCGGCGCGACGCGCTGGTGATGGACTGCGCGCACAGAAGCAAGTGTCCGCTGGCAATTACGCTGGCGGGAGGCTATGCGCGTCGTGTACAGGACACAGTGGCGATTCATGTGGGTACGATTCTGGCGGCGCGGGATGCGGTGGATCGTGCAGCGACGCGCGACCATGCGAAGAGAGATCCTTCGCTACGCTCAAGATGACGGCGGCAAGGCGAAGAGAGATCCCTGCCTGCGGCAGGCAGGCTTCGCTGCGCTCCCTTCGCAAAATCACTCAGAGCGAGCAGGATGACGGCCGAAAGGCAGAACCGAGCGAATGTTATCAGGGAGTCGTCGTGGATGCTGCGGAGCCGACGGCGGCTTGAATCGCGGCGGTGAGGTTTTCCGCAAATCCTTCCGGCGGGTATCCGTTAATGCGGTAGGTGATTTTCCCCCCGCGATCGAGGATCATCACCGTAGGCAACGACTCAACTTTCACAAAGGCATCCAGTCCATCCGCATAAACCACCGGCACATCCCACTTCTCATGGCTTAGAAAAGGCGCCACCAGCGATTCGTCCTCATCCGTATTCACGGCGTAAAAAACAATGCCGGTATTTCCCGCGTAATTTTTCGCCACCTGCACGAACTGCGGCTCCAGTTCGCGGCAAGGTCCGCACCAGGTAGCCCAAAAACTCAGCACCAGAACTTTCCCGCGATCACCCGCCAGCGGAACGGCCGTTCCATCCAGCTTGCGCAGCACAAAAGCATAAGCGTCCTTGGCGTTCTTATTTCCCGCACCCGGATTGGCGGTTGCTTGAGCCGCACCCAGCAGATCGTATTGCGCCAAGACAGCCTCGCCAAGCCCCTGCTCGCTCCCGTGCAGCTGCCGCCACACATTTCCCAATCGCTTACGCACTTCGCGCCGGTTCACTTTCCCCACCGGCCCATCTTCCGGCAGGACAAACGCCACCAAATATTCCTGCACCGCAGTCGCGTAGTCCCGCTGCATTTCGGCAATCTCGCCAAGTTGTTCCGCGGCGACGGCATTTGGCCGAACCGAGTAGCTCATGCGCAAGTCTTTCTCCGCGGCCGCATCATCGTGTTGCGATTTCTCAATCTGTCCGCGCAAATTGTAGAGCGCCGCGCGCAACTCGTCGTGATGCTGCTGCCAATCGGCGAGCGAAACCCGCGCAGGTTTTTCCGTCGCGGTGGATTTGTCGATGCGGTCCAGCACGCGGCTAACGTATCCCGCCGCGCGCGTCAGGCTGGCTTCGTCCCCCTGCTTCTGCAACAAGCCCACTGCCAGCATCATGATTTCGGAATCGTCCGGGCGCAGCGCGATCAATTGTTCGGAATACTTCAGTGCGCAAGCGTCGTCCTGCACCTGCTCGCAGGATTCCACCAGCGCGCGAAACACCGCCGCTTTTCGCGGCGCATCTGGAAAACGCTGCAGATAACGCTCCAGGTTGCGCACGAGCGCTCCGCGATCGTTGCCCGCGTCTGCAATCGTCTTTTGCAGTTCAGTCTCGGGGTTGGCGTCTTTCTTGGAAATAGCGTCAGACGGCGTTTTTGGCGCACTGGCCGGCGGCGCATTATTTTGCGCGCGCGCACACAACGCCCCTCCAAGAAAAATGCCGAAAATACAAAGCAGGCAGAAAGGACGGCGAATCGCAGATCGGCTATCGCGGGCTGGGAATGACAACTAATTCCTCTCAGAATGCTCAGCGTAGCAACACTCGAAACGCAATTCTAGCGCGAAAGCGCCGGCGTGCGCGGGGAATTACAAGCACCCGTCATTTCAAGGAAATGCTGCCAGAAGAAGTCTGCACCTCGACGCGTGCTTTCCCATCGCCGAGCCGCGCGCGCAGCTCATGTTTTTGCGCGGTCCCTTCCATCACGATGGGGATCGCCGCGTCAATATCGCCCGAATTCGAATGCGCCATCAGGCGAAAGCTCGCGGATGGCGAAACCTGGAGCACCACGTCGCCAGAACTCGTGCGAATGTCCCAATAATTCGAACCAGCGGGATTGCCCTCAATATTCACGTCGCCCGAACCCGTGCGTAGCCGCAAATCCGCGGACGCGCCCTTGATCGTAACATCTCCGCTTCCGGTGCTGGCTTCCACGGATTCAGCGGGATTCGTGATTTCCATGCCGCCGGAGCCGCTGTGCAGCCGCACCTGATTCCGCACATCCTCGAGCGTTATGTCGCCAGAACCGGTAGTCGCTTGCACCTGCCCTTGCACCCGCGAAAATTTGATCTCGCCGCTGCCGGTCATGGCCTGCACGTCGCCCGAAATATTCGAAGCGGTGATTCCGCCGGAGCCGGAAACGAAATTTGCCGGGCCCTTGATACCGTCTACTGCCACATCACCCGAGCCGGTAGCCGCGTGAACCTCCGCGTCGGCCGGCACCACGATCGTATAGTCGATCGCAACGTTGTTGGTGTGCTGTCCCGAACCGCTGATGCGGATCAGGTTGCTTTCCTGCGAGACCGGGGGATTCGATGCGATTTCCTGCACGCGCTCCTGGCTGTTTTTTTCAGACCACGAGTGCGCGGCGATCTCGCCGTGTACGCGCACTTCGCCCGGAGCGCCCGCGCTGATATGCGCGTCACCGCTGCCGTTGGTAAGTTCGATGCGCACAGGGCCATTCACCGTGAAAGTCTTATCGAACGTTCCTTCGGCGCTGGGTTGCGACCTGCATCCAGCGAGCAGCAAAGATGTGCAGACTGCCAGTGATATCCAACCGAGTTTGTGTGAGCGCGTCATTTTTCGTGTTTGCCGTTTGAAAGCAGGCATCTCGGGCATCTTTGGCGATGGCGCCTGGCCATCCTTCCTATCAGAGATATACGAGAAAGCGCAACCAGAAGTTCCGCGCGCACCGGGCGGGTACGTTTGGTGTTGGAACGACCAGGAGGCAGAAGCGAGATCCTTCGCGGCGTAGTCCTGCCGGAAATTTCCCAGAATGCGAGTGCGCGCTGGATCCGCGGCGCGAATCGCGGGACGTGGTCACTTGATTTTGAGGAGGGAATTCAGCGAGCCCTGGCGATAGCCTTCCAAATCCACGGTGACAAGCGCGAAGCCAGCGCGCTTAACGCCGTCGGCAATCTGCCGCCCGATCGCCGGCTCGAATCCCCGCGCAAGTTCATCAGGAGCAATCTCGATACGCGCCAGCTCACCGTGCGCGCGCACGCGAAATTGTCGGAAATCCAGCGCGCGAAGAACCGCTTCCGCGCGATCGATTTTCGCAAGCAGCTCAGGCGTCACCGCCGTGCCGTACGGCACGCGCGATGAAAGGCAGGCCGAAGCGGGACGGTTCCACGTAGCCAAACCAGCTCGTTGCGAAAGAAACCGAATCTCAGCCTTGTACAGCTCGGCGTCCAGCAATGGCGCCAGTACATGATGTTCATGCGCCGCGCGATGCCCCGGCCGGAAATCGCGCGTATCATCCGCGTTGATTCCGTAGGCGATCGCCGCGAACTGGCGTGAGCGCGCCAGTGAATCCATCTGGCCGAACAGCTCGTCCTTGCAGTGATAACAGCGGTCGGCGTTGTTAGCTACGTACAGAGGATTTTCCAATTCGTGCGTGGCGATGAATTCGTGGCGCACTCCTGTGGCGGCAATAAAAGCCTCGGCCTGCTCGCGATCGTGACGAGAAAAGCTAGCGGAAAGCGCGGTGATAGCCAGCGCGCGCTCCCCCAACACTTGGTGCGCCGCCCAAGCAAGATAAGCCGAATCAGCGCCGCCGGAAAACGCCACGAGCACGGAATCAAGCGCGCGCAGAGCAGTAGAAAGTCTTTCCTGCTTGGCAAGCGCGTGCGAAGCATCCACTGCCAGAGCATCGGCGGCAGCTGTAGTGATCGGCAATCGTGAGGCGCTGGACATAGTCGAGCCAGTATAACTGAGTTCCGCCTACTGAAAATCCAGCAGCACATCCACCTTGGCGTTTTGCGGATCGAGCTGCAGGAACTTGCCAGTCTTGTCGTAATGAACCGGCAGCCCCACAAACGCAGCCTTAATTCCCGTGTTGACGAAATCGTCGTACACGCTCTTATCGAAAACCGCGCCCGGCGCGATACTCCAGGCCTTCCTAAGCCGGCGCTCACCCTCAATCGAGAGGCCGGTGAGCACAAGTTTTCCCATGTGATATTGCGGCCCTTCGCTGACCTCCACCACATACGTCACGCGTTTGTTCTGATCATCAAACTTCGGCACGGGATGCAAAGCGGCGTCCAGAAATCCGAGTTGCGCGTACGCCGCCCGCACCGTTTCCCAGATGGACTGAATTTTATTTCCATCTGCTGGATCGCCAGGTAGCAGCGCGGAAAATTTGTTCAGATCCTGCGCCGGAACGGAATCGTTGCCCTTCCATTCCACGCCGGCCCACAGATACGGGACGCCCACATTAATCGGCGCCGCGACGATCAATTGCCCGGAAAGCGGACTCGCCGGATTCGCGGCAAAATGCGCTACTGGCTGCCCGAATTGCACATTCAAATACGCATGTGTCAAATACACCGGGCGCACCTGTTCGAACTCAAAAAGTTCCACACGGCTGCGCGAGTAGGGCTTGCCGATTACGTCCGGCAGGCGCTCCTGCACCACTCGGTCGTTCTGCGCCAGAGGATCGGAAAAATCAATCTTCTGAATCGTCAAATCCGTGTTCTCCACGCGAAATTCCTGCACGGTTTGATTGTTGAAGGGATGCGCGATGACTTCGTGCGACACGCGCACATGCAAGTTGTGTGCATCCAGAATCTTTTCGAGCGCGTCCGAGATTGCATCCAGAATCGTGCCCTTCGTTGGCGCGCCGCCATCGAACAGAATTCCCGAACTTTTTAACCCGGCGGCTAATTCTTCGTCGGTAAACCACGGAAAATTATCGAACGTTACGGGCAGTGCCGGCACATCCGAGACCTGATACGTGACCTTCACACCGTTCGCGACAGTCGCAAAACGATATTGGATATTAGAGAACAATCCGAGCGCCGCCAATTTGTCAGCGGCACCCTGTAACTCCTCGCGGCCAACGGTCGTGCCAGGACGGAGTCCAATTGCCGCCGTGATCTGCTCTGAAGTAAATCGCATGGAGCCCGCAACCAGCACGGAATCCAGGCGTGCTGTTCCGGGACGAGCATTTTGCGGCGCCGCGAGAGGACGAGACGCAGACGACGGCGTGAATGCGATACCGAAAAGCAGGCACGCGCAGATGAGGGACGAGAGATTGTGGAAGTGGTGGTGGCGCATCATCCCGTAATTCTAGAACACAGCAACAGGAAGGGGAACCTGCGAATTACAAGCCGCGAAACCAATGGCCGGAAAGGCCCGTGACTCCGCTATTCGACAGTGACGGATTTCGCGAGGTTGCGCGGCTGGTCCACGTCGCAACCGCGCCGCACCGCGATGTGATACGCCAGCAGTTGCAACGGAACGATTTCAAGTATCGGCGCAAGCAACTCGGGCGCCGCCGGCACTTCCACCACGTGATTTGCGATCTCTCTCGCTTGGCGATCGCCTTCGGTAATCACTGCGATCACGATTCCGTCGCGCGCTTTCACTTCCTGCATGTTGGAAATGGTTTTCTCGTAGCGCGTCATGGAACCCGGGTCCGATTCGTCGCGTGTAGCGATCACCACCACCGGCAGATCCTCATCAATCAACGCGTTCGGCCCGTGCTTCATTTCTCCCGCCGGATATCCCTCCGCATGAATATAGGAAATTTCCTTGAGCTTCAACGCGCCTTCCAGTGCGATGGGGTAATGGATTCCGCGTCCCAGGTACAGAAAATCCGTGTGGCGGAAAAAGAGCCGCCCCAGCTCTTCCAGCTCCGCGTCGTGCTGCAGAATCGTTTCGATCTTGTGCGGTATGCGCGTCAGTTCCTGCATCAACGTTCTCGCAGCCGCCGGCGTCTGCTTGCCGCGCACCTGCGCCAGGTAAAGCGCCGTGAGCATCAGCGCGGTCAATTGGCCGGTAAACGCTTTCGTGGACGCGACGCCAATTTCCGGTCCGGCGTGCGTGTAAATCGTCCCGTTGGCCTCGCGCGTCAGCATCGAACCGACCACGTTGCAAATTCCCAGAATCTTCGCGCCTTTCTGGCGCGATTCACGCTCGGCCGCCAGAGTGTCGGCCGTCTCGCCCGATTGGCTGATGGCAATCACCAGATGATGCTTATTAACGATCGGATCGCGATAACGAAATTCGCTGCCGTAATCCACTTCCACGGGCAAATTCGCCAGGCGTTCGATCATGAATTTGCCAGCCAGCGCGGAATGCCAGCTTGTACCGCAGGCGATGATCTTCACGCCTTGAAAATTCTGGAATTCCTGCTCGCTGATGTCCATCTGGTCGAGGAACACTTTTCCGGTGTCCTGCGAAATTCTCCCCAGCAGAGTGTCGCGCACCGCGCGAGGCTGCTCGAAGATTTCCTTCTGCATGAAATGTTTGAACCCGCCCTTTTCCGCCATGATCGGGTCCCAGGTCACGTGCTGCGGCTCGCGCTTCACCGGCCGGCCCTGAAAATCCGTCACACAAACGCCCTGCGGGGTTAGCACCGCGAGTTCACCATCAGCCAGAAAAAATACGCTGCGCGTGTGCTGCAGAATTGCGGGGATGTCACTGGCGACGAAGAATTCCTTTTCACCCAGCCCCAGCACAATCGGCGGCCCCAGCCGCGCGGCAACAATCTTCAACGGATCGCGCGTGGACAAAGCCACCAGCGCAAATGCCCCGGTCATCAGTTTTACAGACTTCAGCACGGCCGCTTCGAGCGACGCACCCTGAGAAAATTTCTCGATCAGGTGGGCAATGATTTCCGTGTCGGTCTCGGTGAGGAATTTGTGCCCTTCGGCGATGAGCTGGTGCTTCAGCTCGAGATAATTCTCGATAATGCCATTGTGCACCACCACAATTTCACCGCTGCAATCGCGATGAGGGTGAGCGTTTTCTTCGGTGGGGCGTCCGTGCGTGGCCCAGCGCGTGTGGCCGATGCCGTACACGCCTTCCAGCGGCGTGATTCGGATGGACTCTTCGAGGTTGTGCAGTTTCCCAGGCGCGCGGCGAATCTCCAACTTGCCGTCTTTTTGCACCACGGCAATCCCGGCGGAATCATAGCCGCGATATTCCAGGCGCTTCAGCCCGTCGAGAATCAACGGCACAACGGGCTTGTTGCCAATGTAACCGACAATTCCGCACACGAGAACTTGCTCCTGGAAGCTGCCTTGGGATCGAAGCGATGGGCAGCTGCGCCTAGAATAAGGTTAGCATATCGGCAGAATCAGACAACGGGGGCGACCAGCACGAGTGCGGCGGACGTTACGCGGCACAAAGAACGGCCCATGAAGCGGCAGGCCCGTCACTCCAAAATTTCGAAGCGGAACTCCTCAATCACGGGATTGGTAAGTACGTCCTTCGCTATCCGTGCCACCTGCGTCTGGGCTTCCTCGCGGCTCAGGCCACCGAGCGCCAGCACAAAAAATTTGCCCTGACGCACATCCTGCACCGTGGAATATCCCAAGGACGACAACGCTCGTTGAATGGTTTGACCCTGTGGATCGAGAACCGTGGACTTTAGCATTACCCAGACGTGTGCTTTCATCGCTCGGATTATAGCAGCCCCGCCGAATCCGTCGCCGCACGAAAATCCACCAAATATTTTCGCTTCTCATCCGGTGGCAGGAATGCGGCGTGAAAACTCTGCTCCATCAGCCGCACCAGGTGCTGCGTGGACACGCCCAGCGACGCCACGTTGGAATATTCCGTCAGCAAATCGGTATGAAACATCCCTGGATCATCCGTTGAAAGCGTAACCGCAATGCCGCGCTTGATAAAATCCGGCAGCGGATGATCTCGCAGCGAAGCATCGACTTTTTCCACGTGCCGCGCCAGCGCGCCGGTGCACAAATTACTGGTGGGGCAAATTTCCAGCACCACGCGCCGCATCGCCAGAGTGTCCGCGAATACGGTGTCGCGCATCACCGCGATGCCATGCCCAATTCGCTCCGCGCCCAGCAGTTCGATGGCCTCGCGCACCGAATCCGGCCCGCCAATCTCTCCGGCGTGGCACACGATATGCAGCCCGTCCTGCCGGGCCAGATCAAAGGCCGGGCGAAAATTGATTGTCGGATACGCGAGCTCGTCGCCGCCCATGCCAAATGCCACAACTCCTCTCGTCTGCAGTTTGGCAGCCCAGGCCGCAACTTCCTTCGCTGGATCGGGACCGAATTGCCGCGCGGCATCCAGGATAAACGCAGTACGCAAACGCGCAAACGGTGCGGACTGCGTGGCATCGCGGATAGCCGTAACGGTCGCCTCCAGATTTTGCGTCCGGCGCAAGATCACGCCCGCTGAAATCGTCAGTTCGGCATACACCACGCTCTGGCGCACCAACTCTTCGCACAACTGCCGGGTGATCAGCGCGTAGTCATCCGGAGTGCGCAGAAAAGAAGTCACCCACTTGAACGTTTCCAGAAATCCGTTGAAGCTGGAGAAGTCGTAACGCGCCGCCACTTCCTCGGGCTTCACAGCGACGCCATGGCGCGCCGCCAGTTTTATGGCCGTCTCCGGGCGGATCGATCCTTCCAGATGCAAATGCAATTCCGCTTTCGGCAATGCGTCAATGGCCATGGGCGGCCGAGCTGACTGTGTCTTCGGGTCCATTCTATTGCTGCGGCAATTGCGGTCGCCCGGCATTGATCCAGGCAGTCAACCAGTACGAGCCCACATCGGTGGAGGCGTCCGAAAGCTGGCGGACCAGAATCGCTCCAGCCAGCGAATAAAACTTGTCGTAGTAGTCCTGCGAGTAAGCGGAGAGCCCTTGGTGCGCGCGCCGATCGGCCAGCAGCACGTTCTCCAGCCAGGAATGCGAAGTCAGGCAAAGTTCGAAAGCATGGTCCGTGGGATCGTGAATGAACGCGGCTTCGTTCGGCTGCACGAAGAAGAACAATTGATAGCGGTCAACCAAGCCATTGGAGAAGCGCTCGTTAACGCCAGGCTGCGCCGAAAGCTTCCCATCCACGTTAATCGTCGTGTTGAAAGGATCGTGCGCTGCGTTCACGTAGTGCGCCAAAGTGGCGGCGGACATCCTCACCTGGTTCCAATCATGCTCGCGAAACGCGTCGGTAAGCTTCTTGCTGTAAAAGCCGATCTCCCAAGGAAGAATTCCGTATTGCTCCAGAACGCGCCGGTTGAACTTTGTAATCGCCGCATTGTAGTCGCGCGGCAAAGCGGAGAAGGGAAACGGCCCGTAGTGATCCAGCTGAATGAAATCCGTGTGACGCGCAGCCCCACTTTTCGGGTCCGCATCGTCCGCCGCGCCCACGTGCTCCACCAGAAACTGCCGGTTCGCGTAGAAAAACGGTTGCATTTCCTGCGGCAGCGTGTCCACCGCCCGATTTGTCACCAGCCGGTCCGCAGTTTCGCCCCAACCAAAGAGCGGTGCCAAGCCGAGGACTAAAATCCCCGCCGACAGAACCAAGGCGCGTTGCAGCGAACGGCGCATTACCCCACGTTACCCTTGTCGGCATCCGCCTTGATATTCGCATCGGAAAGCTGGCTGTGGCGGCGCCCGTAAAAATAATAAAAACACAAGCCGATTAGAAGCCACACGATGAATCGGATCCAGTTGGTAATCGGCAGCCCGGCCATCAAAAGCAGGCACGTGAGAATCGTAATCACCGGCGCCAGGACTCCGCCCGGTGCGCGAAACGCGCGCGGACGGTCCGGCTGCTTATAACGCAGAATCAGCACTCCCCCCGCCACCAACGCGAAGGCGAACAGCGTTCCGATGTTGGAAAGGTCAGCCAGTGTGCCGATATCCAGCAGCCCGGCCGGAATACCTACCAGAAAACCGGCAACAATCGTAGAAAAATCCGGAGTACGGAAGATTTTGTGCACGTGGCCAAAAACGCCAGGCAACAAGCCGTCGCGTGACATGGCGAACCAAACTCGTGCCTGCCCGAGTTGAAAAACCAGAAGCGAAGAAATCATTCCCGTCAGCGCGCCCAGCAGCACGATCAGTTGAATATTTCTGAAGCCCAGCCGCTTCAGCGTGTTCACGACTGGCGCCGCGTCGTCCAGCAGCGTCTCCCAGCGCACCAGCCCCGTTAACACCACCACGACCGCGATGTACAAGATCGTGCAAATCACCAGCGTAGCGATAATTCCGACCGGCACATCCCGCTTGGCGTTCTTGCATTCTTCCGCCGCCGTCGAAACGGAATCAAATCCAATATACGTAAAAAAAATGATCGACCCGCCCGTCAGAATCCCGGGCCAGCCATTTGGCGCGAAGGGATGCCAGTTCGCCGGATGCACGTAACGCGAAGCAAAAATCACAAACACCATGATCGCGGTTATCTTCAATAACACCATAATGTTGTTGGCGTTCGCCGACTCGCGAATCCCGCGCACCAGAATCACCGTGAGCAACATCACGATAATAAAAGCCGGCCAGTTGAATCCGAAATGCCAGCCGGGAGCGTAGAGAGGATTTCCCTGCAGATCCGCGAGTCCCGCGGGAAGATAAGCCGGCGTAATCCAGCGCAAGCTGGGATGAATTCCAAACCAATCCAGCAAATTCACGACGTGCGCCGAAAATCCGACGCTCACAGCCATATTCGACACGGCATATTCCAAAATCAAATCCCAGCCAATAATCCACGCGATCAATTCGCCCATGGTCGCGTATGTGTACGTGTAAGCGCTGCCCGCGATCGGAATCATTGCCGCAAGCTCGGCGTAACAGAGCGCCGCGAACGCGCATACAACTCCCACCAGCACGAACGACAACGCAATCGCCGGACCCGCACCAGGACGCCCAAACGACGCCGAGTGATAAATCAGATATTCCAGCAAGGGAGCGTTCAGCACGGATTTGAACTGCAGCTTTTGCCCGGCGATCGCGGTTCCGATGATCGTGAAGATTCCCGAGCCGATCACCGCGCCGATCCCCAGCGACGTGAGGCTCAACCAGCCGAGCGATTTCTTGAGCCGGTGTTCAGGCCGTTCCGAGTCGGAAATAAGCTGGTCAATGTTCTTCTTGCGGAAAAGCTGTGCGCCCAATCGTCACCTTCCCTGTGAGAGAGCGAGAAACTTTACCCTGCGACAAGCTACGGTGCAACCCTGGGCGCCAGGAGATGGGGCAAGGAATCTATGGCGCCGGCGCAGCCGCCCGCGGTATCGGCGTCCGACAGCGCCATCATCCTACAGCACAGCGGATCGTCCTAGCTTGTTTGTGCGGTGTAATGACGATTTGCAAAACCGCGCCTCAAGCGAGCTGCAGGTTGGCATAGCGCTCGATGAGCTTCTTCGCTCCGTGGTCCTGGAAGCTCACGGTTAGCTTGCGGTCTTCGCCTTCGCCTTCGACTTCGATGATCGTGCCAACGCCATATTTGGAATGGCGCACGCGTGCGCCAATTAGAGGATCCGTCGACGAGCGCTTCGCACCGCGCGACGCTTGACCGTAAGGCGTGCGCGTCTTCTGCCGGTAAGCATAACCCTCTGAAAATTCCGGGTCAGGCTCGTAGCGTCGCGTTTCGCCGGGCTCGGATTGCGAACCGAGCGCCGCCTCAATCAAATCTCCGGGAATTTCCGCCAGAAAGCGAGAAGGCAGCGCCGCGCGCAATCGCTCTTCGCCGTAAGTGCGCCGATACACAGCACGAGAGAGAACCAGCGACTGCTTCGCGCGAGTCATGCCCACGTAAAATAATCTCCGCTCCTCTTCCACCTCGGCTTTGCTACCGAGCGCGCGGCCGTGCGGCAAAAGGCCTTCTTCGAGTCCGGCGAGAAATACGGCGTCAAACTCCAGCCCCTTCGCGCTGTGCAAAGTCATCAGCGAAACAGGAATCGTGTCGTCATACTGGTCCGAATCGCTCGCGAGCGCGGCTTGATCCAACACGTCTTCGAGCGTCTGCCCCTGCTCGGTAGCTTCGGCCATCGCGTTGGCGAGCTCGCGAAGATTTTCCGCGCGCGAAGTGTGTTCCAGATTGTCCTGTTGCTCCACCCAATCCAGATACCCAGTGCTGCCCAACACGCGCTCGATCAATTGTGTGGGCTGCATGTCCTGGCAATCTTTCTGCAGGTCTTCAATCAATTTGCAGAAAGACCGCAGCGCCCCGCTGAATTTCTTGCCCGTAAGAAATTCACCGCTGGAAATCACCGACCAGAGTGATTGCGCGGTGTCCTTTGCGCGCGCTTCCAGTGCAGCTACGGTGACGGCGCCGATGCCGCGCGGCGGCACGTTCAGCACCCGCAGCAAAGCGACATCGTCCTCCGGGTGAAAAATCAGGCGCACGTATGCAAGTGCGTTGCGAACCTCTGCGCGCTCGTAAAAGCTAAATCCGCCCACTACCCGATAGCGCAAGCCCAGCCGCCGCAGCACTTCCTCAAAGGATCGTGATTGCGCGCCCGTACGATACAGCACCGCGATCCGCGCATCCGGATCGTTGCGCACCAGCGTGGACAACTGGCCGCAGATGAACTCTGCCTCCGCCGAAGAATCCGGCGCCTCAAAAAATTTCAGTCGCGCCCCCGCGCCCAGGGTCGCCTGCAGATTTTTGCCGAGCCGGTCGGAATTGTTTTTCACCACCGCCGCGGCCGCGTCCAGAATCGTCTGCGTCGAGCGATAATTTTCCTCCAGCCGAATCAGCTTCGCCTCCGGAAAATCGGTCGTGAAGCGTTTCAAATTTCCAGCCCGAGCCCCGCGCCAAGCGTAAATGGACTGGTCTTCATCGCCCACCACGCACACGTTCTTGCGCGTCCCGGCGAGCAGGCGCACCAGCTCTTCCTGCGAGCGATTGGTATCCTGAAATTCATCCACCATCAAATAATGGAAACGCGCATTCCACGCCGCGCGCACGTCCGCATGTTCGCGCAGCAGCTCCACGGCGCGCAGCAGGAGGTCGTCAAAATCCAGCGCTGCAGCTTTGCGCAGAATTTCGTTATACACGCGAAAGACAGCAGCAGCTTGTTTGCGCGCGTCATCGCGGGCTTCGGCGGCCGCGGCGGCCATTTCGTCCGCGGTGAGTCCGTGATTTTTCGCGTAACTGATCTGCGCGCGCATGCTGCGCGGCGGGTAATCGTCGGTAGAAAGATCCAGCTGCGCCAGGGCGCGTTTTACGGCGGCGGTCTGGTCGTCGTCATCGTAAATCGCAAAATCGCGAGGCAGCCCCAGGTGCTGCGATTCCCGCCGAATCAAGCGCGCGCAGAAAGAGTGAAACGTCGAGACCCACACGTCGGAAGCATCGCGTCCAGTCGAGCGCAGCAGGTCGCTGATGCGCTCTTTCATCACGCTTGCCGCTTTGTTGGTGAAGGTGACGGCGAGAATCGCACTACCCGGCACGCCCAGTTCGATGAGGTGGGCGACGCGATAGGTAATCACGCGTGTCTTGCCCGTGCCCGCTCCGGCCAGCACCAGCAGCGGCCCTTCGGTGGCCAGCACCGCTTCGCGCTGCCGGTCGTTCAATTTGTCGAGCAAGGTTGAAGATGAAGTGGAATTGTTCAAGCGCAAATTCTAACCGAGCGGATGCGATAGAGCAATTTTACGATGCGCGACGGACTTGCGGGCACGCCGGAGCGGCGGGGAAAGTCTGTTACAATCGTGCGAATTTCCAGGAGCATTTTGCAAATTATGGGGCGGCGAAAAATACTCGTGTGGCTGCAAGGCTTGGTCATGGCCTTCGGCGGCGGCGGCTTATTCGTCGTCACCTTCTTTGATTCGTCGCTGCTTTCCTTCCCATTCTTTCCGGATGCGGTCCTGATCGAACTATGCATCGCTAACCACGTGCGTATGCCCTATTACGCAGCGATGGCGGCGCTCGGCTCGCTCTCCGGCTGCCTGGTCCTCTATTTGATCGCGGAAAAAGCCGGCGAGGCCTTTTTTCGCAAGCATGCGGGCGGCAAGGCGGAAAAAATCAAAGAGTGGGTTGATAACAACGGATTTCTCAGCGCGTTTATTCCCGCCGTGCTCCCGCCGCCGATGCCATTCAAGCCCTTCGTCCTGGCCGAAGGAGTTTTCCAGGTCCCGCCACGCACCTTCATCCTCGCCATTCTCCTGGGCCGCGGCCTGCGCTACGGCGGCGAAGGATTTCTCGCGGTGCGCTACGGCGACGCCGCGCTCGGATACCTGAAATCCCACGGCGGGACCTTCGCGATCGCCGTGCTGGTGCTCATGCTGCTGCTGTACGTCCTCACCCACTTCGTATTCCACTCTTCTTCGCCGAAACCGTAATTCCCGGTCGACCTTCGAACAGCTCAAAAAGCGTCATTAGCGAGCCGCAGAGTTGGCATAGTGAAATTCCTGCCGCGTCACCCGCAAATCGGCGCTCAGCCCCACGCGCACAATGATGTTTTCCGCACCGTAGTCGCTGGACGCAAACCGCATGTCGCGCAGTGTGAACCGATAACCCTCATCGTCGCGCTCCAAACTGGCCAGCGGAAATCGCGCGTACCGCAAAAATGTCTTCGCAGCCGGCGTGTTTTCCGCCGCCTCCAGCGCCGTTGAATCTTCAGCCTTGAAGTGCGGCACAGCTCGATCCGGATCAAATCCCGCGCCAGGCGCAAGCGAAATCTCAATCTGCTCAATGGTGTTGTCAGTAGAAACCAACCCTCGCCACGCAAACGGCGAGAGCGCAGAAGGGAAGGCTCCGGTAGCGAGCGGCGCAGCTCCGCGATACTCGCGCGAATTCAATTCGTCCACGGCGCGGCTGTGCAGTCCAGCTCGCGCTCCGACGTAGATCAGAAGCAGCAGCAAAGTGACGAAGGCGGCGCGCCGCCCCCGCGGCCGTTTCTCCCGCTCCCCAATCTCCTCGCTGACTAAGCGAAACACCACGGGCAACAGCAAACCCAACACAAGAAACGCCAAAATCCAGGGATCAAGATTGCTTAGCAGATTCCACGCGGTCCACGTCTGCCGAAACGGCAGAAGCAATTGCACGCCAATCCCGCTGGCCAGATCGAGAAGCAAATGCGCCGCGACACCGGCAGCGCAAACCGCAAGCGCCGCAAGCAAACTCACAGGAGGCAGATTCGAACCTGGCCGGTTCGCAATGGGCCGACGGCCAACAGCCCAGAAGATCACCGCAAGCAAACCCACCACCACAACCGACCCAGCAACGGAATGCAACACCCCACGATGAAATCGCAAAAACGCGGAAGGACCGCCCAGAAAACTAGCAAAATCAAGATCAGGCGCAACGCCAGAAACCACTAGCATCGCAGCCCCATAACGCGGCAACAATGTCTGGCCAGCCCGCGCCAGAATCAAAGATAGCAACGCGTGAGTGAGAATCTCCACGGTAGTGTATTCAGCGCGCAGCCAGCACAGCGAACCCATCGCGTTTTTCCGAGCGCAACTCTTCTATTTCAAAGTAGCCGGCGTGACCAGCGAAAGCGCATCCGGCACAATCCGAAACGCCAGCGGCAAAGGCCCAATCGGCTCACCGTCCACCTGCGCGTACACCACGGCCCCGTTCGCCGATTCGCAAATCACCTCAGTGTGCTTCCAGGCGGCGATGCCTTCCATGCTGCGCAGTTTTCCCAGCCACAAAGCGGGCAAACAAAGCATGTAACGCAGCCGGCTGCGCGTGGAATTCGTCAAGAACTCGAACGAATCCTCGAACAGGTTCGCGCCGGTGGTGATCTTGAACGGCCCGCCATAATTGACAGTCCTACCGACCACCAGAATCGACGCCAGATGGTCCTGCCCGTCCGAGCGCACCCGCATCTCGGGAAAATCGTAGCGAACCAGCTGGCGAATCCCCTCCGCCCAATAAGCCAAAACACCAGCGCGCTTTTTCAATTCGCCGTTCACCGCATTCACGATCGCGCCATCCGGCCCCGCGCCGCCCACGCTGAGAAAATAGCGCCCACCAGAAGGCATATCAGCAGAATGCGATCCGTTCGTCGAAGTGGCCAGTCCCAGAGCAACGCGTCGAATCACGCCACCAGGAATCAGCCGCGCTGCGTGTGGAATGTCCCACGGTATGCGCAGCTCTTTCGCCAGAATATTCGCGGTTCCTGCGGGCAGCAGAGCCATCGGCACCGCGCTCCCCGCCAGCCCATTAATAATTTCATTGATCGTGCCGTCGCCGCCGCACGCAATCACCATGCCGCGGCGTTGCTGCACCGCCTGTCGGGCGATCCCTTGCGCGGATCCCGCTTCGGTAGTAGCGGCGATCTCCGTTGTGATTCCCGCTTCCTTCAGAATCCGCACGGCCTGCTCGATTTCCAAAAAACGTCGGTGCCGCCGCCCGCCGCTGGTCGGGTTGTAGATCAGCAGCGCGTCATGAATTCGTTCAGGCATAGGTTTGCGTTCGTCCTGTGAAACTAAACGGCCATTGTATAATACCCGGCGCAATTCACCGATGGCATTGGCACGGAGTGTTCATGGCTAAGAACAGCGCGGTTGCAAGAGAAATCGAACGTCTGCGTGAAAAAATCCGGCATCACGAATATTTGTACTACGTGAATGACGATCCGGAAATTTCCGACGCGGCATTCGACAGGCTGATGAACCAGCTGAAAACGCTGGAAGCCGAGAATCCGAAGCTGGTCACGCCGGATTCGCCCACCAAACGTGTCGGCGGCGTTCCGCGCGAAGGCTTCCAGACCGTGCGGCACAAAACGCCGATGATCAGCCTCGACAATGCCTTTTCCTTTGACGAACTCGCGAATTTCGATCGCCGCGTCCGCGAACTCACCGGCCGTGAAAAAGTCGAATATGTCACCGAACACAAATTCGACGGGCTGAGCATGTCCCTGATTTACGAAAAAGGCGGGCTAGTCCGCGGCGTCACGCGCGGCGATGGCACCACGGGCGAAGATGTCACTCCCAACGTGCGCACCATCCGCTCCATTCCCCTGTGGATTGACGCCGCTCAGCTCAAGAAAGCCGGTCTCGCAGGCAACTTCGAAGTCCGCGGCGAAGCCATCATGACCCGCAAAGCTTTCGAAGCCATGAACGAACAGCAAGACGCCAAAGGCGAAAATCGCTACAAGAATCCGCGCAACGCCGCCGCTGGCTCGGTCCGCGTTCTGGATCCGAACATCACCGCATCGCGCGGACTGGGCTTTTTCGCGTACTACCTGTTAGTGGACGGCCGCGTCCCGAAGAAACGCCATTCCGAAATCCTAGAAGCACTAAACGACCTTCGATTTAAGGTCAGCGCGGACTGGGCCCTCTGCCGTGGCATCGGCGAAGTAGAAGACTATGTCACCAAATGGGACGCCAAGCGCGAAAAGCTCGGCTACGACATTGACGGAATCGTGGTGAAGGTAAACGAAGTCGGCCTGCAGAACGAGCTGGGCTTCACTTCCAAAGCCCCCCGCTGGGCGATCGCCTACAAATATCAAGCTCACCAGGAAACCACGGTCCTAAAACAAATTGAAGTAAGCGTAGGCCGCACCGGTGTCCTCACTCCCTTCGCGGTTTTCGAGCCCGTGCAAATCGGCGGAGTCACCGTCACCAAATCCACCCTCCACAATATGGACGAAGTCCAGCGCCTCGGCGTCCATGCGGGCGATACAGTGCTGGTGGAGCGCGCCGGCGAAGTAATCCCCCACGTCTTGAAAGTTGTGAAGCACGGCAAAGAAGAAAAAGAATTCAAGATGCCGGAGAAATGCCCCGTCTGCGGGATGCGCGTCCACCACACCGACGGCGAGGTCGCCTATCGCTGCGTGAACGTGTCTTGTCCCGCGCGCAAAAGGGAATCGCTGCTGCACTTCGCCGGACGCCACGCGATGAATATTGATGGCTTGGGCGAAAAAATCGTGGACCAGCTGCTCGAAAAGGATTTGGTGAAGGATTTCGCCGGCCTTTACAAACTCGATCTGAAGACGTTAGAAAATCTGGAGCGCATGGGCGAAAAATCCGCGCAAAATCTCGTCGACGAAATCGCCGGCAGCAAGAAGAACACGCTCGCCCGCCTGATCTACGCCATCGGCATGCCCTTCGTAGGCGAACGCACCGCGCAGCTGCTCGCCGAGCATTTCGGCTCGATGGCCAAACTAGCCGAAGCCACCCAGGAAGAGTTGATGGAAGTTCCCGAAGTAGGCCCGAAAGTTGCCGAAGGCGTCCGCGAATTTTTTTCCGAATCCGCCAACCGCAAACTGATCGACCATCTCCGCGCCGTAGGCGTGAACATGAAAGAAGCACGCCAGGCCCCAGTGTCCACGCGCTTCGCCGGAATGACCTTCGTCTTCACCGGCACCCTCGCCAAACGCAGCCGCGAAGAAGCCGAAGCCCTGGTAGTCTCCCACGGCGGCAAACCCGGCGGCTCCGTGAGCAAGAAAACCAACTACGTGGTAGTAGGCGAAGACGCCGGCTCCAAGCTAGAAAAGGCGAAAGCGCTCGGTGTGAATATTTTGAGCGAAGCGCAATTTGAAAATCTGCTTTCGACCAAGTAGCTCCCGCGGTCTTGTCATCGACTTGGCGTTGATCTGTCGAGCGAACGCACCGCCTCAGGTGTAAATCCGGGTTCACCCTATTTATGTCTTGGACGGAATGATGCTCGTGAGGAAATCGGAGACAATCGTCTGCATTTGCTCGTCGTAGTCTGAAGGATTCTTGGGCAGATGCGGCCAAGCGACGCAAGCGAAAACACCGCAGTCCGCGACAACGCGATAACAATACCAATCCACATAGCGCGTCGACCTTTGCATTGCCGTAAAGCTGCTGCAGCGCCACCCATCGACTAGTATTTTCTCGCGCGCGTCGTGTCCTAGACTCGAGGCTTTCTTATCGAACGCAGCCCGATCCTGAGCGTTCTTCAAGGAGGAGGCAATGATCGCGAGATTTGAAGAGTCAGGAGTCCCTTGGTCCGCCGCGTTTGGGATTTGGAACGCAAAGACGGTTTTTTTCGGGCGTAGACTTGCTCGAAATCGCGGGCCAGTCGCCGGGGACAGAAAATTGAACTCGACCGACGATCGTAAAGTCTATACGGTCCGTGCCAAAAGCGATGGAAGCGGTTAGCAGCAAGCCGGCGAGGATTGCATTCTGTAGTAATGCCTCAGGGGCGGGCTTCCGTTGAATCCATTTCATGCCGGAAACGTACGCTCTCCCGCGGGGGTTGTCCGTTCCAAGGTCACGGGCGAACGTGGAGTTACTTCCCGAGAACGAGAGTCTCATAAAGTGGCGGGGGCTTTACAGTAGCCGTCACGATGTCTGCGATTGGAACACTGGATCGTTCAGCGATGACGTATAATAGCCCCAGCGGGTGAGTCGGATGGTCGCCGGTTTGCGTCTCGCAAGAAACGCAGGCGGGAGGAAAGTCCGGACTCCGATAGTCCTCAGCTCGCAAGAGTGTCGGACTACAGGGCGACGCGCCTGGTAACGCCAGGGGGTTGTCGTGAGAGCCCTTCGATGCTGCCGCTGGCAGCTTCTCAGGATCTTGCGACGGCTACGGAAAGTGCCACAGAAAATTAAACCGCCGGTGATGCTATCGCCTCGGCGGCAGGACTGCGGGAAACCACTGCCCTGCCTGTTTCGGCGCAGCGCATTTGGCAAGGGTGAAAAGGTGGGGTAAGAGCCCACCGCCCGGGTGGCAACATCCGGGGCACGGAAAACCCCGCGTGGAGCAAGGCCAAATAGGAGGGGAGGGCTGGCCCAGCCCGTATGCAACGCGCTCGAAGGAGCAAATTGCTGCGACCCTCGGGTAGGCTGCTCGAGTCCCAGAGCGATCCGGGACCTAGAGGAATGATCATCGCGCTAAGCCATCGGTAATCTCAACGCAAGTTGGGGCGAACGATAGCGAAGCACACAGAATCCGGCTTACAGACTTGCCCGCTAAAGTTTCTGTTTGCCGGCCCCGGCTCGGCATTTCGCCGCGGGATCAAGGTTGAGCCGGGAACTGCGCCCGCTCAGACGCTTGGCCGGAACCCCAGCTCACTACTCCACCCAATCGAACGAACGCGCCACTGCTTTCTTCCACGATCGAAATAAATCTTCGCGCGTCTTTTCATCCATCCGCGGCTCCCACGTGCAATCCACGGCCCAATTCGCGCGCAGATCTTTTAGGTCAGGGTAAAACCCAGTTGCCAATCCCGCGGCATACGCCGCGCCTTGCGCGGTAGTCTCTTGAACAACGGGTCTCACCACGGGAATATTCAAAACGTCCGCCTGAAACTGCATCAGCAAATTGTTCTCCACCATGCCGCCGTCAGTCCGCAGGACCGCGAGCGGAATGTGCGAATCCTTCTCCATGGCCTCCAGCACTTCGCGCGTCTGAAACGCAGTAGCCTCCAGCGCCGCACGCGCGATATGACTTTTGTTCGAGTGCCGCGTAAGTCCCGCGATCACTCCTCGCGCAGAAGTCTTCCAGTAAGGCGCGTACAGCCCGGAAAACGCCGGAACGAAGTAAACGCCGCCATTGTCCGGAACGGTAGCAGCAAGCGCCTCAATGTCCGCACTCTGCTGAAGGATTCCCAAATTGTCGCGCAGCCACTGCACCAGCGCGCCAGTGATGGCGATGCTGCCTTCCAACGCGTAGCGCGCTGCCTGCTCGCCAAATCTGTAAGCAACAGTGGTGAGCAACCCAAATTTCGACGCCACCGGCCGCTCACCCGTATTCATCAGCAGAAAGCTGCCAGTTCCGTAAGTATTCTTCGCCTCGCCCGGCTCGAAACACGTCTGACCCACCAACGCAGCCTGTTGATCGCCTAGAATCCCAGCGATTGGCACATCCTTGATTGCAGCTAGCTGCGCGCTCCCAAAAATTTCGCTGCTCGAGGCAATGCGCGGCATTATCGCTTCCGGAATCCCGCAGATTGCCAGCATCTCCCGATCCCACGCCAAACTCTCCAGATTCATCAGTTGCGTTCGGCTCGCATTCGTCACGTCCGTGACGTGCATTCCGCCCGCAGCCCCACCAGTAAGACGCCAGAGCAGAAACGTATCAACGTTCCCGAACAAAAGCTCGCCCGCCGCCGCTTCTTCGCGCGCGCCAGAAACATTATCCAGAATCCAGCGAATCTTCAGCGCGCTGAAATACGTCGCCAAAGGAAGCCCGGTCTTCTGCCGGAACCGGTCCGCCCCGCCCTCGCGCTCGAGTTCCGCAACGGCGTCCGCCACCCGCGTGTCCTGCCACACGATTGCGTTGTAAACCGGCGCACCCGTACGCCGCTCCCACACAATCGTGGTTTCGCGCTGGTTAGTGATCCCGATCGCAACCAGTTCACTGGCACGAAAGCCGCCAGTGCGCATCGCGTCAGCGATAACTTGCTGCGTGCAGCGCCAGATTTCCTCGGGATCGTGTTCCACCCATCCCGGCCGAGGATAAATCTGCTGATGCTCGCGCTGCGCCGACGCAACGATCCGCCCCGCACGATCGAACACGATAAATCGCGTGCTGGTGGTTCCTTGATCGATCGCGCCCACGTACGCTTTCATCCCAACCCCTCGCACGCGCAAACCCGCAGGTCAGAAGCACACCCCAGCACAGCGCGCGATCGAAATCCATCCAGCGCATCCAGCAAAAAACAACGCCGCGCAGCCGCTCTACCGAACGCGCATCCGCAGTTCCGGTTTGTGTACGTAAAAATGCAGGAAGGTTTCGCAAATATTCCAGGCCAGATTCGCGGCTTCAGGATGGTAGCTAGTGCGCGCGTTGCAGAAAAACCCATGGTCCGCATCCGAAATCTCCACATTCAGATAAGGCTTGGCCAGCCGCTTGCATTCGTCAATCACGGCGCGAATCTGGTCAACGCCAATATGCTTGTCGCGCCCGCCCCAAAAGAACAACATCGGCGCATGCAAGCTCGCGACCTGCGGCAGCAGCGCCGGCGCAATCCCGCCTCCATAGAACGAAATCGCCGCCTGCAAGGGAACGGTTGCATTCGCCAAAAACGAAGCGCGCCCTCCCATGCAAAACCCAATGCTTGCGATCGATTGCTTCCGCACCTGCGGATCGCCGAGCAGCCAATCGTAAGCCGCGCGAATATCCTGAGTCAGCCCCTCGACGCTCATCGCCTGCATGTGTGGCACGGCGGAAGAGAAGTCGGCGTAGTTGCCTTCGAACCCCACCGCCGTGCGATGAAACAATTCCGGCGCAATCGCCACTACCCCCGCGCGCGCAAACCGCTCGGTCACTTCGCGAATGTGCGCGTTCACCCCGTACGCTTCTTGAAACACCAGCAGTCCCGGATGCACGGAGCTGTCCGCAGGACGCGCCACACAAGCGTTCATCGTGCTGCCGTCAGCCACGTGCAGCACAGCTTCCTGCGTTACAATCTGCATCACCAGTGGACCTCTCGATTGCGCCTCGCGCCGAAGTCCCATAGGATAATCGCGAGCGCTCGAAATAGGAAACGATGTTTGCGCCGAGCGCCGCCCATAACGCCGCTCTCAGCCGCGCCGCTCGGATTAAGGGAATCGCGCCGGTCGTGCGCGGCATCCAAAGCATGCGGAGGACACAAACATGAGCTTGACTGACTACGTAACGCTCGGCCGTTCCGGATTGCGCGTAAGCCCGCTGTCGCTGGGTACGATGACGTTCGGCACCGAATGGGGCTGGGGCAGCGACGAACCTCAAGCCCGCGAAATTTTTGACCGCTACACCGATCAGGGCGGCAACTTCGTGGACACCGCGAACCTGTACACCCTGGGCAAAAGTGAACAAATGCTCGGCAAATTCATCGTGGACAAGAAACTCCGCGATCGCGTGGTCCTCGCGACGAAGTTCACTTTCAACCAGGAACCGGGAAATCCAAACGCGGGCGGCAACGGCCGCAAAAATATCTACCAATCTCTCGAAGCTTCGCTGCGCAGGCTGCAAACCGATTACATTGACCTCTACTGGCTCCACGCCTGGGACACCATCACTCCCGTCGAAGAAGTCCTGGCTACGCTGAACGATCTCGTGCGCGACGGCAAAATTCGCTACTACGGATTTTCAGACACGCCCGCATGGTACGTCGCCCGCGCGCAAACACTCGCCGAAAAGGACAGCAAGGCGCCGCTGATCGCGCTGCAACTCGAATATTCACTGGTCGAGAGAAATATCGAACGCGAACACATCCCGGTCGCGCAGGAGTTGGGCATCGCCGTCTGCCCCTGGAGCCCTCTTGCCGGCGGTTTCCTCACCGGAAAATACACGCGCGAAGGAAATTCCGGCACGGGCAAAGGCCGCCTGGAAACCACTAAAGCCTCAGGCAATCCCGCATTCGACAAATTCAACGAACGCAATTGGAAAATCCACGAAGCTCTGGTGGCTGTGGCGAAACAAATCAACAAGCCGCCCGCGCAGGTCGCCTTGAACTGGGTGATCACGCAGCCTGGCGTCACTTCCACCATTATCGGCGCCACAAAAATCGCTCAGCTCAACGACAACCTGCAAGCCGCGGAAATCTCGATTCCGCCGGACCTGCGCAAGCGCCTCGACGCAGTCTCCGCGCCCGAAGCCATACATCCCTACATTTTCTTTAGCGGCGGCATCCAGTCCATGGTCAACGGCGGCACATCGGTCAGAAGTTGGGCGCCAGCTCACGTTAGCGGGGCGCCGGCCGCGCCTCTCGCAATTGCGAAAGCGAACGCCGCCACCGAGAAATAACGCAACCCGACCAGAGATGCCATTTTATAGCGGACCGATCTCCGATCATTTCGACGGCGAGCATTTTTACAATCCGCGCGACGGTGCAACAATGCACGGCACCGGGAGCGTGGCCAAATGGTTGCTCACTCGCAGACCCGCACGCTGGCGCAAATGGATTGACGCGTCGGCAGGTCCCACTCCGCCCGAACGTGTCAACGACGGAAAAATCCGCGCCACGTTCGTCGGACACTCCAGCGTTTTAATCCAGCTCGAAGGTCTGAACGTTCTCTGCGATCCCATTTGGTCAAATCGCGCTAGCCCGCTCTCTTGGATAGGGCCGCCGCGCCACCGCGCGCCCGGAATCCAGTTCAACCAACTTCCCACAATTGATCTGGTTCTGCAGAGCCACGACCACTACGATCATTTTGATGTCCCCACGCTGCGGCGCATCGCGACCGAGTGGGGTCCGGATTTTGCTGTCCCGCTCGGCGTGCGCGCGCGCCTCACCTCCCAAAGCCTCGCGCGCGATTCTCAAATTCAGGAAATGGATTGGTGGGAATCCGCGGACGCCTTCGACAAGATCCGCGTGACCGCTGTTCCCGCCCGGCATTTTTCTGGTAGAGGACTGCGCGATCGCAATCGCACTCTATGGTGCGGCTACGTGATCGAAAGCGCCTCCGGCACAATTTATTTCGCGGGAGACACTGCCTACGGCTCGCATTTCGCCGCAATCCGCGAGCGCTTCCCGGAAATCCGCCTCGCATTCCTCCCTATCGGCGCCTATCGTCCGCAATGGTTTATGGGCCCCGTGCATATATCCCCGCAAGACGCGGTCCGAGCGCACAAAGAGGTAGGAGCGGCCACAAGCATCGCGATTCACTTCGGCACATTTCGCTTGGCCGACGACGGCGAACAAGAGCCGGTGACCGAACTCCAGCGCGCCCTGAACCGCGAAAAATCCGCCCACCGTTTTTGGGTCCTAGACGCAGGGGAGGGAAGAGACATCCCCTAATCAGCTTTTTTAGTGGCGGTCTTGACGCCGAAGGCCTTCGCCGTTGCCTTACCTGAGAACGCCGATCTCCTGATTGGCGATCCGCACCGCAATCTCAAACTGCGTCCTACCTTTCCCCCACCACCACTGCATCAAAAAATAATCCCAACAAATGGCGTATCTCCGCGTCCGACAACGAACTCGAATCCACCAAATGCTCCAGCAACATCGCATGAGAAAAAGCGCCCAAAGCCGTAGCCGCAGCCACGCTCGAAATCGGCAAAGACCGCCCGAGCGACCTCATCACGCGCCGCAAAATATCCCCGCCGCAAGACCGCAAGCCTCTCTGCCGCGCCCGCAACCGCGCATGGGCTTCCGGATGCCTCACTGCAAAAAGTTTGAACTCAAGCGATAGCAACGCCAGCCGCCGGTCCTGCGCAATCTGCGCGTAATGCTCGCGCAATGCCCGCAAACGCTGTTGCGGATTGTCGTGCCGACCCAACAATACATCCACCTCCGAAATTCGCTGCGCCACCCACTGCTCCAGCAGCGCGAAAAAAATATCCTCTTTGCTGTCAAAGTTCGCGTAGAACGCTCCGCGCGTATACCCCGCCCGCGCCGCAATATCCTCCAGCCGCGCTGCCTCATACCCATCGCGCGCAAATGTCTGCTCCGCCGCCAGCAACAGTTTCCGCCGAGTCGCCGCCGTGCGCGCCTGCTGACGGGACGTCGCGAGAGTTGCAGTGTTTTTGCGGCGGGCCGATGAGGCAATCGAAGGGATGTTCATGGTTTGGGTTCTCTCACACTTCTCAATGCTTTACAACATACATACATGCATGTATATGATAGGTTATCCACACACCCAAGCAAAGGTGATTCCTGGCTACTGCCACCCTAACCGCTGACTCATCCTTCGATGTCGCCGCCTGGCGCCCCCGCCACAATCCGTGGCTCATTGCCCTGACGGTCACCCTCGCCACCTTTATGGAAGTTCTCGATACCTCCATCGCCAACGTCGCCCTGCCGCATATCGCCGGCTCTCTCGGCGCCAGCTCCGACGAATCCACCTGGGTGCTCACCAGCTATCTGGTCTCCAACGCCATCATCCTGCCCATCAGCGCCTGGCTTGCCACGCGCATGGGCCGTAAACGCTTCTACATGACCTGCGTCGCGCTCTTCGCCGGCAGCAGTTTCCTCTGCGGCCTCGCTCCCAGTCTCGGCATGTTGATTTTCTTCCGCGTCCTGCAAGGCGCCGGCGGCGGAGGCCTGCAACCCAGCGAACAAGCCATCCTCGCCGACACTTTTTCGCTCTCGAAACGAGGCATGGCCTTCGCCGTGTACGGAATGGCTGTGGTAGTCGCTCCCGCAATCGGTCCCACGATCGGCGGATGGATCACCGACAATTACAGCTGGCGCTGGATTTTTTACATCAACGTCCCCATTAGCCTCATCTCTCTGTATCTCACCCACCGCCTCGTGGAAGACCCGCCCTACCTCAAAATTGAAAAAGAACGCCGCAAAGGCATTCGCGTTGATTACATGGGCCTCGGACTGGTCGCGCTCGGAATCGGCAGCTTGCAGCTGGTTCTCGATAAAGGCCAGGAAGCCGACTGGTTTTCCTCGCACTGGATCACCGCGCTACTCGTGCTATCAATCATCCTCCTGGTGACCTGGGTCATCTGGGAATGGCACCACGACCATCCCATCGTTGAGCTGAAGCTGCTGAGAAAACGCAATTTCGCCACCGCCATGTTTTTCATGTTCGTTCTCGGCGCCGTCTTGTACGGCACCACGGTCTTGATCCCGCAGTACCTGCAACTCTTAATGGGCTACTCCGCCGTCAGCGCAGGAGAAGCCCTCGCCGGCGGCGGTTTCATCATGATGCTAATGATGCCGCTCTCCGGCTTTCTCGTCTCAAAAATGGACCAGCGCATCCTGATGTCCATCGGATTTGCCACCACGGCGGCCTCGCTCTATTACATGACCACCCATCTCACCCTGGGAATGGATTTCCGCACCGCCGCCATGCTCCGTGTCTATCAGGTGGCCGGCCTCGCCTTCATCTTCGTGCCATCGAACGTGCTTTCCTACGTGGACGTGCCGCCCGAAAAAAATAATCAAATCTCCAGCATGATCAGCTTCATTCGCAATATCGGCGGCAGCATCGGCATCGCGCTGCTCGCCACTTTCATCACTCGCGGCACCCAGCAACGCCAAACCTATCTATCCGGCCACATGAACGAAGGCAACCCGCGCTTCCGCCAGATGATTGACGGCCTCACAGCCACGCTCCACAGCCAAGGCCTCAGCCCGTCGGACGCCGCGCACCAAGCCTACGCCCGCGCTGCCGCGTTGCTCCAACAGCAAGCCGCTACGCTAGCCTACACAGACGTCGTCTCCGCCCTGGCAGTCATAGTCGCCTGTCTGGCGCCCCTGTGCTTCATAATGAAGCGCCCGCGCAAAGGCGCAGCAGCCCCCTCACTACACTAATCACGCGCCACGCCGGGCGATCGCCGCGCGCGCCATCTCATCTCTTTACAGGCTTGTCGGTCGGGTAAGTAATCCGCAACCCGCGCACGCGCGCAAACGGCGTAAGTTCGTGAGCCTGCGCACGTGCGACGCTCATGATGTCTTCCACGGGAAACTGGCGAACCAGCAGCGCATCCGCGATCAACGAACGGTGGCAGCGCCAAGGCACCGCTTCCGCGCACATCATTGCCGTTGGTTTTGTCGCCACCAGCTTTTCCAGGCGCGCCAGCCCCAACTGAAAATCCCCGGTCTGCATATAGTCGGCAAAACCGCGGAAGCCGGCGTTATGCCAGCCCAGATTTCTCGAATCCGTTTTGGCGTGCCGCAATCCACCGAGTTTTTTCAGGTGAACGTAGCCGATGCGAGCCGCGCGCAAATGCCCGGCCAGCGATTCCCGGTTGAATTGCGGATTGTGGCGGGAACGCGGCACGCTGCGAACGTCCACAATGCGTTGCACGCCATGTGCCTTCAGAATCTCGATGAATTCCTCGAGCGGCCGGGTGGAATGCCCGACCGTGAAAACCTTTGGTTGTGATTTTTTGCGGCGTGCGCTCATGCGGTCAGCAACTTCCCATGATTTTCAGCATAATGCTACGACAAAAGGCGCAGGCGGGCGGCGCGGAATTGGCACGGCGATAAATTCCTTCGGCCCGTGAGCATTCGAAGGGATAATGGTCCCGCTGGCCAGCCGCGAGCCATCCCGCTCGACTCCTGGCGGCTTGAGGAAACCATGACGGAAATAAGCGCGTTGCTCTGGGACAATGGCGGCGTAATTCTCACCAACGGTTGGGATCGCACTTCGCGCCGCGCGGCCGTCGAAAAATTCCATCTGGATTGGGCCGATTTCGAAGACCGCCACGAGTTGATGCTGAACGCGTTCGAGACCGGCCGCGCCACGCTCGACCAATATCTGCGCCGCACAGTTTTCTATCGCGAACGCTCCTTCACGCCGGAAGATTTCAAGCGGTTCATGTTCGAACAATCCCAGCCGTTCGCGCAGCCGCTGGAATTTTTAGGCCAACTGGTGCAGCCGCAGCGCTACCTGATGGCCGCGCTGAATAATGAATCGCTCGAGATCAACGAGTACCGGATTCAGAAATTCAATCTGCGCCAGTATTTCCAGTCTTTTTTCAGTTCCTGCTATCTAGGCGTGCGCAAACCGGAGGAGCAGATCTACAAGCTGGCGCTGAAAATCTCGCAGCGCGAACCGAACGAATGCGTGTTCATAGACGATCGCGGCTTGAATCTGGAATGCGCGCGCGAGCTGGGGATGCACACGATTCAGTTTCAAAATCTAGAGCAGTTGCGCAAGGATTTGTCGCAACTAGGAATAAACGCGGCTGCAAAGTAGTTTGCAAACGTAAAACGCGAGCAAGCTGGAACGGATAAAAAAAGGAGCGCAGCGCAAGATGAAACTCGATACACGCGTGTTTCCGGATATTGACGCGCTCAGCCGCGCGGCGCTCGAAGAATTGCTGCGCGACTTGGACGAAGCCATCCATCAACGCGGCCGCGGCGCAATTGCGCTTTCCGGCGGCCACACTCCCGAGAAAATGTACGCAATCTGGGCTGCCAGCGAAAAATATCGCAACGAAACAGACTGGAATCACGTGCACCTCTTTTGGGGCGACGAGCGCTACGTTCCGCAGGGTGATCCGCTCAGCAACTACCGCATGACGCGCGAGGCCCTGCTATCGCACGTGCCGATTCCCGCCGCCAATGTTCACGCGGCTCCCACGAGTTTGCCAACGCCCGAACAAGCCGCCGCAGCCTACGACCAGGAATTGCGAAAATTTTTCGGCTCGACCGCGCCCGCGTTCGACGTCACTCTGCTGGGCCTGGGTCCCGAAGGCCACACCGCTTCGCTTTTTCCGGATTCTCCAGCGCTCGAGGAAAAAAAGCGCTGGGTGGTGCCCGTTCAAGTGGCCGCCGTCCCGCCAAATCGCCTGACGTTCACACTTCCAGTGCTGAACTCCAGCCGCAACACATACTTCCTGGTAGCCGGAGAAAACAAGCGTACCATCCTCGCCGCTCTGCGCGCCGAGCCGGATTCCCGCCCCAGCGCGTACCCCGCCGGACGTATTCGCCCGACGAGTGGCCGAGTGCTATGGTTTCTAGACCAAGCCGCCACCGGATGATCTCGCGCCAAAATTTCGTGAAGCCTTCCGCGGTTCGCTACGTCTAAATTGTAGCGGAAGTGTATGAGGGCGCTGCGGGTTGAGCCGTATCGGATCGCTTCCGGCTGGCGCTTAATTATGGCCGATTCTGCGCGTCAGGCTGTAAAATGCAGGGAAATCGCGCACGGAAATTGCCCACAGCTCATGCCCCGATCGTGCTGAGCTAGTGGATAGCCGAAACTTTTCGCAGCGACCCAAACGAACCATGACTCAACGATTCCAAAAAATGCCCATGCGCGCCGCAGCAACGGTGGTTCTGCCAGCGATCCTGCTCTGGCTTTCCGCCTGCAGCGCCAAGACGGCCGAGACGGCGCCGAACCTCGCCGTTCCGGTAACGGTAGCGAAAGCCGTGCAGAAGACCGTCCCGATCAATCTGACGGCAATCGGCACGGCAGAAGCGTTCTCGACAGTTTCGATCAAGAGCCAAGTGAATGCGATTCTGGAGCAAGTGCATTTCAAGCAGGGCGACTTCGTCAAGAAGGGCGACCTGCTTTTTACGCTCGATGCCAGGCCGTTCCAGTCGGCCCTCGCGCAGTCTGAAGCGAATCTCGCGCGGGACCAGGCGCAGGCTGAACTGAATCAGGTGCAATCCGCGCGCTATGAAAAACTCTATGCCGCGGGCGTCGCGCCCAAAGAGCAGTACGACCAGATGAAAGCCACCGCGGACGCGCAGGAAGCGTTGGTTCACGCCGACCAGGCCGCAGTGCAATCCTCCAAGCTGCAGCTGCAGTACTGTACGATTTATTCACCGACCGACGGCCGCACCGGAGCTTTGCAGGTGTATCCCGGAAACCTGGTGAAAGAGAACGACGTTCCGATTCTGGTGGTGATCAACCAGATTTCACCAATCTTCGTGGATTTCTCCGTGCCGGAACAATATTTAGGCGTCGTGAAAAAATATATGAGCGGCGGCCGTCTGCAGATCGAGGCAACGCCCTACGGTGAAACCGTCTCCGAAGTCGGCTATCTCACGTTCGTGGATAACAACGTGGACAACACCACCGGAACGATCAAGCTGAAAGGAACTTTTCCGAACGAAGACCACCGCTTGTGGCCGGGGCAATTCTCCGTCGTTTCATTGCGTCTGGCGGAAGAAGAGAAGGCCATCGTGGTTCCGTCACAAGCAGTGCAAACTGGCCAGACCGGTGATTTCATCTTCGTAGTGAATGCACAGCAGAGGGTGGAATCGCGCCCGGTGAAAGTAGCGCGGCAACTGGAAGGCGAATCAGTAATCTCGAGCGGCATCGCGCCCGGAGACACGGTTGTCACCGACGGACAGTTGCGCCTGATTCCCGGTATACAAGTCCAAGTGAAGGCAGCCGGCGCGGGAAACTAGAGAAGTTCGCGGCACAAAGATGATCAGCATCGCCGAACCATTTGTTCGCCGTCCGGTCATGACCACTCTGGTCATGCTGGCGATTCTGCTGTTCGGAATCCTTGGCTATCGCGCGCTCGCCGTCAGCGAGCTTCCCAACGTTGATTATCCGACGATTCAAGTGGGCGCTTCGCTTCCTGGCGCAAGTCCCGACACCGTGGCTTCGGCGATCGCCACGCCTCTCGAAAAACAGTTCTCAACCATCGCTGGCATTGATTCGATGACGTCCTCGAGTTCGCTCGGCGGAACTTCGATTACCTTGCAGTTCGACCTGAGCCGCAACATTGATGGCGCAGCGCAAGACGTGCAGGCGGCGATCTCGCGCGCTTCTTCGCAGCTGCCGCCGAACATGCCCACGCCGCCGACGTACAACAAGGTGAATCCGGCGGACCAGCCCATCCTGTACATCGCCATGGGCTCGAAAACTCTGCCCGGTTACACCGTGGACCGTTACGCGGAAACGCTGATGGGCCAGCGGATTTCCATGGTCAAAGGCGTGGCGCAGGTGCAAGTGTACGGGTCGCAGAAATATTCAGTGCGCATACAGCTCGATCCGCAGGCCATGGCCACGCGGCAAATCGGCATTGACGAAGTTCACGCCGCGGTGCAGAACGGCAACGTAAACCTGCCGGTGGGAACTTTGTACGGCGACCATCGCGCATTCACTCTGCAGGCCGACGGCCAACTGACGCATGCATCAGTGTACCGTCCGCTGATCATCGCGTATCGCAACGGTTCACCGGTGCGGCTGGAAGACGTCGGTCAAGTTTTGGACAGCGTGCAAGATAATCGTGTGGCGAACTGGTGGAACGACACCGAATCCGTGGTGCTCGCGATCGAACGCCAACCCGGCACGAACACCGTGGAAGTTGTGGATGCAGTGAAACAGTTGCTGCCGCAGTTTCGCGCGATCATTCCGCCGTCCATTGAAATGGCAACACTGTATGACGCGTCGGAATCCATTCGCAATTCCGTTGCGGACGTGAAGTTCACGCTGTTTCTGGCGATCGCGCTGGTGATCCTGGTTATTTTTCTGTTTTTGCGAAATCTTTCCGCCACGCTGATTCCCAGTTTTGCGCTCCCGATGTCCATCATCGGCACGTTCGGCGTGATGTACGTGCTGAACTACACGATTGATAATCTGTCGCTGATGGCGCTGACGCTCTCGGTGGGCTTCGTGGTGGACGACGCCATCGTGATGCTGGAAAACATCGTCCGGCACATGGAAATGGGCGAAAGCGTGATGGAAGCGGCGCTGAGCGGTTCGCGCGAGATCGGTTTCACGATTCTTTCGATGACCGTTTCGCTCGCGGCTGTGTTCTTGCCTGTGTTCCTGATGGGCGGAATCATGGGGCGGCTACTGCACGAGTTTGCGGTGGTCATCATCACCGCGATTCTGGTTTCCGGCTTCGTTTCGTTGACGCTCACACCGATGCTGTGCAGCCGTTTTCTGCGTCCGGTGGCCGAGCAGAAGCATGGCAGCGTCTATATGGCACTGGAGCGATTTTTCGATCGGTTGCTGCACTACTACGATGTTTCGCTGCAGTGGTCGCTGCGCCACCGCGTATTCGTGATGGCGGTTTCGGCCGTCATTTTGATTGCTACTGTCTGGCAATTCGTGGTGATACCGAAAGGATTCCTGCCGCCGGAAGACCGCTCCCAGATTTTCATTTCCACCGAGGCGCAGCAGGGAATTTCGTTTGATTCGATGCGGACCCACCAGCTGGAACTGAACAAAATTGCCCTGGCTGATCCCAACGTGCGGGATTTCTTTTCGGGCGTGGGCGATTTCTCGTCGAGCAATTCGGGAATCATGTTCCTGCACCTGAAAGACCGTCCCGACCGCGCGCTGATTCCCAATCAAACGATACTGGCGTGGCAAGACAAATACGGCACGGTTCCGATCGTGGGTGGCGCGCTGCGAGCGATCTCGCCGCTTTTCGCGCATCGCACCACCATCGACGAAGTGATCGCCGAATTGAGTGTGAAATTCGCAACCGTAACCGGCATGAACGCCTACATGCAAAATCTGCCGCCGATCCAGGTGGGCGGCGAACTCACCAAGAGCCAGTACCAGCTCACGCTGCAAAGCCCAGACACTCAGGAGCTGTACCGAGAGTCAACGACCTTTCAACAAAAGATGGCCAAGCTTCCGGGCTTACAAGATGTGACCAGCGACCTGCTGATCGCGAATCCGCAAGTGAATGTCAACATTGATCGCGACAAAGCTTCGGCGCTGGGCGTCACGGCCGAGCAAATCGAGGATGCGCTCTACACGGCGTACGGTCAGCGCCAGATTTCCACTATTTACGCGCCCAACGACGAATACTGGGTGATCATGGAGCTGCAGGATAAGTACCAGAAAGATCCCGCGGCTCTTTCCATGCTTTATATTCGCTCGACCGGTGGCACGCTCGTGCCCTTGAACGCAGTCGCCAGTCTTACGTCCAGTCTCGGGCCGCTCACTGTAAATCACTTTGGCCAACTACCGGCCGTTACGATCTCTTTTAATCTAGCGAACGACACGGCCATCGGCGACGCCGTGGATTCCGTGAAGCGACTGGCGCGCGAAGAACTTCCTCCCACGGTGACCGCGCAATTTCAAGGAACTGCGAAAGCATTCGAGGCGTCGCTCACCGGTCTGGGCTTGCTGCTCCTGATGGCGATTCTGGTGATTTACATCGTGCTGGGAATTTTGTACGAGAGCTTCATTCACCCGATCACGATTCTTTCCGGGCTGCCGTCTGCAGCTTTCGGCGCGCTGCTCACGCTGCAGATTTTCCACCTGAGCCTGGACCTCTATGGTTTCGTGGGCGTGATCATGCTGATCGGGATCGTGAAGAAAAACGCGATTATGATGGTTGATTTTGCCGTGGAGCGCGAGCGCACCGGACATAAGACCGCGGCGGAAGCGATCTACGAAGGCTGCCTGATTCGCTTCCGTCCGATCACCATGACGACGATGGCGGCATTGATGGGCACCGCGCCCATTGCGTTCGGCGTCGGCGCGGGCGCCGACGCGCGACGCCCGCTGGGGCTAGCCGTGGTCGGCGGACTGATCTTCTCGCAAATGGTAACGCTGTACCTTACGCCTGTTTTCTACACGTACATGGATACGTTCCAGGGGTGGCTGGCGGACCGTTTTGGGAAAGTGACCGGAAAAAGGAATGCCGATCTTGCGGATGGCCACGTTTCCGCGGATTAGCAAGCTCGGAGAACGGAATTTCCTCGCTTCGTAACCGCTTCGTCCGGTTGTCCGTAGGGACAGGTGCGTGTGACAAGCTGTACCAAAACTACCTGTCAGTTCGTACCATTGACCGAACCGAGCCTGCTGTTTAGCATGGGGTTAGGACGCGCATGCGTCCCGGAATGTGGGATTGCTTACCCGTGTTTCGTGCCGGCCTCGCGGGGAGTCAATCAGGATGCCGTTTGCCGAAGACCTACCAAGAGATATAAGAATGCGCCGCAAACGGCGCGGTCCGCGGATGAATTCGCGCGTGCCAGTGACTATCCAGTTGAACGGGCAGGCGGGCCCGCTGAGCCAGGAACCTGCGATTACCCGCGTGGTGAATGCCTACGGCTGCCTGCTGGTATCTCCAAAGGAAGTTGAATTGCAACAAAGATTGCGTGTGACGAATCTGGCTACGCGCCGAGCCGTGGATGGGCATGTCGTCTGGAAGGGAATGCAGCGCCCGGACGGGTGGGATGTGGGAGTAGAGTTTATTTCGGCCGACCAAAACTTCTGGGGTGTGGAGCTTTGAAACTCGAACCGTTAAGGGTCCCTGCTTCGAAATCATTTTCAACGCACACGAAAACGGCGTTGGCGCCCGCGCGCGCGATGGCACCGACGACTCCGACGCGAACCTCCAAGTCTGGAGTATCCGGCGAATTGCAAACTGCCGCCGGAGAAGATCGGCGCAGCAGCCAGCGCGTGCTGGTGCGTGTGCGCGCACGCCTGCACGTGGCGCTGAACGGCACGCCAACGACATTTGAAACCGTGACGCTGAGCGTGAACAATCACGGCGCGATGATTATTCTGAAGCAAGGTTTGCTGCCGGACACCCGCTTCGTGCTGGAGCACTCCGGAACGAGAGAACGGGTGGCCTGCAAAGTGGTTCGCCCCTCTCGCGAAATGCCAGACGGATTTCAGATCCCCATCGAATTCGATTCTCCGGCTCCCAATTTCTGGAGGATTGCATTTCCGCCCAACGATTGGCGCCCACTCGACGATTTGTAGAGCGCAGATTCGTGCCGACGAAAAGATCGCGTTGAATCAATTTGCTTAGGCGAAGGGAAGTTTGCGCAGGTCGAGGTTCCCGCCCGAGAGGATGATGCCGATCTTCTTGCCCGCGGCGCCGATTTTTCGAAACAGCGCCGGCGCGGCGGCCACGGCGCCGGAAGGCTCCACGACCAGTTTGGTGCGCTCCCACAACAGCAGCATGGCCTGCACGATTTCTTCTTCCGTCACCAGCGAAACTTCGTCCACTCGTTCGCGAAGAATTGAAAACGTAAGCGGGCACAACGTGGCGCGCAAGCCGTCCGCGATGGTTTCAGTGGATGCCGCGGGCTCGATTTTTCCAGAGGCGAGCGAGCGGTAAACGTCGTCCGCGTTGCGCGGCTCACCGCCAATCACGCGAATCGCGGGGAGCAGACTTTTTGCGGCGATTGCGGTGCCGCTGAGCAGGCCGCCACCGCTTGTCGGAGTGATTACCGCATCGAGATCAGGAATTTCCTCGAGCAACTCCAGCGCCGCGGTTCCCTGGCCGGCTATCACCCGCGCATCATCGTAAGGATGCACCAGATGCGCGCCGGTTCGCTTGAGCACCTCGGCGGTGACGGCCTCGCGCGACGCGATATTCGGCTCGCTTTCGGTGATTTGTCCGCCGTAGGCTTCCACCGCGCCCTTCTTTGCCGGCGAGGAGTTTCGCGGCATCACGATATAGGCGGGGATTCCGCGCCAGCGCGCCGCCTGGGACAGCGCCGCGGCGTGATTACCGGAAGAGGGCGCGGCCACGCCAAATTTAGCTTGCTCGTCCGTCAGCGAGAAGACGCCGTTTGTGGCGCCACGAATCTTGAAAGAGCCTGTCTTTTGCAGGTTTTCGCACTTGAAGAAGAGTCGGGCGCCTGCGATGTGGTCGAGCGACGCGCAGGTAATGACGGGCGTACGGTGGATGCGCGGTGCGATAAGGCGATGCGCCGCGCGAATAGCGTCCAGAGTCAGGTTGGCCGCGGGAAAGTTGAGCGGCTCGTGCGCGTGGGGCTGGAATTCGGTTGATTTGCTATGAGCGGACATGGTGCACGCAGTCGAGCATTATGGCACATCCCGCGCGAAAACGGATTCGGCGCACGCGCGGCGTCAGTCACGCACGCCAGGGAACATTAGAAATCCTGACGCGGCTGGGGGCAAATGCCACCCTCAACATCACCCTTCCAGAAGTGCCTTCGAGAACGATCCAGAACGAAAGCTCCCGAGCAGGAGTCTATGTCTAGCCACGAGCGTCGTATCGCCCCGCGGAAATCCTACGCAATTCCTGTGCGAATTAATGTGATCACCGAACAATATGCGATGGTGGGATCGACGGGGGCGGCGACTGTACCGGCGCAGGCGAACGCGAAATTATTGTCAACCATTGCGCTGCCGCAGCAGGACGAAATCATAAATCTGTCCGAGCGCGGCATCGGATTCAAGGCACCGCAAAGTCTCAACATTGGGGAAAATGTGGAAATCTGTTTTGCGCTGCCCACAGCATTGACCGCGCGCGCGCCGGAAGATGTGCGTTGCAGCGCTCGCGTGGTGCGCGTGGAGAAGGATCGGGAGACGAACGGAACGATGGCAATCGGCGCGACCATTGACCGCCTGGAGCGCACTGCAGTGACGCGGAATTGGGCCAACTAGCGCGTTGTGCGGTGGAATTAGGCGCCGCCATTACCTGGCAGGCCGCGCAGTCACGGTGAAAGTCACCTGCGCCGCCGCGGTGTTGTCAAAGCGGTCGGAAATCTGCACGGCGATCGTGTGCAGCCCGGGCGCAACGCCCGGAAGTTCCAGCTGATAACTTTCCTTCGGCCCGTCCGACAGTCCACCTGTGGGAAATACGATTAGCCAATCACCGGCATCCACACTGTACTGCGCTTTGGTGATCGCTAGGCCGGAGCTTACTCCCTCAAACGAAATCTTCGCGGCCGCGCCGCTGGTGTCCGCACGGAGGTTTTCGATGCGCGGCGCAGTGTTTTGAATTTCGAAGCGCTCGCTGGTGCGCTCGTTGGTGAGCGCCTGGCTCGGGGGATTCGAAGGCAAATCCGAAGCTACAATTTTCAGATAGTAGGCGCCGTCGGGCATGGTGGTGCTGTCCCAGGAATAAAAGTGCTGCGTGAGTTTGTCTTTCAACAGGCGCCAGATTTGTTCGCCCTCGCCACGATAGTAAACCGAGAAGGCCAGATCATCGTCGTTGTCGTCGTGCGCGCTCCAGAGGACGCTCTGGTAGCCTTTTTCTTCGAAGCCCTGAGGCGGCACGTCCATCTTCAGCGACTTGGACGAAGTATCCAGTATCGCGCCGATATTTGGAAACGGAGTGACGCCGCCGGCACGCTGGGGCGTTTTCAGTTGCACGGATGCGGGGCTTGCCGGGCCTCCAGGCGAGGCGGAAAATCCCTGCACGCGGACGCCAGGACCTTGAATGGCGATATCGTCCACGACGGGCGCTACATTTTCCGGCTGGTAAGCCACGCTGACCCAGGAAACTTCCGGCGCATCGCGCTTCTCGGAGGCTTGAAATACCGCCTTCCATTGCAGGAAACGCGCCGGCGGACAGCTGATGGATTCGCCGCTTGCGCTCTTGTAAGGGCCGGACCACGGGCTCCATTCTTTTTCGGGGTTTGCAGTGTTGCCGGAACGCACGTAAAAGGAAACCTTTCCCTGCGTTGCGCCGTTTTCGCCCCACCACGTCAAGCGCCCCCAGTGCGAGAATATCTTGGCGTCGAAGGGGTCGGACTCGAAGCTGCCCTGCGCTTCCTGGGCCGGGCCCAACGTGAAAATTTTTCCGGGGTTGGCGGTGCCGACGAGCAGGTGGCCATCGCGTCCTGCGATCAAGCTGGTTACCTGCGAGGAAGCAGTCTTGGCGACGATGGAATAAATATTGTCGCCTGGGAGCTCGATGATGGCGCCTTTATTTCCCGTGCCCAGAAGGAGCTTTCCGCTCGGCGAAATACCCATCGAAAAAACGATTTCTTCGCGCGAGGTCCAGAGCGTTTCTCGCGAGCCTGTGGGTGAAATCTTTACTACTTGCGATCCTCCGGTGGTGGATGGGAAGACAGTGAACGCGGGAGGAGGTTGCGCGGATGCGGCGGCCTGGAGTGCCAGCGTCACGGCGCCCTGAGCCGAAAGCGCCGGAGCTGTCGCTGCGGGTTGCGGTGTGATCAGTGGCTGTGGGCTTGGGGCCGCGGGGCGTTGTTTTTCGCCGATCGCGGCGGCGTAGAGGTTTCCGCTGGAATCCGTGAGCAGCGAGGTCACTTCCTTTTTGTCCGTTTCGTAGACGACGAAGGATGCGCCGGCCTTCGGCGCAGCTTGCGAATCCTTCGCGCCGGTCGCGCGCGCGATTTCGATGCGCAGAATCAATCCATCCGGGTCTGTGCCGACGAGGAGATTGCCTTTCGCGTCGAAGGCGAGCGAGCGGGCGTGGCGTTCGTCACTTTGATAAAAGAGCTGAACCTTGCCGTCGGGAGTTACAGCGAATATTTCGCCTTTATCGCCGGTTCCCACGAATAGAGTCCCTTGGGCGTCCAACGCGAGCGCCCAGATATATTTCGATTTGGGATCGAAGAAGATGGACTTCTGCCCGTCGGGCGTGACTTTGTAGACTTTGCCGTCCGGCGACGTGCCTACGTAGAGATTGTCGTGCGCATCGAAAGCGATGGTTTGCGCGGAAAGTTCCGGAGCTTCGAAGACTGTGGTGGGCTTGGTTGGGTCGTCGAAGCGCAGCACTTTTGCATCGGAGCCGCCCGCGGCATAGACGCGGCCGCGCGAATCCGTGCGCAGCGCCCAGAGATACATCAAATCGGGGTCGGAGAACGCTGAGAATTGCGGCGCGGGAACCAGCTTGCCGTCGCTGCGGATGGCCACACCTTTGGCAGTGCCCTTCTCGAAGTCCGAGTAATCGGATTGCCGCCAGAAATGGGTGTGCTCGGCGTACACGAGCGCGGGCGCGGTGAGCCCCATCGCCAGAAGGCACGTGAAGATGAGTCGCCGTGTCATTGCTGCCAATCTCCTTTACTGCTGGACGTCACTTCACGGTAATCGTCAGCGTGCGCTCGCCCGAAATTACCTGGTGCATTTCAATGGACCATTCTCCCGCGGTGGATTGATACAATAGCCGCGCGCCGCCGGGATTTTGTCGCTGGTCCAAAACATTGATTGCGGATGCCGGCGCATTGGGCATCACCTTGTCTTCCACCATCAGCGTGGGAGTAGGTTGCAGCAGAGTTGCGTATAAGCGGTCATTCTGATGCGCGCGGTTCATCAGTTTAATCAGCTCTTCGAGACCGGGCAACTGTCCCTGCGAGCTTGCGGCGAGCGATTGCACGGTGCGATTCACCGTTTCCGCGTCGCTGATGACTAGTTGCAGCGGGCCGCGCGCGGCCTGCATGGGAATGGTGATGGGGAATTCCTGCACGAAAGCGGCGCCGCGATAGGGACGCAGCTGGACTTTCACCGCCACCGTTTGGCCGGGCCGCACTTCGTTCGCTTCAACCCAGGCGTCGTCAATGGTGGCGGCGCGGCGCTGGGGCAACGCGGTGACGCGCAGATGAATTCCGGCGACACGAGGAATTTCGTACGGGTTCGAGTAAATCTGCGCAAAAATGCCCTGCACGTCAGTGGCGATGAAGAATCCGCCGGGCACGGGCACATCGGTCGGCGCGAATAGATCTTTCAATGCGACCGTGGTGTGCCCTTGGATGGCGATCTCGCCGTCCAGTTGCAGGGTGGAACCTTCGCCGTAGGCCGCGTTGCCTACGATTCCGTTATAGGTCGCCAGAGCCACCAACACGGGAGTGAGCTGCGGGCTCTCGATGACTTCGAAGTGAAATTGTTTTTGCGCATCGCCGGCGACGAGCGTCACCTCGACTGGAATCATGGGCGGCCCATCGCCCAAATGTCCCGCGATGGCGGTGACGCGATCTTGTGTGAGCGTGCCGATGGTTCCACCGGTGGTGATGATTTTCGTGGAAGCCATCGCGGAAGCGAGAGTCGTGAGCACATGCGCGCGGGCCAGCGGCATGGAGACGTTGCCGAAGGAAAATATGGGGTGACCGCACGCGAGGATTTTGCCGTGGTCCACGGTGGTAACGGTGCAGCCGGGAGTGATCGAGAGATCGCCGCGAATCAATTCCACTCCGACCATGTCGCCGGGTTTCAGTTGCGCGTCTTCGGGTGAGGGCGCGGCGGTGCCGCCTGCCATCATCGTCATGCCCCAGGCAGAGAGCTGCTTGCTGAACTGCGCGATTGTTTCCGGGTACAAGCCGGTGGAAATAAGCGGCGTCTCGATGGGCACCAGAAATTGGCCGGAGCCGGCGCTGGTCTGCCGCGCGAAACTTTCGGGGAGGGGAATGCGCGACGCAGAAAGCATATTTCCGGTATTCGCTACTTGCGCGCCTGAAGCCGGCACAGATAAATTCGCAGGAGGTTCCGGCGCATTTCCAACATCGAGCATATTTTCGATAGGAGTGACGCCGCCGATGGCTTCCTTGGTGAATGCGCCGAGCTTCAGCGACAGCGCGCCGACCAATTTGCCGTCGTAATAGACCGGACTGCCGCTCATGCCGGCCACCACGCCGGTGTGTTCCACTTTTTTACCCAGAAGCTGGACGAGGATGATGTCCTGCTTGGGACCGATTGCGTTGTGCAGCACGCCTAGGACGACCAAATCCACTTTTTCGATCTCGTCGCCAGCGAAGATTGTATAGACGACGCATTTCATCCCCGACTGGACCTGACTGAGCGGAAAAATTGGGGGCAGGTCTTGCGCGTTTGGTGCTGCCGGGCCGGTTGGGAGAATCAGAGCGGCAAGAAATGTTGGAAGCAATTTCCGGAGGGCCACGGGCATCAGAAGTTCATGATACCCGCCGCATACCGGGGAAGCAAATCGCGCCGTGCTAGAATCGTGCGATGGCTAAAAAGACGATTTCGCCGGGCGGAAGCGTCAGCGGAGTGGTGGAACTGCCCGGAGACAAATCAATTTCGCACCGCTACGCGATTCTGGCCGGGCTGGCGGAGGGCGCCAGTGAGATTAGAAACTATTCTCCCGCGGCGGATTGCGCGAGCACGCTGGAATGTTTGCGCCGGCTGGGCATCGCGGTGGATGCCAAAGGCGAGCACGTGCGCATTGCCGGGAAAGGGCTGGACGGCCTGAAAGCTCCGCGTCGCACGATTGACGCGGAAAATTCCGGCTCGACGATCCGCATGATGTCCGGTGTTCTGGCCGGACAGAGTTTTACTTCGACGATTACGGGCGATAGTTCGTTGCGTCGCCGTCCGATGCGCCGGGTGGTTGAGCCCCTGCGGCAAATGGGCGCGGATATTCGCAGCACGAATGGCAACCGCGCGCCGCTGGAAATTCGCGGCGGAAAGCTGCACGGGATTGATTACACGACGCCGGTGCCGAGCGCGCAGGTGAAGTCGGCGATTCTGCTGGCTGGCTTGTACGCGGACGGCGTGACCACCGTTCGGGAGTCGGTCCGTACGCGCGATCATACCGAACTGGCGCTGCGCGAATTCGGCGCTAACGTTGCGGTGGCGAAGGGCGAGATTAGCATCGAGCCGCGGCCGAAATTGCAGCCGCGGCAATCGATCGTCCCGGGTGACCTATCTTCGGCCGTGTTTCTGATCGGCGCGGCGCTGGTGCTGCCGGAATCGTCGTTGATGCTGCACAACGTGGGACTGAATCCCACTCGCTCGCGCGTGCTGGATTTTCTGATTTCGATCGGGGCGTCGATCAATCTGGCGTCCGTGCAACTGCGCGATGGAGAACTGATTGGCGATGTTTCGGTACGCCACGCGGTACTTGCGGGCGGCAGCATATCCGGCGCGCAGGTGGCAGAAATGATTGACGAACTGCCAATGCTCGCGGCGCTGGGCCCGTTCACGGAGAAGGGAATCGAAATCCATGATGCGCAGGAACTGCGCGTGAAGGAAAGCGATCGCATCGCGACCCTCGCGGAAGGCCTACGGCAGATGGGCGCGCGCGTCGAGGAATTTCCAGATGGATTGCGTGTGGAAGGCCGTGCGGGCAGCTCAGCCGCAACGAAGCTGCGGGGCGCAAGAGTGAATCCGCAGGGCGATCATCGCATCGCAATGGCGCTGGCAGTGGCGGCGCTGGGCGCGGAGGGCGACACGGTGATCAAAGACTTCGAATGCGTGGGCGTTTCGTTCCCGGATTTTTTCAAGACGCTGGAGCGTTTGCGAGGCGGTGAAAATCAGGACGACTTGCGCAAGTAAATGGTCCCGTAGCTGGTGACGATCTGGATTTTCGGCCCCGAAGAGCCGACCTTGCCGCTGAGGCGTCCTGTGCCGTTCTCGTCGGCGGGCTGCAATCCTGGCGCCTCGAAATCGCTTTGAACTTCTCCCGAGCGGGAGATTGCGGAAATTTCGAAACTCGATTTCGCGGGTAGCGTCAGGTCCACTTCTCCGGTTCCATTCGCGATGTTGATGTCTTCGCGGGGCGGTTGCGCACAAGTCACCTTAATGTCGCCGTGCGTTCCGGCGATGTCCAGGCGGCCCGCGACGTTTTCCACTCCGATGTCCTTATCATGGGTGACGAGTTTGGCAAAGCCGCCCACGTCCGATATGTCAATCTGTCCGGAATCCAGTTCTAGCCGTCCGGTGAGATGCGCCAGGGTGAGATCGCCGGCCTGCGACGTGTAATGTGTGGTCTTGGTGACGTTGCGAATGCGCACCGGCCCGAAGAATTCGCCCTGTAAGGTGGCGTCTCCCGTCACATCGTTCACCTCGATTTCGTTTCCGCGGCCTGTGATGCGGACGCTGCCGGTGATGTCGTCAAAACGCGCATTACCTTTCACGAGCTGTGCGGTTACGTCCGAGACGATGTCATGGACTTCGATATCGCCAGTCTGCGTTGTGGCGGTCACGGCACCTGCCAATCCGGAGACAGAAACATCACCGTGATGCGAATCGGCGGCAAGCGATACGCTCTTGGGAAGCGTCAAGTCGAAGTCCACGGTGACGTGGCCTGCGCCCATTTCTTGATTCACGGGATGAACGCTGTAGCCGTCACGGGTTTGCTCGATCACCACTTTCAGTGACTTCAAAAGCTCTTCGGCGGCCGACTCGTTCGCTGCTTCCGCCGTTTCCGTGACGCTGACGCGCAAATCACTGCCATCGCCGACGTGCGCGACGATACTTCCCATCGCGGTGGTGACCATGATGTGCGCGCCGGCGGGAATTGTTTTCGGAGGGAGTTCCTGGCTTTGACTGGACTTGTGATTGAAAACGTCGAGGTCAATGTTCAGATCTGGATTTTTCTCGCGGATCTTGGTGTAAATTCCCATTCCCGCTAGAACGAACACCACCAGCACCAGCAGCGCCGCTTCACCACCAGTCAGCAGCGGCGGGCGCGCGTCGCCGGTCCGCTGCGCGCCCATGTGATCGACCAGCTTGGCGATACCCCACAAAATGATCAGCACCGGCCAAAAGCTCCAGAAGAGGTGCCAGATTCGTAGGTCCGGATGGAAGCGGGCGAGAAGAAACAGCACTCCGAGGACGATCAGGAGCAAGCCGCTGAAGATAGAACTGCGTTGTGACCCGCCATTGCTCACGCGCGCCTCACGAGCCGAGATGGCCTTCTTTGGAAGCCAGCGACTGCGCGGTTAGCACGACACCCGCAACGATCAGAAGAACCGGCCAAAGTTCCATGAAACTGAAGCGCGTGTACTCTCCGATCAGAAAGAGAACTCCCACGGTGATGATCATCAGCGGACCCATCAGGCCACGAATCTTGCAGTGGGGGCAGTGGCAAACTGTTCGATTTGGATCGCTCATTTTGGCGTCCCCTAGGATTTTTTGTGCAGACGATCCCAAAGAATCCATCCGCCGACCAGGATCAACGCTACCGGCCAGCTTTTGGAAAACCACTCGCGCTGCAACAGGCCGAAGTTCGCGAGCAGCACCAAAACGCCGATGCCTATGAGCACGAACGCGCCGATGGGTTTGCGGTCGGGACCTTCGATCAAATTGGCTGGCTCGGGCTCTCCCTTTTTGCGGGCCTGCGCGGTGCGATAGGCCTCGATCGGCATGTAACAATAAAAGCAGCCGAGAGCGACTCCCAAGAACGCATCGTAAGCGTCTGGCAGGTCGCTGTTGAGCGCCGCAATTAGCCCGGCAAAGATCAACACGTGAATCAGGGCTTTCAAGTACTGGCCGTTGTACACAGCGCCCAAGCCCGGAATGATGCCCAGCGTGGCGGCGAGACCGGGGTTCACTTCGGACTTTCCAGTTTCCGGTGCGGGCGGAGCCGCTAGCAGTCCGGCGAGACATTCTTCGCAATAGAGCGCGCCGCGCACCTCGCGCGTGCACTCTGGGCACAGCGCTTTCCCGCAATTGCGGCAGAAACCGGTGGCCTGGACCTCTGTATGGACCGCGCAATTCATTGAGGGCTCCTGGGGATGTTGCAAATCACAACCGCGCCAAAATTCCCCGTCCAATTGCCGCTGAGCAGAGACGCCAGCATCGTGCCGTTGCGCGACTGGCTGTGACCGGGATGCGGCGAGGTCTGCGATTTCTCCTGCGGATTCACGGCGGGCGGCTGCGTGTTCTGTTGCGGCGCGGGCGCCGGCGTGATGGAAGGAGAAGGTTCGGCATCGGGCTGCAAGCGCGTCTGGATTTCGTACACCACGCGGAGGTCGTTCACGAATTTAGCGCTGCGCGCGTAGGTGAGATGCACCTGGCGGTTGGCGGTGCGAAAAACGTTTGTGGGGCTGAGGTCGGCCTTCTTCAGTTTTGTCGGGGATATCCCGGTGGTGTAAAGGGCGATCAATATAGTGGCCGCGACTGTGATGACTCCCATGGCGAATCGCGGTTGCCACAATTGCGGGACCCAGGCGAACCAGCGCTGCCAGCCGGCGCTTTGCGTGCGCGGGCCCAGGGTGCTTTCGAGGATCTTGGGAATTAATTGCGGCGGCGTTTCGAGCGCATCAAGAGCGCGCATGTGATGCACGAGGGCGCCCACTTGCGCGACCAGCTTGCCGCACGCGTCGCAACTGCTCGAGTGCGCGGAAAATGCCGCTGCTTCGGCGGGCGAAAGAATCCCGTCGAGATACTCGCTCAGCCTTTCTTCGGTTCGTGCGCAGTTCCAGTCCGTCATACTCTCACTCCCGCGAATCAATTCTGCGGTCGAAGCCCCATTTCTTCCAAGATGCGCGCCAGCTCGATGCGCCCGCGGTTAATGCGGGATTTTACCGTACCCTCGGGCACTTCCAGGACGCTTTGAATCTCGCTGTAATCAAGGCCCTGCAAATCGCGCAGGATTACTGCCTCGCGCAATTCCGGAGAAAGGCGCCCGAGGCCCTGTTGCAACTGCGCGCTCAATTCCGAAGCCAGCGCCAGCTTGTCTGGAGTGCGCGCCGCCGATTGCTTGTTCTCCAGCTTGGGCATCGCGTCCTCGATCGAATCCGTCAGCCGGTCGCGCCGCGTGCGCCGATAATGATCCACCAGCAGGTTGCGCGTGACGCTGGTGAGCCAAGTAGGAAACGCTCCGAAAGCCGGCCGGTAACTCGCAAGCGTGCGATAGATGCGCAAGAAAACTTCCTGGCTGAGGTCCTCGGCTTCGGTGGAGTTGCCGGTGAACCGGTAGCACAGGTTGAAAACGCGCCGGGTGTGCCGCCGCACAAGTTCCTCCCAGGCCGGCCCTTCGCCCCGGAGACATCCCTGCACCAATTGGGCGTCGGGCTCCAATCTTCTTTAGCCTCGCAGCTAGCATTGCCTTTCAGCCTCACAAGATGTAACGCAATCCTGGGCCAAAAAGTTCCGCGCGCCGGACGACGTGTGGCGCCGGACGGCCTGGTAGTTCCGCGGAGACTTGCATTGTGCCGCATCTTAACTAGCTTGGCGGCGGGAACACAAGCGCCGTGATGAATTTCGGGCGCCGCTGCGAAAGAAACGCGAAACGCGAAACCTGCCTTGACACTCTCGGAAGCTTGCTGTTACGGTGCGAAATCCATGCTGCGCACTTCACGTCGGATTCTCCTTCTGCTGCTGGCCTTGGTTGCGCTCGGCGGTTTGTTCTATAAGTTTCGCAATTCGATCACGCTGGAAGGGTTTCAGTGGGCCACGGTGGGGCAGTCGCTGCGGGACGCGCGTCTTTCGTTGCTGGTGCTCACTGTGGCGACGATCTATGTGTGTTTCGCGATTCGCGCGCTGCGTTGGATGCGTTTCTCGCGCACTCTGGGAACTACGCACTTCCTGAATGTGTACAGCGCGACGCTGATGGGGTTCACTGGCACATTCTTGCTGGGCCGCGCCGGCGAACCCATTCGACCGGTGCTCATCGCGAAGAAGGATGGGCTTTCAATCCCGCGCATGTTCGGCGTTTACGTGTTGGAGCGCGTGTTCGATATGGCGGCGACGGCAGTGATCGCAGGCGGGGCGCTGCTGTTCTTCGAGCAGCAAGGTTTGACGCCCGGCGAGCAAGACATGGTGTTGAAGGTCCGTTCGGCGGGAGTTTTGCTGCTCGTCGCGCTGCTGGCGGCAGTCTCTTTTCTGATTTATTTTCGCTACCATGGCGCGGATTGGTTGGCGCGGAGGCTGCAGAAACCTTCGTGGCGAGGCGGTTGGCGAGGCAGGATCATTCTGCTGCTGGAGGGATTCGCCGAAGGGTTGCAGGGAATACGAACTTGGAATGATCTCGGCGCGCTGATTGGACTCTCGGCCGTGCATTGGTTCCTCATCGTGGTGTGTTATTGGTGGGTGGCGCACTCGTTTGGCGGCAAGCTCGGCGAACTCACTCTGGCCGACGCGGCGCTGGTGCTGGCGTTTTCCATGGTAGGGTCAGCCGTACAATTTCCCGGCGTGGGCGGCGGAGCGCAAGTTGCCACATTCCTTGTGTTGACGCTGATCTTTGCAGTAGAAAAGGTGCCGGCGGCGACGATGTCCATCGTCGTATGGCTGCTCACGTTTGCATCTTGCAGCTTGGTAGGGCTGCCTATGCTATTCCGCGAAGGATGGTCCATGGGCGATTTGCGCAAGATGGCGTCAGCTGCCGAGCACGAAGCCGAATCTGTGACGCAAGAAATTGTGCTTGGCGCGCATCCTGCGAAACCGGGAGAAGAAACGCGGTGAAATGCCCTTTCTGCACGAACCTGGACGATAAAGTTGTGGACTCGCGCGAGGCGCGCACCGGCGATCTGATCCGGCGCCGCCGTGAATGCTTGAAATGCAGCCGCCGCTTCACGACGTACGAGCGCATTGACGAAATTCCTTACATGGTGATCAAGAAGGACGGACGGCGCGAAAAATTCGAACGCGCCAAACTGTTGCAAGGGCTGTTAAAGGCATGCGAGAAGCGGCCCGTGCCGGTGGGCAAGCTGGAAATGATCGTGGATGAGGCGGAGCAGTTCGTCAGCGAGGCGCCGGAGCGCGAGCGCACGACGAAGGATATTGGCGAACACATTATGCAGAAACTGAAGAAGCTGGATAAGGTGGCTTACGTGCGATTCGCTTCCGTGTATCTGGATTTCAAGGACGTGAAGGAGTTCATGGACGAGCTGAAAGTGCTGCTGAAGGACCGTGTAAAGAAATAATTCTGCTAGCCCCGCCAGACGCCCGCTGCAAATTTCTTGATGGTGCGAAATCCCAGATGTTCGTAGAGCCGCACGGCGGAAGTGTTGATGCTGGTGACGGTGAGCGAAAGCGATTCGTAACGCCTGCGGCGCAGCGCTTGGATGGAGCTTTCCATCAATGCGCGGCCGATGCCGTGGCCTTGATATCCGGGCATCACGCAGATTTGCGTGGTGTGGCCCACGCGCTCAGCCACGGTGGATGTCAGCACCATACCGATGGGCCGGTCGCCCGTCGCGGGACGCACCAGGAAAGAAGCCTCGGGCAAAAACTGGCCGCAGCCCGGTAGCAGCACGATATTGCGCAGGAATTTCATTCCGCCGGATTCGGTGCGGTACTGGTCGTTGATTTCTCCATCCACATGATCGGCATAAGCTAGATGAATCAGCCGCGCCGCGGATTCAAACGCGCGATCCGTCCACGGCTCCAGGCGCAGGCCGGTGGAAAGAGGCGTGCCGCCGAGCTTGGCGTCCGCGAGCGCCAGCAACATGAACTGCCGCGTGTACAACTTGAAGTACTGCGAGAGAAATTCAGGATCGAGTTCGGTGCCGAAGGGCATCAGCTGCGCTTCCACGCGTTCCAGGCGAGGAGTGGCATGCAAAGCCGTCACCATTTCGGTTACCAGCGCGCGAGTGATAGGCGCCTGCGAAAAACGGGAGGAAACGAACAAGCCGCCGATGAGTCCTTTGTGATCTTCCAGCACGTAGAAGCCATATCCGGCAGGATTGCCCTCTTCCATGGACACGTAGCCTCCCAGCGAGCGGGAGTCGATGAATCTGCGAATCAGCTCGATCGAAGAGCGGTAGTCCCAATGCAGCTCGTCGCGCCAGTGGCGAGCTTCTTCCTGGAAGAGCGGGTCCAGGGTCCGCGCCTGAATTTGCCGGAGATCAACAATCTGCATGTATTAAAGGAAACAACCCCCATGCCATTATAAGCATGGGCGGCGGTAGAACCCAACTGGGGGGACTTGCCGACCCTCTGGGTACGAAACCCGTGCATGTTCTGACGCTTGAGGGAATTTGTCTGAAACGTAACTGCCTGTACCATCAGCCTACCGTGCGGTTGCAGGGAATTGTGCTACCATGCAATTCGCCGAGGCGAGAATTGCGCGCGCCCGCGCTCACCGGATGGCCGTCCTCTCAGAACTACGCTATCCAACAACGCGTATCGCTAAGCTCCTCTCGGGACTCTTCGCGATTGCGCTCTTTCTATTTGTGTCTGTTGCGACTGTTTCCGGATTTCTTCTGTATCAGATGCTGCGAACCTCGCATGCGGGTGCAAGCGTCGATCTGAGTGTGATGATGGGGCATCCGGTGGCCTTCTCGTTTCCGGTTGCCAATGGCGGGACCCGCGACGGATGGTTTTATCCGGGATTGCGCGGCTCGCCGACCATCGTGGTCTGTCACGGCTTTCGTTCGCAGCGCTCGGACGTGCTGACGTTGGTCACTGCGCTGCAGGACCAGCAGTTCAACGTGTTCCTCTTTGATTTTACCGCGCATGGCACAAGCTCCGGCGTCACTACGCTCGGTTATCGCGAAGTGGCGGAATTGCAGTCGGCGATGCAGGCTTTGGCGAAGCGCGACGATGTGGACCCCAAACATTTCGGTCTGTGGGGCGTGGATATGGGCGGATATGTGGTACTGGAGAACGCCGTCTCCGACCCTCGAGTTTCCGCGTTCATCGTGGACGACGCCTACGCGGATCCGCTCGACATGGTGCAGATCGAAGTGAAACGCTCGGGTCTTACCGTGCTGCCGTACGTGAGCAAGTTCTGCGATCTGGGATTTCGTATGCTCAATTATCAATTTCGGAATCAGCCGCCGGTCACCGCGCAATTGATCCGAACCAAGGGGATTCCGAAACTTTTCATTGTGTCGGACGACCGCCCCGACCTGGCCAGGGACGTGACGAACCTGTTCACCCATGCTCCGGAGCCCAAGCAGATGATTCGCGACCGCGCCAGTTATCCGGACATGTCCGATGATGACCGCAAGAATTATGAGAGCCAGGTGGTGAGTTTCTTCTTGTTGAATCTGCCGGCGACGTCGCGCGCGCCGAGGAATTAGCGCGGAGCGGCCTCGACGGGGACGTAGAGGATGCCTTGGTGGGGCAACTCTTCGACGCCGCGAAATCTTCCCGCCTTTCGTATTTTTTCAAATCCTTCGCGTGAAGTGAGCACCAGAGCTGCGTCAGGATCCTGCGGCGACCATTCTGGGATTTCGCGGTGGAAATAAAAGGCTAGGCCGTAGTTCCAAGTGCGTCGCAGCTGATAGGTGAAGATTCGATCGGGATGGAGGTCATTGCTGAAGAACGCCGCATGGGGCCTTGCCGAAACGTAAGGATCGAGTGCCGGAAGGACCACGATATTTGCGATTTCCAGCGTCACGACGGCGCATAAGCTGCAGAGGACCACGGTCAGATAAAAATTCTTGCGTATTGCGGCGTAGAGAACTCCCGCGGCGAGCGCGATTGAGATTCCCAAAGCTGTCGCCGCCAGTAATGGGATGGAATGGCCCATCTCCGCGAAGGGCGATTTGTGCGCGGTATGCAGGAATATGGCGGCCAGCACAATCCATGCGACGCCAATTCCCGCGCTTAGCATGAGCGCGTTGGTACGACTTGTCTGAAACCGGCGGGTGGCGCTGACTGCGATTAACAATGCTAGCGCCGGGACAGCGGGAAGAATGTAACTCGGCAATTTTGACTGCGAGAAGCTGAAGAACACTATGGGGAAGACGGCCCAGCAGGCGACGAAGAACCCGGGAGAATTTGTCCACGATTTTTCTCGCCACAGCCTTAGCGCTTCCTGCGCGGCGGCGATCAAGAATGCGGACCACGGAAGGAGCGCGAGAATTGTAATCGGTGCGAAGAACCAGAATGGCTGCTGGTGCTGGAATAGCGGCGTCAGGTACCGTTCGAAATTGTGCTGAAAAATGAAAATGTGCAGGAAGTCAGGGTTGCGTAGCGCGCAGAGCAAGTACCACGGCAGCGCGACGGCACAGAACGCGACGATAGCGAACGGATGCGCAAGTCGGATTGCAGCGCGCCACTGGGATGTGCCGAGCGCCCAGATCCCGACGCTGCCCCCCGCGAGGATTACTGCTGCTGGACCTTTAGCGAGCACTCCTGCGCCGAGAAACGCTCCCCACAAGATGACGATCCGCAGATTGTACGTTTGATTTTCGGCCGACGCGCGGTCCGGAACGCGCAGCGCGCCGGCGCGCGTCAGGACGCTCGCAGCGCAGACCATCGCAAGCGTGATCGCGGCGCTGAACAGCATGTCCGGCGTCGCGGCGCGTGCGAATCCGATGGCCGCGACGCTGGTGGAGAAAATTATTGGCGCGAGGAGCGCCGGGCTTGCAGACCAATCCTCGCCTTCGCCGTAGTGCCGCCATGCGAACCAACCGATCGCGACCGCGGCTGCCAACGCCGCAAATGCGGAAGGCAAGCGCGCCGCCCACTCCGCCGGCAAGTACATCAAGAATCCAATCGCCGCCGCCCAATAGTAGAGGACAGGCTTCTCAAACCACGGAACTCCCCACAGCCGGGGCGTAACCCAGTCACCGGTTTCCGCCATGGCGCGCGCTATCCACGCATAGCGTGGCTCATCGGGGCCGACCAGCCCGATGGCGCCGAGGTTCGGGAACAGCGACACCAGAGTTGCCAGCGCCGTCACAGCGAGCGCTGCGATGTTGGTCTTCCGGCCAGATTGCGTCAATTCGTGCAAAGCGCGATGAGTCTAACATCCTCGCCACGAATCTTGGCTCGCGAAGCGCGGCGCTGCGCGCGCCTGGCGCGCGGAACATCGTAACGGGCAATCGTGACAGACAATGGCAACGTACGATTGTGGAACGATTGCTGGCATCCACTCCGCAGCCTCTTGCATAATGGCCCGCTATGCGGGAATGGTTGGAGTATGCCGTCGCCTGGATGGGGCTGAAATTATTGGGACTGCTGCCGCGTCCGGCCGCGCGTTGGGTGGGCGCGACCTTCGCGTCCACGGCGTACGCGTTCCGAACGCCGCTGCGGCGAGCCGCGATGTTCAATCTGCATCTGGCGTTCCCAGACTGGAGCGAAGCAAAACGCAAGAACGTAATCCGCGGGATGATCCGCCAAATCGGTTGGATGGCCGGCGAGTTCTCGCAATTTCCGCGCTACACACCGCAGAACATCGAGCGCGTCGTGGTGCTGGATGGCTCTGAAAATTTCGACGCCGGGCAACGCCGGGGAAAAGGCGTGTTGTTTCTGACCGGGCACATGAGCGCCTGGGAACTGTCTTCATTTGCGCACGCTCTTTATGGGCACCCGCTGCATTTTCTGGTTCGGCCGATTTCAAACGCGCGGGTGGATGGGCTTATTAATCGTTACCGGTGCATGTCGGGGAATCGGCCCATTGATAAGAATAAATCCGCGCGGGCGATCTTGAAGGTCTTGGCGGACGGCGGCACAGTGGGAATTCTGTCGGATCACAACACCGCGCTCGAGGAAGGTGTGTTCGTGGATTTTTTCGGCATTCCCGCGTCCACTACTTCTGGCTTGGCGCGCATTGCATTGCGTACGGACGCGGCCGTGGTTCCCGGCTTTCTTTTTTGGGACGATTCTCTGCACAAGTACCGGCTGCGATTCGAACCGCCCGTGGAGCTTGCGCGCAGCGGCGACGAAGAGGCGGATGTGCGGGCGAACACGCAGCGTTTCACGCGAGTGATCGAAGGTTACGTTCGCGCGCATCCCGATCAGTGGCTTTGGGTGCACAAAAGATGGAAGACGCGTCCGCCGGGTGAGCCGCCGATTTATCCGTTTTAGGTTGGCGCATACCGCAGAGCGCGGTTGTCTTACAACGATTCATTTTTTCAAACGAGGTGCAGTGATGATTCACACCGCTGGTGAGCTTGCGGAGTATCTGAGCGCACGAATTCTTGGAGATGTGCAGGCGCCGATCTCCGGCATTGCAAACCCGGAAAGCGCGACGCCGGAGGATCTGATTTACGCGGACTCGCCGCGGCAGGTCGAACGGGCTGCGGCCTCTGCAGCGCGTTGCGTTCTCGCTGTACTGGGCACGGATTTGTCCGGGAAGACAATTCTAGAGGTCGAAAATCCGAAGCTTGCGTTCGCAAAGGCGGCCGCATGGCTGCTCCCGCGACCTCAGCTACGCCCGGAAATTCATCCGACTGCCATCATCGCGGCAACTGCGCGGCTCGCCCCCAACATCCGCGTCGGCCCCTATGTGGTGATTGAAGACGAAGTGGAAATCGGCACGGGGACTGCGGTGAACGCATTTTGCTTCTTGGGCCGCGGGGCGCGCCTGGGGGAGAACTGTTGGTTGCATCCCCGCGTAACACTCTACGCCGGCGCGCGGCTGGCAGATCGCGTGGAAGTTCACACTGGCTCAGTGATCGGCGGCGACGGCTTCGGCTATGTTTTCGGTGACGGCTGTCACATCAAGTTCCCGCAGATAGGCAGCGTGGAAATTGGCGACGACGTGGAGATTGGCTGCAACACCACGATTGACCGCGGTTCGCTCGACGCGACCCAGATCGGAACCGGCGTCAAGATTGACAACCTGGTGCAAGTTGCACACAACGTGCGCATCGGCAGGAACTCGGTCGTAGCCGCGCAGGTGGGGATTTCCGGCAGTTGCTCCATTGGCGCTCAGGTCCTGATCGGAGGCCAGGTGGGCATCGCCCCGCACTGCACCCTGGAGGACGATGCAATCATTGGGGCGCAGGCGGGCATACCGAGCGGCAAGACCATTCGCCGAGGCCAGACGGTTTGGGGCACACCGGCGAGGCCCTTCGCGCGATTCAAGGAGCAGTATGGCTGGCTGTCGCGCTTGCCGGAGCTGGCGGAACGAGTTCGCAAATTGGAACAAGCAAAGACCGGCAAGTAAGCTGCCGCGCAAGGGAGGTCAAGGCCGTTTCAGACCCAACGCTCAACACTCAGTTCGATTTCTATTCGCTTTTTAGTACAGGATGCCCGCCACCTAAGGAAAAGCGTCTAGCAATTGTTTTGCACATATTTGCCCGGCCGTTTGCCTAATTGAAACATTTTAAGCAGCCATCTAGCCTCGGCGCACATCTACATTTGTGGGAATGGGCAGCCCGTTTTTAGTTGACCCTGAGGGCAAACCCAAAGATAATATTAGCGTTAGCGTGAACCCTCTGGAATTTGGGTGGCAGAGGAGGCCGATTTTCCACGGGACTCCTCCGCGGAGCAGCTATTTAGCACGGTACAAAGCGGTTTGTCGGTCGCACATAGATCCAAACAACCATATCTCGGGGGATCGCAGCAACCCGCAGTTGCTGGATTCGTCGCCCGGCGAGCACCGAGGTCCATCGAACTCGGCGCGAATGTAGTCAAATAGTACTGAGGGATTGATGACACCGAAAGCAAGACTGCAGGTCGATGCCCCGAACGACATCGGTTACCGAGGCACGGCCACGGTTCGCAGCCGAAACATCGACTTTCAGGTCGAACAAGCTGTTGCTCGCACCACGAACTGGCTGCTTTCTGCGCAGAGTCAGGACGGCTACTGGTGGGCGGAGCTGGAAGCGGACACCACGCTGGAATCCGACTACATCCTGTATCTCCATATCCTTGGTCAGTTGGGATCCGAGAAGACGGCGAAGCTTGCTAACTACATTCGCCGCAAACAGCTATCCGACGGCGGGTGGAACATTTTCGAGGGTGGTCCCTCCGAGCTGAATGCCACGGTGAAGGCATATGTCGCGCTGCGCTTGACCGGTGAGTCGGCTGCGGCGCCGGCGCTATTGCGCGCGAAAGAGAGAGTTCTGGAACTGGGCGGTCTGGAAGGCACGAACTCCTACGTGCGCTTCTATCTAGCGATGGTGGGGGGCGTGGATTGGAGCATCGTTCCATCCATTCCGCCGGAACTGATGCTTTTGCCCGATTGGTTTCCGATCAATATTCACGAGATGTCGTCCTGGACGCGCGGAATCGTGATTCCGCTGGCGCTGGTCTACGCGCACAAGCCGGACTGGCGGCTGCCGGACGGAATCACCGTAGACGAACTTTTCAAAACTCCGGGCGGCAAGCCGAAATCTTTTCAATGGGATAAGCGCGTTATTTCCTGGCGCAATGTGTTCCTGGCACTCGACCGCGGATTGAAGTTGCATGAGCGGCTGGCCTGGAAGCCTTTCCGCGAAAGAGCGCTGGAACGCGCGCGTCGTTGGATGGTGGAACGGCTGGAACGCAGCGAAGGCTTGGGTACGATTTACCCGGCGATGATGAATTCGATTTTCGCGCTGCTGGCCGAAGGCGCCGACACGAGGGATCCGCTGGTGGCGCGCGAAATTAATTTTTTGGCGCGTTATGAGATTGCCGAAGACGATACATTGCGCGTGCAACCCTGCATTTCACCGGTGTGGGATACGGCCATCGCCATGGTGTCGCTCGAAGAAGCGGGGCTCGATCCCGCGCATCCGTCGCTTATCGCCGCGGAGCGCTGGGTCGTCGCGAATCAGATTCTTGGGCCTGGAGACTGGCAGGTCAAGAATCCGGATGCCGCGCCGGGCGGTTGGGCGTTTGAATTTAAGAACGAATTTTATCCGGACGTGGACGATACCGCTTTCGTGCTGATGGCGCTGGGCCGCGTCGCCGATCCAGATTCCGAACGCTTGCGCCGCTCGATGCACCGCGGGCTGGCGTGGCTCGTCAGCATGCAGAACGAAGATGGCGGCTGGGGCGCGTTCGATCATGAAAATAATCTGCAATTCCTGAATCACATTCCGTTCGCGGACCACAATGCCATGCTGGATCCTTCGACGGCCGACGTCACCGCTCGCGCCGTGGAATGCCTCGGGCAGATGGGTTGGTCGGCGAATGATCCGGTCATTCAGCGGGCGCGGGCGTTTATTCGGCACGATCAGACTGCCGAAGGTCCGTGGTTTGGGCGCTGGGGCGTCAATTACATTTACGGCAGCAGCAGCGTGCTGCGCGCGCTCGAGACGATTGGATTGTCGAACGGAGCTGATTGCCAGGCCGCGGCGAATTGGTTGCGTTCGGTGCAAAATCCCGACGGTGGTTTCGGCGAATCGATTCTTTCATACTACGATCCCGCGCTGAAAGGGAAAGGGAAGAGCACGGCTTCGCAGACGGCATGGGCTATCATCGGATTGCTCGCGGTGTGCGGACCATATGATGCCTGTGTCGAGCGCGCCATTGCGTGGCTGGTGGCGAATCAAAACGAAAACGGAACCTGGAACGAAGACGAATTTACCGGCACGGGATTTCCCTGCGTCTTTTATCTGAAGTATCACATCTATCGCAACGCGTTTCCGCTGTACGCCCTTGCGCGCTACGACAACATGCGCCAGGGCCGGCGCAAATTCCTCGGCGTGCAGATTCCTGCCGCGGAATTGCAGAATCACAACGGACGGCAGACCTAGGCGATGCGGGCGTCGCTCGTTGTAATTCGCCGCTGCGGCTTCCGCAGCGCGAGAATCTCCGATGCGGCATTCGACCTGGCTATCCTGGATGCATCGAGCCGCGATTTCAGAGTCAACCGAGACAAAATGCTGTTGCGAAATCGCATGTGCCATACCGTATGACTACGCTCGTAACCGGCGCCACGGGGTTTGTGGGGAACCACGTCGCGCGGCAACTTGCCGCCGCCGGAGATTCTGTGCGCGTGCTGGTTCGCGCCAGCAGTAATCTCGCGGTACTCCAAGGTCTTGGCGTCGAGCCTGTGCAAGGCGATCTGCGCGATGCAGCTTCGCTCGATCGCGCGATGCAAAGCGTGCGACGCGTGTACCACGTGGCCGCAGATTACCGGCTGTGGACACCGAATCCAGCGGAGATTTACGAAAGTAATGTGGAAGGCACGCGGCGTTTGCTCGAAGCCGCGCAACGGGCGGGCGTGGAACGCATCGTATATACGAGCACCGTTGCGACCATGGCCGTGCCGGGCCATGGCGCGTTGCCGAACGAAGAGACGCAGGCCGTGCTCGGGGAAATGATCGGTCATTACAAACGATCCAAATTTTTGGCCGAGCAAGTCGCGATCGAAGCGGCTCGCGCGGGCGTTCCGGTAGTCATCGTGAATCCCACCGCGCCGGTGGGACCCGGCGATTGGAAGCCGACGCCGACGGGTCGCATCATTCTGGATTTCCTGCAGGGCAAAATGCCGGCGTATGTGGACACCGGATTGAACGTTGCTGCGGTGGAAGATGTTGCCGCAGGTCATCTGCTTGCGGCGGAGAAAGGGCGCATCGGTGAGCGATACATTCTCGGTGCGCGCAATATGACTTTGAAGCAAATTCTGGATGCGCTTTCGGCAATCACCGGCCGTCCGGCGCCGCGCGTGCGTTTGCCCCATGCGATTGCGCTTGCGGCCGGCTATGCGGATGAGTTTTACTCGCGGCTGGCGGGGCGCGAGCCACAGATTCCGGTGGAAGGCGTGAAAATGTCCCGCCATAAAATGTTTGTCGAAAGCGACAAAGCGGCGAGGGAATTGGGCTATAAGCCGGGGAAAGTGGAAGCAGCGCTGGAACGCGCGGTGCGCTGGTTCGCAGAGCATGACTACATTGCGAATCGCGCGGGTGGTAAGCGTGTGGCGCATGCCGCCGCTGCATAAAGAAGCGCAATGAAAATACTGGTAACCTTCGCGCTCGAAAATGAATTTGCGCCATGGCACGCGATGCGAAAGTTTCGCCCTGGCAAGTGGGGTGAGGCGGACATATATCGCGCGGAAGTTGGCTTCGCCGAAGTCGGTGTCATTTTGACCGGGGCCGGGCCGAAGCAGGCTCATCTGGCAGCGGCGAAGGTTCTCGGGAGCGATCCGGACTCGATCAATCTGTGCGTTTCCTCCGGGCTGGCGGGCGCGCTCAAATCTGATTATCAGATCGGCCAGGTTTTGGCGGCGCGCTCTGTATGCACCGAGGCGGAGCTGACTGAACCAAGCAACAATCCTTTGGAGAGCAGCGCGCCATTGCTTTCGTTTGCGGCGGAGTGCGGTGTGACGGTGGTGGAGCGGTTCTACAGCGCTGTGCGCGTGGTGGGCAAGTCGGAGGAAAAGCGCCATTTGGGTGAGCACTCGGACGCTGTGGAGATGGAAAGCTTTGAAATACTTTTGGAGTCGGCCGCGTATGGAATTCCGGCGGTCGCGATTCGAGCTATCAGTGACACGGTTGACGAAGACTTGCCGCTCGATATGAACCGGATTTTTACGGACGAAGGGCAAGTGAGCATTCCGCGCGTGCTGGGGCAAGTGGCGATGCATCCAACATCAGTTCCGGATCTGGTACGGCTGGGACAGAACAGCAAAGCGGCGGCAGAATCGCTGGCTCGTTTTCTCGATAAATTCGTCGCATCTATATCGGAAAGATTTCAGACCCTGGAACGGCGGTCTGGGGTAGCGGCGCCGTAAACGGCGGCAATTTGAAGAAGATGAGTCAAACCATCGAACACATCGGATCGCACCAAGCGCGCCAGCCCAAGCGCGGCCACATGCGCGCAGGGGTGTATCGGGGCAAAGGGCAAGTCGTCGTCGAATCCGTGCCGATTCCTGAAATCGGCGAAGGCGAGCTGCTGTTTCGCGTGGCGGCCTGCGGAATCTGCGGGACGGACATCAAGAAAATTCATCACGGTTTTGTTCCGGCGCCGCAAATACTCGGCCACGAGCTGGCGGGCACGGTCGTAGAAGTCGGCGCGGGCGTGACGAAGTTCAAGCCGGGCGATCGTGTGGTGAGTTTTCATCATATTCCTTGCGGCACCTGCTTTTACTGCGAACGGAAACTTTTTTCGCAGTGCTCGGGTTATAAGAAGACGGGATTGACGGCGGGATTCGATCCTAACGGCGGAGGGTTCGCAGAATATGTGCGCGCGATGCCTTGGATTGTGGAGCGCGGAATGATCGCGCTGCCCGCGGGCGTCAGCTTTGAGGAAGCCACGTTCGTCGAACCCGTGAATACATGCCTCAAAGCCATCCGCAAAGCGCGCATCGCGCCGGGCGAGCAGGTTTTGGTGCTGGGCCAGGGCCCCATCGGCATGTTGCTGATGATACTGGCGAAATACGAAGGCGCGGAAGTCTATGCCAGCGATCCCATGCCGGGACGCCGCGACGCGAGCCTGCGTTTTGGCGCGAAAAAAGTATTTGATCCCACCGCCGGGAATCTGCAGCAGGAAATTCGCCAGCGCACCGGTGGCCGAGGTGCGGACGCCGTGCTGGTGGCTGTGCCCAACCCATCATTGGTGCCGGAAGCTCTGGCACTCGCGCGACCGGGCGGACGCGTGTTACTGTTTGCCCACAACGATCCGGTCCTGCGGCTGGAATTTCCGGCGGCGGCGGTGGGGGTGGAAGAAAAAGAAATCCTGGGGAGCTACAGCGCATCCGTGGACGATCAAGCAGAATCCGCCGCGCTCGTTTTCGAGCGGCGACTACCGGTGCGCGAACTAGTTTCTCACCGCTTCCCGCTGGAGCAAATCGCCGAGGCACTGGAATTGGCCGCGTATCCGAAGGATAATACTTTGAAAGTAGTCATAAGGCACGAATGAGCGCTTATAGGCAGGGCAGTGGGCATATGAACGCGGCGGTTTTATACGGCGCCGAAAATCTGAAGATTGAGACGGTGGATATCCCCAAGGTAGGAGACGACGAAGTACTCGTGCGCGTCGCCGTCGCGCTCACCTGCGGAACCGACCTGAAAGTGTGGAAGCGCGGTTATCATGCGCGCATGATCCAGCCTCCATCGCTTTTCGGCCACGAGCTTGCCGGCGTGATCGAAGAAACCGGCAAGAATGTGAACGGCGGCATACAGCCCGGCATGCGCGTGCTGCCGGCGAATTCGGCGCCATGCAATGCGTGTTTCTTCTGCCGCAAGGGCCAGCCCAATCTTTGCGAGGATTTGCTCTTCAACAACGGCGCCTACGCGGAATATATCCGCATCCCCGGGCGCATCGTACGGCAAAACATGATCGAAATTCCTGATGGCATCTCTTTTAAAGATGCCGCCATGGCGGAGCCGTTGGCTTGTGTGTTGCGCGGCATTCGCGAGACCGGCGTGCACCCCGGCGATACCGTGGTCGTGATCGGCTGCGGACCCATCGGATTGAAATTTATTCGCATTCTTTCGCAGCGCAAGGTGCGCGTGATTGCCATCGGAAAACGCAAGAGCCAGATGCGGGCGGCTGAGCGCCTGGGCGCAACTGCCGCGTTTGACGTGGACAAAATCGAAAATCCGGTGGAACTCGTCCGGCAACTTACGGACGGCGGGCGCGGTGCGGATTCCGTCATCGAAGCCGTGGGACGCGCGATTACCTGGGAATGGGCGCTGCAGATGGTGCGCAAGGGTGGGACGGTGAATCTATTCGGTGGCTGCCCCACCGGCACCGAAGTGAAGATTGATCCCGCGGCGCTGCATTATTCCGAGATCACCATCAAGTCCACATTCCATCACACGCCGCAGTTCATGCGCGAGGCCATGGACACGATTGCGCGCGGAGAGATTCGCTCCAGCGACTTCATCACCGGCGAAGTGACGCTGGAAGGACTGCCGAAAGTATTTCAGGACATGAAGAACAGAAACGGCGAGCTTAAGACTGCTGTAATCCCCTGACGTTTTCACGAGTCAGGGCACCATGCTGCCCACACCGGAACTTGAAATCGCGCGCAATCTGCCGCGGGCGAATTGCGCTCCTGCGGAAGCCGAGCGCTACACGCGCTGGCTGGCGACGCACCACTACGAAAATTTTAACGTTGTATCCTGGCTTTTGCCGCGGGATTTGCACCAGCATTTCTACAATGTTTATGCGTATTGCCGGTGGTCAGATGATTTGGGCGATGAAGTAGCGGATCCGGCGCGGGCGCTACAACTGCTCGACGCGTGGGAAGATGAGTTGCGGCTGATATTTAAGGCCGGCGACGGGCCGGCGCATCCGGTGTTGATTGCGCTGCGCGAAACGATCCGCGCGAAAGATATTCCGCTGCCGCCTTTTTGCGATTTGCTGCGCGCGTTTCGGCAGGATCAGACCGTCCATCGCTACGCCACATGGGACGAAGTGCTCGACTACTGCGTGTACTCGGCGAATCCGGTGGGCAGGCTGGTGCTTTATCTGTGCGGCTACGGGGACGAGGCGCGGCAGAAGCTTTCGGATTGCACGTGCACCGCGCTGCAGCTGGCGAATTTCTGGCAGGACGTGTCGCGCGATTTGCAGAAGGGCCGCATCTATATTCCGTTGGAAGCGCTCGCGACGCACGGACTAAGCGAAGAGGACATCGTCAGCAGGAGATTCGACGCGCGCTATGCGGCTTTGATGGCATCGCTGATCGCGAGGACCCGCGAATTATTCTGCGCTGGCAGGCCGCTCGCGCAAACGGTGCAGCCGTTTCTGCGCGTGGATTTGGAGATGTTCAGCCGCGGGGGGTTGGCAATTCTGGATGCGATTGAAGGAGCCGGGTACAACACGCTCGAGCATCGGCCTTCACTGAGCAAATGGACGCACGCCAAGCTCCTCGCCCAGACGCTGGCGCTCCGCGTATTTTCGCGCGGCGGAAATTCGCAGCACGGGACTGCTACAGCAAGCGGCGTACCAGAATTGGCAACGGCATCGGACGAAAATGCAAACGAGGCCGCACCGCGCAGTCGGCACGTCGTCAAGCTCCATCCTTATTCCGATGCAGTGCGCGATTCCTACGCGGAGTGCAATCGCATCGCGCGGGCCGCGCGCAGCAGCTTTTATCTGGCGTTCTTCGGCCTGCGCAAGGAAAAGCGCAACGCCCTGTGCGCGCTCTACGCTTTCATGCGCCTAATTGACGACGTTTCGGACGAGCCGGGCGATCTGGAATCCAAGCGCCAGGCTCTGGCGCGCTGGCGCGGCATGCTGGACCAAGCCATTGGCGGCCGGACGAATGACCACGCGGTTCTTCCGGCGTTGGCCGACACGATCGAGCGCTTCCAAATCCCCACGCGATATTTTCACGACCTGATTCTCGGCGCGGAAATGGACTTGACCGTTTCCACCTACGCGACGTTCGATCGCCTTTCGGAATATTGTTATCGCGTAGCGGGAACCGTGGGCCTCACGTGCCTGCACGTCTTCGGATTCAGCGATCCAAAGGCCCCCGATTTAGCCGAGCGCCTGGGACTCGCGTTCCAGCTGACAAATATTATTCGCGACGTCGGCAGCGACTACGCGCTGGGTCGAATTTATCTGCCGCAAGAAGATCTCGATCGTTTCAGCGTAAGCGCGGAAGAATTGCGCGGGCCCGTAACGCCCAAGCTCCAGGAATTGTTCGCGTTTGAAGCGGAACGCGCGTGGCTGATGTATCAGGAAGGAGCGCCGCTCGTCTCAGGCGTCAATGCGGACAGCCGCGCCACGCTCTGGGCGCTGGTTCGCACCTACAGCAGTCTCCTCGCGCGCATCGAAGAGCGCGAATTCGACGTATTCTCCGCGCGCATCTCGCTCTCCAGTGCGGAAAAAATCCAATATCTGCTGACGGCGGGCCTCGCGGCGCGACGGGCTGGCTGGTGGAAGGGTGATGTCCTCGCAAAGCGTTCTAGTAATCGGCGGCGGACTGGCGGGCCTGTCGTGCGCCGTCGCGTTGGCTGAAGCGGGCCTGCGGGTCCGGCTGCTGGAAAAACGTCCCCGCCTGGGCGGGCGCGCCACCTCTTACACGCTGCCCGACGGCAGCGAGGTGGACAATTGCCAGCACGTCACGCTGGGCTGCTGCACGAATTTAGCGGATTTTTATTCGCGTGTTGGCGCGGGCGAAAAGATTCGCTTCTACGATCGCCTCTATTTCGCGGATGCGCAGGGCCAGCGCTCCACCATCGAGGCCGCCCCGTTGCCTCCGCCGCTGCACATGGCGCCGTCGTTCCTGCTGTTTCGCGCGCTGACGCTCGCGGACAAGCGCTCGATTGCGAATGCGATGCTGGCCATCGCGCGTTCCGGCGGGAACCCGCCGCTCATCGAGGGCATCTCGATGTTGGATTGGCTGCATCGCATGAAGCAAACCCCTGCTGCAATTGAAAGGTTTTGGCGCGTGGTCCTCGTCAGCGCGCTGGATGAAGAACTGGCTCGCACCGACGCCCGCTACGGAATCGAAGTGTTCTGGAAAGCATTTCTGGGAAATAGCACAGGCTACCGCGTGGGAATCCCCACAGTGCCGCTCGCCGATTTGTACGAAGGCTGCCGCGAAGCCATCACACGACAGGGCGGGGAAGTTCGCTTGCGCTGCGGAATCAACAAGATTCGCGTGGTGGGAAATTGCTTCACAGGCGCCGTGATGGACGATGGCGCCGAGGTTTTCGCCGATGCTTGCGTTTCCGCGGTGCCGCATGACGCGCTCCTGGATTTGGTGCCGCCAGAATGCTCGGAAACGAACGCGCCGCTCGAGGGCTTGCGCCATCTCAAGACGTCTCCGATCACCGGCGTGCACTTGTGGTATGACCGCCAGGTAATGACCGAACCGTTCCTGACGCTGCTGGACCACACCACGCAATGGGTTTTCAACAAGACTCTTTTGTACAAGTCCGCTGAAACGAATCATGACACGGTGCGTCCAAGCGAGGGGCAGGCCGCCACGGTTGAAGATTCAGGGCAATACTTGCAGCTCGTGATCAGCGCTTCCTACGATCTGATCCCGCGTTCCCGGCAGGAAATTATCGAATTGTGCCGCCGCGAACTCGCCGACGTGCTGCCACTCACGCGCGAAGCGCAATTGCGCAAGGCAACCGTGATCAAAGAGGTAAACGCGACATTTTCACCGGAACCGGGTTCGGACCGTTGGCGGCCTGCGCAGCGAATTCCGCTGCCGAATCTGTACATCTGCGGCGATTGGACGCGCACGGGTTGGCCCGCAACGATGGAAGGCGCGGTGCGCAGCGGTTACCTGGCGGCGGAGGCCCTGCTTGCGGACCGCGGTGAGCCTCGGACTTTTCTTCAGCCGGATTTACCGTTCGAAGGGCTCTGCAAATTCTGGGCCGGCCGGCACAATGGAGTGCGTTCGTGAGTGCATTGGGCGATGCGAACGTTGTGCTGCTGGCGGCTGCGGCGTTTCGCGGCCGGACGATGCTCCATCCGGTCGTGCCAGAATCAAGCGACAAAATGAAAATGCATGTTGCAATTTGCGCTCCAGGGGTGTTCTATACAGAGGATGGTTGCCGCTCTTGGCAGCCACGAAATCGCGGTACTCGCGCTGATTTTCTACCTGACAGGCATCCCGGTTTCGGCCAGTGTGTGCATAAGCTGCTCGCAGCGGCGGATGGAAAGCGCTTCCGCCGACTCGACCACTGCGGTATGTGTCGGAGCAATTCTCCCCGCGGCGATCGTGAGATTTTTCCGCGCTCGATTCGATGACCTTTCCACACCCGATTGTGAAATCGTCATGGGCAGAAAAGTATTCGGAGCAACATGAATTAACCCCTTAGGAGGTCCGATGGACCGGAAGTATAAGCAGAGGGGCTACAGCGACCGCGATTCCCAGGACAAGAAACGAGAAAGAAGCGAACGCCCCAGCGGCGAGCCGCGCCCCAAGCAGGATTCCATGGGCCCACGCACGCCGCGCATGGTTGGTACGGTGATGAGGGCGCGCTGCTCCAGTTGCGGTGCGGTCCTGATGCCCGGATTTGATCCCAACGCTGAATGCCCTCGTTGCCATACCGAATTGCATTGCTGCAAACAGTGCGTGCACTTCGATACCGGCAAGCAGTTTGAGTGCACCCAGCCGATTCCAGAGCGCATCGCCAAAAAAGACGCCAAGAACGATTGCACGTTCTTTGAATTCCGCATGACCGTGGAGAAAGACACTTCACCGGTGACCTACGCCAGCGCCGCTCCGGCGCCCACAAACCCCGGGCGTCCTAACGACGCGCGCAAGGCATTCGAAGATCTCTTCAAGAAGTAACGGCTTCCAGCCACGCGGTTTTGCCCGTCTCTCCGAGCACTGGGATATGTCTCGCCAGTTTCGTGTTGTGCGCGCTGCTCCGCCTATTTCGGGGGTAGGGGGAATAGCGTCGGCTCGGCGGCCGACTCATTCGCGATTGCTTCCAGCTGTGGATAGTGTGCGCGGAGCGTTTCCGGAACTTTCACTTTGTTTCCGCTGAGCAAATGAATCAGTTGCAACGCGTTAACAATCCCTTTTGCTTCGAAATGGTTGTTGGTCACCACGAACGTAGTGCTGGCATTTTCGGCAACGTGCTCGATGCGTTTGGCCCAGGGATCGAGTTCTTCCTCGGAATACAGATAGTTGTACCGCTCCGACGGAGGCGAAGCAGGATCGTCGCTGAACCATGTGTCGTAGCGCCGCCCATGCAGGCGCACGTAGCCGATGGGAGACGTCACGCGCTCGCTGGGACGGATCGAACGGCCGATTACCGGCTGGTCAATGTTGCAGAATCCCACGCCGCGCTGGTGCAGCAGCTCGTAGAACTCCTTTTTCGCCCAGGACGCGTGACGAACTTCCGCGACCAGCGGATAGACGCCAAAGTCATCCAGGATGTGATTCAGTCGCGCGAGATTTGGCGCGGTGTTGTGAAATGAAAAAGGGAACTGCAGCAGCACGGCGCCCAGCCGGTTCGCTGTGCGCAAAATATCGAATCCGGCGCGCACGATATTCACATCCTCGCGCGTCGCGTCGTCTTGATGCGTGAATTTCTGCCAAAGCTTTGCGGTAAACAAAAAGCGCGGATTCGCGGCGACCTGTTCGAGCCACTGCGCGGCGAATTCCGGTTTCAACGGGTGGTAGAACGAAGTATTGATTTCAATCGTGTCGAAAAAATCCGCCAGATAAGCCGCTTCGTGAAATCCCTTTTCGCGCCGCGGCGGATATAGAATTCCTTTCCAGTCGGGATAGGACCAGCCGGCAGGCCCCACAAGAATGCGTGCGGGACTGGGTCCTGCGCTTTTCGCTTTCGCAGCCATGGCTACTCTAAAACCTCTGACTCGTCACTCGCCGAGCGTATGACGCTGCCGCGGAGTCTGTCAAATCCGGCGAACGGCGCGCCACAGTGCGCTACGTTCCATTGCGGAACGCAGAAATGGAACAGTTCACCGCCGCGTTTTTGGGCGGAGTCCAGTTGCAACTCACGTTGCGCAGCGCTATGCTGGACTCGCCTCAATGCCACGACTTTTTCCATCCGCAATTATCGACACACCAGGGTGCCTCGATGAAAATAACTTACAGTCACGTGGATCCCGAATTTCGCGCCATCGTTGAGCATGAAACCGAACGTCACGCCGCAACTCTGAATCGCATTCTAAAGCGTTATTCTCCCGATCTGGTTGTGCTGCACGGTTCGCTGGAAAAAACGCCCCGCAAGACCGAATTTAATTTCTCGCTGAATCTGAATCTGCCCACCGGCACGCTGCACGCGACCGGTGTGGGCGCCGACGCCCTGGGTAGCACCAAGGCCGCATTCGCCGAACTAGAGGTGCAGGTGAAGAAGCACCAGGCCAAGGTGCGCAAGGATTACCTCTGGAAGCGAAAACGCGCTATCGCATTGCCGACGCCGCGCGAAGCCCCGTCTTCGGACTAACCTAGCACTCCATTTCATAAATACGATGAAGAGGGAATTACTTACAGCGTGAAGAAGCCTGTCGCCTCCCACAGGTTAACTCGGGCAACTTCGGTGAACATCTCCGAGAACCACTTTGCCTGGCGAGGCAAAAACTCAGGCGGCAGAAGACATGGGGAAAATTCATGAAGATTGAGGCCGATTGCAGCAAGACCTGAGCGCAGCCACAGTTCTCACTTGGCATAATATCCAGCTCTGGTGTTCACCGTCAGATGGCGATCTTTCGTGGTCAATTTGATCTTGTGATATTTTCCATCCGAGTGCGCTCGCGCTGGCGTGTAGCCGATGCTGTACTGATTGCGCAGCGCCTCTTCGATCTGCGAATAGATGTCCTCGATTGACTGGCTCGCCGTCACCTCGAAGTATGCTCCGCCGGTCTCATTGGCCAGCCGGCGCAGCCCTTGCTTGCCATGTTCGCTGGCGATGGCGAGAATCGCGCCTATCACGGGACGGGAAAATGGCACAGGGTCGGAAAAGCGGATCGGATAGATGATGGTGTCTGCCCGTTGCGCGTATTCGATTGCCGTGGTGATCGATGTCGGCTCCTTGAATGCCACGCCGTCCGACAGCAGAATGAAAGCCTTGCGGCCCATCAGCGGACGCATCGATGCTTCCGAAGAATCCTTGATCGCGCTGAAGACCAGAGTGGAATCGCGCTCGGGAATTTTCAGCCGCGCGAGCGCTGACTCCAGTTCGCTGCGCGAAGATGTCGGGCCTTGCAAAGTTTCGACCTGCAGATCGAAGTGCACAACGAACGCCTCGTCCTTGCCCTCGCGCAGCACTTGATCCAGAAATGTGTAGCTTGCCCGCCGCTCTTGTTCCAGGACGCCTGTCTGGCTCCGGCTGGTGTCCACCAGAGGCCCGATGGTGAGAGGAAGGTCTGACTCTTGCGCGAAGTAGTCGATCCTCTGCTGCGCGCCATCTTCCAACAATACAAAATCGTCGCGCGTCAGATTCTTCGCCACCTTTCCGTCGGCATCGTGAACCGTCGCGAAAAGTGTGACAACATTTACTCGACTGGAAATCGTGGGCCCCTGTTGCGCCGCGATCGCTGCACCCGAAGCAACCACCAGAATCGCCAGCGCGATCTGCGCTAGCCGGTCAATTCCTCCGACGATTCTGCGTCGAGCATACATAGACGTGGTGTAACACATGGATGCACCAAGTGTTGCGTGGGTTTGTCAGCTTTTGTGACGGCCTGCCTTCCGCGCTATCGCCGCGCGCTCCCAACAAAGTGAAAGGCTCCCGCTTCGCGTCAAGCACACTCTTCCGGATAAATTCGTTTCGCGAAGACTTCCATTGCCCGGAATTCCGGATAGTAAGCGCAAGCCGTCCGCGCTATAAATAATCATATGAATCCGGTAAAATTCCTGGCGGGCGCAGCAGGGCGCGCATCTCGCCGCGGCGAGATTCTCGCAAAAGCCGCGAAGCCTAGCTCGCGCAAGTTCCAGGCCATCATTACGACGAACTAATAAAGGAGCACCAACATGGCGGCACGCACAAAATCCGCTGTAAAAGCCAAAGCCATCACGCCTCTCACCAAACGCAAGGCCTGGAAAGCTCTCGGCATCCATTATAAAAAGATCGCGAAAGTACATCTGCGAAAGCTCTTCGGGGACGACCCCAAACGCGGCGAGCGCCTCACTCTGGAAGCCGCGGGCATTTTCCTCGATTACTCCAAGCACCGCATTAACGACCAGACCATCAAGCTGCTGCTGCAACTGGCCGACGAGTCGCGTCTGCGCGAGCGCATTGACGCGATGTTCAGCGGGGAAAAAATAAATATCACTGAAAAGCGCGCGGTCCTGCACGTCGCACTGCGCGCACCCAAGGGCTCCTCCATCGTCGTTGACGGCGAAAATGTGGTGCCCGGCGTTCACGCTGTGCTAGACAAAATGGCTAGCTTCTGCGACCGCGTGCGCAGCGGAGCCTGGAAGGGCCACACCGGCAAGCGCATTCGCAACATCATTAATATTGGCATCGGCGGCTCCGATCTCGGCCCGGTAATGGCCTATGAAGCGCTGAAGCAATACAGCGAACGTGCTCTGACGTTCCGTTTCGTCTCCAACGTTGACGGAACGGATTTCGCCGAAGCCGTTCGTGACGTGGATCCGGCCGAAACACTCTGGATCGTCTCGTCGAAAACTTTCACCACACTCGAAACCATGACCAATGCGCACACCGCGCGTGACTGGACGCTCAAGGGTTTGGGCGGCGATGAAAAATCCATCGCCAAGCATTTCGTCGCCGTCTCCACCAATGCCGCCGAAGTCACCAAGTTCGGAATTGATACCGCCAACATGTTCGAATTCTGGGACTGGGTCGGCGGGCGCTACTCGATGGATTCGGCGATCGGGCTTTCCACCATGCTCGCTATCGGTCCGGATAATTTTCGCGCGATGCTCAGCGGCTTCCACCAGATGGACGAGCATTTCCGCACCGCTCCCTTCCAACAGAATTTGCCGGTGCTGATGGGCCTGCTGTCCATCTGGTATGGCGACTTTTTCGGCGCGCAGACTTCCGGCGTCTTTCCCTACGAGCAGTACCTGAAGCGCTTCCCGGCGTATTTGCAGCAGCTCACGATGGAGAGCAACGGCAAGCACGTTACGCTCGACGGTACTCACGTGAACTGCCAGACCGGAGCAATTTACTGGGGTGAGCCGGGAACCAACGGCCAGCATTCTTTCTACCAGCTGATCCATCAGGGAACGGAGCTCATTCCTTGCGACTTCATAGCGTTCGCGCAGGCACTCAATCCGGTCGGCCGCCACCACGACATGCTGCTGGCAAATGTGTTCGCCCAAGCCGAAGCCCTCGCGTTCGGCAAGACACCGGAACAAGTGAAGAAAGAAGGCACGCCGGACTGGCTCGTCCCGCATCGCGTGTTTGAAGGCAATCGCCCGTCGAACACAATTATTATGGACAAGCTCACGCCTGAAGCGCTCGGCAAGCTGGTCGCGCTTTACGAACACAGCGTATTCACGCAAGGCACCATCTGGCACATTGATTCGTTCGACCAGTGGGGCGTGGAACTCGGCAAGGTTCTGGCGCAACGCATCATTCCCGAAATCGAAAGCGCCACGGAGCCTAAGCTCGCGCACGACAGTTCCACAAACAGTTTGATCCGTCGCTACCGCAAACTGAGGAAAATCTCGTCCTGACGTCTGCACTGACCTTGACCGATGCGCGCCGGTTCACGATCTCGCGGCAGCGCGCGTTATTATGGCCAGCCGCGAAGATATAATCTTCGTGTGAAGTGTCTGGCGGATGGAATCCCGGCTGGCGCAAGTGCAACCGGCGTTGCCGTTCCGCAGAACCGTTCAGTGGGACATTGAAGGCGCGCGAAATTCTCATGTCGTCGCAACGCGCGTGGGATTGTCCGGACTTTTACAAAAGAATCACTCGATTTACCGCACTTTCTGCGATTCATCACAAATATCTATCGAATGCATCCACGTAGCTGACGCCATCAAATTTCTATTGGATGCATCAGCTTTGTGAGTTTTACTGTACGGTTCCGCATGAGTTAGTTATGTATCATGCGGCGTTCGCGTTCCAAGCCGGAAGTGGACCACGATGCCTGCGGCGTCGGGTTTATCGCCCAGCTGGGGAGCACTGGCTCGCGAGACGTCGTTGAGCGTGCTCTCACCGCGCTGGAGCGCCTTTGTCATCGCGGCGGAGTTGACGCGGACGGACTGAGCGGCGACGGCGCAGGCATCCTGACGCCGATTCCGAAGGAATTCATCCGCAAGTGTGCCCGCGAAATAAACATTCAGTTGCCGGAATCGTTCGGCATGGGTATGGCCTTCATTGCTCCCGGCCAGGAATTCGCCGCCCGCGCGTCGGTTGAATCCTCAGCACGAGAATTAGGATTGCGTTGTCTCGGCTGGCGCGAAGTGCCCACGCATCCCTCGCTGCTTGGTCCCTGCGCGCTGGCTACATTACCGTTAATACAGCAATGTTTTTTCGCTACCGACGATTCCTCCGCCGATCTGGAGCGCCAGCTTTTCCTGATGCGCAAACGAGTCGAATCCGGCGCGACCTCCGGGATTTATTTCTGCTCGCTATCGTCACATTCGCTCGTTTATAAAGGATTGCTCACGCCACTGCAGCTTGCCGCTTTCTATGCGGATTTGGCGTGCCCGGATTTCGTCGCGCCATTCGCCATCTTTCACCAGCGCTATTCCACCAATACCAACCCGTCGTGGCAGCTCGCGCAGCCTTTCCGATTTGTCGCGCACAACGGCGAAATCAATACGATCAGCGCCAACCGCCGCTGGACGCGTGCACGTGAGGGCGCGCTGCGGCAGGAATTCGGCGCGCAGGATCGCTTTCGCGTTTTGGAAGAAAGCGTGAGCGACTCGGCCAGCTTCGATAATGCGCTCGAAGTTCGATTGCGGCAGGGCTCCAGCGTCGCCGCCGCGATGCTGCGCATGGTCCCGCCGGCATGGGAGAGCGATCCGCAAACCGGTCCCAAGCTTCGGCGCTTTCTGCAAAAAGCAACGCGCGAACAGGAACCGTGGGATGGTCCGGCTGCGCTGGTGTTCAGCGATGGCCGCATGGTAGGTGCGAAGCTCGACCGCAACGGACTTCGCCCCATTCGCTACACGCTCACCTCCGACGGATTGCTCGTAGTCGGCTCGGAAGTGGGCATCGCGGATCTGCGTGGCAAACAAATCGCGGAACGCAATCGGCTCGGCCCCGGAGAGATTTTCCTGGTGGACTCGATAGCAGGAGCAATTTTCCGTGGCAACAACGAAGTGTCCGAATTACTCGGCGCGGAACCGAGCCGCGTCGGCTGCCGTGACCGGGATTCGCAGACCCGCATCGCGCGGCTGGAAAGCGTCGCAACAGTTCCTTACGCATCCGAGGTTGAGCCGCGACGGTTGGCTGCAGCGATGGGTTGGACCGAGGATCAGTTTCGTCTTTTATTTCAGCCGCTCGGCCGCGAAGGGAAGGAAGCCGTGTGGAGCATGGGCGACGATGCGCCGCCCGCATTCCTTTCGTCCGTCAAGCGTCCGCTGTGGGATTATTGCAAGCAGCGTTTTGCGCAGGTAACCAATCCACCCATTGATCCGCTGCGCGAAGTGCACGTCATGTCTCTCGATGTGTATTTGGATCCAAACATTGTGGCCGGCTCGCCGGTGCTCGATGCAGGCCACGTCGCGGCTCTAGCGAACCGACTCGGCAGTCCGCTGCAGCGCATTGATTTCACATTTGATGTAGCCGGTGGAACAGAAGCCGCCCGCGCGGCGTTGCAACGCGTCCGCCAGGATATTTCCGCCGCTATCACCCTTGCCGTCAACGAGAAACCCGCCGTGATTATGCTGAGTGATCGCGAAGCCAACCAACAGCGTGCCGCGCTTCCTGCTTTGCTCGCGGTTTCCGCCGCGTGGAAGGAGATGGTTCGCCTGGGCGCTCACGATGTGCCGCTCGTCGTCGAATCCGGCCAGGTGATTGAAACCCATCACATCGCGTTGCTGATCGCCGTGGGCGCGAGCGCCGTGTTGCCGTATCTCGCGATGGAGCTTTCGGAGAACCTGAAACCGGGCGGCGCGGTAAGCTATCGCGTAGCGGTCGAAGCAGGGCTGCGCAAAGTTCTCGCGCGCATGGGCATTTCGACGGTCGCGAGTTATCGCAATAGCCAACTGTTTGAAACTGTCGGCTTGGACGAAGATATTTGCGAGGAATTCTTCGAAGACGCCTCCGCGAGTCTTGGCGGCAAAAGCCTCGACGACATTCTTGAGACGAGCATCCACTCACACGTTCGCGCATTCGCGGCGGGCGGTGCTCCGATGCAAGACTCCGGGTTGTATCGCTTCCGCCACGCTGGAGAGCGCCATTCTACTTCGCCCGAACTCGTGCACCGCATGCACGCGTATCTGAAATCGCCGACGCCGGAAAAATACGCGGCGTATTCCGAGCTGGCGGACAGTCGCGACCCGGTCTCGGTCCGCGATCAGCTCGACTTTGCGCCAGGTTCTCCCGTCGCGCTCGAAGAAGTGGAACCAGCGAGCGCGATTCTCGCTCGATTTTGCGCGCAGGCCATGTCCTTGGGCGCGCTCAGCCCTGAAGCTCACCGCACTTTGGCCATCGCTATGAACCGCCTGGGCGCGCGCAGCAACACCGGAGAAGGTGGTGAAGATCCGAGCGTCTATCGCTTCGAGCCGGAGGCGGCCAATCGGGTGAAGCAAGTTGCTTCGGCGCGTTTCGGTGTGACAGCTGAATATCTCGCGCGTGCCGACGAACTCGAAATCAAAATGGCGCAAGGTTCGAAACCCGGTGAAGGCGGCCAGCTTCCCGCGATCAAGGTAAATTCCTACATCGCGCGCCTGCGACATGCAGTTCCGGGGATGTCGCTAATTTCTCCGCCGCCGCATCACGATATTTACAGCATCGAGGATCTGGCGCAGCTGATTTACGATCTGCGCTCGGTGAATCCGGTAGCAAGAATTGGCGTGAAGCTGGTTTCCGGCGCGGGCGTGGGGATCATCGCCGCGGGCGTCGCGAAAGCAGGCGCGGATGTGATCACCATCGCCGGCTTCGACGGCGGTACCGGTGCTTCGCCGCTGACTTCGATCAAAAATACCGGCCTGCCTTGGGAAATCGGCTTGCGCGCCGCGCACTCCGCGCTGGTGCGTTCCGGTTTCCGCGAACGGGTGCGCCTGCGCGTGGATGGCGGATTTAAATTTGGCCGCGACGTGGTAATCGCCGCGCTGCTGGGCGCCGACGAATTTGGTTTTGGCACCGCTGCTCTGCTCGCGATCGGTTGCGTGATGGCGCGGCAATGCCATCTGAATACTTGTCCCGTGGGCATCGCCACGCAAGACGAAAAGCTACGCGCGCGTTTCAGCGGCAATCCGGAAATGGTGATGGCTTATTTCCGCGGCGTGGCCGGGGAAGTTCGCGAACGCATGGCAGTGCTGGGAATTCGCAGGCTCAGCGAAGTAGTCGGCTCAGCGGAAAGATTGCAGCCGCGCAACGAATCGGCGTCGCACTCGGTTGCCGGATTGCTGCGGCCATTAACCGATGCGGCGCAACAATCTGCGAAAGACTTGCCGCTCGAAATCCAGCTGCCCGAAAACGCTAGAGATATCCGGCGGAAATTGCTGCGCGGCGTGGATGGGCTGAAGTCTTTCCCGTTCGTGCACCACTCGCTTTCCATCTCGAATTCCGACCGCAGCGTGGGCGCTCATCTGAGCGGCCACATTCTGCGACGCACGAATTTCGACGGCCTGGAGGGAAGGAGCATCCGCTGCGAATTTCGCGGCTCCGCCGGACAAAGCTTCGGCGCGTTTTTGGTTCCCGGCATTCGTTTCCGGCTCGTGGGCGATGCCAATGATTACGTGGGCAAAGGCCTCTGCGGGGGCACCATCGCCATCACCGCGGGCGCTGCAGCGTCGAAGCGCGGCGACGTGCTCGCAGGCAACACCGTGCTCTACGGCGCCACCAGCGGAAAACTCTTCATCGCCGGACGCGTCGGTGAACGCTTTGCCGTGCGCAATAGCGGCGCGCTCGCCATCATCGAAGGCGCCGGGCAGCACGCTTGCGAATACATGACCGCGGGCATCGCCGTAATTCTGGGGCCGGCCGGAATGAATCTCGGCTCCGGAATGACTGGCGGACTCACCTATATCCTTCGCGACGCGCTCACCGGCGATAATTGCAATCGCGAATTCGTGCGTTGCGCCGAAATTGGCGACGGCGCCGGCGAACAAGAAGAAAGCTGGTTGCGCGCGCTGCTCCAGGAACATTTCCGTCTCACCGGCAGCCAGCGCGCGCGGCGCTTGTTGCAATCCACGCACTTGCTGCCTTTGGTGCGCCTCGAGCCCGTTCAACTGCCGTGTGCGATTGCCGATACCTGGGCGCCCTTCCTCACGCAGCCGAACACTCGCAATGAAACAGAAGTTCCAGAAGTGGGCCGCGCGCTGCCGCTCGAGAACGAAATCATGCGCCAGGCCAGCGAATCGGCCTGCTAAGTTATTCGCCAATGGCAAAAATGGCTAGGCCCTCCCCGCGCCTATCGGATACTGCACAGAAATGCGTCGCGTTTCCTCTTCTGATTCTGCTTTCGCGCCGGTCGTCGCGGCCGGCCAATCGCCACCGACCCGAACCCGCATTTCCCGCCATTTCACGCGCCGCGCGGGCGAATTTTGCCGCCTAGAATTGCTCCGTCCGCCAATGTATTAACTAAATAGCGTTAACCTTTTAGCACACGGCCCGGATATTCAGGTTGAGCGCGGCCCCCACGCCAACTAGGTTAACGCTAGGCGTTTTACCTGTAACTGGAATGCGGCTGCCAACCAGTCGTTAGGCGCTCAGTTTCCTTTTTTGGGTTGGTCTTGCCGATGGCGAATTCGGCAATCGGCTGAACTGCGCGGATTCTCTCAGGTCCCGCGGTTGCGAGCATCACTGCGAATGCACTTGGGAAAAATGGCTCGATTCGATCATCCAGTTGAACCGTTGGATCGCGGTGTGCCGCTTCAAATCTCCATTGGCGGCGTGCCTCTCTCGCTTTTCATCCGGGAAGAAGCGCTACTCAGGAATGCCTTAAGGCGTTATCGGGAATTTGCTCAGAACTCAGACAACGGGTTTCCTGTTGTGCTTACGCAGTCGGACGGACGCATACAGCCGCGTGTCGAGTTCTCTTACTTGCTTGATGACGCAAGACTGATCCTTGGGCCCGAGTTTGCCGAGTTTCACGGCGTTCGCCACGAGTACGCGCTCGATTCTTTGCTGCGGATATTGCTCACCATGGTCCTCCTGCCGCAGCGCGGACTCCTCTTGCACGGCGCGACTATCGTGCGCGACGGCCGCGCGCATATTTTCTTCGGGCGCTCGGGTGCGGGGAAGAGCACGGTGGCGTCGCTTTCTCCCGAAGGCACCGTACTCACAGACGAAATTTCTCTTCTGCGGTTTTCCGATGGCTGCTGGCAAGCTCACGGCACGCCTTTCTGGGGCGAATTCCGAGCCGCTGGGATCAACCGTCTGTTTCCGGTCGCCGGTTTGCATTTGCTGAAACAAGCGAATGACGATCGCGCCGAAGCTCTTTCTGTGAAAGATGCACTACGCGCTTTGTTGCCTTGCGTCCTGTTTTTCACTACTGAAAATCGCGCACATAAAACATTACTGTGCACGTTGATGGGTTTGATCCAAGAAGTGCCCTGCGATCGGCTCCATTTTCGCCGGAGCGCCGAATTCTGGAAGGTGATCGCAGCATGAGCAGATTCATCATTCGAAATCCAAAACTCGCCTGGCGCGAGATTGATGGCGAAACGGTCATTATTTCGCCGGAAGACAGCCACGTACACGAGCTCAACGAAACGGCGAGCCTCATCTGGAAGCACGCCGAAGGTAAGACTTTGCAAGAAGTAGCCGAGCGCGTTTCCGCGGAGTATGAAATTAGCGTAGAGGCGGCGCGAGCAGACGTTGACGCGTTAGTGACCGCGTGGCAGCAGAAGCAACTCGTGATCTTGGCAGCGGAAGCGACGGGCTAGCCGATGCCGAATACTCCAGTAATGGACGGCTTGATTCGCAGGACCGTCGAGCGCCACCTTCCGTGGAGCGTCCATCTGGACGTCACCTACCGCTGCAACGAACGCTGCATCCATTGCTATCTCGATCACGAAGACCACGGTGAGATGAAAACGGCCGAAATCAAGAATGTGCTGCAGCAACTGGCTCATGCCGGCACGCTGTTCCTGACGCTGAGTGGCGGCGAGATTTTTTTGCGCCAGGATCTTTTCGAGCTACTTGAATTCGCGCGCTCTCTGCACTTTGATATCAGCCTGAAGACCAACGCGCTTTTGATTGACGCCGAGCGGGCCCGCAAACTGCGGGCGTTGAGCGTGCGCCGCATTCAAATCAGCATTTATAGCGCGGAACCGGCGGTTCACGACGCAATCACCAAGGTTCGCGGGTCGCTCGAGCGCAGTTTGACTGCGGTTCGATTCCTGCAGGCGGAAGGGTTGCAGGTAAAGATCGCGTGTCCGCTGATGAAGCAGAATCTGACGGCCTATCGCGACGTCCAAGCGCTCGCAGGGGAGTTGGGCGTGCCTTACGTCCTGGATATGACGATTACTCCCAAGATGGACGGAGACATGAGTCTGCTGCAATTGCGCAATTCGGCACAGAGCCTTCTCCCGATTTTGCGGGATCCAACTCTCAATCCGCCATCCACGTCGCTCGACAGTGCAAAGGTAGCGCCACTTTCGACGGGAAGCGCGACTTCCAGTGGAATTGAAAGCCAGGCGTATAACGACATCCCATGCAGCGCGGGGCACAACAGCTGCTACATTTCTCCGTATGGAGATGTGTTTCCGTGCGTGCAGATGCCCGTTGCCACCGGCAATCTGCGGGAGCGGCCCTTCGAAGATATTTGGTTCCGATCGGCGGAGATGAATCGCGTAAGAGCGGTCCGCGAATCACAGTTGCCAGTCTGCTCGAAATGCTCGATCCGGCAATACTGCGAGCGTTGCCCGGGTCTGGCACAGATGGAGGGCGGGGATTTACTGGGGGCGTACGAGCGCGCCTGTGAATTGGCTGAATTGAAAGCAAGCCTCGCGGGTATCGAGGATCCCGTTAGCGCCTTGCACGCGCGGGACCCAAAGAGAAAGGGATCGTGTTCAATTCCTCTGCCGGTCGCCGCGCCGGCAGCTCAAATCGGCAGAATTTAGTTCAGGTGAAATGATGGATAGCACGCAAAAAACTGCGCAAGGCGACGAAGAGAAGCAGAAAAAGAAGCGAGTCTACGTCAAGCCGCAGTGTGTTTCGGAGCCCATTTACGAGACACTCGCACTCGCGTGCGGGAAGTTGCCCGGTCAGGGCGGAGTATGCAACGCAGCACCGCGCCGCTCGTAGCTGGTCGCGAGTCGTGGCACAAATCGGTTGGAGGCACGACGATTCATGGATAGACAACGTCCAGTAATCGGAATTCAACACACTGACTGGCGCCGGTGGGTTGCTTTGGCGTTGGCTTTGCTACTGGCCGCGCCTGTGATCGCGCGAGAGACAATCGTACTGCAAAAATCGACGACAGACACCCAAGCACGCGGCGCGGACGCCACGCTTCTCCAAGTAACTCCTACGGTCAACGATGTGGGTAATACTCTCACCGTCGCCTCTGCAACGGGCGCAAACCAGCACGCCATCCTCGAATTTGACTTATCGCGCATTCCGAACGTGGGGATTAAACAGGCACTGCTGACGCTGCACGTGATCACCCCGCCGGTGACCGCCGGAAATTTGACCTACGGAGCGTACGACGTTACGAATTTCTGGCAGGCCAATGCCGTCACCTGGAATACACGCGTGGCCACCACAGCTTGGACCGCGGCGGGGGGTGACACGGCGGCCGCGGCGACGGCAACTGCTAAAGTGAACCACACCAGCACGAGCGTACAGTTCAACATCACCACCGATGTGGAAAACTGGTACAACGGCAGCACCAATTACGGCACCATTATTAAAGACCAGGCGGCAAATGATGGTGCTGCGACCATTTTTGGATCGAAAGAAGCCGGCAACGCAACTTCCCCTGAGCTGGATGTAACCTTTGTCCAAAATGTGACGGGTCTCACGGCAACTCCCGGCAACGCGAGCGTCACTCTGAACTGGAACATTCCGGCGCTGATCGGTACTCCAGTTGGCACGGAAAAATATACTGGCGTGCTTATCCTTCGGCGTACCGGCTCTCCCGTGGATAAAGCTTCCGTTCCGGCCGACACCACCAGTCCAGCCCTGTGCTCGACTGTGGGCTCGGGCACCGTGGTGTTCAGTGACACCACTGGGAAAACAACTTTTACGGACAACGCTACTAACAATACGTGCGCTGCCCCGGGCGGTGCGCCGGTGAACGGAACCACGTATTTCTACAAAGTATTTTTGCACGACAGTTCTAATTATTATTCCGCGCAGGATCAAGTCACCAGCGGCTCAACATACACCGAAGAAATTTCAGCAACGCCAGCGGCTACCACTGCCGCTCAGCAAAATACACAGTGGATTGCCGCGACCTTCGCTACGGATCTCGCCAGCCCGGCGCTGGATCCCGGCGCGGTTGTCGGGGTCGGCTCGCAAATCAATCTTCTATTTCTCATCAACGCTTCCACGGGACTGCGACAGTTTGTTCCCGTCTCGGTGGGCGGAACGATTGCTTCGCGCTCGCCCGTAATTGATGCCTCGTCTTCATCCACCGGTCAAGACATCGTTTATCTGACGAACGAGGATGGTCTTATCTACGCCGTAAACGCCGACACCGGCGTGTTCGATTGGATCGTAAATCCCATCGGCAGCGGTGTTTTGTCGCTGCAAGGCGGTCCCGCGGTGCAGTTGAAATCCGTTGCGGGGGGCGCGAATGATCTGGTTTTCTTCGGAACTCGTAACGCAGCAACGACGACGGGCAACCAGATTTTCGCATTGAACGGCGACACCGGGGCCAATGCGTCATGGTCGCCCATAACCGGAGCGAAGGGCGCCGTTCCCAATCTGGACATGATCAGCTCGACCCCTCTGGTGGATTACGCGAATAACGCCGTGTGGATCACGAGCCGCAGCGCGTGCGGCGCTTCGCAGCCCAGCCTTTGGAAAATCAATCCAAGCACTGGGGCCATTCTGGCAACTGAGGACCTTGGGGATATTGACGCTTCGCCGACCCTTTCGTTCGCTGGCGACGCTTTGTTCGTTGCCAATAACGGTGATTCGGGCGGAACCACGTGCACGGCGGGAAACAGCACCATCTACGCGATCAATCCCACCACTGGCGCCACTTTGGCTTCGCTCGCGACCACGGACGGAGCTGTGGTGAGCTATCCGATTGTTTTAGGAAATTCGCCCCCCTACTCGGTCATTTACTCTGGGGCTACTGCCGTCCATTTGCTTTCAATTAACACGTCGAGTGCAACGCCGACATTCGTCTCGGTATGGAACAGGACGATAGCCAATCCTTCCGCGCCGATTTCTTCCACCGGGCAGCAGTTTGTATATGTGGGATCGAGCGATGGCAAGATTCATGAGCTGGCGTTAAGCACTGGCGCCGACACGAAGGACGCGATTGTAAATACCGGCGCGACCAAGGGTACGGTGGGCGACCCATCGCTCGATGAAGTGATGTCACGTATATACGTCACGACGACAGATCAACGCGCGTACGCATTTACGATCCCATTCTAAATCGGAGTTTGCGTTTGCTGCGAATGAACAAAGTATCTCAACTTAACATGATGTCGGTGGCAGGCGTTTTTTTGGCCGCGATGAGTTTCGCCGGGTGCCAGATGAGTTCGGCGGACGGCGGAGCTCCGTCGCTCGCTCCGACGGCGACGTTCACATTCTGCGATCACGAGGCCTCGGATTGTGAAGCGGGAGCAACCTTCAGCGTGGCCGCGACGCGCGACCTCGAAGTCGAGGTTTCCTGGCAAAATGTACCGGCAGGCAATCATGTTCAAACACTCGAAATTCTGGCGCCTGGCGGAAATCTGTATCAGCAAACGCAGACGCCCTTCCAGGCACCGGAAAGTTCGACGGCTCCTCTGGTGTCGATCCAAACTCTGCCCGTGGCTGGAACGTGGATCCAGCAACGCAACATCATGGGAGCGTGGACCGCGCGTGTTTCGCTTGACGGTCAAGCGATCGCGACTCAGACGGTGGGATTGACTCCTTGATGAGCCTCGCCTCCGCGGCATCCCGACTAAGCATACGACGCCAAGAGCCATTCGTTTTACCGGACCGGGATTTCGCCCTCCTGGTTGCGGAAAAGATGCGCTCACAGGGATCTGTGTATCTGCGAGTATCGGGCGGCAGCATGGTTCCATGGATACGCGCAGGAGATTTCGTTTTTGTTCGGCAGTTTGATTTTGCAAAGGTCGCCGTGGGTGACGTGGTCGTTTTCCGGCGAAATGGGCTGGTGGTCACCCACCGGGCCATTCGCCGTGTGGCTGCTACGCCTAACGACGCAACGGCCAGTTTGCTGGTCACTAAGGGTGACGCTTCGGCCGAAACAGACCCTCCAGTTTCCGCAGCGGAGTTTCTGGGGCGGGCAACGCGCATTCATCGCCGACGCCATCACATCGATCTCGAATCCTTCACTCAAATATTGCTGGGGCGCATACTGGCGCGCTTTTCGCGGATGAGTCGGCTGGTGTACGGCCCACTGCGTTTCAGCAAACGTCTATTTCCTATCTAGAAGAGAATCCCCGACGAAATTCGCAGGGACAAATCCGCGAAACGCTTCTCGCTGTCTGAAGGTTTGTGCCTGTGTATGATCGGTCTCACATCTGGCGATAGCGCAGGGAATCCGACCTTACTCCGCGCTACAATCCTACCCGGGCAGGTACCGTGCAAAGCTTCGACAAGCTCTCGAAACGAATCGCAATCATCGTGCTCGGCACGATCGCCATCTGTTACGCGGTCGACTACGCCGTGCTGCAACTCAAAATGCACCAGAACAACGGCGCCGACGCCCTAGGGTCCGTCACTTCCTACTACGGCACCGCGCTAAAAGACGGGAAAATGGAAATTTTCACCGACCGGCCGCAGACCGAAACCTGCGTCCACTCTGTGTTCCCGCATTCCGGCTACAGACCCTGCTGGTATGCCAGTCGCAATAACGTGAAGCCCATCGGGTGAGCATTCCGCCGCGAAATTATTTTCCGCGTGCCCTGAACGGCCTGCGATTCTCCGCAAGCCATCTGATATTTCAGAGAACCGAAAGGGCCGGGCTTCTGGGTCCGTGTCAGAACTCGGGAATCTTTGTGGGTCGCGGCTTTAGCCACGACATAAATCGCGCAGAATCCGAGCGGCTTTAGCCGCTGAAGTACCGATTTTGCAGTTCTCAAGTAGGCTGTTCAGCCCCGCCGTGAAGCTCGCCCAATGAGGGGCTTTAGCCCCTGAAGCCGCGCTCACGATCGTTGCTGAACACTTATCGAAGACCGCCTAACGCTTGCGCTTTCGCTTGCTTGTCCTCCGCACACGGCTTTCGGCGTTCGCGGCTGTCTGCAAAAGTTGCAACAAAGCCTGCGCATCCCGCGTAAGCGCCCGGTGGCGCGGATAAATCACGTCCAGATTCCGCCGCAGCGGCTCTTCATTGACGATCTCGATGGCCACCAACTTGCCCTTGTGCAGCTCGTGCGTCACCGCAATCAGCGGCAGAAAACTCAACCCCAGCTTCCGGTCCACCATGCGCTTGGCTGCCTCGATCGTTTCCACCTCCAGCACGGTATTCGGCAGCTGGCCTGCGCGGCGAAATAGTCCCTGGCTTAGAGTCCAATCGCTCGAGCCGCGATCAAAAAAAATCAGCGGCATGGCTTCCACATCTTCCAGGCGCACCCGCCGTTTCTGCGCCGCCGGATGATTCGGATGACCCACCAGAATCAACGGATCGTCGCGCAGCGTCATCGTCTCCACTTCCGGATGGTTCAACGAGCGCGCCACGCCAATCTCAGCTTCGCCGTCCAGCACCATCTTCAGCACCTGCGCGGAAGTGCCCGAGCGCAGATTCACCAGCACCTTGGGATTCGCCGCCTGGTAATCCTTCATCACGTCCGGCAGAAAATACGTGCACACCGAAAGCGCCGCCGCGATGCTTAAGGACCCGCCGGCGGAAGGCTGCAGTTCGTGGACCGCTTGTCGCGCGCGCGTCACGTCGCGTAGTAGTTGTTCGGCGTGCGGCCGCAGCGCCTTTCCCGCGGGCGAAACCGAAAGATTCCCGTGCACGCGCGCGAAAAGCTTAACTCCCAGGCTATCCTCAAGAGCCCGCACACGCGCGCTCACCGCCGGCTGGCTGATGTTGAGCGCCTCCGCCGCGCGATGAAACCCGCCGTACGTCAGGACCGCAAGGAACGTCTCGAGCTGATCGATTTCCACGTGACCTCGCTGCACACCACAAATCCACTGCGCCCTGACGCCTGAAGCGCCCTGGCTCAACAGCAGGGAAGCAGTTTCCCCGACGCCGTACTACACAGCTTAGTACCGGGGTTGGAAACTGTTTGATAACCATATTCTATCAAGGTGATAAGGACAATCAGTTTGACTGATTGGCTTTCTCCCTGCACACTCTTATCAGCCGCCAGTACTTCCGCGGACCGCGAGCGATTCGCAATCCCGCTCAACTCCGGCCTGGCTGCTCCGGCCCACAAGACCCAGCAGCTGTATCTCGAGAGAAGGCTCGCGCCACACAGGCTTTCTCCATCGAAGAGGACGGAACCGATGACCACGAACGGCAATCACCGCAATCTGGAGCACCACTGGAAGACCGACCTACGCTGGGAAGGCATCACCCGCCCGTACTCCCAGAAAGACGTTGAACAATTGCGCGGCTCCGTCCACATCGAGCACACCCTCGCGCGCATGGGCGCCGAGCGGCTCTGGCAATTGCTGCAGGATGACCTTTTCGTTGCCGCGCTGGGAGCCTTGACCGGCAATCAAGCCGTGCAGCAGGTCTCCGCTGGTTTGCAGGCGATTTACCTGAGCGGCTGGCAAGTCGCGGCGGATGCCAACGACGCCGGCCAGATGTATCCGGATCAGAGTTTGTATCCCGCCGACAGCGTGCCGAACGTTGTACGCAACTTGAATCGAGCCTTGGCGCGCGCCGATCAAATCCATCACGCTGAGGGCAAGAACGGAATTCATTGGTTCGCGCCAATCGTGGCCGATGCCGAAGCCGGATTCGGCGGCAATCTGAACGCCTTTGAACTGATGAAGGCCATGATCGAAGCCGGCGCCGCCTGCGTGCACTTCGAGGATCAACTGTCTTCAGCGAAGAAGTGCGGGCACCTCGGCGGAAAAGTTCTTGTCCCTACCGTCGAAGCGATTCAGAAACTAGTCGCCGCGCGGCTGGCTGCCGATGTGATGGGCGTGCCCACGCTGATCATGGCGCGCACCGATGCAGACAGCGCGCACCTGATCACCAGCGATATTGACCCGCGAGACCGCGAATTCCTCACCGGCGAGCGCACCAGCGAAGGATTCTACGGCATTCGCGCCGGCCTTCGTTCCGCGATTGCCCGCGGACTGGCCTACGCGCCGTACGCCGACTTGCTCTGGTGCGAAACCTCCAAGCCGCATCTCGGCGAGGCCCGCCAATTCGCCGAAGCGATTCACGCCAAGTATCCGAACAAAATGCTGGCCTACAATTGCTCACCTTCGTTCAACTGGCGCAAGAATCTCGACGACGTCACCATCGCGAAATTCCAGCGCGAACTCGGCGCGATGGGCTACAAATTCCAGTTCATCACTCTGGCGGGATTCCACGCATTGAATCTCAGCATGTTCGAGCTGGCGCGCAATTACAAACAGGACGGCATGACCGCATACTGCCGTTTGCAGGAAGAAGAGTTCGCCAGTGAGAAGGAATTCGGCTACGCCGCGGCGAAGCATCAGCGCTTTGTCGGCACCGGTTATTTCGACGCGGTGCAGCAAGCCATCACCAGCGGCACGGCTTCCACCACCGCGCTCGCCGGTTCCACCGAAACCGCCCAGTTTCAGGAAGCGAAGCCGCTGCATCCATCGACGCAGGCGAAACAGGAAATGCGCCACGCAGCTTCGGCGGACTAAGTTCGCTTCACACGGAAAAGCTAGGGGTAGACTAACAAAAACGGGCGAGCTCATCGAGCCCGCCCGTTCGTTTTTCAGCCTGACGTAACTACAAGCCGTCCCGCAAGCCGCCGACCGGAAGGGCGGGGCTTCAGCCCCGCCGTCACGCTTCACCACGAGAAGGGCTTCTAGCCCCTGAAGCCACGTCTTGCAATCGCGCTTGAGGCTCCGCAGATCCGATTCTAGTCCGCCGCGTGGACGTTCGTATTTCCCGCCACGATGTCCTGGATGAATCCGCTGGCGATGAAAGCTGCGGCAAAATAGCGCGTCGCAGGTTACCGCCACTCGCACGCCTGCAGTTCCCGAGCTAGCCGCGTCGCGCAACCACAATCTTGGACGTGGTTATTGCCTGTCCCACGTGCCGCTGCGTGTGGTCCGCTACGTGAACGAGCAACCCGCCCACAGTAGTCGGCAATCGTTTCGTGCCCACCTGCCGCGGTTCCTGCAAACGATCCGCGTCGAATCGCCGGATGCGCATCGCGCCGCGCGCAAGGGCCGCCGCCAGTTCCGCGAATAGCTCGTCGCGCGTGGCATTGCCGTCGAGCTCAGCCGTCAGTGCCGCAATCTGTTCGTCACTCAGCTGCTCGCCTTCCGCGTAACTCAGCAGCCGATCAATGCTCCGCGCAATATGGCGAAGATGGAACGCCACCGGGGCAAGCCCCTCGGGCCGCGCATTCAATTCCGCATCCGTCAAATGCCCGCACCAGCGCGTCACATCTTCCTGCGCAAGCTCCAGCGCGTGCAGCACAGCTCTGGGCACCGCCGCCACGTCCATCAGCGTTCCGCGTAACCAGGGCTCCGCCATCCTGGCTTCACTCATTCGCGCGCGCCTCCCATCCCTAACCTACCTGAAATCGCGCGCGCAATAAATGACGACGCCAAGCACTAGAAGCTGTTCAATGCGGTGGGGAAGCAGGCTTAGCGGCGGGTGTCTCGGCAGGTTTTGGCGCCCCCGGTGCTTTTTGATCGGAGAGTTTCGCCTCAGCAGCTATCGCTGCCGGTGTTGCTGCTGCAGCACGGGCAGCATCCGCATTTTCCGGTTCCGGCTTTACCAAATATTGCACGATCAAGAAAATACGCCGGTTCGATGGATCGAGCGGGGCGTCGAGCTTACGCAGGCTCTGGTCCGCGAATCCCCGCATCTGGGTCACTTGATTTTCCCCGATTCCATTCAATGCATCAGTCTCCGCGCCGCATTGGAGCGATCCGACGAAAGTTCCCGGTTGCTATAATTGCGTCCTTCCGCATCGGGCTTAGCGTCCGTGTGACCTTCAATCGCCAGCTTGTTGGGAAGCTTTCCCAATTCTTGTGCCAGCACGATGACGATATCCTGCCCATCGCTATTCACCTTGGCGCTGCCCATATCGTAAAAAGTTCCCGGCAAAAATGTCCCACCACGTCCTGCCGGAAGTACCCGGTAATCTTTTCCGCCCCTTCATTCCAGAACTGGATTCTCTGGTCCCGGTCCACCATGTAAAGCCCTGTCTGCATACTTTCCAGGGCGATTGGGTAGATTTCAGGCTCTTTGAAGCCGGACATCGGACTACTCCATAATGAATCATCGGTCAAAACCCGAACAAGTTTAGGCCGCCAGCTCCAGGCTTCGTCGTGCACGGAGCGCTCCGTCACGGGTGAAATCGTCACACGCTCTCGAAAGAATCATCATTCATGTCTCCGTAACACTCCGCTAATAGTATTCTGTGGTTCGTAAATACTCGCTGGTGCGCGGCTTGCCAGGTTCCGAGGAGAGAATTCCGGATGGAAAAAAGAAACTTCCTTTTTGTCTCGCTCACCGGCCTTATCAGCGACATCGCCTGGCAAGTTTCCAAGGAAGGCCACGAAGTCCGCTACTACATTCAGGACAAAAAGGAGCGCGACATCGCCGATGGCTTCGTCGCCAAATCGAAGGACTGGGAGAAGGACGCGGAGTGGGCGGACATCCTCATCTTTGACGACACCCTGGGCCAGGGTGAAAAAGCCAAGAACCTGCGCGCTGCCGGAAAAAAAGTGATCGGTGGCACGCCTTACACCGATCGCCTGGAAGACGACCGCTCCTTCGGCCAGGAAGAGCTGAAGAACGCCGGCGTCAACATCATTCCGTACGGTGAATTTTCATCCTTCGATGACGCCATCGAGCATGTCGAGCAGAATCCCGGCCGCTACGTCATCAAACCCAGCGGCGAGGCGCAAAACGTCAAGCGCCGCCTGTTCGTCGGCGAAGAAGACGATGGCAAGGACGTAATCCACGTGCTTGAGGCCTACAAAAAAGCGCTCTCTGACGAAATTAAAGTGTTCCAACTGCAGCGCCGCGTCACCGGAGTCGAAGTAGCCGTCGGCGCATTCTTCAACGGAAAAAGTTTCGTCTATCCGATCAACATCAACTTCGAGCACAAGAAACTTTTCCCCGGCGAAAATGGACCCCCCACGGGCGAAATGGGCACCACCATGTTCTGGAGCGAGGCCAATCACTTGTTCGATCAGACCCTGCTGAAGATGGAAACCCGGCTCGCCGAAGAGGGCTACATTGGCTACATAGATTTGAATTGCATCGTGAATCATCACGGCATCTATCCGCTGGAATTCACTTCGCGATTCGGCTATCCCACCATCAGCATCCAGCAGGCCGGAATGATCACTCCCATCGGACAATTCTTCTGGGATCTCGCGAACGGCAACGATCCGAAACTCAAAGTGCGCAGCGGCTTCCAGATCGGCGTGCGCATCGTCGTCCCGCCATTTCCTTTCGACGACGATGAAACCTTCGACTCCTTCTCCAAAAACGCCGTCATCGTTTTCAAAAAACCTCCCACCGACGAAATGCACATCGAAGACGTAAAACAAATAAACGGCCAGTGGCTAGTAGCCGGCACATCCGGAGTAATCCTGGTAGTCGTCGGCCTGGGCCAGACCATGAAGCAAGCACAAACCCAGGTGTACTCCCGTATCAAAAATGTTCTGATCCCCAACATGTACTACCGCACCGACATCGGCGACCGCTGGGTAGAAGACAGCGACCGACTCCACACCTGGGGATACCTGCGCTGAGCCGTTGCCGTCAATAGCGCCGGCGTCCCGACGGCTTCGTTGCTGTTGCCGTTGCTTTTCTCGGGCTTCTCGGCACCTCTGCCGTACCTCTTGGTCGTTGCCTTTGACTTGGCCTTCGTAGCGGCGCACTTCAGTGCGCCATCTGCCACGCGCCAACCACTCCTCCGCAGCGTCCTTGTCAACCACCCCTCCCTACGCTAAAGTAACCGCTCTTCCACGGAGCGCGCCAAAAAATGCCAGTAGTCGCTGGAAAGGAAAAGCTGAAAGTCCTGATCCGTCGCGCGGCCATCCAGAAACGCGTGCGCGAAGTGGCCCACCAAATAACGAAAGACTTCGCAGGCCAGCGCATTCATCTAATCGGCGTGCTAAAAGGCGCGTGTATCTTCCTTTCCGACCTGGTCCGCGAAATCAACTTGGAAACCTCTATTGATTTCATCGCCGTCTCCAGTTACGGAAAAAACAAAGAAAGCTCCGGCCAGGTTCGCCTCTTAAAAGATCTCGACAGCAGTATCGAAGGCCTCAACGTCATCGTCGTCGAGGACATCTTGGACACCGGCATCACGTTGACGTATTTATTGCGGGTGCTGGAGCAGCGCAAGCCCAAATCCCTGCGCATCGCCGCGCTGCTCGATAAGCCGTCGCGCCGCATCAAGCAAGTCAAAGCCGATTACATCGGTTTCCAGATCCCCAACGATTTTGTCGTCGGCTACGGCCTCGATTACGCCGAACGTTATCGCAACCTGAAAGACGTCTGCGTCCTGACGCTCCCTCCGGAATGATCATGCCCCTCACCGAATCGGAAATCGCCCGGCTGATTGATCACACGCTGCTGAAAGCGGATGCCACGCGGGACGAAATCCACAAACTCTGCGAAGAAGCCCTGCAATTCCAATTCGCTTCCGTCTGCGTGAATCCCTGGAACGTGGCGCAAGCCGCCGAACTTCTCCGCGGCAGCACTGTGAAAGTCTGCACCGTCGTGGGATTCCCGCTGGGCGCCACGCTGCCGGAAGTAAAAGTTTTCGAAGCGCAGAAATCGAGCGAGCGCGGAGCCCAGGAAATCGACATGGTCATCAACATCGGCGCCCTGAAGTCTGGCCTGCTGGACGCGGTTCAGGCGGATATCCATGGTGTAGTAAAAGCCAGCCACCAGGGTGGCGCGCTCTGCAAGGTCATCATCGAAACATGCCTGCTCACCCGTGACGAGAAAATCCAATCCTCGCTCGCCGCCAAAAATGCCGGTGCCGACTTCGTGAAAACCTCCACCGGCTTCAGCACCGCCGGCGCGAGTCCAGACGACGTGAGGCTTATCCGCGAAACCATCGGCGCCGATACCGGCATCAAAGCCGCCGGAGGCGTGCGCACCCTCGAAGACCTGCAAAAAATGGTCGAGGCAGGCGCCACCCGCATCGGCGCCAGCGCCGGTGTCAAAATCATCCAGCAGCTGCGCTCCGGAAAAATTGCGGGAGCCTCTGGCGCCTCCTCCGGCGACAAATATTGAAAATTTCAAAGCAGGCTCATCTCGGCGGCAAGCGCTCCACACCTGCCTGCTATAATGAATCGATTCTGTGCGCGCCTTTTCGGCGTGGTGAAAATATCGAGCGCAGATGTATGCATTTCTCCGGCGGGGGCCGGAGAGTTTCAAAAAAACGAAATGGACGCGGCAAAACTAAATCCCAAACTCGACGTCCCGGCCGACGCTCTCAAAGTCCTGGCCGAGCTTAGCCAGGAGATCAACGCGTCGCTCAATCTCGACGAAGTGCTACCCAGCGCCGCCGCGCTGATCAAGCGCCTGATTGACTACGAAATCTTCGCGGTGCTTCTGCCCGAAGAGGGCACCGACCAGATGTACTTCCGCTTTGCCATCGGTCACCGCGCGGAAGTTGTGACCCACTGGCGCATTCCCTTGGGTGAAGGCATCATCGGCGCCGCCGCGTCCACTGGCCAGGCGATTCGCGTCGGTGACGTGCGCTCGGACCCGCGTTACCTCAATGCACTCGATGCCGTTCGTTCGGAACTGGCCGTCCCGCTAATCGTCCGCGGGCGCGTGATCGGCGTTCTGGACATCGAAAGCAGCGAGCTCGATTATTTCACTCCCTATCAGCAATCGATCCTGACGCTGGTTGCCTCGCGCATCGGCACGGCCATTGAAAACGCGAAGCTCTACGAACACGAGCGCAGTCAGTCCGAAACTCTTTTGCTCTTGAACGAAGTCGGCCGCGAAGCCAACTCCTCGCTGTCCGTCGAAGAGGTACTCCGCCGCGCCGCCGAGCTCACCAAGCGCCTCATCAATTACCAGATTTTCAGCATCCTGCTCTACGACGAGACCGACAACGTCTTTCGTCATCGCGTCACCGTGAAGTTCGGCCAGCGCGTGCAGGAAAAATTCGCTGTCCCGGGGCACGAAGGAATTGTTGGCGCCGCCGCGTCTCTGAAACGCGCCGTCGTCGTGCCAGACGTCACTCTCGACCCGCGCTACCTGCTCATCAACCCTGAAACCCGTTCCGAGCTGGCCGTCCCCATGCTGAATAAAGATCGCGTCATCGGCGTAATGGATCTGGAAAGTCCGCAGCTGAATTATTTCACTCCGGACCACGTGCAGGCTCTTTCGATTCTCGCCGCGCACCTCGCTGTCTCCATCGAAAACGCGCGCCTCTACGAACAGCTCGCCCGGGACGAAGCGCGCATGGAACGCGACCTCAGCGCCGCGCGGCGCATTCAAGGCGCTCTGCTGCCGCGCTTGCCCGGCCCGGAATTCGGCCTGGAAATTGCCGCCCGCGTGGTTTCTTCGCGCGAACTCAGCGGCGACCTTTACGACTTTCTTCGTTACGGTCCGCAGGAATTGGCGATCGCCATGGGCGACGTGAGCGGGAAGGGAAGCGCCGCCGCGCTTTACGGTGCAGTCGCGATCGGCACGCTGCGCAGCCTCGGCCCGCAGAAGCATCGCCCCGCTGAAATGCTTCGGGCCATCAACGGTTTTCTCGGCGAGCGCCGCATCGAAGGCCGCTTCATGACGCTGTGTTTCGCCACCTGGCATCGCGGCCGTCACAAATTGCGCATCGCCAACGCCGGACAGGAAGAGCCGTTCTTGTATCACGGCGGCCGCTGCGAGCGAATCATGCTCGCGGGTTTTCCACTCGGAATGTTTGAGGAATCAGCGTACGACCAGCGAAGCTATATTCTGAATGAAGGCGATGTCGTGGTGTTTCATTCCGATGGCATCGGCGATACGCAAAATCCTGCCGGAGAATTCTTCGGTCACGCTCGTCTCGCGGAGCTAATTACCGCCAACAACCATCTTAACTCGGATGGCATCGCCGACCGCATCCTGGAAGAAGTAGACGCCTTCTCTGGCGGCGCGCATCCCTTCGACGACCGCACCCTGCTAGTCCTAAAAGTAAAGTAGCCAGCTGTGATAATCCCAGCCGCGGTTTTGACTTTGTGAATCGCCCGCCGGGCGATTCATCCTGAGATCCCGCTGTGCGGGATCGAAGGGTCGCGGCCATCCCGCCTTGCGCGACGGGCGCCTTTGACTTTCGCAGCGCCGGTGTCCCGCCGCTCTCTTCCTCTTGGCTTTGAATTAGTTTTCGAATCTGTAACGGCCGGTCGCGCGAAGCGCGACCGCGCAGCCGTTGCCGATGTTTTCGCTTTTGTGGCGACTCGATAATCTTGGTAGATCGTGGCGTCAACGCTGCTGTGAGAGCCCGGGAATCTTTGTGGGTCGTCGCTTTCGTTCATCCTGAGAGCCCGTCAGTGACAGGCTCGAAGGGCCACGACATAAGCGCGTAGAATCCGAGCGGCTTTAGCCGCTGAAGTTCCTCTTTGAGATTTGTTACGCGGTCGTCCAGCCGCAAATCTTCGTCGCTCTGTGTCAATCCACCGTGGTCGCCGCCACAGGTGTCTTCGGTTTCTTCCAATGCACGAAAGTATTCACCGAATCATTAAACAACCCCTGTTGATCGACAAACGTCATGTGCCCGCTCTTCGGCAAAATCACGATCTGCGAGTCCGCGATCTTTTCGTGCATTTCCTGCGATAGCGACGGATCGCACTCGTCATGATCCCCGGCAATAATCAGCGTGGGAACATGAATCGTATGCAGCCGCTCCACATACTCCACCGACTTCAAATTCCCATCAATTACGAACTCGCCGTTCGAGCCCCACATCTCGCGATACAAATCCCAAGCGGTATTGCCGGTCGCCGTCGGGTCATAATTCGCGTCCGGATGATTCTGATAAAGATACGGAAAATACGCCTCGCCCCACGCCGCAATCATGTAATCGTTCGTGTACCGGTTTTTCTCGTAATCCTTGCCGCGCCCGAAGAGTCCTGCCTTCTCCTCGCGATCAATCCGTTCGCGTACTTCCGCAGACGCCATCGCTTTGATCCGCGCCAGCACCTGGTTCATCTCCGCCGTGCTCGCAAACGTGCTGCACAAAATCAAATGGCTCAGATTATTTTGATATTTCAGCGCGTACGCTTGCGCCAGCACGCCACCATAGGAATGTCCCAGCAGTGCGATTTTGCCCAGCACCAGCCCGTTCCGCACCGCTTCCACGTCCTCCACCATATTTTCAACGGTGTATCCGGCGGGATCTTCCAGCTTCTGCGACCGGCCGGACCCACGCTCGTCAATAAATATCAACCGGTTCTGCCGCGCCAGCGGCAGAAGATACGGCAGAAAATAATCGTGCGATGCGCCAGGCCCTCCGTGCACGATCACAATCGGCGCGCCGCGCCCGATCGTCATGTAATAAATTAAGACGCCGCTCGAATCAATGTAGCCTTCCTGAATCGGATAATCCGCCACAGGAACTCTGCGCGGCGGAACCGCCGCCTCGCTCGCAGCTTGTTCCGCCGGCGTTCTCTCCTGCGCAGGTGGAGGCGTCTGCGTAGTCTGAGTAGCAGGTGCCGCCTGTGCCAGCAGCCGGTGGGTGCCACCGCACGCACACACCAAACCCGCCAACGCAAAATAAACCGTCAATCGCATGTTATTTCCCCCGAGGACGAAACTGGTGCTGCTCAGCGCTCTCCCCACCGCAGTTTGTTGCGCAGAATTTCGTAGTACGTCTTGCGAGGTGGGTTTACCACTTGCACTTTTGTCGCCGCCTTGGTGATCACCACGCGATCCTGCGGCTGCAACTGAAATCCAATCTGTCCGTCCAGCGTCAGATACACCGGCTCGCCCGACGCCGAAAAATCCAGCTCCACATGCGCTGTGTCCGGCACCACCAACGGCCGGTTCGTCAGCATGTGCGGGCAAATCGGCGTAATCACAAACGCATCGAGATCCGGATGAATGATCGGCCCGCCCGCCGCCAGCGAATACGCCGTCGAGCCGGTCGGCGTCGCCACAATCAGTCCATCCGCGCGATAGCGCCCCACGTGGTGATGATCCACGTGCACGTCAAAATCCAGCATGCGCGCCAGCGCGGCCTTGTTCGCCACCGCATCATTCAAAGCCGTCAGCCGCTCCGCCGGTTTGTTGCTGTGCACGATTTCCGCTTCCAGCATCATCCGCTCGCTGGTGCGATGTTCTCCCGCCAGGATCGATTCCAGCACAGGGTAAAGTTCATCCAGCGTCACGCTGCTCAAAAATCCCAGTCCACCCAGATTCACCGCGAGAATTGGAACGTCGTGCCCGCCCAGTGACCGCGCCGCCGCGAGCAAAGTTCCGTCGCCGCCCAAAACGATCAGCAAGTCAACTTTTGCGGCCATTTCTTCCCGCGTCATCGCCGGACCGTTAGGATCAATCGTCGTTCGCGTCCGCGGATCCACGGAGACTTCGACGTTGCGCGACTCCAGCCAGCGCCGCAGTTCCGGAACGACGGCCGTGACCATTTCGGGGATTGGTTTGCAGATAATGCCGGCGGCGCGAATCATGTTTGGAGGCAGAATTCTACTCTACCCGCGAGCGCGGGCGCGGAGAAAAAACTCCTGATTGCCCTCCGTTCCCGGCAGGTGGCTCGGCCGCACGCCCACAATTTCCAGCCCGCATGCGGTAGCCGCCGCCTGCACGCGTTCGATCGCTTTCCGGTGCAGCGCCGCATCGCGCACGATCCCGCCCTTGCCGATTTCACTTCTCTCCAGCTCGAACTGCGGCTTGATCAATATCAAAAAATCCGCGCCAGCCGCTGCGACGGGCACGACCGCCGGCAAAACCTTCGCCACCGAAATAAACGACACGTCCATCGTCACGAGGCTCGGCCGTTCCGCAATATCCTCAGCCCGCAGATAACGAGCGTTGCGCTCAATAGTCCTCACGCGGCTATCCTGCCGCAATTTCCAATCCAGCTGATCCACCGTCACGTCCACCGCAAAAACCCGCGCCGCTCCACGCTGCAGCAAACAATCCGTAAACCCGCCAGTCGAGCTCCCCACATCTAAACAAACTCGGCCTTCCGGCGAAACCGCGAAATCCTCCAGCGCCCCTTCCAGCTTCAACCCACCACGGCTCGCATACCGCAAAGCCTCGCCCATAATTTCCACGCGCGCATCCGCAGCCACCTGCGACCCGGGCTTCTCCATCTTCTGCCCGTTCACCAACACATTCCCAGCCAGCAACAAAGCCTGTGCACGCTCCCGCGAAGGCGCGAGCCCGCGCTCCACAATCGAAACATCCAGCCGTATTTTCCCAGGCTTGCGATTCGAATGGCTCGTGCCCGAATCAGGCCCCTCAGAAGTGTTTCTCGATTTCATGAATGAGAAGAAAAACAGTAGTGCGCCCGGTTTCCTCCACGTCCGGCGTTTGCCCTGACGCAGTCGGGGCGTCTCTGACGATGCGACGAGCATCGTCATCCCGAGCGCGGCGCCCTCGCTTCAAGCCGCGCGAAGGATCTCTCCCGCTTTCTCTGTGTTCTCCGGTTTTGCTCTGTGCCCTCTGCGTTGAATCTTTTGCCTTTATTGGTGTTCATCTGTGTTCATCAGTGGTGCCTTTAACAACCGCCACTCAACCGAACAACCTTACGCCCGCCGCGCCACCAAAAGTTGCGCCAACGCCCGCAATCTCCCCGCACGCTCTCCATAAAAATCCAATTCCTTCAAAGCCTTCGCCTCCAGATCCGCCGCAATATCCCGCGACACCTCCAACCCATGCAACGCCGGATAAGTCGCCTTCTTCTGCGCCTGATCCTTCCCCGCCGTCTTCCCCAGCGTCGCCGACGACTCCTCCACATCCAGAATATCGTCCACCACCTGAAACGCCCAGCCGATATTTTCCCCAAAAGCAAGCAGCCGCGTGACGTCCCCGCGATCCGCGCCACCCGCAATCGCGCCCGCCACAATAGACGCGCGGATCAAAGCCGCCGTCTTCGAGCGGTGAATGTACTCCAGCATTCCCTTGTCGGGCGCTTTTCCTTCGGCTTCCAAATCCGCCACCTGCCCGCCAATCATTCCTCGGTCGGTTCCCGCCGCTTCCGCAATCATCGCCAGAATCGTCAGCCGTCGCTGCGGTTCCACGGGCGCAAGCGCCAAAGTGTGAAACGCCAAAGTCAGCAGCGCGTCCCCCGCCAGAATCGCCATCGCCTCGCCGAAGACTTTGTGGTTGGTCGGTTTTCCGCGCCGCAGATCGTCGTTATCCAACGCCGGCAGGTCGTCGTGAATCAACGAATAAGTGTGAATGAACTCCAGCGCGCAGCCCACCTGCACCGCTCCGCTTTGTTCTTGCGAGAACATCCGCGCGGCTTCCATGCACAAAATCGGCCGCACGCGCTTGCCGCCCGCAAACACGCTGTAGCGCATCGCCTTATGAATGGTAATCGGCAGCGCATCCTCCGGCGGCAATAGCTCCTGCAATGCCGCTTCCACTGCGGCTCTGTCCTGCTCGAAGAAATCGGGAATCGTCATAGGTTCGATGCAGACGTCTGGGATGCAAATCGCGATGCAAAAATCAGCCGACGAACGCTAATTATTTTCGTCTTCCGGATCAAACGGCTCCGCCACAATCTTTCCGTCCGCCTTCTTCAGCAAAATTTCCACGCGTCCTTCAGCCTCTTCCAGCTGCTTCTGGCACTCGCGCGAAAGTTTCACGCCCTCTTCAAAGAGCCGCATCGCCTCGTCCAAAGACAAATCCGCGCTCTCCAAACGTTTCACCACTTCCTCGAGCCGCGTAAGCGACTTTTCAAAATCACCCTTCTTCGGCGCTTCCACCGGCACAACAGATTTATTCGGCGTTGGACTCATTCTGCCTCGTTCCGCGCAACCTGCAAGCGCTGCAAATGTCTCACCACTGTAGCAGCCAACCGGATTCTATCGCGATGATTTTCTTGCAGCAATGCCACACTTCCGCCGGTGCTGCCTCTGCTTCCGGTTACGCGAGCAATCACGACTGGAGCGCCGGAATCGTATTAATATCTGTCGAAGAGACGAAAGGGACCCAGCCTGACATTTGGATTGGCACCATCGAGATTAGCTGGTCGGATGAGAAAGCGCCGACTGTATTCCACCCTGCTTTCACCGTGGTCACAACTTGGGCGGCAAGCCCTGAAGAATTCCGTGAGAAGTGCGTCCGAAGGTTGGAGAGCTACGCTTGGAAGCTTCTAGACGTCGCGCAGGCCAATCCCGTACCTAACGAAGGAGAATTTAGCGAAGAAGTCGAAGACATGTTAGCGAGAGCAAGGACGAATCCCAACGCGATTATCTACGATACTTTCCATTCGTATCCGGTGATGTGAATACCTTAAATGAGCACGTCTCCAGCGATGCGATTTGCCGAAGCACACCGAAACCAATCGCGCATCGCATTAGTCCCCATCTTTCGTACGTGTGAACGCACGACATAGTTCCAGAAAGGCCAGCCATAGGTTACTCCTGATCTAAGCCCTACCCGGAAACTGCCCCACTACCTCCCGTCGGCTGGCAATAGCGCCAGCCGATGCGCGCGCACCGCATCCTCAGCGGCAATCGTAAACGGCGCGGGAATACCGCGCCCCGCGAACCATTCCGCAAACTGGTCTCGATAATACGGACTGCCGTACTGCCCCGATTCGCCAGAGGGAATTTCCATCAGCGATCCATCGAAATTCGCCAAATCTGCCACAAAGCGCATCGCCGGACCATGCCCCACGCCCATCGCCCGCACCGTGTCAATCGTCCCGCCCTGCTCGTAAGGCCCAATGCTCAGCAAACCGTGAAGCAATCCCGAACGGCCCAGCGGATGAACCATGTCCAGCGGGTGCAGCCGCCCCCAATTCCACTCGGACTCGGTCGCTTGGCCCGTCTGCTTCTGCAAAGCAGCCACTGCGTCATCCGCGCTGGCCATCAACAACTCATCGTAGTTCGCAAATCCGCTCGGCAGCCACATCGCCGGCCGCGCACCCAAAATATTCTCCAGAAATACTTTGTCGCGCCACCACACGTCGTTATAAACACTCTGCGGCTCCCACAACTCGTACTTCGTAACCTCATCGCCCAAATAAGGCTGCAGCAAGCGCACAAAAAGAGCCCGCCGCGTGTATTCCACAAACGAAGTCTCGACCGACTCCGCGCTAGCCCGCGCATCCCATCTGGCCAGCTTCGCGATCAATCGCTGCGTCCGCGCATCCCCGGGCTGCTGCGCCTTCGCCGCTTGCAGCAGGGCAGTGGCCAAAAAACGATTTGGCAAGCTGGCGATATCGTTCTGAATCGCGTTGGAATCCGCAATTGTTAGCCCGGCGCGCCCAGAAAGCAATTCATAAAGCCGCGCCGTCCGATAAGGCCCCGCCTGCCGATCCGACAAATAATATTTGTACCCCGGCCCCACCGTCCGCGCATTCGCCGTAGCAATAATCCCGTCCGGCGGATTTTCCACGCGCGGCAGCTCTTCGAATGGAATGTATCCCTTCCACTCGTACGCGTCCGTATCGCCGGGCACCGGCAACGCGCCATCGCCACTAGCGCGCATCGGAATCCGTGCCGGAATCGTGAACCCGATATTCCCATCCACATCCGCGTAGATCGTATTCTGCCCCGGCCCCGCAATATGACGCGTAGTCTCGATAAACGAAGCCCAATCCTGCACCTCGCCCAACAATGGAAATCCGAAATCCAGCCCTCCAGTCTCCAGCGCCGTCCACCGCAACGCATAAGCCCGCCCGCCTCGCTCCGCCGGGCCGCGATAAACGATCGGACCATGCCGCGTTACCACTACGTCCAGCGTCACATCCGGTTTCCCGCGCACACGAATCACTTCGTGGCGCACCTCCGCAGTCAGCATCTTGCCGTTAGCGGAATATTCCAGCGGATTCGCATCAGAAAAGTTCTCGATGTAGAGATCCTCTACATCCGCGTTGCTGTTCGTGAATCCCCACGCGATCCGGTCGTTGTGCCCGATGATCACCAGCGGCGCACCCGGCAACGCAAATCCCGCCACGTTCAGCCCCGGCGCCGTCAGATGCACGATGTACCACAGCGCCGGCATCGAAAGCTGCAGATGCGTGTCGTTCGCCAGCAGCGGCTTGCCCGAAGCCGTATGCGCCCCGCTAACCACAAAATTGTTGCTGCCGATTATTTCCGACGACTCCTCCTCGAACTGCGCCAGAAAATTCCGCGCCGCATCCCATGTATGCGAAACAAACGGTGGCCCGTCATCATAGCCGCGCGCGCGATCAACCAGCCGCATCGAGGACTTCAGACCCGCCGAAGCAGCACGCGATGGCAGGGAAGCCGGTTCCGTCCAAATAGAATGGTCCAGCGGCGAATCGCTCACAAACAAATCCCGCGCGCGTTCCTCTCCCACCTTCTCCGTAACCCACTGCCGGTTCAGCTTTCCCTTCCACGTAGAAGTCAGCGTCTTGTACATATACAAACTGATCAGATAAGTGTCCGCCGGAGTCCAAGCCCGCGGCTTATAACCCAGCACAACAAACTCGATCGGCAATTTCTCGCCGCGCTTCGTAATGTTGTCGTTCACTCCGCGCGCATAAGCCTCCAGCAGCTCGCGAATCTCCGGAGCAGCATCCACCACCGCGCGTTCCGCCGCCTGCCGCATCCCCAGCGTGCGATTTTCCCGGTCGTAGGCGAGCCCCAATTCGCCAAAAATTTCGCTCAAGTCTCCACTCGCCGCCCGCCGCAACAAATCCATCTGCCACAACCGATCCTGCGCCATCACATAGCCCTGCGCTGTCACCACATCCCGTAGCGATTTCGCGCGAATCCAGGGCCGCCCCCAGGCGTCGCGGTCCACAATCACGCCGTCCTGCAACCCGCCAATCGCGACGCTTCCATCCAGCTTCGCCAGCGGCCTGCGCACCAGCCACCAGCTCAGCACGAACCCTGCCCCAATGACCACCAGAAGCCCCGCAAGCAAATTTCGAAAAATCCGCGATGCGCGCGTCATCCGTCTCGGCCCTTAGTTACTTGCTCCAACAGCGGCGGAGTGTAGCCCACAAAATCACCAGCGTGCAATCCAGCGAACCGCCGATGCAGCCACAACTCGTCCTCCGCGCCCTAGCTAACTATTGCCCCGGCGCCCCCAACCGATGCAAAATCCCGCCATGCCTCACGAATTCACAGATTCTTTCCTTACCGACGCCATCCGCGTCCTCCGCTATTACAAACACCTCGGTGAACGCGCCATCGCGCAAGCTCCCGACGAGGCGTTGGGTATCGCCCTCGACGAAGAATCGAATTCCATCGCCATCATCGTCAAACATCTCCGCGGCAATATGCGCTCCCGCTGGACTGACTTCCTCACCGCCGACGGCGAAAAACCCGACCGCAATCGCGACACTGAATTCGAATCGCCAGCCGCAACCCGCGACCAACTCATTGCCCAATGGGAAGCCGGCTGGAAATTCCTCTTCGACGCCCTAGCCGCGCTCACCGACGCCGACCTAGGCCGCAAAGTCCTCATCCGAAACGAACCCCACTCCGTCATGCAAGCGATCAATCGTCAAGTAGCCCACTATTCCTACCACGTAGGCCAAATCGTATTTCTAGCCAAACACTTCGCCGCCGCGCATTGGACCACGCTAACAGTCCCGCGCGGAAAATCCGCCGAAGCGACTGCGAAGATCGGCGCCGCCCAAGAGTCAAAGCAACCAACAAAGTAGTCGAGCGAACAGTCGACGAAACTCCACCAGGATGCGGCCAGATGTCCGCGTTCTCAACCGGCGCCACTAATCGCCAATCACTAATCACACATCACTCGCCATCGCTTTTCCCCCATTACCCCGCGCCTCTTGCTAAAATCAACCAGCAATGATCGCCCTGCAACTGTTCGCCGTCTTCGCGCTGGTCGGCATAAACGCCTTCTTCTCCGCCGCCGAATTTTCCCTGATCGCCGTCCGCCAATCGCGCGTCCGCCAGCTCGTCGAACAAGGCGATGCCCGCGCCAAAGTCGTCGAAATCCTGCTCACCGACCTCACCCGCGTAGTGTCCGGGGTGCAAGTCGGCATCACTCTCGCGAGCCTCTCACTCGGCTACCTCGGTGAAATCACTCTCGCCGGAATTCTCAGCCCGCTCGTGCAAGCGATCCCGCGTCCGTGGGCCGCGATAATCGCTCATGGCGCCGCGCTGGCCATCGCATTCGGCGTGCTCACCGTGCTGCAAGTCGTCCTCGGCGAACTCGTCCCCAAAAGCCTCAGCCTAGCGCGCGCCGAACGCGTAGCCCTGCTCATCGCGCGTCCATTTTCCTGGTTTCTAAACACTTTTCGCTGGGCGATTGACCTTCTCGACGGCTGGGCCGAAAAAATCGTCGGCGCGCTTGGCGTGATTTCGCCTCACAGCCACACCCTAGTGCGTTCCACAGAAGAATTGCAGGTGATGATCCAGCAGGCGCGCGATCGCGGCCTGCTCCCCGCCGCCGAAGTAAAATTCATTCAAGCCGCGATGGAACTCGGCCAGATCCAAGCTCGCGAAGTCATGGTCCCGCGCCCGGATGTCCACGCCCTTCCCGCCTCCGCCAGCCTCGAAGACGTCATGACCATGTTCGCGACCACACAGCGCTCGCGCATTCCCGTGTACGAAGGCACGCTCGACCACGTCCTCGGCTTCGTCCATATCAAGGACATGATCTGGATCCTTCTCGATCGCGCTCGCCGTGCCGAAGATCACCAGCCACTACCCGAATACAATCTACGCACCGTTCTGCGCGACGCGCTCATCGTTCCCGAAACCAAGCCCGTCAGCGAGCTGCTCCTCGAGTTTCGCGCGCGCCGCACCGGCCTCGCCATGATCGTTGACGAATTCGGCAGCATCCTCGGCCTCGCCACGCTCGAAGACATTCTCGAGCAGATGGTCGGCGAAATTCATGATGAATTCGACGTCGTCGAGCGCCCGCTCACTCTCCCCGACGGCGGCATGATCTTCGACGCGGCCATCAGAATCCGCGAGCTCGCTGCGCGCTACAATATCGTGCTCCCTGAAGATCCCTCCTACGAAACCGTCGGTGGTTTCGTACTGACGCGCCTCGGATTTATCCCGCGCGGCAGCGAAAGCTTCGAGGCCGACGGCTATCGCTTCACAGTAATGGAAATGGATCATCGACGCGTCTCGCGCCTGAAAATCAAGCCTCTGCCCCCAGCGATTGTCCCGTCGCCCGCGCCGGAATCTGCGCCGGAATCTGCAGAAGCCGCGCACGCCGAGCAGCACGTCTCCAGCGCAAATCACAAAGCACCAGCCGAAGTTTTAGAGATGCCCTCACTAACCTCCGTGGCCGATTCACGCAGCGTCAAAAAAGTCCGCCGCACCGCCCGTAAGAAATCTCGCAAGCCCCCCGACGCAACTCCGGTACCCTCTCCCGACGAGCCCGCAACAGATGCGCCGTCCTCGGGGCCAGCCCATAAATGATTCGTTACATTTCAATCCGCTTGCTGTTCGCCCTTCCGGCGCTATGGCTCATCCTCACCATGGTTTTCCTGCTCGCACACATTGTTCCCGGCGATCCAGTCGCGCAAATGCTCGGAGAAGGCGCCCGCGCCGAGGACTTGACGCAACTCCGCCACGCGCTCGGCCTCGATCTGCCGCTCCCCGTGCAATACGGCCGTTATCTCGCGGGCGTGCTGCACGGAAACCTCGGCGAATCGTTCCGCTTCCAGCGGCCCGTGCTAAAAGTTGTCGCCGAACACTATCCCGCCACGCTTGAACTCGCCGCAGTAGCGCTTTTAATCTGCGCGCTCATTGGAATCCCTGCTGGAGTGCTAGCCGCGCACAAACGCGGCGAAAGAACCGACCACGCCGTCGGCGTCCTCACTCTTTTTGGCCTCTCCGTCCCGAATTTCGCGCTCGGCCCAGTTCTCATCCTCTTCTTTTCAGTGGTGCTCGGCTGGCTCCCGGTTTCCGGGCGCGGTGGCATCTCACATCTCATTCTGCCCGCATTCACGCTGGGCGCGGCGCTCGCGGCCATCCTCACGCGCATGGTGCGCACCTCCGTGATCGAAGAGCTTTCCGCTGATTACGTGCGCACGGCGCGCTCGAAAGGCGTCTCGGAATCCGGCGTGCTCTTTCGTCACGCCCTGCGCAACGCGCTGATTCCGATCCTCACCATTCTTGGCCTGCAATTCGGCACGCTGCTCGCCGGCACCATCGTCACCGAATCCATTTTTTCCTGGCCGGGCATCGGACGGCTGGCAGTGCAGGCCATCGGCGCGCGTGATTATCCGTTGCTGCAAGGCTGCATTCTGCTGATCGCCGTCTCCTACGTATTCGTCAATCTGCTCACCGACCTGGTGTACGCGCTGGTGGATCCCCGGGTGCGCTTCGAATGAGCGCGACGCAAACGAAATCTCCGCCACGCGGTCTCGTGCGCGAACTTCTGCGCGAGCTAACCGATTTTCTGCACCGCAGCGTTCCCGGACGCTGGGGATTTGCGCTCACGTTACTTCTGGTGATTGTCGCGCTGGCCGCGCCCTGGCTCGCTCCTTACGATCCGGTCGCGCAAAATTTGCCCGCGCGCCTAGTCGCGCCCACCGCCGCGCACTGGATGGGCACCGACGAGCTCGGCCGCGACATTCTCTCGCGCATCATCTTCGGCACGCGCGTTTCCATGCTAGTCAGCATCTGTGTGGTTTTCGGTGCGGGAATAATCGGCCTGGCAATCGGCGCGGTCGCGGGCTATTTTGGCGGGTGGTTCGATCGCTTCGTCAACATCATCCTGATCAATGCGTTTCTCTCGTTTCCCGGAATCCTGCTGGCCATCGCCTTCGCCGCGTTTCTGGGTCCGGGCCTCGACAAGGTAATTCTCGCGCTTGTCGTCACCGGCTGGGCCGGCTACGCACGCCTCGCGCGCGCGCAAATTCTGCAGGCCAAGGAAATGGAATACGTGCTGGCCGCGCGTTCTCTGGGCGCTTCGCACGCCCGCGTTCTAGTTCGCCACCTCCTTCCCAATATCTTGCAACCCGTTCTCGTCCAAGCCACCATTGCCATGGCCGGCGCCATCCTCGCCGAATCCACTCTCAGTTTTCTCGGCGTCGGAATTCTCGCGCCCATGCCCAGTTGGGGCGCCATGCTCAACGACGCGCGCGGCCACCTCTTCGACGCCCCACACTTGGTAATCTTCCCAGCCCTAGGAGTGATGACGGCAGTCCTAGCCTTCAACCTACTAGGCGACGCCCTCCGCGACTGGCTCGACCCCCGCATGCGCTCCTACCTGATCATCACCTCGCTAGCCCGCTAAACGCGCAAGCAATACTCGGTAAGGGCGCTGCTTGCTGCGCCCCAGCTTGCCACGATGTCAGCTCCGCCACAGGTTCGTAGGGGCACGGCACGCCGTGCCTGTGAAAACATGGTGGAAGCCCGATAACACAACCACCCATCAATCAATTCGGAATGAAACCGCAGGAAAAATCCGCAGAAAATCGCGAACAGAAGAACACCAGAATCACCCCAACTCCACCGTAACCTCAGCGCCCCGCCCAATGCCCAACACCCGCGCCGCATTCCCCTTATTCACGCACAATTCCAAATACCCGCCCGAACCGATAATCGCAAACGGTTCGCCCGCCGTACCCGACGCAAACGTCGGCAACAACTTCCTAATCTCCGCATTCCCAGCTCGAATCGTGAATTTCGCGTCTGGCGCAACCAGCGCCGGCGTCTCCTCGCCCTTCAAATTCGTAATCAAATTCCCAAAATTATCCAGCTTCAGCACCACGCACTTGATCGAATTTCCGTTCACCTTCGGCTTCGGAATGCCGAACCGCACAAAGTCCTCGATAAGCTCGCCGAAACTCGCCGTTTGCCAGTTCTTCGAAAGCCATCCCGCCACCGGCGCGAAAATATCGCGCCCATGAAAAGTATTGCTCACCGGCTGCCGAAAATAGTGTTCCGAAGTGATATGCCACGCAAAAAGCGATTCCGACTGATCGTAAATCGCGGATAGCACTCCATTATCCGGCGCCACAAAATAATGTTGATCCCCGGCAACCAGAATCGGCCGCCGCTGCGTGCCCACGCCCGGATCCACCACCACCATGTGAATCGTTTTCGACGGGAAATAGCGATACGCCTGGCTGATCGTGAGCGCTCCGTCCAGCACGTCGTGCGCAATCACGTTGTGCGTGATATCCACGATGCTCACCTCGGGATTGATGCTCAGGATCACTCCCTTGATCACTCCCACAAGGTGGTCGCTCGTCCCGTAATCCGTCGTCAGAGTAATAATTGGCCGCGCCAAGTTTTGCCCCCTTGATTTGCGCGGCCGACCCGCAAAAATCTGTGCTGCCGCGTTCTTCGACGCTATCGGACGCCCGCAACCCTGTCAAGGCAACCCGCGCGTACCTGTAACGCACTCGTACTACCGCTGCTCGATACAGCTGCCCTGGTTTGCGTCGCGCGCACGTCCCTTCGGCGGATTTGTAATGGCGCTGTGTCGGTCTGGCCAGCGACAAACTTCAGGTGGTCTAGCCACTAGCCACTCGTCACTAACCACAGCTTTTATGACCGACCGTGACTAATTTCTCGCCAAGCGCAACATATAGTCCGCGAGCTCTGGCGCGTTGGCTTACCCTAGAAATAAGGCACAGCGCGCGGCAGGCCTTTGCTTGACCGCTCCGTCCGCTACCGCTATTCTGAATACTCGCAAGCCTTCGACATGCGTATCTATCTCGACTACAACGCGACAACGCCCGTGGACCCTGCTGTCCTCGACGCCATGCTGCCGTATTTCGCCGAAAGTTTTGGCAACGCCAGCTCGATTCATTCGCCGGGCCAGCGCGCGCGTGGCGCAGTGGACTCCGCCCGTGCGTCGGTAGCCGCGTTACTCGGCGCCAAGCCTTCGGAAATCGTCTTCACCAGCGGCGGGACGGAATCCGACAATCTCGCGCTCTTCGGCGTCGTCGCCGCATCGCAGGAACCGCGGAAGCACATCATCACCACCGCCATCGAGCATCACGCGGTGCTCAACGCCGCGCAAGCGCTCGAAAAACTTGGCGTCGAAGTCACCTACATTCCCGTCGGTCGCGAAGGAATCGTTGATCCCGAAGATATCCGCCGCGCGCGCAAGCCGGAGACAATTCTCATCAGCGTGATGCATGCCAACAATGAACTCGGCACCGTCCAGCCCATCGAAGAAATTGGCCGGATCGCGGCTGCTGCGGATGTTTGGTTCCATTGCGACGCCGTGCAGTCCGCCGGAAAGTTGCCGCTCGATGTAAACCGTCTCGGCGTGGACTTGCTCTCAATTTCCGCGCACAAGATTTACGGTCCCAAGGGCGTCGGCGCGCTCTACGTCCGCTCCGGCACGCCTCTCGAGCCGCAATTCCACGGCGGTCATCACGAACGCGACCGCCGCCCCGGCACGGAAAATGTTCCGGGCATCGTCGGCCTGGGCAAAGCGGCGGACTTGGCGCGAAAGAATCTGGCGGTAGACTCTGCGCGCATCGCAGCTCTGCGCGATCGTTTGGAAGACGCGCTGCTGGTCACGTGCGGGGATGCTCGTGTAAACGGCAATCGCACGCTACGCGTGGCCAACACCTCGAACCTATCGTTTCACGCCGCGGGCGGAGAAGCGCTCGTGATCGCGCTCGACCTGCAGAGAATCGCTTGCTCCACCGGCGCCGCATGCTCGTCCGGAGCTGTCGGCCCTTCGCATGTGCTGATGGCCATCGGGCTTTCGCCCGACGAAGCGCGCAGCAGCCTGCGGTTTAGTCTCGGCCGCACGACGACGCTCGAAGAAATTGACCAGGTAATCGCCACAATTCCGCAAGCAGTCGAGCGCCTCCGCGCTCTCTCGCCGCTGAGCGCGAACGCGGCGATCTCGGCATGATCTCGCGGAGCCGTGATTTGCCTTTGTAGCGGCGGTCTTCAGACCGCCAGCCATTGCCGTTGCTTTTGAATTATGTAGCGACCGCCTTTAGGCGGGCGTAGTTGCCATTGCCTTTGAATTTGTTTCGCAGAATTCGCAAACGAAGAGGACCAAATCGTTGTCGTCACTAACACAACTCGAAGCTTCAACTCGCGCCGCAGCCACGCATACCGCCACCACCGTCGCCGTGGCGATGAGCGGCGGCGTGGACAGCTCTACGGTCGCCGCGATCCTCCACGACCGCGCGCAAACCATCGTCGGCCTTACCATGCAGCTCTGGAATCAGCGCCGCCTTCCGCAATTGCAAAATAACGGCCCCGCGCAGCATCGCTGCTGCTCGCACGACGATGTGTACGACGCGCGCCGCGTAGCCGAGCATCTCGGCATCCCTTTTTACGTCGTGAACTTCGAGCGCGAGTTCGAGCGAAACGTCATTCGTCCCTTCGTCGCGGACTATCTCGAAGGCCGCACGCCCATCCCGTGCACCATGTGCAACAATCACGTGAAGTTCGATCAGCTCCTGGTCACCGCGCGCCAGATCGGCGCCGAGCGCATCGCCACCGGCCACTACGCCCGGGTGCGCCACAATCCGCAGTCCGGCCGCTACGAACTCCTCCGCGCCGTGGACGAATCGAAGGACCAAACCTATTTCCTGTTCGGCCTCACGCAGGACCAGCTAGCACGAACCGATTTCCCGCTCGGCGAACTTTCCAAGCACGAAGTCCGCGAAATAGCACGACGCCTGCAGGTTCCCGTCGCGGAAAAGCCCGAAAGCCAGGAAATCTGTTTTGTCCCGACGGGAAATTACGTGAAGTTTATCGAGGGATATTTGCAGGAGCAGGGAAGCGATCTACCGAAGGATCCGGGCGACATCGTCACCACTTCCGGTGAAGTTCTCGGCCGGCACAATGGGCTGCATCAATTCACGGTGGGTCAGCGCAAGGGCTTGGGACTTTCCGGCGGACAGCCCCCCATGTACGTCGTCGCGCTCGACCGCGCGCGAAATCGTCTGGTCGTCGGTGAGGACCAGGAACTCCGCCGCGCGACCTGCGAAGTGCGCAACTTGAACTGGATTCCCTACGTCGTTCCCGACGGGCCGGTACAAGCGATGGTCCGCATCCGCAATCGCCACGAACCTTCCGAGGCCGAAATCACTCCGCTCGACGCCACAACCGCACGCGTACATTTCCGTGAGCCGCAGCGCGCCATCACTCCAGGCCAAGCCGCGGTATTTTACGCGGGTGAAAAAGTCCTCGGCGGCGGCTGGATTCGCTGATTTTTTCACACATCAATTTTCGGATTGAGCCTGCCGAAAAATCAAAACGCGGAAAACGTGCCAGAAGGAAAATCGCAACCGCGGAGGAACGCGTCAGATAAAGAGTTCTTCGTCCTGCGACACCGGATCCGATTCCGGCTTATGGTTCTGCTGGCGGCGCAGCATATCCAGCCCCACCTTGATCCCCTTCATCACCGCGGAAGCCTGCCGGATCGGCCCCCACAAAGTATTACGGAATTTCGTGCCGGCCTCGTCCACCACTTCCAGCGCGCCGGTCAAAATCTGGTCAGCGCGAATCACCTGGACGCGCAAACGTTCCAGCCCTTCGGTAACGACGCGGTCCACCTTCTGTGCCTGCCCGCGCGCTATTCGCGTGATCTCCGCGGTGTCGCCCATCACGCTGGAGATGCGCTCTTCGGAATCTTCCAGTATGCGGTTCACGCGCAACAGGATCGGGTCCACGCGCCCCTGCAAGTCATTCGCGATGCGCGTGAATTCCTGCATGGACATTTTCAACTGCAGGAACATCGCCACCAGCACAGCCATCTGCACAACGATAGCTACGGCGGCGATGATGATGAACGCCTGGACCCAGCCCGTCATGAAGCTCCTTGCGCTACCTTAGGAAGCCTTGGATTCCTTCCTGTACGTGTCCTTCCCCGCGTCCACCGCCGAGGAAAGCGCATCCTTCTGCCGCGACATGATTTCTTTGCTGCGTTCGATCAAGTCTTCCGCGCGCTCGCGCAATTCCCGCGCCTTCTTCTGCGCGAATTCGCGGCCCTCATCGGCTTTGCCCGTCAAATATTCACGAGTCTCGTCGCCCGATTTCGGCGCGAAAAGAATCCCTACCAATGCTCCAATTCCCAATCCCACCAAAAACACGCTAACCTTTGAACCTACACTATTATTGTCGCTCATAGGCCACCTCAGAGCTTGACAGTAGCATAGCCGTCCCAATCGAGGCAAGAAAAGCCGTAGCATAGGCCTGCTTGCGGCGGGCAGGCCCTCTGCGGCGGGCGGGCCTGTGCGACGAAAGGCCAAAAAAACCACCTGTTAGAATGCGTCGCTGTTGTTTGTTTTCAGTCATTTGAGCCGATTTTTAATATCAAGACCACCGATTAGAATTGCGCATCGCGCGTCGCCGCGCATCATCTTCTCCGTGATCCGTAGGGGCGGGTCTGAGACCCGCCCGCTGTGGGCCGTCATATGCGTGTCAGCGCCCGGCACCTTGGCTGGCGCAACCCTGCGCCCGCAGACACCATCGCCAAGCGCGCGCCCGGGCGCCCAGCCAGCCAAGCCCCTCGCCCGCGCCGCAGTCTCCATGTCGCGTCCTCAGCAGCGCCGTAAAGCGCCCCGACTTACGCTAACAGAATCGTCGGTCGCTGGATATTCGTAGAAATACTGACGAGGGTAAACGGTAGAAAAGATGGGTTGCACTTCACTGTGGGGGCCGACGGCGGAGCGTCTAAACTCCCACCCTTCGCGTGAAACAAAGGCGCGAAGGATGGGATACCTGGCGGGTGGGCCACCTGCCCCATCCTTAGAGCTTAATTCTGGTCGGTGACCTTCGGTCCGTCTGGATTCTTCTGAATTAAATCAATGGCTGGTTGGATCGCGTATCCGATCACAATGCCTGAGTTTGTTACGACCATCGGGTCGGTATTTCTGAGGATCATCTTCTGACCGTGCTGAGATGTGATTCGCCAAGCTTCTTCGTTCGACAAGTCGCCACCTGGATTGACCTTAACCGGGTTCAACGCTGGAGTCTGTTCAGGCGTGAATCCCGACACTACGCCAGCGAGTCTGTAACTTGTATCATCAGAGCGAATGTCCCGAAACACTATCGGTCCCCCAGAAAACCCAAAGTTGTTGTGTCCGTCGAGATAAATCAACAGAGCGCCAGTTTCATCCTGGGAAAGGGCTGACACGATGGCTTTCTTTAGGAAAGCTTGGGATAGATGCCGTTCATAAGCTTGTGCGTGCTATTCATTCTTGCGTACACGTTGCCATACGGGTATCCCGCAAAGATGGTAAATCCGGTTCCGACAGCGTATGAGGCGATCAAGCCGCTCAGGCTGAGCGCAGCGAAGAGCCGCCTATTTATCGCAGAAGGTGTTGCACCGGAGTGACCGGAAAGCATGTGTGATTTGCAGATGAAAGGCCCGTGAACCGGTAACGCAACTACGGCACAAGTGAGGAGAATGACTGCGATGAATCGAACCCAAATTTTTGTGCCGTTGGCAGTATTGATTTTTCCTGTGGCTGGTTTGAGACCGAGGACCACGAGCGGCGCCGCCGTCGCGCGTCCGGCGCCAGCGCCGCAGCCTTCAGGCGCTTGGAGCTTCGGGCGATTGTGTTTCGCGCAACGCTTCGAACACGCGCTGGGCTTGCGCGCGCGGGACTTCGACGGCTAGCTGCTCCAGAGTGAGTTGCCGGAGTTGTGCGACGCTGCCGAATCGCAGCAGGAGTTTTTGCGCCGTGCGCGGACCCACGCCGCGTATTTCCGTGAGCGCGGTGCGCAGGCGGCGGCTCGATCTCCGCTGGCGATGAAACGTAACCGCAAAGCGATGCGTCTCGTCGCGAATCTGCTGGATCAAGTGCAGCACGGGCGAATGCTTTTCGAGGACCACCGGCTCGTCTTCGCGGCCCAAGACGTAGAGAATTTCTTCTTTCTTCGCGATGCTAGCCAGCGGCTGATTGATGATCGCGAGCTTGTCCAGCGCTTTCGCCGCCGCGTGCAATTGGCCAATGCCGCCGTCAATCAAAATCAGGCTCGGCATCGGTTTCTTTTCCTGCTGTAGGCGGCGATAGCGGCGTGCCACCGCTTCTTGCATACTGGCAAAGTCATCACGCAGAATTCCTGCGGAATTTTCCGCGCCTTCCGGCATGGCTTCGCCGCGAATGATAAATTTGCGGTACTCCGCTTTTTTCATGCGGCCCGCTTGCCACACCACCATCGAAGCCACCGTGTCCGAACCCTGTATATGCGAAATATCGAAGCACTCGATGCGCTTCGGCGGCTCCGGCAGTCCCAGTGCCGATTCCAGGGCGTCCACAATCGCGGCGGAGCTAGGCTTCAGAATGCGGAAGCGCTGAATGAAGGAATGCTGTGCGTTCTTTTCCACCAATTCCAGAAACGCATGTTTCTGGCCGCGCTGCGGATTCACAATCTCCACGCGGTGGCCCGCCTGCTCGGTGAGTACTTCCTCGATCAGCGCGCTGTCCTCAAATTCCATCGGCGTGTGAATGTAACGCGGCAGGTACGCAGCATCCAAGTACAGCTGCTTGATCAGCGACGGCAGAAATTCCTGTGGGTTGAATTCCTCGAGGTCCTCCCAATAAAAATCCCGGCGGTCCACCACTTTCCCGCCGCGCAAGTGAAATAAATTCACAGCCACTTGCGGCGACTCGGCGTACCACGCGAGCACGTCGGTGTCGTCGCCCGACGCCGCCGCGATTTTCTGGCGCTCCTCCATCTCGTTCAGCGTGCGCAACAGATCGCGATAGCCCGCGGCCTCTTCATAACGCTCCGCTTCCGAAGCGTGCTGCATGCGATCTTTCAGGCTCTGCGCTAAATCGCCGCGGCGCCCCTCCAGAAACAAACGCACGTCGCGTGCCGCTTCGCTGTAACGCTCATCAGTCACCAGTCCCGCGACGCACGGCCCCAGGCAGCGATGAATGTAATATTGCAGGCAGGGCCGCGGATGCGCACGCGTCAGATCCACGGTGCACGAAGGCACCAGGAAATGTTTGTGAATCAGATTGACCATCGAATAGGCCAGCCGCGCCGGAAAATACGGCCCGAAATAAATCGAGCCGTCTTTATTCAGCCGCCGCGTCACGTAAACCCGCGGATATTTTTCAAACGCGGTGTAACGAATGTAGGGATAGGTTTTGTCGTCGCGCAGCAGCACGTTGAATTTCGGCTTGTGCTGTTTGATCAGGTTGTTTTCGAGCGCCAGCGCTTCCTTCTGGTTGTCCACGACGATGTAATCAATGTCCGCGATCTCGCGCACCAGCGACCCGGTCTTGGCGTCCTGCCAATGCGATTCCAGAAAGTAAGATCGCACCCGGCTGCGCAGCGAGTTCGCCTTGCCCACGTATAGAATCTTCCCGCCGGCGTCCTGAAACATGTACACCCCGGGCTGAGTGGGCAATTGCGCGACTTTTTCGCGGAGTTCCATGGCGGCGAGTTACAATATGTGAGCGTTACAATATCTGACGACGGCCTGGGTAGTGCTGCATGTTTGATGTGCAGGGCCGCGTACAACGTTCATGATACCAAACGCTATCTAATTGCTGCAGGAGCCTGATGCGTCGCAAGGTCTCACAATTTGGTCCGCAGATGCTTTTCGCGGGAATATTGTCCGTCGCGGCGTTAGTGTTAGCTCCCGTCGGTTACGGCCAGCAAGATCAACAAGAAACGCACGGCCAGCAGCCCGGGCAACCTGCAACTCCGCCGCAACAACAGCAGCCACCGGCCGCGACGCCTCCACGCCCGACCTCAAACTCCGACTCGAGCCAAGACCCTTCGCAAGAGTCGTCCTCGAAAAAAGCGCTGCCGCCCGACGACCCCGCGCCTACAAAGAGTCCCGCCGACGCGCCGAAAAAATCCAAGCCCGGCGTCCTGCCTCCCGAAGACGATCCAGCCTGGGATCCGTTCCACGCACAGCAGGATGTTGACGTCGGGATGTTTTATTTGCACAAAGGCGACGTGGACGCCGCGATCAGCCGTTTCGAACACGCCGTCAGCCTGCGCGCCAATTTCGCCAAGCCGCGTCTGCTTCTAGCCGAGTGCTACGAGAAGAAGAACGATCCGTCCGAGGCCCTACGCTACTACAAGGAATATTTGCAGGTACTGCCGAACGCGCCGGACGCGAAGAAGATTCGCGAGAAAATCGAAAAACTTTCCAAGAAGTAACAGCCTGCGCAAAAAAGTGCCAGGTTTTGTGGCTGCGGTCTTCAGATCGCCATCGGTGATAGCCGCGCCACCGATGGCGCACTAAAGTGCGCCGCTACCCTTCGATCCCGCAGCGCGGGATCGAAGGATGAATCGCCCGGTCGGGCAATTCACAACGGCAAAGTCAAAGGCGCCCAGCTAGAGAGTCTGTGTGGGAACTGCAATTCCGGTACTTCAGAGGCTGAAGCCGCACTGATTTCGCTGTGTTTGTGTCGTAGCTAAAGCCACGACCTGCAAAGATTCTCGGCTTCTCACACACACTCTGAAACTGGCCGCTACGAAATCAATACCCGAGTTGCCGCGACCTTTTCCAAGAACTATTCAGTCGCGGCTGTAACGATCTTGCAGATCACCGCCCTGGGAAGCGATCCAAAAACTTCATCGCCCGCTGGTAATCCACGAATTTCTTTTCTTCCCGGCGAAATTCCGCGCCATGAGATTCCCGCCGGCAGCGCGCGAACTTCATCGGATGCTTCACGTGCAGCATCTCGTGGTACATCACGTAAGCCACCACAAATTCCGGCACGCCTTCGCGATCCAGTTGCCGGTTGATCACGATCTGCTGCAGCGCCGGATCGAAGCAGCCCAGCAGGCTGCTCCACACTCGACGGCTCCAACCAAGCCGCGGCTTGGTGAGCGCTCCCGCGAAATACCGCGCGTTGAGCCGCTCGAAAAGTTCGTCGAGGTCGTGATGCGTTCCCGCCGGCCGATGCTCCACTCGCCGCGCGCGCCTTTGCCGCAAAGCCAGCAAGCGCTGCCGCGTCGCTCCTGCGTACGAGAACTCGCGATAAGTCTGCAGCAATTCCTTCGGTGGTTCCCGACGATACAAACGCCCGAGCAAAATCGCAGCGGTAGCTTCCACCACGGGGTGTGGCGCATCGTCCAGCGCATCCGACAAACGCACGTAGGCCGTATCCTCCCGCAATCGTATGGTGTGGGTCAGATCCGTGTACGGATGAAACTCCACCACAAAATGCGGCGGACGCCCTTCGCATCCCAGGCGGGTATAAATCCGCTGGAAAATCCGTTCGCCGCCGGGAACGGCGTTCTTCATGCGGCGTTTGGTCACGACGGCTTTCTCCGCACCGGCGCCGGATTCAATTCCTTCAAAGCTTTATCCACGTCCGTCAAAGCGTCCTGCGTTCCTTCGATCGCATCTTGCAAAGTGTCCTTGTAGGTATCGTATTCCGGCCCGCCCTGATTGATTTTCTGCAGCGCTTCCAGAAATTCCTTGCCCTTCGACTGCATATTTTTCAACGCAGCGCGAATATCCACCTGCTTTTCCCGCGCCACTTCGATCTGGTCGGCGGCATCGTCAATGCATCCGGCGTAGGCGTTCAGCAGGCCGTTCAAGATTTCGGCCCGCCTGCCTTCCGGCACGGAGCGCGTCAGCTCGTACTGAAATTTCTTAAGCCGGTCGTCCGCGAAAATCACAAAGAGCTTCATCCGCTCCGGAGGAGTCACCGCATCGCGAATGCGATCGCCTTCCGCGTCCGTCAGGTAATCTTTCTTCGCTTCCTGCGCGTGAACGTCGCGCGTGCAAACCACCGTCGCCGCCATCAGCAGCATCGTCCAGATCCCGAGGTTCCGCGTCTGCCGCAACATTTCGCGCTCCTAACTCTTGGGCTTTTCCGGTGTTGTCGTCGGCGCCGGTTCTGGCCGCTTCGGAAAAAGCTGATGAATCAGCTGCCGGTTCAACTCATCGAGGTCCTTGCGAACCTCCGCCAATGGCGCCTGCTCGTCCTTCGCCAGCCCCACCAATATGTCGTCCAGCCTCCGCACCGACTCGCGCACGGAAATTTCCAATTGTTTGTAGCCTTCGGGGTGAGCTTCCGGATCGCGCACCTTCGCGTCTAAGGCCTTCTTGCCGGCCCGCGCTTCGTCGCGCACGCGTCCTGCAATCTCAGCGGCATCCGATAAATTTCCTTCGTCAATTTTCTGGTGCATGTCGCGAAATTCCGCATCCGCCAGCTGCTCCACCAGCCGCGCCTTGCGCACCGGATCGGTCTCTTTTTCGAATCGGGAACGCAACTCCGCCGTCCGGTCCTGGGCCAGCAACGAACCCGCAACCAGCGCCACCAAAAAAACAACTGCCCAAAAACTACTACGTACCGGCAATGTCCTACCTCTTCTTGTTCGCGAGCTCGCGAGTGAGAGTTCGAACGCGTGCGCTTGCCTCGAAGTACATGTCGCTGTTCTCGTCCTTGTTCAGTTGCAAAAATTTCTTATAGGCATCGAGAGCCGGCTGCACCTGCCCCAGTTTATCGTAACAAGTGGCGCGCACGAACCAGCTTCCCAGCGGCGGTGTTTCCCTTTGCGCCAATACGTCCAGGCCGTGCAACGTGGCGGGGTAATTCTTGTTCAGATATTCCGCCGTCACCAGATCCTTCAGCACATCAATTGACTGCTGATTCATTTTAAGCGCGACGATGAGAGTGTTCACCGCATTCGGGTAATCTTTTTTCTCCAGGTAAAGATGACCGAGTTGCGCGGGAAGGTCGGGATCCTGCGGAGCCAGCGCGATGGCCTTCACCAGCACTGGCGCGGCGTTGTCGTACTGCTTCTTGCGGAAATAAATCAGCGCGCGCAGTTTCATTGCGCGAAGAGATTCCGGCCCGGCGCTCGCGGCTTTGTCCAGTTCCGCCAGCGCGTCATCATCTTTTCCCGCATCCACGAGCAGGGAAGCGTGCTCGAGCTGCATGGCCGCGTCATTGGGATGCGCCGCGAGATAAACACCCAGCTCCGTCGCCGCGTCGTCGTTCTTTCTCTCAGCTAGCAGCGTTTGCAACAAGCCTTTGTGCGCTTGATCGGCCGCCGCGCCCGTTGGTTGCAGCGCCAGCGCCTCGCGAAATGCAGTTTCGGCGTCGCCCGCCCGCCCGCTCCTCAGCAACGCGAAGCCCAGCGAATTGCGCACCTCAACATTCTTCGCGTCCAGCTTTTCCGCGGCTTGATACTGTTCGATGGCCAGAGCGTCTTTTTTCGTCGCCTCGAGCGCGATCCCGAGCAGCCATTTCGTCCGCGCATCCTCCGGCACTAATTCCGCCGCGCGCTGCAGCGGTTCGATCGCCGCCGCAGGATCGGCGGGGATCAGAGTCACTCCCAAATTCTGATATGCCGCCGCCATCTTCGGATCGAGCGCAATCGCTTTTTCATACTCGCTCTTCGCGTCCGCGGGTTTCTGCAGTGCCGTGTAGGCGTAACCCAGGTCGTAATGCACCACGGCATCGTCGGGTTTTTTCGCGAGATAAGCCTGATAGTCTTGCGCCGCGCTCGCGTAATCCTGTTTATTCACGGCGTCCTGCGCGGCAGTGAGCAGGCGATTCAGTTCGATTGCAGCAGGGTCTTGCGGAATTTTCGTTCGAGAAGTTCCAACGGTTTGCGCGAACGCAGAGCCCACGAATGGCAGCAGTGCCGCGCCCAAAATGACGCTGCATGCGCCAAACACCAGCAGCTTCAGCAATAGGGTACTCCGCCGTTTCATTCCGTCGGCAAATCAAGCGGGGGCAGCGACGGCGCAGCAGAAGCATCGCCTTTCTCCGCCGCATGATTGCCATGTTTCCCGCCGTTGCGCGCGCCATTCAAAACACGCGCCAGATATTTTCCTGTGTGCGATTGCTGATTGCGCGCCACCTGTTCCGGCGTTCCCGCCGCGACCACGCGCCCGCCGGCGTCGCCGCCCTCCGGACCCAGGTCAATCACCCAGTCCGCGGATTTGATCACGTCCAGATTATGTTCGATGATCAGCACCGAAGCGCCACCCTCGATCAATTTCCGAAACGCCGTCAGCAATTTCTGTATGTCGTCGAAGTGCAGCCCGGTAGTAGGCTCATCGAAAATATACAGGATGCCGGTATTGTCCTGCCGGGTAAGATGCGCGGCCAGTTTCAAACGTTGCGCCTCACCACCCGAAAGAGTCGTGCCGGATTGCCCGAGGCGCAGATAACCCAAGCCGACTTCGTCCAGCACGCGGAGTTTCGCTGTCACTTTCGGATTCGCGGCAAAAAAAGTGATCGCTTCACGCGCCGTCATCTGGAGCACGTCATGGATATTCTTATCCTTATAGCGCACGTCCAGCACGGCGCTCTTGTAACGCGTGCCGCGGCACTCCTCGCAAACCAATTCCACGTCCGCAAGGAAGCGCATCTCCACCGTCACGGTGCCGTCGCCCTGGCACGCCTCGCAACGCCCGCCGGGAATATTGAACGAAAAATGCCCCGCCGTAAATCCGCGCTTTTTTGCTTCAGGTGTCGCAGCGAATACTTCGCGAATCGGATCGAACGCCTTCAAATACGTCGCCGGATTCGATCGCGGAGTGCGCCCAATCGGAGACTGGTCCACCATCTCCACTCCCACCAGCAGATTGTCGCCTTCCAAGCGGTCGCAACATTCTTTCCAATTTCCGCCGGTGCGCTTCGCCTGCAACGCTTTGTAAAGGACGTCGTACACCAGCGTGGATTTCCCCGAGCCCGAAACTCCGGTCACCGCCACCAGCAGGCCCAGCGGGATCATCACATCCACGCCCTGCAAATTGTGGCTGTGCGCGCCTAGAATCCTCAGGAATATTCCGGTTGGCTTGCGACGCCGCGCCGGCACCGCGATTTTCAGATCGCCGCGCAGGTACCGCCCTGTCAGCGAATGTGGGTCCGTCATCATCGCTTCGCGCGTTCCCGCAAAAATCAGTTTGCCGCCATGCTCACCCGCGCCCGGACCCAAATCCAGCACGTAATCTGCGGCCATGATCGTGTCCGGATCGTGTTCCACCACCAGCAATGTATTTCCCAGGTCGCGCAGTCCCTTCAAGATTTCAATCAGCCGAGTCGTATCGCGCGGATGCAATCCGATTGAAGGTTCATCCAGCACGTACAAAGCGCCCACCAGATGGGATCCGAGCGAAGTTGCCAGTTGTATGCGCTGCGCTTCGCCGCCCGAAAGCGTGGAAGTCAGCCGGTCCAGCGTCAAATAATCGAGGCCGACGTCGTCCAGAAACCGCAGTCGCTGCTGCGTTTCTTCCAGCACCTTCTCGACGATCGCCGCCTCGGTCTCGGTCAATTGCAAGCTCTGAAAAAACGGGCGCGCCTCCTTCACCGTCATTTGACACACTTCCGTAATCGAGCGGCCCGCGATTTTCACCGCGCGGGCCTCCGCGCGCAGCCGCGTCCCACGGCAATCCGGACAAGTCGCATATCCGCGATAACGGCTCAGAAAAACGCGCACGTGCAGCTTGTATTTCTTCCGCTCCAGCCAGCCGAAAAATCCCTTCACGCCGACATATTCTTCGGACTTGTCGCCATCCAGAATCGCGTGGCGTTGCGCCGCCGTCAGATCGCGGAAGGGCACATCCATCGGAATCCCTTTCGCGCGCGCGAATCGCCGCATGTCCAACGTCAGCTGCCGGTAACGCGGCTTGGTCCACGGCTCGATCGCGCCTTCGTTCAGCGTTTTGCTCTTGTCCGGGATCACGCGGTCCAGATCGAAATCCACGGTGTTGCCGAATCCCTGGCAGCGCGGGCATGCGCCATAAGGATTGTTGAACGAAAAAAGCCGCGGCTCCGGCTCCTGATACACGGCGCCGCACTTTTTGCATTCGAAGCGCTCGTTGAAGACCATCCGCTCCGGCTTCGCGTCTGGCGAATCCGGCACAAATTCCAGAATCGCTTCGCCGCGCCCTTCGCGGTAGCAGATTTCGATCGAGTCCATCACCCGCGAGCGCACTTCGGGCGAAAGCTCCAGCCGGTCCACCAGCACGTACACCGGCTTAGTGAAATCCACATCCAGCAATTCCTCGGGCGTGGAAAATTCGAATACGCGTCCCGCCTGATAAATCCGGTTGAAGCCGCGCTTGCGCAAACTGATCAGCGCCTCGCGAACTGCATCCGCACCCAGACGTACCGGTTTGCGCGCGCGCGGCGCTTGCGGCGCATTCGTTGCCGCCTCCGACGTCAATTTCAGCTCATAGAGAACGTAAAACCGCCGCCCCGCCGGCAACGCCAGCACGCGCGTTGCGATTTCGTCCAGCGTGTCCTTGCGCACTTCCTCGCCGCAGCGCAGGCAAAATGTGCGCCCAATGCGCGCGTACAGCAGCCGCAGGTAATCGTAAATTTCGGTAGCCGTCGCGACGGTCGAGCGCGGGTTACGCGTCGAATTTTTCTGCCGGATCGAAATCGCCGGCGCAATCCCGGTAATCTCGTCCACGTCCGGCTTCTCGATGCGTTCCAAAAACTGCCGCGCATAAGCCGAAAGCGATTCGATATAGCGGCGCTGGCCTTCAGCGTAGAGGGTGTCGAAAGCGAGACTGGATTTTCCGGAGCCGGAGACGCCGCTGACGACAGTGATAGCGTTATGCGGAATCACAAAATCAATATTCTTAAGGTTATGCACCCGCGCCCCACGGACGCGGATCTGCTCAATATCGCCAGGGAGGGGGGCTCCGGCAGCCGCGCCAGCAGCCGCTCTGCCGGGCGCACTCCGGCTCACGGAAACATCCCGCGATTCCGCTTCGTCCCGAGGCAGCTTGTCTAAGGGCTCTGTCGCCATGTGTGTAAACCAAAAATTATACGCCCCAAAGTCAACCCGCCGCAAACCGCCTGTCGCTCCCGTCTCGCCAGGTGGCCGAATGCTATCGAGCGTAGGAGGGGGCAAAGTCGGTTTATACTTTCGTAGGTTTGAAACGAATCGATTTTGAGCAGAACCAAAAAGACAGCCCTGGCGGTCGTCGTTTCCCTAATTGCGCTGCTGTGGATCGCGGATGAATACCCGTGGTTTCGCTTCCGTGGGGACGCCAAGCTTTCGGGAGGGCCCGTCCTTGGCTACGAAGTCAAAATGCCACCTATCCCATTCAACCGGGCAGGCGAATACTTTTTTCATTTTCGCGGTATACCCAACGAGGACATGTCGCCGCAACTCTACGCGGAAGGAAAGTCGGACAAAGACCGTGAGGAACTGACTCGACTTGATACCACGCTCGATGCGCTCCTGGTGGATCAAAACAGCCGCGTTGTCTGCCAAGCTGCAGGAATGTCGCGCGAGGGCCAGAATGGGCACATCTGGATGCTGATGTCGGGCGGCTCGGAAGCTTTATTCTGGCACTGGAATTGTGTGCACATGCCCCTGAAGCCTTCTGACTCCTACACGCTAACCCTTCGAATTAGCAGCGTGGACCCCAAGACACCCAACATTGATCTTCTTCCGGTACTTGAGGGCGGCCAACCCGACTCTTAGCAAGCGAACACGGAGCGCGTCAAGCGTCCGTCAGGCGTGGTGGCATTCTGCATGTGGAGTACAATCTCGAAACCGCCTGGTGGCCAAACTATCAAGGAGGGACCCGTGGGGCAGGGCACGACGAATTTCGCGCGCGTGATCTGGATCGTGCTGGATAGCGTCGGCATCGGCGAGCTCCCCGATGCCGCCGACTACGGCGACGTAGGCCGCGATACGCTCGGGCACACTGCGCGCTCGCGGGCGCTGCATCTGCCGAATCTCGTGCGCTTGGGCCTCGCGAATATCAAACCGCTCGAGCATCTTGCGGCGCCGGCTCGCCCCGCAGGAAGTTACGGCAAGGGCGCGACGCGCTCGCCGGGAAAAGACACGACGACCGGACACTGGGAAATGGCTGGCATCTGGCTCGATCGAGCCTTCCCGGTTTATCCCCACGGTTTTCCGCCTGCGCTAATCGCCGAATTCGAACGCCAGATCGGCCGCCGCACGCTGGCCAACAGGCCCGCCTCCGGAACCGAGATCCTCAAAGAACTCGGCGCAGAACACGTGCGCACGGGCTACCCGATCGTTTACACGTCCGGCGACAGCGTATTTCAAATCGCCGCGCACGAAGACGTAATCCCCGTGCCGGAACTTTATCGCATGTGCGAAATCGCGCGAAAACTTCTGGATGGACCGAACCGCGTAGGCCGCGTCATCGCGCGCCCGTTTACTGGCACGATTGGAAATTTTCGGCGCACCGGACGCCGCCACGATTACGCCGTCGAGCCGCCGCGCCCGATGCTGCTCGACGTCCTCGCCGAAAACAAAACGCCAGTCTTTGGCGTCGGCAAAATTCACGACATCTACAACGGCCGCGGCGTTGCAGATTACGTCACCACAAAAAATAACGCCGACGGCATGGCCAAGCTTGCGGAAGGCTTGGCGCGGCGACCAAAAGGTCTGATCTTCGCGAACCTGGTTGATTTCGACATGCTGTACGGCCACCGCAAAGACGTAGAAGGTTTCGCCCGCTCGCTGGAAGAATTCGACGAGCTGCTCGGCCCGTTCCTGGCAGCGGTGCGTCCCGACGACCTGCTCCTCCTCACGGCCGACCACGGCTGCGATCCCGACCCCGAGAATCCCACGACTGATCATTCCCGCGAATACGTTCCGATCGTTTGCTACAGCCCTGGCGGGCAGGGCGGCGTGAATTTGGGCACGCGCGAGACGCTGGCGGACATCGGGCAGACGGTGGCGGAGAATTTCGGCGGGAAGATTCCGCACGGGGTCAGCTTTCTGGATTTGATTTCAAAGGAAGGTTAGGCGGTTTCCGGAAAAACGCTCAAATTGTCATTCGGAGGGCGGATTCTGCCCGAGGAATCCGGTTTTTCCCTCGCATACGCAGCAAGAGCAGATCCCTCACCCGTTGTCGCGGGTTCGGGATGATACCTACTGCGCTTTTTCGGCAAACTGTAACGCCAGCAGGTTGCGGAGATAATCGAGCTGAGGCCGTGCGCGGCGGCTTGCTGCCGCTTTGCGGATCGAAGCGTTTATCGCAAGTTGTGGCAGGCGAAGCAAGCCTCGCCTGGCGCGCATCGTTGCCGAGTGATTGAGTTGCGAAGAAAGCGGTGGCAAGCCACCGCACTCCAAAATAAATCGAGATGACGGGCGCAACAGGCGGCTTATCAGCGGTCAGTGCAGCTATGTCAGCACGGGCAGGATTGCCTCTGCCCACTCAAAGCGGCGGCAAGCCGCGGCACTCCAAAAACATTCGATCAGTCGCCCTGCGCAGCCTTCTGCGCGTAATAACCAGTCCGCGTTCGGACCGCCAATTTCTCGTGCGCCTTCTGCGGATTCAAGTCCACCTTCACGCTGCGAAACGTCCCATCTTTCGCCGCATTCGTCGGGTAGTAGCCCATGGTGTACTGGTTGCGAATATCGCGCGCCACTTGAATGCACACGGGGTCCACATCCTCGAGCCGGTCCGGAAAGAAAGCCAACCCCCCAGTTGATTCCGCCAAAGTAGCCAGTTCCTTCTTCGATTTGCGCACCATTTTCTTCTGGCTCTTGCGGTCTTCATCGCTGAAGACGCCGATCGCATAAATCACTGCATTCGATTCCACCGCAGCCTTCACCGTGTACGAAAAATCCTTCCGGCTCGCGTCGTCATCTCCGTCAGTGATAACCAGCAGCACGCGTTTGTCCTTGTGCCCCTTCTTCAAATGGTCCAGCGAACCGATGATCGCATCGTAAAGCGCGGTACTCCCGCGCGTGTCAATTCGTTCCAGCGCCTCATGCAGTTCCTGCGGATTGCTGGTGAAATCTTCGTCCAGGTCCAAATAATATTCGTCGTTGAAATTCACGACGAACACTTCGTCGGCCGGGTTGCTGGTGCGCACAAAAGAAAGCGCTGCCGCGTTCACCTGCGGCCGCTTCTCCTTCATGCTGCCGCTGTTATCAATCACCAATCCCATCGTCACCGGGATGTCTTCTTTCGAAAATACGGAAATTTTCTGCTCCACCTTGTCTTCAAACACCCGAAAATCGTTCCCCGTCAAACCCGGCACGAATTGCCCCTTGTCATCCACCACGGTGGCATGCAGCACCACCAAATCCACCACGGATTTTAGATGATGGCTCTGATCCGTCTGCGCGTTCGAACCTGCAGCTCCAGGAGGAGGGGGTGGCGACGGGGGATTCGGGATTGGATTTTGCGCGCGAGCGCACGGCCCCGCGAAAATTGCGAGTGAGAGTATCAGAAGAATATTAGAAAGAAATCGCCTAATGTCCCGGCGCGTAATATCCGGTCTTGGCATAAACGGTAAGAGGTGGCAGTCCCTTTGGTGGGCGCAGCTTGATTTTAATCTTGCGCCATTTTCCATCGCGGTTGTGATCGCTCGGTCTGTATCCCAAGACATATTGATTGCGCAGCTCCATGCTGATTTTTGTCGCGACATCCGGCAAATCCTTCAGGTTGTTCACCGCGAACGCGCGGCCGCCCGTCATCTGCGTCAAATCCGCCAGCAAGGATGGCCCAAGTTGCTCTTCCGGCGTCGGACCGCCGCTGGGGTCGAATAGTCCGATCGCGTAAATCTGTACGTCCGCTTCCCGCGCGTACCGGCGGATGTCCGTCTCGGAGTACCGGCTATGATTATCCCCTCCGTCCGATATGATGAGCAACGCCTTCTTTGTGTTGCGTGCTCCTTTCATCTCACTCAGTCCCAGGTAGATCCCGTCGAGCAGCGCGGTCTCTCCGCGCGCCGCCGTAAACATCAGGTGATTCTGCAGTTCCTCCACGCTTCCCGTAAAGGAACTCGCCAGTTGCGCGCGATCATTGAAATTCACCAGCAGAAATTCATCCTGCGGATTCGCCGTGCGGAAAAATTGCACCGCCGCCAGGCGCGATTTTTCGATTTTGTCAGACATGCTGCCGCTCATATCGAAAATCACGCCGATGGAAATCGGCACGTCTTCACTGGTGAAGCGCACAATCTCCTGTTCGCTGTTGTCCTCGAACACCCGGAAATTCTCTTGCTCCAGCCCCGTAACCAGCCGCCCATACGGGTCCGTCACCGAAATGGGAACCAGCGTAATCTCCGTCTCAGCCTTGAGAGATTTACCTTTTTCGATTTTCTGGGAATTTTCGGGATGCGTGGGGCCCTGCGTTTGTGCCCCGGTGGGAATTGCAATCAATCCACTGCAGCAAAAAATCAGCAAAGCGCAAAATCGCGCCACGCTTGCACTTCCAGCTGGCTGCGGTGCGCGGTATCTCAACTTGGCCCCCAACTCTGCCGCGGGACTCGCCTAGCTCTGGGCAGCTCTGCAGATCGCTTGCGGCGATTCTATCACTGGCCATGGCCAAAGCAAGCGCCACGTGTAACTTCGGTGTAACTTCTGACCCGTCCGAGCCGAGCAGATTCCTGCGCTGTGTCCCTGACAATAAATGTTAAGATGCGAGCGCCCGCGAAAGGTGAGCAACCCGCATGCCAAATTCTGGCGAGCCGACGGTCCTGGTAGTAATCCCCGCGCGCTACGCTTCCACCCGTTTTCCCGGCAAGCCGCTCGCGTCCATCGCTGGCAAGCCCATGATTCAGCACGTTGTTGAGCGCGTCCGCCTAGCCAGCCTCCTTTCGCGGGTAATCGTCGCCACCGAGGACGACCGCATCAAGGCTGCCGTCGAAGGCTTTGGCGGCGAAGCCATTTTGACCCGCCCCGATCACCGAACTGGCACCGACCGCATCGCCGAGGTCGCCACCCACATCCCCGCGGACATCTATATCAACGTGCAGGGCGATGAACCCCTGATTGACCCCGGCACCGTGGACGCCGTCGCCGCAGCCATGTCCGAAGACGACGCCATCCAGCTCGCGACCCCCTGCGCGGCCATCACGTTGCCCGGGGAAATCATGGATCCGAACATCGTTAAGGTCGTGCAGGATTTTGATGGCCAGGCGCTCTATTTTTCCCGCGCTCCCATCCCCTGGGTTCGCGACACCGGCGATCGCGTCGCCGCGCGCCATTGGAAACACATCGGCCTATACGGCTATCGCCGCGACGCGCTCCTGGAATTTCCCACGCTGCCTCCTGGCGAACTCGAACGCATCGAACAGCTCGAACAACTCCGCTGGCTGGAAAACGGTTTCCACATGCACGTAGTAGAAACCATGTACAACGCCGTAAGCGTGGACGTACCTGCCGACATAGACCGCGTGGAAAAACTCCTGCACGCCCGCGCCAAGAGTTCCGCTCAATCCACAAATTAAGTTTTGGTAGCATAGGCCTGCCCGCCGCAGGAGGGCAATCTTGCCTGTGCTCCCAGGTATTCTTGGCGCCAGCGATCATAGAGAAAACCGGCGCCGCGGAAAGGTTGACGCCCGAGCAAGCTGGGGCGCAGCAAGCAGCGCCCCTACTGCCCGATTGGCCTGCTCGGCGGAGTCCTCAGCGTCTCTGCGGTTCGCGTCTCGAACTTTTTCAGATTCTTCTCGGCCTTTCCCTGTGACCTCTGTGTTAAATCTTTCCGACCACCGCCGCGCCCTAAAAAAACAAATCCCAGCAAAAGAAATTCGCGATTTGACACTCACCCCGAATCCCCGCATAATGTTTTGTACGCAGATTGTCCCGGAGGATTTCACCCGACTTGCGCACCGCCCCAAAATACATTTTTGTGACGGGTGGCGTGGTTTCTTCTCTCGGGAAAGGCGTAGCAGCAGCTTCGATGGGCTGCCTGCTGGAAAGCCGTGGCCTTCGCGTCACCCTTCAGAAGTGCGATCCCTATCTGAACGTTGATCCTGGCACAATGTCTCCCTATCAGCACGGTGAAGTCTTCGTCACCGACGACGGCGCCGAAACCGATCTCGACCTCGGCCACTACGAACGCTTCACTTCCGCGCCCTTAACGCGCGACCACAACTGGACCACCGGCCGCTTCTACGAATCCATCATCACCAAAGAACGCCGCGGCGATTATCTCGGCAAGACCGTGCAGGTAATCCCGCACGTCACCGATGAAATCAAAGCCGCCTTCCGCAAAGTCGCCGAAGGCGTCGACGTCGTCCTCGTCGAAATCGGCGGCACCGTCGGCGACATCGAATCTCTTCCATTCCTTGAAGCGATTCGCCAGATGCGCCTGGAACTCGGCCCGGAAAATGTAATTTTCGTGCACCTAACGCTGGTGCCATTCATCCCCACCGCTGGCGAACTGAAAACCAAGCCCACGCAGCACAGCGTCAAGGAACTTCTCAGCATCGGAATTCAGCCGGACGTGCTGATTTGCCGCAGCGATCGCCCGCTGAGCGCGGACCTGAAAGCGAAAATCGCGCTGTTCTGCAACGTCGCCGAATCCTGCGTCATTTCTGCGCCGGATGTCGGCAACATTTATGAAGTTCCCATGACTCTCGCTTCCGAAGGGCTCGACGAGCAGATTCTGCGCCTGCTGCGCCTGGAGGCTCCGCCGCGCGATCTAAGCCGCTGGCTGGCCATGCTGGAAACGCTCGAGCATCCCGCCGGGGAAGTGCGCATCGGCGTCGTCGGCAAATACGTGCAGCTCGAAGACGCCTACAAAAGTTTGCGCGAAGCTCTCGGCCACGGCGGCCTCGCCAATCGCCAGCGCGTGGTGATCGAATGGATTGAAGCGGAAGATATCGATTCGCCCGCTACAGCTGAGCGCCTGCTGCGGCACGTGGACGGCATTCTAGTTCCGGGTGGTTTTGGCAAACGCGGCATTGCCGGTATGGTTCACGCCATCACTTACGCACGCGAGAATAAAATCCCGTTCTTCGGGATCTGTCTTGGCATGCAATGCGCCACCATCGAATACGCGCGCCAGGTTTCGCACATCGAGCACGCCGATAGCACGGAATTTGATCCCTCCACTCCCAATCGCGTGATTTACAAACTCCGCGAATTGCTCGGCGTAGACGAAATGGGCGGCACCATGCGCCTCGGCGCGTGGCCCTGCAAACTCGAACCCGGCTCCTTCGCGGCCAAGGCCTACGGCACACTGGAAATTTCGGAGCGTCACCGCCATCGCTACGAATTCAATTGCGAGTACGAAGAAACTCTCACGCGCGCCGGTTTCCGCATCACCGGACGCACCCCCGACGGCGTCTACGTCGAAATCATCGAAGCCCCCAACCACCCGTGGTTCCTCGGCTGCCAATTCCATCCTGAGTTCAAATCCAAGCCGCTGGCACCGCACCCGCTCTTCGCCGCCTTCATCCGCGCCAGCTTGGAGAACCGCCGCCACCGCCTAGGCGCTGCAACAGAATCGCGGGTAACAGCCGCCGAACCCGCCACCGACTAGCGGCCGCGCCGACGCTCGCCACGATCGCGGATCACCTTTGGTCTGCCTCCAAGCCTCCCGTTCCTGCGCGCAGCCGATAACTTCGCCGCGCTGCGCGATTTTCCTCCAACGCCCCCCAGCCGCGCCGCCATCCAAGCCCGTGACCCCAGAAATCCTTCCAAGAGCGCCGGCAAATAGATGTCCACATCCAACGTCGGGAAATAGATCCCGAACCCCGAGGGACTAATCTCGATGTCGCGAAGCTGCGCAGCGGTAGCCTTCTGCAAGCCCTGCGCGTCGCGCGGCGAAAAAGCCACATCCAACCCCGAATTGAGCCGGATCACGACGCGCCCCAACCTGCGGTCATACCGCGCCGCAGTCGCGACCGGCTTGGCAGACCGCAAACCCGCAGCCCGCCGATTAGCTCGTTCAAATTCCTCATGTGACATCATGAATCCTCTCCCACGCTCGACAGAGCGCCACCAAGTGTTTAGCCAACGTCTTCGCTACGCGCGAAAGTTCCGCTCTCGAGAACCCGTAGTTTTCGCGCGGTCGAACCGGCCCCGCCGTGCAATTCAAGTTAGTTAGGGCCTCGCACCCTCGCCCAATCACGTGCACGTGAGCTGGCCGATGATCGTTGAGCTAGCCGGCCACCCGCAGGCCACCTAATCTCAAGATCGTTGGCATAACTCATCCTACGACGATCCGAAGCGCTTGGGTTATTAGTTTGCTTCAAACTTCCATTCTCAAGCGTTTGCCCTCTCCGCTGGAACTTTCGCCTTCCTCTGTGTCTCTGCGCCTCTGTGGCAATCCTTCTTCTGCTGCAACGCAATTCAAAGTTGAATTACCTCGCATTCCCGCATAGTCTGTTCCCTCAATCATTCGCCCACACATGCCACCCACCACCAGCTTCCAGATCGCCAATATCCGCTTCGGCTCGAACGCGCCGCTATTCCTAATCGCTGGCCCCTGCGTGATCGAAACTGAAGCCCACGCCACCCGCATGGCCGAATGCGTCGGCGCCGTCGCCGCCGAACTCGGAATTCCCTACATCTTCAAAGCCTCTTACGACAAGGCCAATCGCTCCTCCGTCTCCTCTTTCCGCGGCCCACAACTAGCAGAAGGCCTGCGCATTCTCGCGGCGATAAAAAAACACACCGGCCTGCCGATCCTCACCGACGTGCACGACGTCTCTCAAGTGGGTCCAGCGGCCGAAGTCTGTGACATCCTGCAAATTCCCGCGTTCCTCTGCCGCCAAACCGACCTGCTGGCCGCCGCAGGCCGCACCGGCCGCGTCGTGAACGTAAAAAAAGGCCAGTTCCTCTCCCCCTGGGAAATGTCCAACGCCGCAGAAAAAATCGCGAGTACCGGCAACGAAAAAATCATCCTCACCGAACGCGGCACCTCCTTCGGCTATCAGAATCTCGTCGTGGACATGCGCTCCTTCCCCGTCATGCGCAAATTCGGCTACCCGGTTGTCTTCGACGTCACCCATTCCGTGCAGCTTCCCGGCGGAGCAGGGAAGTCCAGCGGCGGCCAACCTGAATTCATCGAGCCGCTCGCGCGCGCCGGAGCGGCGGCAGGCATAGATGGATTGTTCCTGGAAGTGCACGACAATCCCGCGCAAGCCCTTTCCGACGGCGCGAACGCACTCCCGTTAGAAAAACTCCGCCCGCTGCTGCAGAAAATCCAAAAACTCGCGGCCCTCACGCGCGAATGGGACGCCCAAGCCCAATGAGCCTTGAAACCGCCAAGCGCGTCCTCCGTGTAGAATCCGAAGCGATAGCCAGCCTGATCGATCGCCTCGACGCTCGCTTCGAAAAAGCAGTCGAACTATTGCACGCCTGCAAAGGCCGCGTCGTAGTCACGGGACTTGGCAAGTCCGGCCTCGTAGGGCGCAAACTCGCCGCCACTTTCGCGAGCACCGGTACGCCCGCGCTTTTCCTGCACACCGGCGAAGCACTGCACGGCGATCTAGGCATGCTCACCGCAGGAGACGTAATGCTGGCAATCTCCTCCAGCGGCGAAACCGCAGAATTGATCGAACTGCTCGAGACCGTCAAACGTCTCGGCGTTCCGCTCCTGGCGCTCACCGCAAATCCGAAATCCACTCTCGCGCAAGCGAGCAACATCGTTCTCGATATCGCTGTGAAAGAAGAAGCCTGCTCGCTGAATCTCGCGCCCACCGCTTCCACCGCCGCAGCCATGGCCATGGGCGACGCGCTCGCCATCGCGCTTCTGGAACGCCGCGGCTTCAAGGAAGAGGATTTTGCCGCGCTGCATCCCGGCGGGCGCCTCGGCAACAAACTCCGCCGCGTAGAATCCCTGATGCATGTCGGCGAAAACGCACCGCGCGTGCTGCCCACCACAAAAATGCCAGACGTGATTTACGAAATGAGCCGCAAAGGCCTGGGCCTCGCCGCCGTCACCGAATCAGACGGCAAACTGCTCGGCATCATCACCGACGGCGACCTCCGCCGGGTAATGCAAAAGCGCCGGGAAAACGTCCTGGCACTCAGCGCCGCCGATTGCATGACCAAAAATCCCATCACGCTATCGCGCCACGAACTAGCCGCCAGCGCCCTGCGCATGATGGAAGAAAAAAAGATCACAAGCCTCCTGATCACGGACCCCGCCGGCAAACTAGAAGGCGTCCTGCATATCCATGATCTGTGGACCCTGCAACTGCTCTGAAGTTTCAGCGTGGCCATTGAAGTTGTTTTTGAATTTGTATCTTCGGCAATAAGAAGGAATCACGAATGCCTATCAAAGAACTAAAATTCCCAGCCAAAGTCCTCCGTCGCGCGAAACCCATCCGCGTCCTTCTAATGGACGTGGACGGCACCATGACCCCCGGCTACGTCTGCCTGCAAACTTTCCCGGACAACAGCGTCGCGGAAATGAAAATGTTCCACGCTCATGACGGCGCCGGCATCAAACTCGCCAGTATCATGGGCATCCGCACCGGGCTCATCACCGGACGCGATTCTCCCGCCAACGCCCGCCGCGCCCGCGAAGCCTCCATGGAATTTGTAATTCAAGGCCAACCGAAAAAACTAGAAGCCTACAAAGCCATCCTGATCCGCGCCGACGTCACCGACGAAGAAGTAGCCTACATCGGCGACGACCTCCCCGACCTTCCAATCCTCCAGCGTGTAGGCCTAGCCGTCGCAGTCGCCAACGCAGTCTACGAAGTAAAACGCGCCGCCCACTACATCACCACAGTCCGCGGCGGCGAAGGCGCCGTCCGCGAACTCGTCGAACTAATCCTAAAAGCCCAAGGCCGGTGGAAAAAAGCCATTCCGCAGGCGATCGCGTAGCTATGCAATTTGAGGCGCGCGAACTTAAGTCGTACGCCGAGCCGGTGCTCGCCGCTGACCTTCGCGTCGGCGAGGTTTACTTTACCGTTCATATGCCGACGACAAGCTATGCGTTCCAATTGTTAGCCCGCTCACTTTCCTCGGTAAGAATCTCACCGAAGGCGACACGGACCTTTTGTACTTCCAGGATTTTGAGTCCTATGCGATGAGCATCTGTTATGAGTCGGCCACGGAAGAGGGGTCAGTCGCTTTCCCCGTATTCGGTGCGAACGAAATCAATCATATTTTCGAGTAGGAACGTGCGTTAGACCAGCTCATGGAGTATTCATTGAGACGGCAGGCGTTTCGTAAGAGTCCCTGACCTGAGCGGGCGCAATTCAGTCGGCAGCGCTACTCCTTCTGCCTCTCCTTCCGCATCTGCTCGAAAATCTGTTCCGCCCACTGCGGTGGCTCCGGCCCCTTGCTCAAATCCAGCTTCTGTCCCAACGCCAATTTCCACCGGTCCATCCACAAAATCCCCGTCCCCACATATAGATCCAGCGTCGCGTAAGCCGGATCTGCCATCGCCGCATCCAGCGACACAAACTTGTATCCACGTTTCTCCAATTTCTCCAGCAGGGCATCCAAACACTCGGTATTCAAGGCATTATCATGAATCAACAAGATCTGCGGAATCTGCCGCCCAAACATTTCCGCGGACTCCTTCTCGGCATAATCGAAAACCGTATCCACATACTCCAGGTAGTCCTGCTTCGCCCGCGCCGCCATCTTCTTGTCCTTCTTCTCCAGCGCATGCCCCAAAGCGTCATTGAACACGTAATCCGCGTCCTCGATCGTCACCGGCGCGATCGTGTATCCGCGGTCCTTTAGAAATGCGTCGAACGCGGTCTTCGCGTCCATCGTCATCCCCGTATTCAAATAGGGATGGCGAAAATATTTCTCGCTCTGTCCGGCCGCCTTCAACAGCGCGCTCGTCACCACCTCGCCGCGAACCAGGTCATCCTCATATTTCTGCAGCGCAGTATTACTAAAATCGTCATGCGCGTAGTTGTGGTTCCCCAGCAGCAGCCCCGACACGAGCCACATCTGCAAAAGTTCCGCCCGCGCATCTCGCTCTCCCGCCACCTGCAATTTCCGCTCGTTCACGAAACCAATCGCCCAAGCGTGATGCGCCTTCAGCGCCGCGGGTATCCCGCGATTAATCTTCTGCAATTCCTTCAATTCGCCGTATGCAAAATCGTCGCCCGGAAGCGCCCCAGGCAAATCGTCCACCGTGATCGCGATGCTACGTTGCGCACCAGCTTGCGCAGCGTTTTGCGCACCGCCTTCGCGAGCCTCCGCCCCCGTTCGCCCAGCATGCGCGCCCCACGCAACCGCCGCGCAAATCAGCGCGCCAACGCAAAACACCCGCAATCCGGCCGCCCCAGTCATCCAGAGTTCCTCGCTTCGCATCAAAATGAAAAAATCACTACCAGCAACCCGCAGCTCTCACTTCGTCCGAACCGCACGCAAAAGCGCTTCTGCGCGCAAAGCTCCTACCGGCGTCTCGTCATGCTTGAAATAAACAAACACATCACCGCTCAGCGTCAGCCTGCGCACCCTCTCCGCCACAGCCTTCCGCGAATATCTTTCTTTTCGCAATCTCAAATAGTGAAAATCCGCAGTCACCACTTCCGGCGTCGCGAGCTTCTCGTCCTCTGCCACACAAAGCACCGCCCCACCCTTGCGCAGCGTCGCGTAAACGTCCTCGCTGAACCACGACTCATGCCGGAACTCAAACGCCGCGCGCATCCACGGCGGCAAACGTGCCAAAAAATCGCGCAACCTCACGACATCGCATTTGAAATTCCCCGGCAACTGAAACAGCACCGGCCCAAGCTTGCCGGACTGCCGCAACGGTTCCAGAGAAGCTAAGAACTCCTCCGTGACCGCAGCCGCATCGCGCAATCGCTTGCTATGCGTGATCCGGCGGTGCGCCTTCACCGCAAACCGAAAATTTGCAGGCACCGCCTCCGCCCAGCGCCGCAGCAGTTCATCGCTTACCCTGCGACCAAACGTATAATTCACTTCCACCGAATTCATCCGTCCCGCATAGTGATTCAGAAATCGCGCCGCGCCCATCTTCGCCGGATAAAAGGTCGGCCGCCAGCTCCCGTAAGCCCACCCCGACGTCCCCGCATAGATCTCACTCATACGCACGACATTCTAATCGTTCATCGTAAACTTTCGCGCACAATCTGCTCGCATACATCAATCACTGCATTCTCGCCGTAGCTTGCAAGGTGCTAGAATCTCAATCTGCAGGTAGGCAGCCGCCGTAAGCGAAGCAGCACCCCGAGGCCCCATGGCTCCGCCACTCGAACTGGAAGTCAACGGCACGAAATATCCGGTCCGCTCCGATCCGGATATCCGCCTCCTCACCGTTCTGCGCGACGAGCTCGGCCTCACTGGGACAAAATACGGTTGCGGAGAAGGGCAGTGCGGCGCGTGCACAGTCCTGATCGGCGGTTCGCCCCGGCGTTCCTGCCAAGTTTTGCTCGGCGAAGTAGTGCAGCCGGTCACGACCATCGAAGGCCTCGAAAAAGACGGCCATCTCCATCCCGTCCAACAAGCCTTCCTGGATCTCGATGCCTTCCAATGCGCGTACTGCACTTCGGGGATGATCATCAGTAGCGTCGCGCTGCTCACGCAGAAGCCGAACCCATCGCCGACTGAAATCGTTCAATTCATGCAAGGCAACATTTGCCGCTGCGGAACCTACCCGCGCATCGTGGACGCCATCCAGCAAGCGGCAAAATCCATGGAGCAACATCCGCGATGAGCACCCTCGTGAACAAATTTACGCACGAAATCGCGCACGAACACGAACCCGAGCGCTACGAATTCCGCGAGGCCCCCATTCATCACTTCGCACTTGACCGCCGCGATTTCTTCAAGTTTTTCGGCGCTGGCATCATGGTGTTTGCGGCAGTCAAAAATTCCCTCGCCCTGCAGGAATCCGGTGGCAACCGGCAAAATCATCCCGAAGAGCTGCCGAAGGAAATTACTGCGTGGCTGCACATCGGCGAAGACGGCAACGTCACCGCCTTCGCCGGAAAAGTCGAGATCGGCCAGAACATCCGCACCTCGCTCGCGCAAAGTGTCGCGGATGAATTGCGCGTCCCATTCGAAAGCGTGCGCATGGTGATGGGCGACACGCAACTGACGCCGTTCGACATGGGCACCTTCGGCAGCCGCTCCACTCCGACCATGGCGCCGCAACTCCGTCGCGTAGCCGCTGCCGCGCGCGATCTTCTGCTGCAATCCGCGGCGAAGGAATGGAACACCGCGCCCGAAAAACTCCTGGCAGCAAACGCGAAAATCACGGACGCAGCTTCGGGCCGCTCCACGACCTACGCAGACGTCGCACGCGGCAAAACGCTAGCACAAAGAATCCCCGATGAAGATCCAGTCACGCCGGCATCCGCATGGACGATCGCGGGCAAATCGCTGCCGAAAGTGGACGGCCGCGCATTCGTCACCGGCCGCCACCATTACACCTCCGATCTGCGTCCCGCTGGCCTCATGTATGGAAAGATCCTGCGCGCGCCCTCCTTCGGCGCGACCATGACTTCCTGCGATGTAACCGCCGCGCAGAAATTGCCCGGCGCGGTGCTAGTCCACGATGGCGATTTCGTCGGCGCCGCTGCCCCCAGCGAGACCGAAGCCGACGAAGCCATCGCCGCAATTCACACCGAATGGAAAGAAACTCCGCAGCCTTCCAGCAGCGAACTGTTTCCGTACCTCAAACAAAACGTAGACACCACCGACCGCGGCTCGCTCACGCAATCCGGCTCGATCGCAGATGGTCTCGCTCGCGCAGCGCGTCGTCTCGAAGCGTCCTACACCGTCGCCTATATCGCCCACGCGCCGCTCGAACCGCGCGCCGCCGTCGCCGAGTGGAAGGACGGCAAGCTCACCGTGTGGACCGGAACGCAGCGCCCCTTTGCCACGCGCGACGCTCTCGCTGAAGCCTTGCACCTCGCCAAAGCAAACGTCCGCGTCATCGTGCCGGACACCGGCTCGGCCTACGGCGGAAAACACACGCCCGACGCCGCGCTCGAAGCCGCACGGCTCGCGCGCGGCGCGGGCAAGCCCGTGAAAATTGTCTGGACGCGCGAAGAGGAATTCACCTGGGCGTATTTCCGTCCAGCCGGTGTTATCGAAATCAAGAGCGGCGTCGCGGCCGACGGCACACTGACTGCGTGGGAATTCCACAATTACAATTCCGGCGCCTCGGGCATCGGCACTCCTTACACCGTTCCTAACCAGCACATCGAATTTCACCCGGTCCGCTCGCCCCTGCGCCAGGGTTCGTATCGCGGTCTCGCTGCCACCGCCAACCATTTCGCACGCGAATCGCACATGGACGATCTCGCCCACGCCGCGGCCATGGACCCGCTCGATTTTCGCCTGAAGAATATTTCCGATCCCCGGCTGCGCGATGTCTTTCAAGCCGCCACCAAATCATTTGGCTGGCCAGCCAAAAAAACTAAGCCCGGCCAGGGCTTCGGCATGGGGGGCGGAATCGAAAAAGGCGGATACGTTGCAACCTGCGCGGAAATTTCCAGCGACGACGCGCGCGGCGGGGTGCGCGTAGTGCGCGTGGTCACCGCATTCGAGTGCGGCGCGATCGTGAATCCCGACGGCCTGCGCAATCAAATCATGGGTGCGAACATCATGGGCCTGGGCGGCGCGCTCTTCGAAGCGATGGCCTTCGACGGCGGCCGCATCACCAACGCGCGCTTCTCGCGCTATCGCGTCCCGCGCTTTCGCGACGTCCCCGATATGGAAATTGTGCTGCTCGATCGCAAAGACATTCCCTCAGCCGGCGCAGGCGAGACCCCTCTGGTGGGCCTTGCCCCCGCCATCGGGAACGCCATCTTCGACGCAACCGGCGTCCGCCGTACGACCCTGCCGCTCGACCCTCGCGCCTAGCCCGGGTTTTTTTTTTTTTTCCCCCCCC
>Ga0210394_10000126_pt1 | contig 186083 bp, 142 predicted proteins | sample IncBWC12MmetaG_FD_160121 | JGI IMG/M metagenome (GOLD analysis project Ga0210394, IMG submission 160121) | Forest soil microbial communities from Barre Woods Harvard Forest LTER site, Petersham, Massachusetts, United States - Inc-BW-C-12-M | ecosystem: Environmental > Terrestrial > Soil >...
TCACAAACTCAGTGACCGTCAGCGAGACCGGCACGGATCCGAATCTTGCCAACAATACGGCCACAGCTTCCGTCCAGGTTCAAGGCGCTGATCTTTCCATGACGCAGAGCGCTTCCGTTATAGCCATTGCTCCCGGCGGAACGATCACCTATACCGAAACGATAACCAACAACGGACCGAACGCGGCCACCGCTGCCGTGCTTTATCAGCAAACACCTCCCAATACAACTTTTGCTTCCATCAATCCACCCGTGGGATGGACTTGCGGGACTGCGCCCGCTGTCGGTGCCACTGGAATCGTTCTCTGTACCGCAAATGCCGCCATGAATAGCGGTACCTCCACGGGAGCCTTCACTTTCATTGTTACTGTCAATGCCGGGACTGCGGCGGGCACCACCATCATAAATTCCGCCGACGTCACCTCGCAAACGACGGATCCAGTGCCCTCGAACAACGCTACCACCACTAACATTCCCGTTCGTGTAGAAATAGCCGGGGACGCCGATCTGGCTCTGTCGATGACGGTATCGCCGAGCCCCGTTTTCATCTCTTCCAACCTGACTTACACCATTCAGATTCAAGACCTCGGTCTGTCAAACACCACCGACGGATCTATGACGGACACCATTCCACCTGGCTCAACGTTCGTTTCCTCTGCCACCACACAGGGTTCGTGTTCGGGAACTTCCACCGTGACATGTACTCTTGGTGCCATCACCAGGGGACCCACGATTATTATCACGATTACGGTGACAGCACCCGCGACTCCGACGACTCTAACCAACACAAGCAGCGTGACCTCGTCTACGACCGACCCTGTTTTAGCCAATAACAGCGTTACGGTTCTGACGGTCGTGCAACCTCTTGTTTGTGCTTCGCCGGGTCGCGACGGCTCTGGTGGCACGCTAACCGGGATTGTCAACGCCTACTATCCCCCGGCGAGCGCCGGAACTTTGGCGGCGGGAGCAACTTCCGTGGCGCTCGGTCCTGCCGCAGCCCTCCCCGGGGCGCAAACGCCTATTGCCGCCGGCGACTTGCTCCTATTCATTCAGCCGCAGGATGCCGCGATCAACTCCACAAACACCGGTGCCTACGGCGACAGTTCTCCTGGTGATCCTGCATCTGGATGGACCAGCCTCAACAATTCCGGGAATTTTGAATTTGTGACGGCAACGAGCGCCATACCAGTCACCGGGGGAACTGTGAGTTTCCTGGCCACCGGAGCCGGCGGCGGGCTCTTGAATACGTATACGAGTGCTGCCTACATCGCCGGGACACAGGGGCAGAGGACCTATCAAGTCATCCGCGTTCCGCAATACACCTCGGCCCTTTTGAGCTCTGGTCTGACCGCCATGATTTGGAATGGCGCAACGGGCGGCGTCCTGTCCATTGATGTGGCATCCCAGCTTACTTTGGGCGGGACTGTTGCTGTTGACGCGCTTGGTTTCCGCGGCGGGGCCGGGCGAATCCTCGGCGGTGGTGCCGGCCTCGCCACTGACTACGTTACCCTTGCAACGGTTGCGACGGACGCCTCCAAAGGCGAGGGGATTGCCGGCACTCCGCGCTACGTTGTGAATGGAACCATTGCCAGCCTTGCGCAGACGGCCACCGATACCACGGTCGAAGGCCTTCCAAATGGCAGCTATTCCCGAGGCGCTCCCGGCAACGCAGGCGGTGGAGCCACAGACGCGGACCCTGCAGCCAATGATCAGAATAGCGGCGGCGGTGGTGGTGGAAATGGCGGCAGTGGAGGCACAGGAGGCTTCGGTTGGAATAGTGCTGGCGTCGTCGGTGGCTTCGGCGGTACAGCGTTCCCGGTTTCGACGAGTGCAGTTTCTATGGGCGGCGGCGCTGGTGCAGGAACGACAAACAACGGTTCCTACTGGAATCCCATCACGGATACCGGCAACAACAATTGCGGAGCAAACTGCACCGGCATCTATAGCAGTGGCGCGGCAGGGGGCGGCATCGTCATTATTCACGCGGGAGCCATCATTGGTTCTGGAACCATCAGTGCCAACGGGCAGACGGCCCTCACGACGGAAAACGATGGTGGCGGCGGAGGTGGCGCAGGCGGCACGATTCTTGTATTCGCCTCCAGTGGTGGCTTTGGCGGGCTTACGGCCAATGCTAATGGCGGTACTGGAGGAACCACCTGGCCGGAACAAGCGCCGGGCGCGGTGTTTCCTGGCAATCGTCATGGACCAGGCGCGGGCGGTGGTGGTGGTGCCATCCTAGCTACGGCCACACCCGGCAGCACGAGTGTGAACGGCGGCAACCCTGGAGTTACGACCCTCGCTAACGACGCGTACGGTGCTACCCCTGGGCAGCCCGGAGTGGTTCTCCCGGGTCTGTCGATAACGCAGACGCCGGGAACGCAGTCTGGGTCCTACTGTGGAGGCGCGGACCTTGCCGTCACAAATGCTGGATCACCGAACCCAGTTCTTGCAGGCACTGGGCTCATCACGTACACACAGTCGGTGAGGAACAACGGTCCGTTCGATGCACTGAACGCGGTGTTTAGCGAAACGATTCCTGCAAACACGACTTTTCAGTCTTTGAGCTTTCCGGGTGGCTCCGGCTGGACCTGTGCTACGCCGGGCGTCGGTGGCACCGGAGTTATTTCGTGCACCAACCCGGACTTTGCCAAAGCGGCTTCTACCACCTTTACCGTCGGCGTTGGCGTAAACTCGGGCGTCCCCGTTGGCTCCGTGATCACCGATGTTGTGAATGCCACAGCGGGCAGCAGCGACCCGAATCTCGCAAACAATACCGCGACAGTCCAAACCACCGTGGGCCTCGCAACGACCGCTGATCTCTCCATCACCAATACGGCCACTCCCAACCCGGTGATTGCTGGAAACAACGTCACTTACACTGTCATCGTCACGAACAATGGAGCGGCGACAGCGAGCAACGTGGCCTTCAGCGAAGCGATTCCCGCGACGATGACGTTTGTCTCTGCTACGCCCTCGCCTGCGGCAGGCTGGACCTGTTCCGTGGTAAGCGGCACGCTCACCTGCTCAAATCCGACGCTCGCCACCGGCGCTTCGACGACATTCACTGTTCTGCTGAAAGTGATCGCGGGCACCGCTTCCGGCACGTCGATTCCCGTCACAGCCAACGTCTCCTCGACAACCACAGATCCGAATCCCAACAACAACAGCGCCGTCGCCACGGTCATCGTCGCCACCGCCGGGCAAGCCGATTTGAGCGTCCTCAGTTCCGCTACTCCGAATCCGGTGACGGATGCCAATAACATCACCTACACACAATCCGTCACAAATAATGGCCCGGCGGCTTCCGGCGTGGCCACCTTTAGCGATGCCATTCCTGCTGGTACAACTTTCGTCTCTTTCGCAGTGCCTGCTGGATGGAACTGCGGAGCGACCATTCCCGCCGTGGGTGGAACGGGGACCATCTCTTGCACCATCGCTTCCCTTGCGCTCAATACGACAGCCAATTTCCCACTCGTTGTCAAAGCCAGTCTGGGTGACACGCCAGGCACCACCATCACCAACACGGCCAATATCAATGTTCCGTGTTCGTCAGCGAGCGATCCAAATTGCGCCAACAATTCAGCCAGCACGAATGTAGTCGTAGCTTCGCCGACGCAAGCCGATGTCGCCATCATGAAAACCGCCAACCCAGATCCCGTCGATCAGGGGACGAACTTGCAGTACACCCTGCAAGTCACGAATAACGGCCCGGCGGCTGCCCAGGGCGTCATGGTCACCGACCCGATCCCTAGCGAATTTTCCTTTACCTCCGTCTCCACCACACAGGGCACCTGTACTTACGACGCCCCCACAACTACAGTTAACTGCTCGCTCGGTTCGGTGAACGTCGGCGGACTGGTTCTCATCACCATCAACGCCACCGCCGTTACGTTTAACTCCGCGGCCACCAACACCGCAACGGTTTCCGCGACCACTGGGGACCCAAATCTCACCAACAACACTGCGTCCGTATCCTCTACCATTGCCGCGCCGACTGCCGTTCGGTTGGCTTCCTTCCGGGCCATGCCACGACAGGGCGGCGGCGTTCTTCTCGAATGGAAAACTCGTGAAGAGAGTCGCGACCTGGGCTTCAACGTTTTCCGTTTGGACGGCCCGGCTCGCCAGCGACTGAATCCTTCCATCATCGCCGGCTCCGCCCTTCTGATTCGCGGCGGAAGACCGCAGCATGCCGCAAAGACGTATCAGTGGTTCGATGAAAGCGGCACGCCGCAATCCACTTACGAACTGGAAGATGTCGATCTCAACGGCACACGCATGTCCCATGGGCCGGTCTCCGTGGACGTGTCCGCAGCTCCAAGGTCCGGTGCGGTTGCCGAGCCGCTGCTCGTAACGCAACTGAATCGCGCGACCGCGCAACCCGCGTTAATCAGACAGCGTGGTCTGGCGGCCCCGCAGCCAGTGATTCCGCCTCGGCCGCGAGGCCACGTCCCCGTACCGCTCGACGAAGAGGCAGCGGTAAAAATCTCCGTCCAAAGCGAAGGCTGGTATCAGGTTTCGAAGGCCCAGCTTGTCGCCGCCGGCCTCGAGCCCAATGCCGACGCCCGCACCCTCCAGCTTTATGCCGAAGGTGTGGAACAGCCCCTGTTGATTTTGGGCCGCCAAGCAGGTCCGCTTGGCCCCAACGACGGCATCGAATTCTACGGAACCGGCATCGACACGCCATTCTCCGGCACGCGCGTTTACTGGCTCATTCGCGGCTCCCGCCCAGGGATGCGCATCGCATCCATTCCTGCTCTAAACACCGGAATCTCCGAGCCGCAAAGCTTCCCCTTTACCGTCGTGCTCGAACAGCGAACCACCTACTTCGCCACCCTGCTTAACGGCGAAAATAACGATAATTTCTTCGGCGCACTCGTCCTGTCCAAGCCGCCGGTGGATCAGCAACTCACGGTCGCTCACGCAGATCCGAATTCCAGCATGCAGATTACTGTCGACGTGACGCTGCAGGGCGTTACCGATCAGCAGGCGCACAGAGTTTCCGTATTGTTCAACGGCACGCCCATCGGCGAAATGGATTTCGCAAATCTCGCTAACGTTACCAACACCTTTTCTATCGACCGCAGCGTGCTCGAGGACGGCATCAATACCGTTACACTCACCTCTCTCGAAGGCGACAACGACACCAGCTTGGTACAGTCCATCGCGCTGCACTATCCGCACACCTACGCAGCAGACGCCAATTGGCTCAAAGCCACGGCACCGGCGGGCAGCACGCTGCACATCGGAGGATTCACGAACCAGCAGATCCAGGTATTTGACATCACCAATCCTCTGGCCATTGAGCAGCTCTCGGGCACCGTTGGCCAGGATAGTTCGGCCTACGGCATCACGCTAGGACTGCCTCCCACGGCCGGACCAGAACGCACGCTCCTCGTTTTCTCAGAGGATCAAATTGCTCCGCCATCGGGCCTTGCTTTCCACAAGCCCGCCGCGCTTGCCGCAGAGCGCCTCGGCAGCCAGATGGTCATCATCACGCACCCCGATTTCGAGTCCGCACTCGCTCCGCTCGTCAGGATGCACGAATCACGCGGCCACTCCGTCGAGGTCGTCACCATCGACGAAGTCTTCGATGCTTTCAACTACGGCGAACGCAGCCCCTTGGCCATTCGCGATTTTCTCGAGAACGCCGAGTCACGCTGGAGCCGCAAGCCGCAATATCTGCTGCTCGTCGGTGACGCTTCTGTCGACCCGCGCAACTACCTCGGCTTGGGCGATTTCGACTTCGTGCCTACGCGCATCATTGAAACTGCTGCGTTCAAGACCGCAACTGACGATTGGTTCAGCGACTTCAAGCAGAATGGTTTCGAGACCATCGCGACGGGCCGCATTCCAGTGCGAACGGCCTCTGATGCCGCGCTGGTGGTCTCCAAAATCGTGAACTACGAGAAGGGGCCCGGGGCCAGCCAGGGAAACCAGCAGGCTCTGCTCGTAGCTGATCAAAACATAGACGCCGATTTTACCACCGCCACGAAATTTGCGGCCGCGGATCTCCCGTCGTCGCTCCAGCCGACAGAGATTCTTGCAGACGGTCTGGATCCCAGCGTGGTACGGCAGCAAATTTTGAGCGCGCTCAACAGCGGACCGCTGCTGGTCAACTACTCGGGCCACGGTTCTGTCGAACAGTGGTCGTTTGCCGATTTTCTGGATGATTCTTCGGCCGCCAATCTTACCAATGGCGATCAATTGTCGGTCTACCTGCTCATGGATTGCCTCAACGGCTTCTTCCATGACGTCTACACCACAAGTCTGGCGGAATCCCTTCTCCTCGCGCCCAATGGCGGCGCCGTAGCCGTGTGGGCTTCCTCCGGATTCACCGATCAGGCGCCGCAGGCGTCCATGAATCAAGCCCTGCTTCAGATTTTAAAGACCAATCCGTCGATGCCCATTGCCGCTGCCATAGTCGAAGCGAAGGCCGGCGTGGCGGACAACGATGTTCGCCGCACCTGGATCTTCTTTGGCGACCCGGCCATGCTTCTCGAACTCCCTGCCTCGAGCCCGACGGGCCGCCGGCCGCCTGTGCTCGGCAATCCTCCCGTGCGCCATCCTCATTAATCTGTCTGGTTTTTTCTACCAGCGCGGAGTATGCGGTAAGGCTCTCTGACCAGCGCAGTACCCTCTGCCTGATACCGAGGCTAATGCGGAATTGGCAAGCCGGTGAAGCGAATCCCCACGCTGTGCACCTTGTAGCGCATGTTTATCCCGATCAGCAGCGCCGTCAGCGATTCCACGATCCGCGCATTTTCAAGTTTTCCACCGTTGATCGCGCGCGCCCCCGGAATCTTTCCAGCCAGCTCGGAGGCGACCTGCTTGGCGGCTTGGTCATCGCTGCACACAAGAATGTCGCAGTCGACATCCTCATCCTTAGAAAGCAATTCAGCACCAAGATTCTGAAACGCCGCCACGACGCTGACACCCGCAGGCACCAACTCCTTGGTCTGTTCCGCCGCCGACCCTTGCCACACGCCAAGCATGCGTGTGGCGGCTCCTCCAACTGTCGCCGCCAGGGGCACGGTGGTATCGATCACCACAGTTCCAGGCTTCCAAACGCTCTTCAATTGTTTGAGGAGTGCCGCACAGCCGGAAAACGGAACCGTCAGCACCACGACATCGCACTCCGCGGCTGTCGCCAGATTGTCAGCCCCCGCGATTTTCGCCGAACTGCCAATACGCGCGCGCAATTGGGCGGCAGTCTGCGAGGCGCGTTCGGCGTCCCGCGAGCCAATCACGATCTCTTCTCCAGCCCGCGCCCAGCGGTACGCCAAGCCCGATCCCTCCGGACCCGTGCCGCCGAGAATTCCAACTTTTCTATTCATAGCCACTCTGCTCCGCCCCCCTCGGTTTCCCCCGTCGCCCTATTTATGGCCGACTGGGGCTAGATCTCCGCGGCTGCTCCCCGCCGCTGCCTCTGGTACCATGGCTTTAGCTTCTGCCGCGCAGAAGCCGAACGCGAGCAAACGATACCACCGAATCCGACGAGTCGATGAATGGAAACGACAAATCAATCAGAATCCATTGAATCTGTTGCCAAGCACATTTCGGACGATAAGCCCCTAATCCGCGCCCTGCTGTTGCCAATCAAGGACCTACGGAATGCTAAACAGCGCCTCGCGGGCGTCCTGACTCCGGAAGAGCGCTTCGGACTCGCGCAGGCCATGTTAGCGGATACCATCGAGGCCGTGCGCGGAGTACGGCGCGCTGAAAAAGTATTCGTCATCACAAATTATGAGCCGGCGATGGAAACCGCCGCAAACTATGGCTGGAAAATTTTGCGCGAAGAGCAGCAAATCTCGGAAAGTGCCTCGGTCGACTTGGCCTCGCGCTTTTGCGTTAAGCACGGAGTCACGGCGCTGCTGCGCTTGCCGCTCGATCTTCCGCTCCTCCAGCCGGACGACATCGATGATCTTCTGGCGACGGAATGCTCTGCGCCAGCCGTTGTCATGGTCCCCTCTCGCGATGGCACCGGCACCAACGCGATTCTCCGGGAGCCGCCCGCGCTCTTTCCCTCGCATTTCGGGCCGGGCAGCTTCGCCAAACATCGTCAAGAAGCGGAACGCCTGCATGCGAAAATAACTATTATTCGAAACCAGCGCCTGGAAATGGACGTCGACGATGAATCCGATCTGCGCGCGCTGCTGCTCCATGATTTGAAAAATACTGCGACAGGGAAGTGGCTCGAGCAGAGCGGCGTCGCGGCGCGCTTGCGGTCTCGCGCCATCGGGGCCTAGACGCGCGAGCGCATATTCTTTTGCTAGTGCAAATTCTTTCCATACGGCCGGTTTGCCGTGATGCCTTTTGCTTCCGTGGCAACGATGGTCTGTCCCACCGCTACATTTACCAGATGATCCACTTGTCCGCTCGGCCAGGTAATCTCTACGCTCTCCGCCTTATCGTGTTGTGCGAGTCCGAAAGTCAGCGCAAGCTCGCTTGCCGAGAGGTAGCTCGATCCGCTGCGCATCATCTGGGCCTGCGTCTCGCCTGCCGCTGTGACGCGCACCACGGCTCCGATCCCATCTCGATTCGATTTTGTGCCAATCAACTTCACGCGCAAGCTGCGGTTTGTGGCCCCGCCGGTAGCCTCATTCTCGAATAACACTGCCGGCCCGCCATTCGTGGCCATCAGCACGTCAAGCCTTCCGTCGTTGTAAATATCCGCATACGCCGCGCCGCGCGCAACCCGCGGCACCGAAAACGCCGCTCCCACGGATTTGGTGACCTCTTCAAATTTCCCTTTTCCCAGGTTCCGGAAAAGATGCGGCGGCATGGCGTACTTCACATTGGCCTGTACCCGCTGGATGTCCGGATCAATATGTCCGTTGGCCACAAATACATCCGGCCAACCGTCCAAATCATAATCAAAGAAGAAGCACCCAAATCCCAGCGTCAGCAAAGACGCCCGACCGATCTCCGACTGCGGCGCTTCATCTACAAACAAGCCGGTCCCCTCGTTGTGGTAAAGCGAAAGCATCTGGTTCGCAAAATTGGTAATCAAGAGACTGGGATGCCCCGAGCGATCGTAATCCGCCGTGTCCACACCCATGCCCGCGCGCGCTACGCCATCTTCGCTGAAAGCGACGCCCGCAAGCACGGCCTTCTCCGTAAACGACCCATTTCCATTGTTGCGGTAAAGCTTGTTCGGCTGGGTGTCATTCGAAAGCAAAAGGTCGGGCCAGCCGTCGCCATCGTAGTCCAGCACAGCAATCCCCAGCGTCTTTGAAGTAGGATCGCCAAGTCCCGCTTTTTTCGTTACGTCCTCAAACGTTCCATCCCCGCGGTTGTGCCACAACCGCACCGCCGTGCCCTTGTACGATTCCGGGGTGCAATACGATTTGCTCTTCCCATCCAGCGTGCAATAAAGATCGGTCTCCGGACTCCACTGCACATAGTTCGCCACCACCAGATCGAGCCGCCCGTCCTTGTCGTAGTCGACCCAAGCCGCCCCGGTGCTGAACTCTTCGACCCCTCCCAGCCCCGCTTTCTGGGTCACATCCGTAAACGTCCCGTTCCCGTTGTTATGAAAAAGATGGCTCTGCCCGTAGGCGGAAACAAACAAGTCGTCGTAGCCGTCGTTGTCAAAATCTCCGACAGCCACTCCCATCCCGAACATTTCGACGGCATCCAGTCCCGCCTGGTGCGTCGCGTCGGCAAACGTGCCGTCGTGATTGTTGTGGTACAGCTTCGGGGTGGAGTGCTTGCTGGTATGTCCCGGCCAGTCCTTTCCATTCACCAAGAAAATGTCCGGCCATCCATCCTGGTCGTAATCAATAAACGCCACGCCTGGTCCGAGTGTCTCCGGCAGGAATTTTTTGCCAAACGCCCCATTATTGTGCACAAAGCGAATCCCGGCGTGTTGCGTGACGTCCCGAAATGTCACACCCTGCGAATTCACTGGCGCAGGCGCACCCGTTCCCGTAAACGTCCCAAAGAACAAAACAACCGCAAGCCCCGCCACAGCCGCCACCAACTTCTTCACGTTGCCACCGCATTCCCATCGCGGCCCACACCGAGCGCATCGGCCACTCGATTGATGTAGTTGAACCACGAAGCGATCAACGTAATCTGCAAAATCCCGCGGTCGTCGAAGCCCGCGGCACGCAGCTTGGCGTGATCCTCCGGCCAAACCTTGGTCGCATCCTTCGTCAGCTTCACCACGTAGTCCAGCATGGTGCGGTCCTGGTCGCTGATCGGCGCCGTCCGGTAATCCTTCTTCAATGCTTCCACCATGTCCTGGTCCAACGTCACTCTACGCAGAAACTCTGCGTGAGATTCGATTCAATAGTGGCACCGGTTGGTCACCGAAACCATGGTCGCGATCATTTCATGCTGGCGCCGCTCGAGCGGCAGTTCCGGAGACAGCAAAGCCCCAAAGGTGCTGAACGCGTGAAAAAGCACATCGGGAAACAGCGAGTGCGAGCCAACAATGCTGGCCTCCACTCCCGCGAAAACCGCGGCCACCGGCGTCCCGTATTCCACCGGATAGAGCTTGCGCTCGTCTTCGATGGCCTTTTTGACACTCTCGTTCTCTTCCATTCGAATCGTCTTGATCCAAGTCATGCGCCCGCGCCCCCGAATTTCCCCAGAAACTCCGCAAAATTTATCGTAGCCCGCCGCCCGGCTTTGTTTCCGCGCCGGCTTTTGCTCCCACCGTCGAAATTCCGCCTGCAGCTGGCTTCGGCGCCTTCTTTGTATTTACCGTCTCGAGCCCCACGGAAACATGCTCATGCACCAACTGCCGCTCGTTGTTATCTTCCGGATGTGCCTGGCGGTAAGCTCCGGTGATTGCTTGCGAGGATTCATCCGCCTTGAATCGCAGATAGCGCTCTTTGTGCTGGTTCGCTCGAGTTTCGTCGCCAAGCCCGTTGTAGCAAAGCATCAAGTTGTAGTTCGCCTGCAAATCCTCCGGATCGATCGCCAGCGTCTGCTGAAAGGTTTTGACCGCCTCGGCATAGCGCTTCTGCAAAAACAAGATCCGGCCAAGCTCATTAATCACCACGCGATCACGCGGATACTGCGCCAGCACAATCTCTAAATGCCCTCGAGCCTCGTCATATTTACCTTCTTCTCGCAATACGCGTGCGTAGAAGAAATTCGTTCGCGCCAATTTGGGCGCCAAAGCCAGCGCCTTTTCCAGAACTACCCGCGCGCCCGAAGTGTCACCTTCCTGCACGAGACACCGCCCGATATTCACCCACCCGTCCGGATTCTCTGGATCGACTTCCGTAATCTTCCGAAAGGCCGCTGCTGCGCCCTTCAAATCGCCTTGCAAAAACAGTCCAATCCCGTAGTCGTTCCAGCGCGTCCAATCCTCTTTCGCCATTTTCACTTCCGGCCTCGGCGCTTCCGCGGTCCGCGCCAAAACCCGCAAGCTCTTGGTATCCTCGGCAACGGTAATGATCGGAAGATCCGGAATCTTCTTCAACTCGCCCACAACCTCGGAAGTATCGCCGGTAAATACGAAGTGGCGGTCGTCATAGTCTGGCGTCGTATCGTTGCTGGCCCCGCCACTCGGCTTGGTTACGGCTTGGGGCACGCCGGCATAGGCAAACTGCGTGTTCCACCACATAAATTTTCTGTAATTCAATTTCGCATGCAGCGTAATTTTTTCCGCCGCTCGGTCGGGAATATGCAACCGGAAGTGCGCCGTATCCGCCGCGCCCGGCGGAATCAGGTGCGCATACAGCACCGCCCGGTTCGACCAGGCATTCCGTTTGTTGATGGGATTCCCGTGCGCATCGATTTGCAGCGAACGGTAGAAATGCGCCCCCTTCTCCACCGGTCCCGCGCCATCTTGTTCAACTTTCCCGCTCCAAAAAATCGTCCGCCCTGTTTCATCGACGGCCTGGAGCTCCAGCCACACGTCGAAGGCATCCACCGTCCCACCTGGAAAAAAATGCCCCACCTTTCGAGTCCGCACCACCACATCCACACGCACATCATCCCCGCGCCGCACGGCCGCATCCACCACGCCGAGCGGTGCGGTAATTGCCCGAACTTCGCCCGCCGCTCCGGTCGGCGTCAGCACCTCCGCTTCCTCCCCCACGCCAAACGAAGTCGAAAGCTCCGGCCGCATCACGCCACCAGCCGCCGCCCCCGGGTTCTCCTTCTCCGCAGGCGACACCGCAAAAATATCCACGGTCACTTGCTTATCCTGCAAAAAGCGCTTGCTCGCCTCCAACTGCTGAGAATCCCCGTTGGCCGTCGGCACCGCCGTATTCGCTCCGGGGAAGCGGTGCGAATGCACAAATCCATTTATATTCCCCGCGTCCTTCGAAGGCACCTGTGGCATGTGGCAATCCGCGCACATCATCGGATTCGCGGGATAATAAAACGACCGCGCCCCCTGCCCGGAAACTCCGCTAGCTTGCCAGTTGTCATATTCATTGAAACCGCGCACCCACCGATAATGATTCACCGGCACATCCAGATGCACTTTGTGGCAAGAAGAACAAAACTCCGCGACCTGTGTTCGCATGAACGGCTTCAAAAACGTCCGACGGTGCGGCTCGGGATTCAGCTTCACGACAAAGTCGTGCATCGTCCGCACAAACACATTTTCGCTGGCCGCAAGCTCATGCAGTTTCGGATATTCCAAGGTGAAGTCGCCCTGCCCCATCGTGCTTTTCACTTCGACGATGCTATGGCACATCAAACAGCTCAACCCCGCCTTCGCTGCCGGCGTGTTTTCGATCTGCCGGATCGGCGTATCAAACATCCCGCTGAAAAGCAGCGAGGGATCGTGGCATCCCGCGCACCATTTCGAAGACTTCACCCCCGCCACGTCTTGCATGTACTCAATGCTTTTGCGGTACCACTGGTTGTTGAACGACGAAAAGTGATGGGCCGAACTGTTCCACTGCTTGTAAATATCCGCATGGCACCGCTCGCAAGCCTGCGACTGCATAAAATATTTTGCGGGAATGTTGCCGTGATCCTTGGTCTGCGCCGAACTCGGAAAAAAGCTTCCCTGCGGCCCGTCGCCCTCCTCATCCATGGTCGACGGAGAGATCGCCGGATTCGTGATGCGGTAAGCGTTGTTCCAGGCATACGTTCTGTACCACCAGGTCCCCGCCGAAATTCCCGCCACCACCGCCACCAGTGCCACGGACCGCAAAGCAATCTCGGCGCCGCCCATTCCGAGCCATTCGCGGGACCCGAGCCACGATGCGGCAAGTAACGTCACGCCCAGCAAACACGCCAGAATGTGCGAATAAAGCAACCACTTCATCCCCAAAGGCGTGCCCGTAAAAATCAGCGTCACGCCGGTCACGCCCCCCACCGCCAACAGCAACCATCCAACGCCGGCTCCCGGCGTGCTGGTGCGCAGCAATTTCACCAGAAACGGCAAAAGCAAAATCGTCAGAAAGATTCCGGTAACGAGATGAAACAGAACTAGCGCAATGTAAGGAATATTCGCCGAAGGAAAGCCGTACAAATACACAGCACTCGCAGCTAAAGCTACCACGCTGCGTGAACGCCACTGGCTCATGGAGCCTATCGCCATAACCCGAGCGCTCATTCTAGGAAACTCATCGCCACAAATAAAGGCGGCCGGCGCTGTGCGGGCGTCCGGCCGCTGGTGCTTTGGGGTGCCTCCACGTCGCCAGGAACTCGGTCAGATGGGGAAGCGATCTACTTCGTTAGGTGTGTTATAGCCAGCTTTGCCGGAACAGGCAATAATGCAAAACGATTAGAACGCGAGTTACTTTGTAACCCCTTTACTTTCAATGATTTCGTAGGCCTTTCCGGTGGCCAAGTCTTTGTACTCCTCACTCCTTCCGCTCGGCCAATCCACCGTCACCCGCTCGATCCTTTCACTCCTCCCCACCCCGAACGTCACCGGCAGTTCGGACTGCGATAAATAACTCGAGCCCCCACGCACTACTCTAGATTGACTCAGCCGGCTGCTGAAAATCCTTACCGTCGCTCCAATGGCGTCGCGATTCGATTTTGTCCCGGTAAGCTGAAATTGGATGCTGCGGTTTCCTCCGGTCTGATCGTTGCGGTACAAATACGCCGGCCCGTTGTTGGTCGTCAGCAGCAAATCGAGATCGCCGTCGCGGTCAAAATCGCCATAAGCAAGCCCGCGCCCCACGATCGGTGCTTCAAAACCGCCGCCCAGCTCTCGCGCAACGTCACGAAATTTTCCCGTCCGTTGATTCAAGAAAAGTTGCGGCGCCTGCGCGTAGCCTACGTTGCCGCGAATGTTTCGCACCGTCTCGTCAATGTGCCCGTTGGCCACCGCCAGATCCAACCAGCCGTCCAGGTTTGCATCGAAGAATGCGCATCCAAAACCAAGCGTGCTGCGCGACGCCGCACCCAGCCCAGAGGCCATGGCAATATCGTCATAAGTTCCCGCGCCGCCGGATCCCGCACTCGCGGAATGGTAGAGCCCGATCATTTCGTTATCGAAGTTGGTGATGGCCACACCCGCTTTGCCGGAATTTTCGAAATCCCCCGTATCGACTCCCATCCCGGCTCGAGCTTTTCCTTCCGTACTGAAGGCCAGCCCCGCCTCCACACCCACGTCCTTGAATTTTCCGTTTCGCAAATTCTTGTAAAGCTTGTTGGGCTGCGTGTCGTTCGCCACCAGCAGGTCCGGCCAGCCGTCCAGGTCGTAGTCGAACATGGCCACGCCCAGCGATTTCGAGCTGCTGTCGAAAATCCCGCTCGCAGCCGTGACATCCTCAAACGTTCCATCTCCGCGATTGTGAAAAAGCCAGCAGGTGTCCCCGCGGTAGGCCTCCGGCGTGCAGTACGATTTGTGCGTTCCGTCCAAACTGCAGAAAACATCATGTTCCGGCGACCAGCGCACGTAGTTGCATACAAACAAGTCCAGCAAACCATCGCGGTCGTAGTCAAACCACAGCGCCGAGGTGCTGAAACCCTGCCGGCCCAGCAAGCCGCAGGCTTTCGTGACATCGAGGAACGCGCCTTTCCCGGTGTTGCGGAAAAGCCGGCTCTGTCCAACGCAGCTGATGTAGATATCCGGAAAGCCGTCGTTGTTGTAATCGCCTACAGCCACACCCATTCCATAGAGTTCCACGTCCAGCCCCGCAGCCTTGGTCACATCGCTGAACGTCCCGTTGTGGTTGTTGCGATACAGCTTCAGCGTGGACCGCTGTTTGCTATGGCCTGGCCAATCCATTCCGTTGACCAACAAAATGTCTTGCCAGCCGTCGCGGTCGTAATCGAGGAAAGCGCAACCCGATCCAAGCGTCTCCGGCAATAGCTTTCCTCCATATGCCCCACTGTTGTGCTGAAACTGGATTCCCGCCGCAGCGGTTACATTCGTGAGATGAAAGCCGGGATCGCCGCCCGCTTGCGCACTAATCCGTCCAGGCCAGATTCCCGCCGCGATCCCAGCCGCGCACGCGTTAGAGAGAAAATCGCGCCGCCTCAAGGCAGACTCACCAGGCCGTTCCGAATCGCATAAACCACAAGCTCCGCCGTCTTGTGTATTCCCAGCGCATCCATGATGTTCGCCCGATGCACGGACACGGTATTGGCACTCAAATTCAACTCCGCGGCAATCTCCTTGTTGGATTTTCCCGCCACGATGCGCTGCAGCACTTCCAGTTCTCGCGGCGTCAGCCCGCCCTCGCGCTCGCCTTTCAGTGCCGCTGGACGCGCGACCTGTGGATCCAAGACCTTTTCGCCCTTGGCCACGCGCTTGATGGCGTTCGCCAGATCAAGGTCCATCGCGTTTTTCAATATGTATCCGCGCGCTCCCGCGTCCAGCGCCTGCCGCACCAGGGTGTCCTCGGAATGCATACTCAACATCAAGATCGCCGCATCCGGTCTCTCTTCCAGGATTTTCCGCGTGGCTTCCAGGCCATTCATTCCCGGCATCGCGCAGTCCATGACAATCACCGCCGGCTTTTCCTTGCTCGCCAGACGCACCGCTTCCTCTCCATTACTCGCTTCCCCAACGACGGTAATCTCCGGATCGTCTTCCAGTATCCGCCGGAAGCCATGCCGTACCAGCGCGTGATCGTCCACTAGCAACACGGTCAGCTTATCGCGCATGACTCTCGACTTTCTGGCGCGGCATGCGCAAGCGAACCACCGTGCCGCCAGCCCCAGGCTCGAAAAGTTCGAGCGTCCCTCCGATGATCTCCGCGCGTTCGCGCATCGCTACCAGCCCAATCCCCCGGCCGTTTCGCTCAGCCACAATTCCTTTACCGTGGTCTTCCACTTCCAGCTCCAGCCGATCAGCCAAAAACTTCAACCGCACCCAGGCTTCCGGCGCTCCCGAATGCCGGCTCACATTATTCAGGGCTTCCTGCAATACTCGGTAGACGTGCACGCTCGCTCCGACGTCGAGCGGAAAAGCCGTCCCCGACTTTTCATAGTGCAGCACAAGCCCGGTCTGTCGCTCCACGGTTGGAATATACCAGTCCAGCGTGCTCTCGAGGCCGGCTTCTTCGAGCAGTACCGGATGCAGCGCCTGCGAAAGGCTCCGTATGTTATCCAGCGTGGTTTGCGCGATCTCCCGTACCTCCTGCACTTCTTCCCGCACTTCTGAGCCTTCCGGTAAATGGTTTCCCGCGCGCCCCAGCAACGAGCCAATGGCTGTCAGCACTTGGCCGAATTCGTCATGCAGCTCCCGCGAAATATGTCGCAGCGTGGACTCTTGCGTGGAGATCAGTTTTTGCGCCAATTCGCTGCGCTGCTCGGAAAGCGCCGCCAGTCTCCGGAAAATAATCCGGTTCGTTCGAATCAAATACAAACTGGTCAGCACAATCGCGATAAGCGTAGCTCCCAGGAACAAATAAACCTGCCGCCCGACCCCGTCGTAAATCAGCGCGATGCGCCCCGCGGCCTGCTCTTCCCCTTCGTTGTTTTCGACCAGCAACCGCGAAACCGCCGTGCTCAGCGATTCCTGCCGCGCCTGCAGGGTCAGCCGGATTTGCACGCGCGCTTCCGTTTCATTCCCTCCCGCTGCCAGCCGAAACATGCGATCGACGGCATCCCAGAATTGCGCCACGGATTGCGCGAGATAATTCCGCTGCTCCGCGGTCCGATGCGCCCCCGCCAATTGTTCTTCGAGACCGAGCGCTACATCCAGATCTTCGCGAATCCGTTTGAATTGCGCCGACCACGCCGTCAGCGGGTATGGCTCGCTAGCGTCCAGCATGTCCCGCATCGCTAGCCCCACGGAATTCAAATCGTTCTGCACGCGCAAAAGTTCGAGTGAATCTCTCCGGTTGCGGTCGACCATTTCGCTCTGCAATTTTCGCAAACCCGAAAGTTGCACGGTAATGTAGGACGAATACGCCACCACGGCTGCGAGCGTGATGATCAGCCCGAGGAGAAGCCCGGTCGTCGGCGAACGTTGGGCAGGCGTCTGCACGGAGAGAGGATACCTCAGGCCGCCGCTTGGCGGCGCATGAGCAGCAGCAGGCACATCATCGTGACAGCGGAGGCTAGCGGGACGAGCAGTCCAATACGCAAGCCACCCGCGTGCGCAGAGACAAATCCCACAAACCACGGGGCCGCCGCGGACCCCAGCGACGACATGGAAAACATCACACCGCCAAGCCTCACCGCTCTGGCTCCGTACCAGCGCGAAAGCCATGCAATGTAAACTGGGAAAATCGCCGCGCAGCCCAGACCGGCAAGGGCTGCACTCGCGAAAGCAATTTTTTGCGTGGGGGCGAGGACGAACACCGTGTTTCCGATGATGACCAAGGTCAGCGCGGCAATCACCAGGCGGTACTCATGGATGCGAGCAAGAACAAACGGCGCGGATGCCCGGCCGGCCAGGAGTCCGCCATAGAAAAACATGGGAGCGAGTGTCGAGATTCCTTCTCCTCCGCCGGCCAGACGCTTGGCATACGCAGCAGCCCAGCTACCGAGGCTGACTTCCACTCCCACGTACAAGAAAAACAGCGCGGCAAGCGCGAGGGTCGTCCCGAGTCCCACGCCGGCCGTCGCCGCAGTTGTTGTGGAATTAGTTGCGGCGTGCTTTGCGTCGGGAAACCTCGCAAAGAGAAATGAAAATGCCAGCAGGCCGCCGAATCCGGCGAAGAAGATCAGTAATTGCGGAAGAAACCCGTTCTTCAGCGCCAGCAAAACCAGCGGAGAACAAGAAACGGCTCCAGCTCCCCACGCGAAATTAACCAGGCTCACAAGCGAAGCGCTGCGCGCGCCTCCGATTTCTGCCACCGCGAGATTCGTCGGAGGCACGACCAGGCCATAGCCGATTCCCAGAGCCCCCAAGGCGAACAGGACCATAGTCATCGACGAAGTGTTGAGGGTCGCGAGTCCACCTCCGATCATCAGATAGCCGAGAACCAGAGAGGTGCGGGCACCGAAATAGTGCGTGATCAAACTCGACAACCAAACGCCCGCAAGAGAACTAGAAAACTCGACGGCCAACAAAACACCTGCTTGGGAATCGTTGAGTGACCAGCGCAGAATGAACTGCGGCATCATCGGTCCGGTGAGGGTGATCTCGACACCGGTCAAAACGAACCCGGCGAAAAGCAGCACCAGCAAATAGCGCCGGCGTGCTCGGACGTTAATGGCCATGGCTTCGGTGCTCACTGGTGATCAACCATTTTGCAGGACGGCGACCCTCGGAGCAACTCAACGTTTTCTGCCGTCTTTCTCAGGCGTGCGGAAAATGTAATGCTTCAAATCTCAAATCTTGGACTATCGAATCTCCGACCTCCGGCCCTTCGGATTTCAAAACTTAGCCTTCTCGTTTAGCGATGCGATAGTATGGAGCGCCTTGCGGGTGCGTTTGGGAGCGCTCCTGGCACGCTTTTATGATCGATTCTTGGACGCTTCGATGATCGATGTCGGTCTCGTCGGATTTGGACTTGCCGGCCGCTCTTTTCACGCGCCGGTGATTCGCGCTGTTGCCGGATTGCGGCTGGCCACGATTCTCGAGCGCAGCGGCAACCAAGCCGCCGTGCAATATCCCGATGTCCGCATCGTCCGCACGCTGGATGAACTTCTCGCCAATCCAGAAATCCGACTGGTGGTCATCGCCACGCCCAACGATTCCCATTATCCGATCGCCCGCGAATGTCTCGCGGCGGGACGCCATGTGCTCGTTGACAAACCCTTCGCGACCACTCTGGACGAGGCCATTGCGCTTGTCGAGTTTGCAAAAAAGCAGGGCCGTTTGCTCACCGTTTACCAGAATCGCCGTTACGACGGCGATTTTCAGGCGATCCTCGAACTCGTTGCGAGCGGCGCGCTGGGGCGCATCGTTCGCTTTGAATCGAACTATGATCGCTTTCGACCACAACTCCGGCCCGGCGCCTGGCGCGAGCGCAGCGGGCCCGGTAGCGGGATCTTTTTTGATCTTGCGCCCCACCTCATCGACCATGCGCTTTTGCTTTTCGGTTTGCCCGAAGCGCTGACGGCCGATATTCGCGTCGAGCGCGAAGGCGCCGTTGCGGATGATGCCTTCGACCTCGCGTTTCACTATCCGCGCGGTCTACGCGCGGATTTGCGTTCCTCCATTCTGGCCGTTAGCACTCGTCCTCGTTTCCTTTTGCACGGTACGCAAGGCGGGTTCGTCAAACAATCCTTCGATCCGCAAGAAGCCAACCTGCGTCGCGGCTACATCCCCACGGACACGGCGTGGGGCGCAGAGCCTGAAGAGAATTGGGGCCTCTTGACGCTTTCTCGGAACGGCGCCCTCACCCAGCACCGGGTTCCCTCGGCAAAATGCGACTACCGCGACTTTTACGCCAATTTGCGCGATGCCGTGCTTGGCCAGGCCAAGCTGGCAGTAAGTCCCGAGTGGGCTCTCGACGTGATGCGCCTGCTCGAATTGGCGCGCCATAGCAGCAATGAGCGCCGAACCGTTTCTGTGCCCCTCATGAATTGAGCAGCCGTCGCACGCGGCCCGCCGTAGATGGCCACATTTCGGATGTAACTCGCGGCCCTCGCGTATACTCTAATTTCGTGAGAGCGGGGAGGAGGGCTACTGTGGCCTCGGTCATTGATCTGGCACCCTCGATATTATCTGCCAACTTTGCGCAATTGGGCGCCGAAGCCAAAGCCGCGCTCGATGGCGGCGGCACGGTCCTGCATCTCGACGTGATGGACGGCCACTTCGTGCCGAACATCACCATCGGGCCGCCCGTGATCGCCTCGCTGCGCAAGACCATTCCGGACGCGACGTTCGATTGTCATTTGATGATCGAAAATGCGGATGAGTTCATTCCGGCTTTTGCAGAAGCAGGCGCGAACTGGATTTCCGTTCATCAGGAAGCGTGTGTTCATCTGGACCGCACTCTCCATCTGATCGAGTCGCATGGCTGCAAGCCGGGAGTGGTGATTAATCCGGCCACTCCGGTGCACATGCTGGATGAAGTCCTGGACTTCGTGCACCACGTTTTGGTCATGTCCGTGAATCCTGGATTTGGCGCGCAGCATTTCATTCCCAACTCGCTCAAGAAAGTGGAAACACTTGCGCACATTCGCGATTCTCGCGGCCTGGGATTCCGCATCGAGATTGATGGCGGCGTTGCGCTCGATACCGTCGGCGACATCGTTCGCGCCGGCGCGGAAATTCTTGTTGCCGGCAATGCGGTCTTCAGCCATGGCGATATTCGTGAGAACGCCCAAACGCTGTTGCAAGCAGCGCGTTCGGCTGTGGCTGCGAAGGCGCCACCGCGCCTCCGGCGAACTGCTACTGCTCCTCGTAGTTCCAAGTCAGACCTCCATCGACGACAAACGTAGTTCCCGTTATGTAGCTGGATTCTTGGGATGCGAGGAAAGCGGCGATGGACGCGACGTCTTCCGGTTTTCCCAGCCTGCGCAGCGGGATGTTTTCTAGCAAACTTTTCAGTTTTACAGGATCGTTCAGGAGATTCTTGTTGATGGGTGTCTCGATCGCCCCTGGGGCGATGTTGTTGATGGTGATGCCGAGCGGAGCAAGCTCGATAGAGAGGTTGCGGGTAAGCATTTTCACGCCGCCCTTGCTGGCGCAGTAGGAAGAAAAGTGCGGGAAGGGTAGCTCTTCGTGAACGGAGCTGATGTTAATGATTTTTCCGGGGCGCTGGGCTTCGATCAGATAACGGACCATCGCCTGCGACACGAAAAACAGGCCCTTCAAATTTACATTTAGCACAAAGTCGTAATCGGCTTCGGTCACGTCCCAAAAATTGGCGCGCTTTTCGACGCCCGCGTTGTTCACCAAAATGTCCAACTCGCCAAGCTGTGAAACTGTTTCGGAGATGAACCGTTGGCCGTCCGCGAGCTTTGAGACGTCGGCCTGAATGGCCACGGCATTTCCGCCGCCGCTGCGCAGTCCTTCGACGACGCGTTCGGTGCCTGGTTTGTCTGAAAGGTAGCAGATCGCGACGGCTGCACCTTCCTCTAGGAACCGCTGAGCGATTCCCAAACCGATTCCCTGATTTCCACCGGTGATCGCGGCTACTTTACCTTCCAAGCGTTTTGACACGGGGTCTCGCCTCCATTTCCACAAGGGCATTCCCAAAAGGCAACGCACCAGGGTAACACTTGGATGTTGCGGCTCCGTTTCTGACGCAGGGAAAAGGAACCTGCCGCGCAGTCCGCCGCCGCGAAACGCGAGCGGGGCTTAGAAACAGGCCCATGCCGGTTTGCCTCGCGAAAAAAAGTGGAATTTGAAAGCCAAGGATTTGGCTGACGGCGTCACGGTGGACCGAGCTAGCGCCCGTGAGGGAGTGGCCCGCCACCCCCCAGGGTATCCCGAGAACCGCGAAGTAAGCCCATGAAAGGAATGGAGTTACGGGCGCTGCTCGGTTCGCAGGGGATCTAAGAGGGTTGCTGGGATGCTAATACGGAGGGCGGAGAGTTCACCGAGCAGAGGAGCCTTGGCGTGGTCGCCGCTCGAGAATCCGGGTGAATGATAGCAGCGTCAGTACTGATTGCTTTTCAGTTTGTTAGTTTCTGTCTGTTTATTCCAACGGATAGGGGCGGATTTGAATTAGCGTGGCGGAAATCGAGAGGTTGCAGGGAGTTGGGGGGATGGCGACTATCTGATGAGACTGTGGAAATGTGTGGAAAAGTCGAAATCCTATTGACGCGGCCGCAGCTGCCAATCTTGGTGCTGGCCGTGAGTTCTAAACCCACGCACCGAAACCCGTGGCGTCGGTACCCCATTCCGCGACTAGCCGGTAAGGGCCTGCCACCTGCCATGGGCCTCGGGCAGCCTGTAGGTGAATAGATCTGCGCTTACGTGGAAGAAAGCTGCCATTTCTTGCCTGAGTTTTGCCGATGGACGCTTGCCGTGAAGCACTTCGGAGGCCATTCCTTTCGATCCAAGAACCTTCCAAGGGTCCTTTTGCGTCAGGTTACGGTCCTCCATCAAGTGATGAAGCGTGTGTTGCGGGCCCATATTCTTCGCTCCCGCAGGCCGTGTCGGACGAGGCCGCGTTCGGGGATTAGTTGGGGAGGAAGTGGCCTTCGATTAGGAGCGCCAGGGCGGATTCGAGGGTTAGGCCGGCGGCCACTAAGGGTTGAATCCAGAGGCTGTGGAAGCTGTCGGGGTGATCTTCGACCTCAGTGAAGAGGTGGTCGAGGGCTTCCAGTTGCCAGCGGCGCTCGAGGTCTTCACGATCGAGCCTTTCGCGGAATTCTTCAACACGGGTCTTGGTCTGTTTTTTGCTCGTCTTTTCGCTCATCACCTGAAACCTTCTATCATTTGATTCTTGGGGCAACTCGCGAGTTACTATGTCGCAGCTGTAAGTTTTCCTAGCAATGAAGATGCCAAACGGATGACGGACGGTTCACTCGGGCGTGTGCCATTTTGGCTCCCGCTTCCGGCCCGGTGCCGGCCGCTACTGGGTGGCACCGGGGATGGAAGGGAGGGAGCGCTGGTTATTCGGATTAGGCGGCGATGAAGAGAGTTCTGCCTTCGCGGTTTACCAGCAGCAGCGGATCGCTGCCGGCTTTGCGGACGGCGCTCTGGAACTCAGAGACATTGGTGACCGATTGATGGTTGACCTCCTGGATTACGTCGCCCGTTTGGAGGCCGGAGTCTGCCGATTTGCTGGCGGGGTCGATGTCCGTGACCACGACACCCTTGGTTGCCTCGGGGATACCGAGTTGGCGGGCGGTGCGTGAATCGAGGCCAGAGACCTCCACGCCTTCCAGCGCTTTACTGCCACCTTGGTCGTCATTCGACTCGGCCTTGGCGGATTCCTTGGGCATTTCGGCTAGCTTTACCGTGGCGTCGCGTTCCGTGCCGTTGCGGATCGTCTTGAGCTTGAGCTCAGTGCCTGGTGGCATCATCGAGATGCTCATCCGGAGTTGGTTGCTGTCCGAGACGGGCTTGCCGTTGACCTCTAGAATGATGTCGCCCCGTTGAATGCCTGCTTCCTTCGCAGGGCTGTTTGACGAAACGTCACCGACGACGATTCCTTGCGAGTCTTTTTCGCCGAAGGCTTTGGCCATCCGAGGAGTTACGTCTTGCGGATAGATGCCCAGATAGGCGCGGGTGACGTGACCATTTTTGAGTACTTGGTCCATGACCTGGCGAGCGAGATTGGCCGGGACCGCAAAACCGATGCCCTGGCTACCCCCGGAACCATGGGTGATGATGGCGGTGTTGATGCCTACCAATTCGCCGCGGTCATTGATGAGCGCGCCGCCGGAATTTCCAGGATTGATGGGGGCGTCGGTCTGGAGAAAGTCTTCGTAGTCTTCGATTCCGAGATTGCCGCGGCCAGTGGCGCTGATGATGCCTTTGGTGACGGTTTGGCCGACGCCGAAGGGATCGCCAATGGCCAGGGCAACGTCTCCGACTTGTACTTTGGAGGAGTCGCCGATGGTGATGGGAGTGAGATTCTTGGCGTCGATTTTCAGGACCGCGACGTCGGTTTTTGGATCAGCGCCGACGACGCGGGCTTTGAACTCGCGTTTATCGGAAAGAGTGACGCGCACGTCCGTGGCACCGTCGATTACGTGATTGTTCGTCAGGAGGTAGCCTTCCGGACTGACGATTACGCCTGAACCGAGTGCTTTCTCGCGGGAGTCACGGGGCATATGGAACTGGCCATTTCCATCGTTTCCTTCCTGTCCGAAGAACTGACGAAAGAATGGGTCCATCGGTATTCCTTCTTCGGAACTCATGCGGTTGTGCACGACTTTCGAGGACGAGATGTTGACGACGGATGGCAAGACCTCTTTGATAAGCGGAGCGTAGCTGCTTTTGCTCGGGCCTTCGCTGGCATCCGCGAGTTTTAAGGTCGCGGGGGGATTGGAGGATAGCGATTTCTCAGTAGTGTGGGCTAGGCCCAATCCTGCTGCGCCCAAAGCAAAACCCAGTACGAGAACTGCTGGCTTGGATCTCAGCAGGGATATCAGTGGATTCATGTTTCCTCTCTTGTTTCCAATGTGATGCGCTGCAACCGACACGTCGGGTGGTTGCTGCTATTTCCGATTGCACTTATTCAGACGCTCGAGGGGAGAGAGTTGATTCTCCCTGGTGGCCGGGATATTGGGTGCCGGTGATTGGGTAGGACCGGAGAGCGGATCTCGAGGAGGAAGGGGCCGGGATCGGGCTTAGAGCGCTCCGCCTTGAAAGGCCGACCCTACAAGCGTTTAGGAGATGATGCCTCTGCGTACGGCGAAGAGGATGAGTTCGGGGATGCCGCGGAGATGTAGCTTTTCCATGATGTTGGAGCGGTGCGTTTCGACCGTGTAGACGCTGAGGTTTAAGAGGTTAGCGACGTCTTTGTTGGACTTGCCCTCGGCGACTAGCTGAAGGATTTCGCGTTCGCGTGGCGTGAGGAGGTCGTAGGCGTCTTCGGCGCCGCTGCGCTTTAGCTTGCGGACGTAGTCGTCAAGGAGGACTTTGCTGACGGCGGGGCTGAAGAAAGATTTGCCGTCCGCGACGGCGTGAACCGCTTTGATGAGATCGGACTCGGCAGAGTCTTTTAAAAGGTAGCCTTTGGCGCCGGCTTTTAGGGCGCGCAGGACGTAGCTTTCATCCGAGTGCATGCTGAGCATGACAATGGAGATTTCCGGGTGGGCTTCGGTGATTTGAAGAGCGGCTTCGATGCCGTTTAGATTGGGCATGCCGATGTCCATGACCACCACGTCCGGCTTTAGAGATTTTGCAAGAGAGACCGTTTCGCGGCCGTCATTGGCTTCGCCGACGACAGTGAGATCGGTTTGCTGCTCCACGAGCAGACGCAGGCCGCCGCGAATCAGCTTGTGATCGTCAGCGAGGAGTATGCGAGTTTTTCTCATGGCCGTTGGCTCACGGCGAATCCGCTTTATGGAGCGGTAGTTCGGCTTCGACGGTCGCGCCCTTTCCGGGTGCGGATGCGATCGTGAGCGTGCCGCCAAGGCGGCGGACGCGCTCTTCCATGCCGAGGATGCCCATGCCGCGCTGGCGGCCCGGATCGAAGCCCTGGCCGTCGTCGCTGATTTTTACCGTGATCTTATCGGAATTCTGAGCGATGGTTACTCTGGCGTTTTTGGCGGAGGCGTGTGTGGCGGCGTTGTTTAGAGCTTCCTGCACGAGGCGGTAGACGGTGACTTTCGTTTCGTCGCTGAGCGTTTCCGAGACGTTTTCCGAGTGAACTTCCACTTCCATATCGCTGCGGCGGGAGATTTCTCTGGCTTGCCATTCGAGGGCGGGGACCAGGCCTAGATCGTCGAGCATGGGCGGACGAAGAAGGAGGGCGATGTCGCGAATGGATTTGACGGCCGATTCGGCCACGGACTTTATTTGGACGATTTGGGCTTGTGTGGCGCGGTCTTCGGGCGGAACGAGCTTGCCCAGCTGGCCGACTTCGACGAGCAACGCGCCCAGCGACTGGCCGACTTCGTCGTGAAGCTCCCGGGAGATGTTGCGGCGCTCTTCTTCCTGGGCCTCTACGAGGCGGGCAGAGAGGCCTTCGAGCTCGAGGCGGCTGCGGGCCAGCGCTTCATAACGCAGGCGAGCTTGGCGCTCGAGGCGGAGGATGTACCAGCCGCAGACCAGGGACATCAGGACGCCGGCGACCAGGGACAGAGAGACAAGCCAGACGAGCCGGGACTCGAGCGATTGAAAGCGCGTGGCGACGGTGAGGTTTTCGACGGCGAGTCTGCGTTCTTCCTGAGAGGAGATTTGCGCGGAAAGTTCAAAGATGCGTGTGCGCCAGGGAATGAGCTGCTGGCCGATGAACTGATAGGCGCGTTTCTGGCGAAGATCGGAGCGCCAGGCTAGGACGATGGCGCAGGAAGTCTCCTGTTCCTGGAGCTGCTGTTGCATGGCCGCGAGAAGGAGTTGTTCGTCGGGATCACCATCGGGAGGGTAATCGAGCAAGGCCGCGCGGACCGCCGCGATTTTATTTGTTACCTCGGCGGGATCAGGGCCGGACTCTTGAAGTTGATCCTGGAGCAGGAAGCGTTCGAGTTGGTCGTCGTAGTAACGGACGGAAATGACGATCGTGCCGAGGGCGTGATTACGAACGGTGAAACGGCGGCTTACTTCCTGGGAGGCGCGATCCAGGCGGCGAACGGCGAGGAGAGCGTCGACGCCGGCGCCGATTAAGAGGGCCAGTAGCCAGCTAAAGGAAATGAGCAGGAGCTGGCGGAGGTGTTGGGAATGCCGCTGGGCTTCAGGTTCGTCTTCGCGGGACGTTCGCCTAAGAGCGGGCGCGGCGTTCTTAGAAAAAGCTGGCACGTGTTAAAGAATAAGACAAAGCTCGGAGAAAAGCGCGGGGCCAAAGCCCCGCACCGGCACGGCCGCTTGCCCGGACTTGCGCGTGAGGACGCGCGACCCTAGGCTACCGTGACGTCGGGGCTTAGATAGACGTCCTGGATCGTGTTTAGAAGTTGCACGCCTTCGTTCATGGGGCGCTGGAAGGCTTTGCGGCCGGAGATCAGGCCGGTGCCGCCGGCGCGCTTGTTAATGACGGCAGTGGTGACGGCTTCTTCGAAGTCGTTGGCACCGGAGGCGCCGCCGCTGTTGATCAATCCGGCGCGGCCCATGTAGCAGTTGGCGACCTGATAGCGGCAGAGGTCGATGGGATGATCGCTGGCCAGGTCGGTGTAGATGCGCTTGTCAAATTTGCCGTAGCTGGAATCGCCCATGTTGAGAGCCGCGTAGCCCCCGTTATTTTCGGCCATTTTTTGTTTAATGATGTCGGCTTGGATAGTGACGCCGAGATGATTGGCCTGGCCGGTGAGATCGGCGGAGAGGTGATAGTCCTTGTCTTTTTTGAACGCGTTGTTGCGGAGATAGCACCACAGCACGGTGGCCATGCCGAGTTCGTGGGCGTGGGCGAAGGCTTGGCTGATTTCCACGATTTGTCGCGTGCTTTGATCGGAGCCGAAGTAAATTGTGGCGCCGACGGCTGCTGCGCCCATGTTCCAGGCTTCCTGAACGGTGCCGAAGAGAACTTGATCAAAGCGATTCGGGTAGGTGAGCAGCTCGTTGTGATTCATCTTTACGATGAAGGGGATTTTGTGGGCGTATTTGCGCGAGACCGTGCCGAGGACGCCAAAAGTCGAGGCTACCGCGTTGCAGCCGCCTTCTAACGCAAGCTTGACGATATTTTCCGCGTCGAAATAATCGGGATTTTTTGCGAAGCTGGCGCCGGCGGAGTGCTCGATGCCTTGGTCGACGGGGAGGATCGAGAGGTAGCCGGTGCCGCGGAGGCGGCCGTGATGGAACATGCGATTGAGATTGCTGAGGACGCGGCTGTTGCGGTCGGAGAGGGTCCAAACGCGGTCGATAAAATCCGGGCCGGGAAGATGCAGGCGTTCTTTTGCGATTTTCGGGGTCTTGTATCCGAGAAAATATTCAGCCTTTGCGCCAAGATACGTCTCAATGTTGCCTGTGCTGGTTGTGGTTGCCATGTCCGTCTCCTAAGTTATTCGCGAATTGCCCGCGTGAGCATGCTGCCGGCGGCGGTGTCCACCAGCCAAAGCAGGGTGCCCTTCACCGGTTGAATCAACTGGGCCGGCAACTGATCCGGCTCGTAAAAGCGTTCGAGGACTGCTGTGAGGGCCGCAGCCTTGTCGGCGCCGGTCACCATGAAGATGATGTTGGCCGCGTTATTCACGGCTGGGGCGGTTAGGGTGATGCGGTCCATAAGGACTTTGCCTACCCAATTATGCACCGCAATGCGGCGAGTTTCGCGCAGGGCTTTTGTGCCCGGAAAAATCGATAGCGTGTGTCCTTCGTTGCCCATCCCGAGAAGGACCAGGTCAAAGCGAGGAAACTGGCCATCTGCCAGGTTGTAATACGTTCGAAGGTATTGGTCGTACTCCTTGGCGGCATCTTCGGCTACCGGATACTCGCCTTTGATGCGCGTGATTTGCTCGGGTTGCAGTGGAGATTTGGAAATCAACGATTCAGTGGCCATGCGAAAATTGCTATCAGCATGGTCCGGCTTAACATGGCGCTCGTCACCAAAGAAAAGATGCATGTGGTCCCAGGGGACGAGGGGGCCGAGAGCGGGATCATCGACGAGCAGGCTGTAGAGAAGCTTGGGTGTGGATCCGCCAGCCAGGGCCACGTCGAAGGATCCTTTTTCTTTTACGGCAGCTGCGGCGATCTGGACGAATTTCTGCGCGCAGCGATTCGCGATCGCCCTAGCGTCCGGCAAGACTCGAACTTCGGCTTTGGATTGGTAGTCGATCATGCGATGCCTAGCTCCGTGGTTCGTCGTTCGCGCGCTACTTATTCATCGCTCCCGCGCCCTTCAGGTTTTCCGTAGCCGTCGCGGAACTCTTCGCTTCGTCCTCGTCTTCACCGATCCTTCGCCACGCGCGGCCGTCGCGGGACATGAGTTCGTCGGCTTCCTTCGGTCCCCAAGACCCCGAGGCGTAGTTGGGAAAGCCGCGAGCGGGGAGCGCCTTCCAGACATCGATGACCGGCTCGATAGCAGCCCACCCGGCTTCGACCATGTCGGCGCGCTGGAAGAGGGTGGCATCACCCATCATGCAGTCGTACAGGAGGCGCTCATAGCCGGTGCTGTGCGACGTGCCAAAATCGCGGGCATAGTCGAAATCCATGTTGACGAGGCCCAGCTTCATGACCGATCCGGGAACCTTGGCGGCAAAGCGCCAAGAGATGCCTTCGTCGGGCTGGATGTGGATGACCATGCGGTTGGTGCGCGGGTCCTTGATGGGCGTCTTTCGAAACAACATGAAAGGCGTCCGGCGAAATTGGATGGCGATCTCTGTCACGCGCTTGGCCAGGCGCTTTCCGGTGCGGAGGTAGAAAGGCACATCGCCCCAGCGCCAATTGTCGATTTTGAGCTTGAGAGCCACGAAAGTTTCGGTGTTCGAATCCGGCGCGACGCTGGGCTCGTTGCGATAGGCGGGAACTTTTTGCCCGTCTTCGGTCCCTTCGCCGTATTGGCCGCGAACGGTGTTGTGCAAAACATCTTCGGGAGTGAGAACTTGCAATGCGTGCAGAATTTCGGCTTGTTTGTCGCGGACGGCGTCGGCTTCAAAGGAGATGGGCGGTTCCATGGCCGTGAGGGTCAGGAGCTGAAAAAGGTGGTTGGGCACCATGTCCTTGAGGGCGCCCGCGGTTTCATAAAAGGCGCCACGGTGTTCGACGCCGACGGATTCGGCGGCGGTGATTTGCACATGATCGATGTAGGTGCGATTCCAGAGCGGCTCGATCATGCTGTTGGCAAAGCGGAAGACCATCAGGTTCTGGACTGTTTCCTTGCCGAGGTAGTGATCGATCCGAAATATCTGTTTTTCGGTCAGGATTTCTTTTAGTTCTTTGTTCAATTGCTTCGCGGAGGGCAGGTCGTGGCCGAACGGTTTTTCCACGATGACGCGGGTCCACCTGCCGTTTTCTTCCTTGGTGAGGCCAATCTCCCCCAGCTTTTGGACGATCAGCGAGAAAAAGTTGAAAGAGACGGCCAGGTAGTGGAACAGATTGCCCTGTGTGCTGTGGTTCTTCTCGGCTTCGGCGATCTGTTCTTTGAGACGCTGGTAGGCTGCGGGATCCTTAAAATCGCCCTGCACGTAGTAGATGCGGTCGAGAAACCATTGCCACAGCTTCGGGTCCACGGGATGTTCTTCGAATTTTGTGATCTCTTCATTGAGCATCGCACGGAAGGAATCCGTGTTCATTTGATCGAACGCGAACCCGACGATGGCGAATTGTTCAGAAAGAAGGCCTTCCTGCTTGAGGTTAATGAGCGCAGGGATAAGCTTGCGTTTGGTGAGGTCGCCGCTGGCACCGAAAATCACCATTACGCAAGGGGAGCCGGTGACAGCGGCGTCGCTTTGATTCGAGGTCATCCAGTTGGTCCTGTCTCAGCTGTGCAATTTACCGGCGAAAAGATCAGTGGCCGGATTTTTTCTCAATGTGGCCGCCGAACTGAAAACGCATGGCCGAGAGAACTTTAGCCGCAAAATCATCTTCTCCGCGCGACGTGAAGCGCTGGAAAAGAGATGCGGTTAGGACCGGCGCAGGCGCAGTAGATTCGATGGCCGCGAGAATGGTCCAGCGGCCCTCGCCAGAATCGGAGACGCGGCCTGAAAAACGCTCGAGAGTCGGCTGCTCCAGAAGGGAGATCGCGGTCAGATCGAGCAGCCAGGAGGCCACCACGCTGCCGCGTCGCCAGACTTCGGTGATGTCGGCGAGATTGAAGTCATATTGATAGTGTTCGGGATGGCGGAGCGGGGTGGTCTCGGCGTCCGATTCGCGTTGGGATTTTCCGGCGTTGGCGTGCTTCAGGATGTTGAGTCCTTCGGCGTACGCGGCCATGAGGCCGTATTCGATGCCGTTGTGGACCATTTTCACGAAATGGCCGGCACCGGACGGGCCGCAGTGGAGATAGCCTTCTTCGGCGGTGCCGCCGGCTTTTTCGCGGCCAGGAGTGCGGTCGGCGTTTCCGCGGCCCGGGGCGAGCGATTTGAAGATGGGATCGAGGCGATTCACGATGTCCAGTTCGCCACCGATCATCTGGCAGTAGCCGCGTTCGAGGCCCCAGACACCGCCGCTGGTGCCAACGTCGCAATAATGAAGGCCTTTCCCGGAAAGTTCCTTGGCGCGGCGGATGTCGTCGATGTAGTAGGAGTTGCCGCCGTCGATGACGATGTCGCCGGATTCGAGCTTGCTGGTTAGATCGTGGAGGGTCGCATCGACGACCGCTGCGGGAACCATCAGCCAGACGGCGCGGGGCTTTTGGAGTTTTTTGACGAAATCATCGAGCGAGGTGGCTCCCGTAGCGCCTTCTCCGGCGAGTTGTTTCACGGAGTCCGCGCTGCGGTCATAGACGACGCAAGTGTGGCCGTTTTTTTGCAGGCGCCGGACCATGTTGGCGCCCATTCTCCCAAGACCGATCATGCCAAGTTGCATCGCGATTGCTCCTGTGCCTTTGTTTTATAGAGCTTGTCTGCTTTAAAGTCTTTGCAAGTTATTTTTACGCGAGCGCTTCATGGACCGCGTTCGTCAGCGTCGCCAGCCCGGCGGCGACATCCTTACCGAGATGCACGCGCAACGCTCGCCGGCCACGCTCCGCCAGCACAGCAAAATCGCCGCGCGCCTGCGCTGCTTTCACGACGCCAAAGGTGTACTTCTGCCCAGGAACGAGGATGTCCACCGCGTCGTCGCAAGTGATCTGCAGAAAAACGCCCGAATTGGGACCTCCTTTGTAGGCTTGTCCCGTGGAGTGAAGGAAACGCGGGCCAAAGCCGAGGGCCGTGGCGACTTTTTTGTTGTCACGCACGGCCAGGCGGATGGCTTCGAGCGCCTCTTCATGCGCTTCGTTCATGGTGATGTAGCCGAGCACGGCAAAATAGTCCCCGGAGCCGATGCGCGACAGATGTTTCTTCAAAAAGCCAGTCAGAGTGCCACCGCCCTTAAGTTCGGCGGCATTTTTCACATCGGCGTAGAGCTTCGCGCCGTCGCCCGTAAAGAAAGGCGATTCGGCAGGGAGTTTGCCGCTGGATTCATATTCGGTGGTCAACTTGCGGGTTTCCGCCTTGCTGGCCTCGACATCGGGCTGATTGAAGGCATTGATGCCGATCAGAGCGCCGGCCACCGCTGTGGCGATCTCCCAGCGGAAGAACTCCTGGCCGAGGTTGTAGATGTCGGGTAGTACAATGCGCACGACCGGATTCCCAGCCTCTGCCAGGGCCTCGACTTCCGCGGATTGGTCCCCGTCCGGATCCGACTCCAGGCGCAGATAGGCGAAAACGCGGTCAGTGCCGTAGGCATCCGGTTTGGCGAGACGTTCGCGGTCGACGGGAATGATGCCTTTGCCGGATTTTCCGGTGGATTCGGCAAGCAACTGCTCGAGCCAGGCGCCCAGGTCGAAAATTCCCGGCGAAGTGATGATGGTGATCTTGTCGCGGCCCTGATTGGCGGCGATGCCGAGAATGGTTCCGAGGATGACGCCTGGATTCGCGCTAACATCGGTGTCTGCGCCGCAAGCTTCCACCATTTCTTGCGTGTTTTTCAGGAACTTCAAGACGTCGATGCCCATCATAGCGGCGGGCACCATTCCGAAATTTGAAAGGGCTGAGTAACGGCCGCCGATGCTGGGCACGCCCATGAAAATTTTGCGGAACTTGTCTTTCTCGGCGACCCGCTGCATTTTTGAGCCAGGATCAGTGATGGCGATGAACCGGTTGCCGACTTCCTTTTCGCTTACTTTCGCTTTGACGCGATCAAAAAAGTATTGCTTGTAGATGTTGGGTTCGAGCGTACTGCCGGATTTGCTGGAAACAATGCAAATGGTGCTGGCGAGATCCACGCTCTCTTCGATGGATTTGATTTGCGCGGGATCGGTGGAATCCAAAACGTGAAGTTCTGGATACCCGGAGGCCTTGCCGAAGGTCAAGCGCAGCACTTCGGGACAGAGGCTGGAGCCGCCCATTCCGAGCAGCAGTGCGTCTTTAAAGGCTGCTTTTTTAATGTCAGCAGCGATCTCTGTCAGCGCGTCAACGCTCTCGATCTGTCGTTCGGTGATATCCAGCCAGCCGAGCCACTTGCCCTCGTCGGCACCGGTCCACAGCGAGGCATCTTTTAGCCAGAGCCGTTTTGCCTTGCCGCCCTTCTTCCAATCCTGAAGCGAGGCATGCACATCACTTTCGAGTTTGTCCGGGAGTGTGTAGGTCTGGCGATTCACGCTCACGCACTCACCCCTGCGCTTTTTCCCGTCGCCTCCAAGAGCTGCTTGAACGCATCGGCGAAAAGTTTGACGCCGTCCACCAGGAGTTTGTCGGTCACTTCCTTCATGGAAATGCCGGACTTGGCGAGGTTGTCCATGATCGTGCGCGCTCCGTTGACGTCTTCCGTCAAACTGTTGCGGAGTTTGCCGTGATCGCGGAAGCCGTCGAAAGTGGCCGGTGGAATGGTGTCCACGGTGTCAGCGCCAATCAGTTCTTCGACGTAGACGACGTCGCGATACTTTGGGTTCTTCGTGCTTGTGCTGGCCCACAGCAGCCGTTGCGTTTGCGCGCCTTTGGCCGCCAAAGCATTCCAACGAGCGCCGCTAAACAGTTCCTGATATTTCTTGTAGGTGAGCTTGGCATTGGCAATGGCGATTTTGCCGTGGAGACCTTCAAGCACGCCCTTTTGTGCCGGGTCAGAGGTTGTTTTCAGTTTTTCGTCAACCTTGCTGTCGACCAGGGTATCGATGCGGCTGACAAAGAAGCTGGCTACGCTGGCGATATGGCTGATGTCTTGGCCCTTGGCCGAGCGAGCCTCCAGAGCGGCCAGGAAAGCTTCAGCAACCTTCTCGTAGGCGGATTGCGCGAAGAGCAGGGTGATATTGATGTTCAGACCCTCTTCGAGCGTTTGGCGGATCGCGGGAATGCCCTCAGGCGTGGCCGGAATCTTGATCATGACATTGGGGCGATTCACAGACTTCCACAGGCGGCGCGCTTCGTCGATGGTGCCCTGGGTGTCGTTGGCGAGGTACGGAGAGACTTCCAGGCTGACGTAGCCGTCACGGCGCTTGGACTCGGCGTAAACCGTTTTGAAAACGTCGCAGGCATCCTGAACGTCGCGGATGGCGATCTTTTCGAAGAGACCTTTGGCGTCGAGTTTTTTTGCATCAGGCGAATTAAGGATGTCCGAGTAGAGGTTACTGCCCGTAATGGCTTTTTCGAAAATCGCCGGATTGGACGTCATGCCGCGAAGTCCATCGTCATCGATATATTTTTTCAGGCCGCCGCTGGTGAGCAGGTCTCTGCGAATATAGTCCATCCACGGGGATTGCCCGAAACCCAGCAGCGCTTTCAAGGGATTGGCGCCTTGAGCCGTGCCGATATTTGGGATGGTGGTGGTCGTCGTCATGATAGTTCTCCTCTAGCGTTGGAAACCGGTTGAACGTCTATTGTACTCCTTGGGAGTCTGGCCGCGCCGGTCACTTGCTCTTTGGGCCATCCAGTCTAGTGCCAACTAGGGTTCAGGAGCCTTTCGAGTACTTGGTCTCCAGGGCCTTCACTTTGGCGAGCCGCCGCACATGCCGCTCTTCGTTTGAAAACTTCGCGCCCATAAATGCCGTCAGCAGATCATGCGCAAGGGCCACGCCAACGACGCGGGAACCGAGCACGAGCACATTGATGTTGTCGTGCTCAACTCCTTGATGCGCCGAATAGGTGTCATGGCACATGCCCGCGCGAATGCCGGGGAGCTTGTTGGCGGCAACGCTGGCGCCCACACCGCTGCCGCAGATGAGCACGCCGCGTTCGGCCTTGCCATCGAGGACGGCTCGGCCAACGGCTTCCGCGAAATCGGGATAGTCCGACGGATTTTCGTTGAAAGCGCCGACGTCCAGAACGTCGTTACCCATCGAACGCAACACGTCGCCCATGGCGTTCTTCAGTTGAAAGCCGGCGTGGTCGGAACCAATCACAACTTTCATGTAGCGCTCACTTTCCCAAGACCTCTTTGACCGCGGCGAGAACGGTTTCGACCTCAAAGCCGAATTTCTTGAGCAAATCTTTCAGCGGGGCAGACGCTCCAAAAGAGCGCATGCCGATGATTTTACCTTTGGGGCCGACGTAGCGGTCCCAACCGAAAACGGATTCCATCTCGACGGAAACGCGCGCGGCCACGCTGGCGGGCAAAACACTTTCCTTGTAAGCCGCGTCCTGCTTTTCGAAAAGCTCCCAGCTGGGCATACTGACGACCCGAGCTTTTACGCTTTCGGCGGTCAACTTTTCATAAGCCGCAATGCACAAGCCGACTTCGCTTCCGCTGGCCAGCAAGATGACGTCGGGCTTTGCGCCTGGGGCGTCGGCCAGGACGTAGGCACCCTTTCTGACACCTGATGCCGGAGCATACTTCGTGCGATCCAAAGTAGGCATCGCCTGGCGAGTGAAGACCAGCGTCGCGGGGCCGTGGGTGTACTGCATAGCGACTTTGTAGGCTTCGACGACCTCGTTGGCGTCGCCCGGGCGAAAGACCAGCATGTTGGGCATCGCGCGATAGGCGGCAAGCTGTTCGACGGGCTGGTGCGTCGGCCCATCTTCGCCGACTCCTATGGAGTCGTGCGTGAAAATATAAATGGCTGGAATTTCCATCAAGGCGCCAAGGCGCATGCTGGGGCGCATGTAGTCGCTGAAATTGAAAAAGGTGGCGCTGAAGGCGCGCAGCTTGGAAAGCGTCATGCCGTTGACGATGGCGCCCATGGCGTGTTCCCGCACGCCGAAATGGATGTTGCGGCCATGATAAGCGTCCGGGAAAAAATCGCCTGCGCCTTCAAAGGTGAGATTCGTTTTGTTGGATTTTGCCAAGTCAGCCGACCCGCCGATGAGCCAGGGAATACTCACCGCGAGCGCGTTCAGCGTCTTGCCAGAGCTCTCACGGGTTGCCATCCCTTTGGGGTCGGCGGGGAAGGAGGGCAGGTTTTTGTCCCAGCCGTCGGGGAGCTGGCCGCTTTGCATGCGGTCGATCTGCTCAGCGAGCTGCGGAAACTGTTTTTTGTACTCGGCGAATTTCGCGTTCCATGCGGAGTGGGCCTGGGCGCCGCGTTTGCCGACGCCGTTCTTGAATTGATCGTAGACGCCGTCAGGCACGAGGAACTTTGCGTCTTCCGGCCAGCCGTAATTCTTCTTGACCAATTTCACTTCGGCTTCGCCGAGCGGCTCACCGTGCGCTTCGTAGGTGTCTTGTTTGTGCGGGGAGCCGTACCCGATGTGGCTATCCACGACGACCAGCGTAGGGCGATCTTTCGTTTTCAAGAAGGTGTCGTATCCGCGAGCCAGCATGCCTAGGTCGTTGGCGTCGCCGACCCGCGTCACATTCCACCCATAGCCGATAAAGCGCGTCATGACGTCTTCGTTGAAGGACCAATCCGCGGGGCCGTCGAGCGTGACGTGATTGTTGTCGTAAATCCAGCAGAGGTTTGAAAGCTTCAAATGTCCGGCGAGCGAAGCGGCTTCGCTGGACACGCCTTCCATGAGATCGCCGTCTCCGCAAACGGTGTATACGTTGAAGTCAAAGATCTCCAAGCCAGGCTTGTTGAAATTTGCTCCAAGCCACTTGCTGGCGATGGCCATTCCGACGCTATTGCCGGCGCCCTGCCCGAGAGGTCCCGTGGTCGTTTCTACGCCAGTAGTGATGTGCGATTCAGGATGGCCAGGAGTTTTGCTACCGATTTGGCGGAATCGCTTGATTTCGTCCATGGAAACGGCCAGCGAGTCTAGGATTTTGCCGTCTTTGGTGGCTTCTTTTACGCCGGCGAGGTGCAGCGTGGCGTAGAGAAGCATGGATGCGTGGCCCGCGGAGAGAACAAAGCGGTCGCGATTGGGCCAGGTAGGGTCGGCGGGATCGTAGCGCAGATAGTTCTGCCAGAGTTCGTAGACGACCGGCGCCAAACCCATGGGCGCACCGGGGTGGCCGGAATTTGCCTGTTGCACGGCGTCCATCGCCAGGGTGCGAATGGTGTTGATGCTCAACAGGTTCAGATTCGGCTGGCTCACATGGTCTCCTGTGGCGGGCAGGAAGGGCTCCCGCGGACCTCTCGTCAAAATTTGATGCACCAGAGTACAGAACGGATGAGTTGATTTTACGTCAAAATGAAAGCAGGCGCCCGTTCGCGCGTTGAATAGGTCGTTTGAGAACTCTTGCGCGATCGCGCTTGGTCCTCCTAGGAGGCGGGCGGCCATCCAGGGAGAGAAAGAAAAATTACCGCGCCACTCTCAAGTTGTCAATCAGGTTACAAAGCATTCACAAAAAAGGAGTTCGCCCTTCGAAGGCAAATCCTCAGGCCGGGACAACGACCTCTTTAGACGCACCGCACTTCTCGCAATACCCCAGCAGCGAATGTCGCACTCCGCCGCAGACCGGACATTTCTCGTAGAGCATCGCGCCGCACGCCGGACACGTATAAGGATCATCATGGGTGGCCTGACCGGATGGTTCTGGAAGAATTAGCTTTCGAATGGTTCGTTTGGTCCAAAAGGCGTATCGCAGAGGTCCCCTGCGAATCGGATATTCACAGACGGGACATACGAATTTCTCGTAGGCTTCTCTGAATTGCTTCAACAAGAATTCCTTCTTGGGCGACACTACCATGCGCAGTAGATACAGCAGCACCTGCACCACCAGGGCCATAGCAATGGCTATGAGAATGTATTTGAAGTATCGGGAGGGAAAATATTCGTGAAGAACCTCGAATAACTTCAGGAGCAGGGCCGCTCCGGTCGCGTAGATAATTGGTGCCAGCAGGGAACCGCGCTTGACGCGAAAGAAATAAAAAGCAATCAGCAGCAATGGAATCAGAACTAGAAGTTTGAGCGACGCCTTCTTCCGCTCATGCTGCTTCCGCAGGCCCACGTATTGCCGGTTGGCCGCTGCCCTCTGATCTTCCAGTTGAACGCGAACTCCGCTGTTCTTGTCTTGGATGGCTCGGGCTTGCTCCCGCAAATTTTCAAGTTCATCGTTCAAATCTTGGTACTTCGCCTGGTTGGAGAGAAAGAGGCGCTTGCTGTCCGTAAGAGCTTTGGCCTCCCCTTCGTTGGTTGCGGCGCCCTTCTGTAGTTCGAGGCGCTGAATCTCCAACAACTGGTTCATTGTTTCTCGCGAACTATTTGTACTGGCTTCGAGAGATGCTTGGCGCGCAACCACGTCCTGACGTCGCTGCTCAATCTGCGCTAGCTCTTGATTGGCGCTTCTTTCCCGTTCAAGCAGCGACTTATCGAGAATGCCAGCTTCCAGTTCTTGGAGCTGGGGACCCGGCAGCGAATCAATATCGTTCATCACGAACTCGAGCAGCCAATACGCCAAAAGCGAGAGGATAATGGTGAAGAACCCGATCAGGATGCGATGCGTCAGGGGGCCTCGAGGCTTCTGAGCAGTGTTCTTCATTCGTGTAGCTCCTCGGCATATGGCAGGCGGCCAAACAGGTTACGGCCTTTTCGCCGCTTGGGTTATTTCTGTTTTCGCGGCCAGATGCGGGAGGATGGCATTGTACACCCCCATCTTTCGGCTGCGGACCTGGGTGCTCCAAACTTTGGCTTCTAACCGAGCTCTCCTTTTCAGCTAGAGCTGCGTGCTGGCATAGAGCGGCGGGACACCAGAGCAAAAGAGTCCAATGGACACCTCTCCAGTCCCAGGACCGTTGCGGTTCGGCGACCGGCCGATGAAGCGCTCGGCATTGCAGTTGATGGTTGAGTTCGCTAGATTTGTAGTGCCCGTGCCCGGGTGGCGGAATGGCAGACGCTGAGGACTTAAAATCCTCCGGGGATTTTTCCTCATGTGGGTTCGACTCCCACCCCGGGCACCAGTCTTTCTTGTTGAAGATGAATCAATTGTTGGGCCGCACCTTTCCGTGTACCTCTGGTGTACCCCACTTTGCGAAAGAACGAGCCGATGGCGGCTCCATGCGTTAGCCAAATCCGCTTCCAGTTGTTCCTGTCGCGAGCGCACCCACGGTGCGTGGTGCTGCTCGGTAATTCTCACGCTTTGGTGGCCCAGCAAAATCGAGACTCATTCAATGGGAACTCCGGCAAGAAGCAATTCAACAGCGAAGGTGTCGTCTCCATTCGGGACGTTTCGGCGAGTTTGAAGAGTTTGCGCAATCGCGTTTGCCGGCTCCGCACGATGCTTTCTAGCTTTCCCCTTCCGCTCCAGAAGAAAAACTTCTCTGTGACATTTGGCGTTGCTTCCAACGCCGATAAGACAAATCCAGGAAGGATTGTGTTCACTGGGACATCCGAGAATGGGAGATCGAAAGTCGCCGCACATCCCAGCTAACAAGGAAATCTACGCAGGAAGCAGGGAAGGCAAGTATCTTTGCCTCCAAGAGACTAGATAATTCTCGATCCACGATTCAACGACTGGTATTCCACCAAAGCGAAGCTTTAGCCGATTAGAATCGTGCCCGCGAGCGTCCTATTTCGGCGATCATCGAGTTCACCAAGATTATATCATAATAGCTGAAAGCGTCAAATATACGCTTTGTGGAAAACATAATAAACTCTTTGATTGTCGAATACATACAATATGCTATTTTTAGCTACTATGAACTTACAAGCAAGGATCGACGGGTACAGAGAACGCGGCTTCCAGCAGCTCGAAGCGGAAATCCTCGTCCTCATCGAGGAAAGTGCGGCGACACTCTTCACCGCGTTCCCCGATCAATTCATCTTATTTGGAGGAGCAACCCTCGTGCTCTTCTACGAGAGCCCTCGATTGTCCCGAGACTTGGACCTACTGGCCTCCCCAACGCAGATCCCAAGACCCGAAGAAATCGAAGATGTTGTTCGTTCCAGTATCCAGTCCATTGCAGAGACCCTCGGCTTGGGCCAACTCGAATTCCGGAAAGATATCGAGAGCCCTGGCTTCGTCAAGCAGTGGGTCCTCGCCAATCACAGGGCCCTCTTCAGCATTGATATAACCAGCATCGGCGGAAATGTCTTGGAGACCCAGATCGTCAAAAAGGCAATTGCTAACGCTCCAGAAAAAATCGTCGCCACCCCAAGCGCGAACTACCTGCTGTTTCAGAAATGTGAGACTTTTCTCAATCGCCGTCATGTGAAAGCTAGAGATGCCTTCGATATCCATCTCCTTCTTACCCAAGGAGCGCAGCTCGACAAGAATCTTCAAGCGCACCTTGAGGATTTCATAGCAATGAAGGAGATCCAAGAATCCATCGAAATTCGAATTCAGGACATCAATGCCAAGCTCTGCACCGTCGAACTCCGCCCGGTCTTGCCACTGGCCATCTTTGAAGAGCTTGCCAAGAACGAATTTGAGACCATCCGCCGCTCGCTACGAGTCGTGTTGGCTCATTGGCTCGGGAAGGAACCGCAATGAATTGGACAACTATCCTGACAGAAGAAGCACGAAACAATTGCATCGTGCGCACCGACCATCTAGCTCGCAAACGCAAGCTCTCTGAACGTGTCGTATGCGATGCTTTGCGCCGATATGAGGCACAGGGTCTGGTCGAACGTGTCTCGACAAAGATCTACGTCAACCACTTCAATCAGCAATTTTCACCTCGTGATCTGCTAAACGTCCTTCGGCCTCGTTCTTACATTTCACTTGAGTCCGCTCTGGTGGAGCGAGGCATCATTACTCAAAGTCCCTCAATACTGACTTGCGTCACACCTAGCTATCCGCAGTCTTTTAGACGCAAATCTGTCAGTATTGTGTATAGGAAGATCTCTCCTCAGCTCTATTGGGGCTTTGAGGAAAAGGCTACTCGCTACAACAAATATCTCATCGCGGAACCTGAGAAGGCGCTACTGGATTGGATCTACCTAAACCGTCAAGAAGGACTTCCGACGCCCTTAGACGAACTCCAATTGCAGTTTCTAACTCCGGCCAAGCTTCGAGACTACGCACAACGATTTCCGCGCACAGTGAGCGAGGCGATTAAGGATTTGTTGCTTGAAACAGCCTACCCGTCGCAAAATCCCGACGCCCGACGGTCGAGGCCAGGGCGATGAATGTCACGGAGGTCGGAAGCTACTGACTCGTCTGCAACTGGTGGTTCATCCTCAATCCGTTTCGCTGCCTCAACCAGGTCCGCTTCACTCGCTACCACTTCGGGCAGTCCCCGCCTAACTATCACTTTTTCTTTCACGTGGTTCCTACGAATATTGTCAGCCTGCGCAGAGAGAAATCTCTCTGCCTGTGCTCTCGCCGCCCGCTCTCCTCATTCGCCCTACGAACAACGCGTGCCACGTTAAGGGCTTCACACCTTCCAACAAAAGTAAGCCAAAATAACATTTGCCTTACATCGCACGCGACGGTATACTATTCTCTCGCTAGGCTGCTTAATAGGATCCCCCATGAAAACCGAACTCTCCACTGTCACCACCAAAGGCCAGCTGGTCATCCCTGCCAAGCTCCGCCGCAAATACGCCATCCGCGAAGGCACGCAAGTCGCCTTCGTTGAGGAAGAGAACCGCCTCGTCCTCCAGCCACTCACGCCGGAATTTGTCCGCAGCCTGCGCGGATCCCTAAAGGGTGATCCATCTGCGCTAAAAATCCTGCTCGATGACCGTAAACGTGAGCGCGAGCTATGAAGCGAATGGTTCTCGACGCCAGCGCAGTCATGACCTTCTTCGAAAACCGTCCCGGCGCAGACAAAGTCGAAGACCTCATTCATCTCGGCCTCGCGGACAAACGTCAATTGCTAATGTCCGTGGTCAACTGGGGCGAGGTCTACTATTCCACCTGGCGCGCCCATGGCCCCGGCGTCGCCCGCAAAATCCTCGAGGACATAAGCCAGCTCCCCATCGAAATCGTTGACGCCGATCTCGACCTCACCCACATCGCCGCCGAACTCCGCGCCGATCACAAGCTCCCCTACACCGACTGTTTCGCCGCCGCTCTGGCTGCGCAGCGCAAAGCCTCCCTCGCCACCAGTGACCAAGACTTCGCCGCTGTCGAAAAAAAGATCGACATCCTCTGGACCAGCGCGTAGCTGCTGAACCCCTCCTCGGCCAGCGAGTTTAAATTGGCTGAGTCCTATATCGTGGCGCTTGGTGGGCTTGGTTCAACGATCAGTGGCTGGGCTACATCAAGGATTAGTATGGACCTCCCCGACGTTCACGCAGACGGCTCAAATTCAATGGTATGGGGAAGCGGCCTCCAACAACGGCATTCCCCCCAAATACTAAAATGGGCAACGGCGAATTTCCGTCAAACAAGACGGCCGCAAGCATGGCGAAACGGTGACGTGGACGCGAAAGCGTGGGTCTGTTTTTACCGAGACCTGCAAGCCACGGGTGTCCAGCATGTGAGCTACTACGACATCCTGAACCACACGAGCTTCGGTACGGTTAGGTACGGGAGCCCGGCCAGTGGCCACCATGCTCGCCGCAGGAAAACTACCATTTTGACCGGTCAGCCGTCTGTACCTATAGCTATCTATAGGAACGCCGTGCTAAAACCAAAAAATGACCTTCTCCAGGGCACTCTGGCCCTGCTCGTTCTGAAGACCCTCGCTCGCGGGACGATGCACGGCTACGGCATGACGCTTCATATTCAGCTGATATCAAAGGACATCCTCCGCGTGGAGGAAGGCTCTCTGTATCCCGCACTCCATCGCATGGAGCAAGATGGGTGGGTTAGCGCGGAATGGGGCATTTCAGAGAACAATCGCCGCGCCCGCTACTATCGTTTGACTGCCAAAGGCCGCAAACAACTCGCCGAAGAAGAAAAGAATTGGGAGCGGTTTACGCAAGCCGTGGCCCACGTTCTCCAGTTCGCCTGAGAGGCCGAAAGGAAGGTGTCCTATGTCTTGGATCGCACGGTTGCGAGGCATGTTAAAGCGAGACCGCTTGGACCACGACCTCGACGACGAACTGCGCTCGCACATCGAGATGCGCGCCGCGGACAACCTCGCCGCCGGTATGTCGCCGAAGGAGGCAAACTACGAAGCGCAAAAGCGCTTCGGCAACACCGCCCTTCTCAAGGAAGACACTCGCGAAGTGGACGTTGTCGCTTGGCTCGACGAAACCGCCCGCGATTTTCACCACGCACTCCGCATGCTGCGGCGTAGTCCCGGTTTCACCGCCGTCTCCGTCCTCACTCTCGCCCTCGGCATTGGCGCTAATACCGCGATTTTCTCCGTCATCAATTCCGTTCTCCTTGGCCCTCTGCCCTACCACGATCCGGACAACTTGGTGATGGTCTGGGAAAGCAATTCCCAGCACGTCAATGCTCATAACACCGTTTCTCCGCCGAACTTTCTCGATTGGCAGAGCCGCAATACCGTCTTCTCAAGCATGTCTTTTATTTTCGACGAGCGCGACAATCTCACCGGGAATGGCGACCCCGAAGAAGTTGTCGTCCAGGATGTCTCCACGAATTTCTTTTCCCTCCTGGGAGTCAATCTCCTCTTTGGTCCTGGCTTCACCCCCGAAAACGGTCAGTCCGGCCACGACAATGTCGTCATTCTCAGCTACGGTCTTTGGAAGCAACGTTTCGCAGGCGATCCCGCCATCGTCGGCAGATCCATTCTGTTGAATGGGCATCCGCAAACCGTGGTTGGTGTTGCGCCTCAGAATTTCCGTTGGTTCATCAAGGATGGCTCACTCACCGGCGCAAAGCCTCAACTGTGGTCTCCGTTTGTGTTTCCTGAAGCATTTCACCAGCACAAGCAAATTGGCCGCTTTATGACGGTGGCTGCGCGACTGAAACCAGGCGTCACTCCTTCACAGGCGCAGACCGAGATGAGTACTATCGCCGCCCGCCTGGAACAGGAAGATCCCGATTTCGACGGGCACTGGGGCGTCAACGTTGTCTCCTTGCGAGACCAAATCTCCGGCGACCTGCGTCCCGCTCTGTTGATCTTGTTCGGCGCCGTAGCTTTCGTCCTGTTGATAGCCTGCGCCAATGTTTCCAGCTTGCTCCTCGCTCGTGCCGCGAGTCGCGAACGCGAGATGGCCATTCGCACTGCCATTGGCGCGAGCCGTTGGCGAATCGCGCGCCAGTTGCTGATGGAGAGTTTGCTCCTCGCGCTGATCGGTGGCGGCATCGGGCTCGCGCTCGCCGTCTGGGGCACCAATGCCCTTCTCGCCGCTAGCCCTCGGAATCTCCTCGACCTACGAGCCGTCTCAATCGATTTGCGTGTGCTCCTTTTCGCTGTCGCCGCAACGCTTCTCGCCGGTTTGCTCTTTGGTTTTCTGCCCTCCTATATCTCGGCACATTCACGAATCTCGGAGACTCTCAAGGAAGGAGGCCGCGGCTCCTCCTCTGCGCGCCGCCGGGCCTTCGCGCGCAACGCCTTCGTGGTCGCACAGTTGGGCCTGGCCCTCGTTTTGCTCACCGGCTCTGGCTTGCTCATTCGCAGCTTCGCGCGCTTGATTGGCGTCGATCCGGGCTTTGATACCGGCCATATGTTGACCTTCAAACTCGTGCTTCCCCGCTCCAAATACGGTCGGGACCAATTGTGCATTATATTCTTCCAGCAGCTTCTGGCCAGAATCGGCGCCGTCCCTGGAGTCCGCTCGGCCAGCATGGAAAGCTTTCCTCCGCTGACCGGGTTGGGTGCTGCTACCGGCGTGCGTCTTCTCAGTCAGCCGTCGCTCGCGCTCGCGGATCTTCCCGTGGCCAACGTCCGGGTTGTCGGTCCGGACTATTTCGGCACCATGAGTATTCCCCTGCGCGCTGGCCGTCTTTTCAACAGGCAAGAGCTAGCGGCAGAAAACCACGTGACCGTCATCAATCAAGCGTTCGCGGACAAATATCTGCACGGGGTCAATCCCCTCGGCCAGAAAGCCGTCATCTATATGAAGAGCGATGCGGAGGCTGAGAACCAGCCATCTGAAATCATCGGCGTGGTTGGTGACGTCCATCAACTCGGGCTCGACACGGCCCCCGAACCCACAGTTTATTGGCCGCACGCTGAGCTGGTCATGTCCGGGATGACCATTCTGGTTCGGACCTCGAACGATCCTTTGACCCTGCTTTCCACCATCCGCAATCAACTGCAACAGCTGGATCCGGAACTGCCCATGGCCGCCGTCACAACGATGGACCAGCTTCTCGCCGACTCACTTTCCCGCTCGCGCTTCACCATGCTTCTTCTTGGCATCTTTGCGGTGGTCGCTCTGGTGCTCGCTGCCGTGGGCATCTATGGCCTGATCGCCTACAGCGTGACCCAACGCACGCAGGAACTTGGCATTCGTATCGCTCTCGGCGCCCAGCGCCGCGATGTACTCCGCCTCGTGCTTGTACAGGGCACACGCCTCACCCTTCTCGGCGTCGCCATCGGCGTGCTCGCCGCGCTCACTCTCTCGCGGCTCCTGGGCACTCTGCTTTTCGGCGTCAGCGCCACAGATCCTCTCACTTTTGCCGGAGTGGCGGGTTTGCTCGCGGTTGTCGCTCTGCTCGCCTGCTTCATCCCCGCTCGCCGCGCCACACGTGTCGACCCTTTGGTCGCCCTCCGCTATGAATGATTCCCTTAAGCCCACGCAGACATCATATGCGTCGCGTCTCCCGCTTACCGACCAACTCGCCCTGTACCACGCGGGGTGATGAACCCTCCCCTGGCCCCGCCGCGGGGCAACTCGGCCGGAGCGACCGCGCCAGCTAGACAGCATGGTAATGAAGCAAGAGCCCCCCAGCAGGAGGCTGTCATCTTCTTTTCCGGTGGCGGAGCGCTGGAGTCCTGCCGGTCGCAGATCATAGGCGAACTTCGCACCTCGGAGTGGAGTCCACCACGAAACATCGGGCTGGCATCAAGCGTATTACCAGCATCGGACTGGAGGCATTCCATGGTCGCGTCGGAGTTTGAATACCGTCATCGTTTTTGGATGATTGTGCTCGTCTATGCGGCAGCTTACGCGTTCTACAACCTCGATCATCTCAATATTCTTTACTCCGTAGTTCCCTGGAATCAGGGAGTCCTCGAGAAGGACATGCTCGTGCGCTTGCTATACGCCGCCGCTGCCCTGCTCGCGGCAGTCGGCGCGATTCTACTGACCTGGTCGACAGCCTACCGGCCTCCCAGCGCCAGCACGGACCGCGCGACTTTCTCCAGCGCCGGACCGTTCCGCTATGTCAGGAACCCACATTATTTGTCCTATTTTCTTCTAATCATTGCATTGGGTACGTTTCAGAGCCGGCTCGGATTTCCGCTCATGCTCCTTGGTGAAATGATCTTGTTGCTTCGTCTCGCGGCTCGCGAAGAACTCCAGCTGGAGCAGAAACACGGCGAGCGTTTTCGCAGCTACGCGCAGCGCGTTCCGCGCTTTCTCCCCTCGCTTCATCCGCTGCTCGAAAGCGACGGCCAGTCGCCGCGATGGGGCCAAGCTTTCTGGGACCAGGCATTTCAATGGGGTTTCGTCGCCACGCTGCTGGCCTTCGCGTGTACCCTGAGTGACCCAATTGGGTATGCCTTCGGCGCTGCGACCTTTGCATTTTTGCTGCTACAGAAGCTTACGCAAGCGTTTTGGATTCGCCCGCGGCGTACCCAAAACTCCTGAGACTAGGTTCCCGTTATATCGGAACTGGTGTTGTGTGGTCAGTCGGTATGCTTCGGCGCCAGCGGATCGGAACGCGAACTTCGCTCCAAGGCACAACATTCCCTCCAACAGGACTTCGGGACCGGAGTAGCTTCCGAGTATGCCGTCACCCGGGAACTTTCCATAGCCCCCTACTTCTTCTGCAGCTTGCCCTGCGCTAGCCTCTCGGCCGTCACCAGCGCGTCTGCAGCCTGCACCTTTACATCCGGCTCCACGCCGACCTCTGCCCAATCGGTCTTTGAGAAGGGATTGATCGCTCTCGTTTCAGGGATGCCCATTCCGAAGTGATCATCAATGCGATGCCAAACTCCCGAATGTGCACCACCACCTGTGGTCTCGCCCACAAGCGTGGCGCGCTTTAGCATCTTCAGGTCGTAGCTGAACTGCTCTGCGCCGGAATAAGTCCTGGCGGACGTCAACAGGTATACCGGCTTGTCGGCCAGCGTGTTTCCCGGAACAGGCGAGTGCGTCCAGGACTGCTCCGTCGTATTTTCCCTCGGGTTGTACAAGTACTCTGGATGGTCAAAGAGGTAGGCGGCCATCAGAGCGACCATGGAGGGCTCGCCGCCACGGTTGTCCCGCAAATCGAGGATAATCGCGTCCGCACGGTTCAAGGAAGCCATCGCAGCCGCAGCCGTTGCCTGGCATAGAGAGACATCGGGAAACGAGTTGAGCTTCAGATAGCCGACATTGTGCGGCAGGATCTCGACCCTTGCGAATGTACAGTTTTGCTGGTTCATTGCTTCCCGATAGCGAGCCAGGCCTTCCGGTGTTGGTCCTGTCGGGTGCCGGGGAAGAGGGGCTTGACTGTAGTCCAGCGTCAGATGCCGGTCCGGGCGCACATCCCTCATCTGCCGCGTCAGCAGAGCGGCAAAGGCCGCACCATCTGTCACGGCGTCATCATCGCCGCTGTTCTTGTGCGCCAATAGCGCGTCCGCCATCCTCTGCGCATCGTGCCGCTCAACATAGTATTTCTTTAGAATCGCGACCGCCGCATCAATCACGCGTTGGCGCTCCTCTCGATCCAGCTTGAAGACCTCCCGGTCCGCACGGTTCGTTGCGCTGATAGCATCCTGCGGCCCCGCTTGCGGAGCTTGCCGTTGAGAGTATCCGGAGGCGCTCTGCAATTGCCCAGATGCCATGACTCCAATTCCCCCATAACTTCCGGCACGGCCGAGTAAAATCAAGAATGTACCAAGGGCCACCAACGACAATACGCTTCCGAAAAGCAACGCTCCGAGACAAGGCGACTTGCCTTCTAGAACATAGAACGCAGGCACGCCATCCAAACGGTGCCGGGCCGAGGCGCCGACAAGCGCCGGTTGGACATAGCCGTACTCTCGCGGGGCGGAGATTACTAAATCGGCCAGCAGGTCCAGCCAAAGTCGCAGGCTTGCGAAGAATCCTTTTTCATCGCGAGCGCGGTCTCGGAACAGTTGCAGAGCTTCGTTACCGTAGGCCTCGCGAAAATGGGAAGGATAAAGGCGCAAGAGCCAGGCGTATATCTTTTCAGACATAATCCCCCCGCAAAATCTTCTTGGAGCGCGCGACGCGCAATAAGCCGGCAAGTCTCTCGGCCTCGGAGCGTGCCAGTTTGCGTCCAGCTGAGGTCAGCCGGTAATATCGGCGCCGTTCATGGCCGAGTTTTGCGTCTTCGCGCAGGTCAACCTCTTCTATAAATTTCTCTTCGAGTAGCGTTTGGATTGAGCTGTAGAGCGTCCCAGGGCCCAGTCGCATGCGACCGTCGGTTTGCTCCGCGACCTGCCGCATAATGCCGTAACCATGCAGGTCTTCACCAGCCAGGGCGAGCAGGATATGAAATGCGGCCGAAGGCAGCGGGTCAAGTTTTCGTTTGGGCATAAGTAATCGATAATCAGTATATCGATAAACGACTATACTTCAGGGCATGGCAATTTGCAACCAGCCCAAGCGGCACGGCCCCACCACACCAAGGGACGGCCACTGCCAGTTGGATCAAGGCTCATTCCTCCGATTAGCCGCTATGAATATGCGGCTCCACCGAATACGCAACTGGCCTAAGACGGTTGTAGTACAATGCGCGCAGATTGTCCGCTTTGGCCAGCTATGTCATTAACTCGTCAACAATTGACGGCCAATTACGTCTCGGCCATGCGGGAAGGCGATGCTGCTCTTTTTATAGGGGCAGGCATGTCCAGACCGGCGGGATTTCTCGACTGGAGAAATCTCTTACGCGAATGCGCCAGAGAACTGGGGCTCGACATTGATCACGAGCACGATCTGATTGCCGTGGCGCAGTATTACCTGAACCATAGAAACAGAGACCGAGCGCGGCTGAATCGAATCCTAAAGAACGAGTTCGACAGACCGGGAACCTTCTCGAGGAATCACGAAATCATTGGCGGACTTCCTATCACGACGGTATGGACCACGAATTTTGACAAGTTGCTTGAGAAAGCGTTTGAGCGGGCCGGAAGGCAGCTCGACGTGAAATGGAAGGATAGTCAAATACCGTTGGCAGCCGAGGGGCGCGAAGTCACCCTCTACAAAATGCATGGAGATATCGCCAGCCCAGACGAAGTCATAATTTGCAAAGACGACTACGAGCGGTATGCACGACAACACGAATTGTTTCAGAACCAGCTTGCGGCCGATTTGGTGAACAAGACTTTGTTGTTTCTTGGGTTTAGTTTTACCGACCCCCATCTTGATTACATGCTTGGCCACCTCCGGTCGCTTTTGGAGGATAGTAAGCGCGAACATTTTGCCGTGATGCGAAAGACTCGCTTAAATACACACAATAAAGACAGAGTAAAGGCGCGCAAGGTATTTGAGTACGAATTGAATAAGCAGGCCCTGCAGATCGAAGACCTGCAAAGATACAGCATCCATACCCATCTCATCGATAGTTTTGATGATGTTACTGGAATACTGGAAGAAATCGAGAGCCGTTACTATTTGAGGAATATTTTTGTCTCGGGCAGCGCCCACGAATTCGGCGATTTCGGAGAAGACCGCGCAAGAGATTTGTGCATGCATCTTGGCGAAAGACTGATGGCAGAAGATTACAGGCTGATCAGCGGCATGGGGCTTAAAGTGGGCGACTACCTGGTGAAAGGCGCGCTCCTGAAACTTTACGAAACGGGAACTCCAGCCGTTGAGAACCATCTGACGTTGCGACCATTTCCAAGAAATCTCCCCGCCGAGGTCAACGAAGGGGAGTTTAATGCAAAGTATCGGAGGGACATGATTGCCAAGTGTGGCTTCGCGATATTTATTGCAGGAACGAGTCGAAGTCACCTGGAATCGGAGGGAGTTCTACAGGAATACGAGATTGCAAAAGCCCTGAAGAAGATACCTATTCCTATTGGCGCCACGGGGTTTGCGGCGCGGCGGATCTGGGAAATGATGAAGCCCGAGATAGCGGATATCTACGGAGACGCTGTTCCGGCGCGAACGTTCAAGCAGCTTAACGAGCCGGGACTGACGAACGAGCAATTGTTAAATGTGGTGTTTGAGATCATTCGACGCGTTTCAGAGTCCGCCCCTGATCGCGCGACATCGACCCGGGCGAGAGCAGCGGGGCGTTAGTTTGAATCCAAGGGTGGTACTATTCTCCGTTACGGCTCTGCAGTTCATCGTTCAAGGAATCTTGACGATGATGTTGGCAATATTCCGCTCGCGGAGCATGGCGTTGAAGGCCGCCACGTCCGTGGCCAAGAGCTGTTGCATCTCCTGTTGCGACGCATCGCCTTGCTTTTTCAACTCAGCCTGCACCGCCGCTTGTTGCGTGGTAGGCGGAAAATCAGAGGAGCCGCTCACTTCGGCCGCCAGGTAGCTGATCTTTTGCAGTAGCATCGGTGGGTACCGTACATCATCCTGGCCTCTGCCCGTCGATTTGAGCTGCAACACCTTTCCTTCGGCGCCCGTCAATTTCTCAGCCAGGTCGTCCGCCGCCTTTCGAATTGCTTTCGCGGTTTCTTCCGTTCCCAATTGCTTTTCGAGGCTGGCAATCTGGGCGCGAACGGATTCGATTTGATTGACGCTCGTCGCCAGCGCCTCCATCTCATTCCGAAGCGCAGACACCAATTGAATCTGAGCTTGGATGTCGGCGTCGCTCCCCGTTGAATGCGGATCCTTCAGCAGGTTGAGCTGCTCACTGGACTTCTCCTCACCGACCTTCAGCGTGACGGTGTAGGTTCCGGGCGGCACAAGCAGTGAAATGCGATCTACGGCCGGAGCAGCGCGCCAGCCTTCCGCACCCAACGGTACGTCTGGCGAATAGGTAGGACTGGTTCTCAGTTTGATCTCCGTGCTGGGTTCGGTCCGCAAGTTCCACCAAACGCGATTGATGCCAGGCTTCGCCTCGCAGGGGGGACCGCCGGCTGCTTCTTCGCTTCCGCCTCCGCCCGGACCACCGGGCCCTCCCAGCCGGCGGGCACCCTCGGTTCGCGGCGCACGGCACTCTAGTTCGCGCACGACTTTGCCGTTTGCGTCGCTAATGATGATGCTGGCCTTATCTTTCTCGCCGAGTTTGGACTTCACATAAAAGTTGATCGCCGCGCCATAGAGGGGATTGCGACCCGCAGTCGGATCAGAGAAAACGCCCGCAGGTTGAGCGACCGGGCGGAAGCGGTAAGCGTCCCGCGGGGCGAACAGATGGGCGTTCGAAGCCAATAGATCCGCGGTCAACTGTTGCAGCGGAGTAAGGTCATCCAAGATCCAGAATCCGCGACCATATGTGGCCAAGGCCAGATCGTGAAAGCGCTCCTGGACCGCAATCCAATATACCGGCGCGTGCGGCAAACCACTTTGCAGCGGCTGCCAATTTTTGCCGTCGTCGAAAGAAAGGTACAGAGCGTTTTCGGTGCCCAGATACAGCAAACCCTTGCGCACGGGATCTTCGCGGACGCAATGCGCATAGCTCAACATGCTGTGCGGAACTCCGTTCGTGATGGCCGTCCATGTCCGGCCGTAATCCGCCGTCTTATAAACGAACGGATCTCGATTGTTGACCTGATGGCCATCCACTGCGATGTAGGCAGTCCCGGCATCGTAGCGCGAAGCCTCAATATTGCTTACTGTGCCCCAGTCCAGCAGGTTCGGAATATTCTTCGTGACATTGGTCCAGATCTTTCCGCCGTCGCGCGTGATGTGCACCAGCCCATCGTTCGTGCCAGCCCAGATCGTGTCCGCTTCCTTCGGTGACTCCGCGATGGCGAATACCGTCCCTGCGTATTCCACCCCGATGTCGTCCGGAGTCAACCCGCCGGAAATTCCTTGCCGGCTTTTGTCGTTTCGTGTCAGGTCCGGACTGATAGTCTGCCAGCTATTGCCGCCATCTGTTGTGACGTGCACAAACTGGCTACCCACATACACTTTATTGTGATCGTGCGGCGAGATGGTGATCGGGAATTCCCAGTTGAAGCGGTATTTCAGTTCCGCCGCGGTGGCTCCTGCAACATCTTCGGGCCAGACTTCGACTTCGCGCGCCTGACGATTTCGTTCATCGAAACGCGCCATGGCACCGCCGACACTTCCGGAGCCTGTGCCGCTTGACCAAATAATGTTGTTGTCCACGGGATCCGGCGTCGCAAATCCGCTTTCGCTTCCACCAACGGGATGCCAGACACTGCGCGGAATCACCCCGCCCTGGCCCCCGCCGCCGCCGCCAAATCCGCCGAACTGCAAACTGTTGCTGGGTCCGCGATAAGACGGGCCATCCTGCTTGTTGCCGTAAACGAAGTAGGGAATTTGATCGTCCACCGTCACGTGATAAATCTGCGCGATCGGCAGTTGAATATGGTCCCAGGTGTGCCCCCGATTGACGGAAATGCTGACGCCCCCGTCGTTCACGACTGCCATGCGATCCCCGTTTGTCGGATCAATCCACATCTCATGATTGTCCCCGCCCGGGCTTGCGGGCATGTTCGTCAGAGTGTGACCGCCGTCTAGCGTCCTCGAAAATGCCGATGTGAAGAAATAGACCTCGTTCTCGTTATCGGGCGCAATTTCTTCGCGCGTGTAATAGTGCGTGCGACCGCGAATCTGCCGGTCGGAATTGACCAACTGCCAGTTGTCGCCGCCATCGTCGGAGCGCCACAGTTGCCCGCTCTGGGTCGGCTTGCCCTCCATGGGGACGCCGTCGCCCGTTTCAATCAATGCGTAAACGCGGTTCGAATCGCGCTGCGCAACGCGCACCGCAATCCTCCCGACTGGCGGCTTCGGCAGACCGTGGCCTTCCAGACGCTTCCAGGTTGCTCCGCCATCGGTGGACTTGAACAATCCGCTGCCCGGTCCGCCGCTCGCGCGGCCCCAGGTGTGAATCTCGAGCTGCCACATGCCCGAAAACAAAATGTGCGAATTGTTCGGATCCATCGACATATCCGAGCAGCCCGTGTTTTCGTCGACAAACAACACCTTTTCCCAGTTCTTGCCGCCATCGGTCGTGCGGAAAACGCCCCGCTCCGGCTGCGGCCCATAGGCGTGACCCAGCGCGCAGGCCAGCACCACATCCGGATTCCGCGGATCAATAAGGACGTTGCTGACACGGCCGGTCTTTTCCAGACCCATCAACGCCCAAGTCTTGCCTGCGTCCGTCGACTTGTAAATTCCATTGCCAACCGAAATGTGACTTCGGATGAATGACTCCCCGGTTCCTGCCCAGACGATGTTCGGGTCGCTCGCCGCCACCGCCAGCGAGCCAATCGAGGAGACCGCCTGCGAATCAAAAACGGGGTCCCAGTGGATGCCCCCGTCCGCTGTCTTGAAAATTCCGCCGGACGCAGCGCCGACGTAGTAGAGATAAGAATTGCCTGCCACTCCGGCGACCGCCGTCGCGCGATTGCCGACCGGCCCGATGTAACGGAACTGCGCCTGGCTATAGACGTCAGGACTGATTTGAGGCTGTGGCGCTCGAGCCGAATCAGGGACCGCGAGGAATCGAACCGCCACGGCCAATAGGGTAAGACACACGCGCTTTGACATGGTCAGCCTCACTCGCGAATTTTGCCTGGAAGTGCACGGATAATACCGGCAGGGTGTTCCCAGGTCAATGATTGCGTGAGTTCTGACAGCGCGCCAGGAATGGCCGTCACGGTCGGTTGGAAGTTGCCTGCCGGAACGACCTGCGCGCCAGTGCCGCGGACTGCCAGCTCACCGCAACCGATTGAATAAGTTGCTGGGCCTGCCTTCAGTGCGAAACCGCGCGCCACACTCGAAAGTCTTCTTGCGTTTCTGACTTTGCTAGTTGGAGAATTCCGCGTCGTCAAACGCTCTATCGCCGCGCAGCACGTCGTTGTCGCTCGCGTTCCAGTCCTGGTTTGAAGATAGGGCGAAGGAGACGGTCGCGTCCGCATCCGGACTAGAGAGAGTGTGAAACTTCGCGCCGTTGAACGCAGTCTGACCTGGAATGAAGCCGCTGATCAGATTTGTACCGTCAACGGAAATTTGGAAGTCAGCGATAAGGGCGGGACCGCCGACCGGGACGCTAAGGTCGTAGCTAGTCTTCACACTAGCGTGATCCTTCTCAAATCTAATCTTGTAGTTGACGGGAACATCGCCGATTGCCATGTGACCCTGCTTCCAGCACCATCAGACGCGTCTTTCAATGGCGCCTATAGTACAGCCATTGCGGAGTTTTGGACACTAGCCAAAGAGCGCTCGACGCCCGTTTTCACTCCATCGAACTCTGCCACCAGACACGTTTCAGCACAGTCCTGTCAGGAATTTGCCTTAGAGGTGGCGCTCTTCTTCTACACTCTCCTTGAATCAACTGGTTTTGATCCAGCTGGCCCAACTTGGGGTGTTTCTCTAAGAAGAATCAGGCGGCGTGCTGCGGGAGGCTTGCGTGGCTACAAACGAAAATCTCGATCTGATTGTGATCGGCTGCGGCCCCGCCGGAGAAAAAGCCGGCGCGCAAGCCGCCTATTTTGGCAAGCGGGTCGTGGTCATCGAACGCGCCCCGGATGTCGGCGGAAGCTGCATCAACACGGGCACGGTCCCCAGCAAAACCCTGCGCGAATCGGCGCTCTATTTTTCCGGACTCAAGCAGCGCGGCCTTTATGGCATCGATTACTCGCTCAAAGAAAATCTGACCATTCAGGATTTTATGCACCACGAGCGCACCGTCGTCGAAATGGAGCGCCAGCGCATCCTCAAGAATCTCGAGCTCCATCACATCGAGCTTGTTCGCGGCCAAGCATCTTTCGAGGACGCGCACACTGTTGTGGTCACTGCTGCAAACGGAGCGCGCCGTCTTTGTGGCGAAGTTATTCTCATCGCTACCGGTTCGAAGCCACACCGCCCCGCGGAGATCGCATTTGACGATGTTCATACGTTTGATTCGGATACGTTTCTTCAGATGGACCGCATACCGAAAAGCCTGGCGGTCATCGGCGGCGGCGTGATTGGCTGCGAATACGCATCGATTTTCATCGCTCTCGGAGTCGAAGTCACACTGGTCGATGGCCGTGACCGCTTGCTGCCGTTTCTCGATGCAGAAATCTCTGATCGTCTCCGCGACCGCTTCAAGGCTCTCGGCATGCGTTTTATGTTCAACGAGCGCCCCGTAAAAGTTGAGAATTCCCCAGCTGGTGTTCGCCTTTCAATGAAGAGTGGCAACACGCTCAAGACCGATGCCGCGCTTTTTGCCGCAGGCCGCCGCGCCGCGATTGACGGCCTCGCCCTGGAAAGGGCCGGCCTGGGCATCAACGACCGTGGTTACATTCCCGTTGACAACAACTATCGGACCTCTGTTCCAAATATTTATGCCGCAGGAGATGTGATCGGATTTCCCGCGCTGGCTTCCACTTCCATGGAGCAGGGACGCGTAGCCGTTTGTCACGCCTTTGGCTTTAAGTACAAACAACGCGTAGCTTCCATGCTTCCGATGGGCATTTACACCATTCCGGAAATTTCCGCAGCCGGCGAAACGGAAGAATCCTGCAAGGAAAAGAAGATCGACTATTGCGTGGGGCGCGCGCACTACGAAAACAACGCTCGCGGCCACATCATCGGGGACACTGCGGGAATGCTCAAGCTCATTTTCGCACGCGCCGACCGGAAATTGCTTGGCGTAAGCCTGATTGGCGAAAGCGCCACCGAACTCATCCACGTCGGCCTGATGGTTCTCGACAACGGCCAATCCATCGACGAATTCATCCAGCAAGTATTCAATTATCCGACGCTTAGCGAAACTTACAAGTACGCGGCCTACGACGGCCTCGGCAATCTCGCCGGCCATAAACTGCGCGAAGGCTAGTATCCGGGCTTCGCCGTGTGCCGCACTTTGGCCCTCTCGCATCGAACTACCCGGGAGACCCCCCACTATGCCTCTCGTTCGCATTTCCCTGCGCCACGGCACTTCGACGGAATATCGCAAAGCGCTTTCCGATGGAGTTCATCGAGCGATGATCGAAGCCATCGCCATCCCTCCGGATGACCGCTTTCAGGTGATCACCGAATACCTGCCAGAAGAGCTTATTTACGATCCGCAATATCTCGGCGTTCATCGCTCCGACCACGTCGTCTTCGTTCAGATCACCATGAGCTTTGGCCGGAAGCCCCAGCAAAAACGAAGACTCTTCAAGCGTATGGCCGAAATCCTGGCGCAAGCGCCGGGCCTGCCGCCGCAGGATCTCTTCATAAACCTCGTCGAAACCTCCTGGGAGAACTGGTCGTTCGGGAATGGCGAAGCCCAATATATGGACTCCTGATTCCGGCTCTGTTTTGTCGTACGATGGATGTTGCGTATGAATTCGCTGCGATGCCTTACCACCTGGCTCCTTCTGTTGTGCATCGGCAGTCTTCCCTTGGTTCACGCGCTTTCACCGCGTGCGGAAAAGACGGACCCTGCGTCGAAACGCGCTTATCTCGGCTTCGACCGCAACATTTTTCCTGGTAAGGCAGCTCTTCCAGTATTGCGAAAGACTTTTACTTTCAGCGGCTACTGGCTGAGTCCGCCTCCCGGCGAAAAGACCAATACCTGGCTAGGGCAACGCGAACTCTTGCGGGCCCAAGGATTCGGTTTTTTGCTTCTTTACCGCGGCCCGCAAACTCGCGATCTCAAGAACCAAGCTGCGGCGGAGAAGGGAACTTCCGACGCGCGAGACGCGGCCTCGGCCGCAAAGAGAGAGGGATTTCCCGCGCCGTCGATCATTTTCCTCGACATCGAAGAGGGTGGTCGTTTGCCCGCAACGTATCATGCCTATTTGCGTGCTTGGGCTAGTGGACTCTCGGAAGCCGGCTATCGCGCAGGCGCCTATTGCTCCGGAATTCCCGTCAAGGAGCCGAGCGCGACGATTACGACCGCAGACGACATTCGTGCGCATGCACCTTCCCAAGACTTCGTCTTTTACATTTTCAACGATGTCTGCCCGCCTTCGCCGGGCTGCACGTTCCCTCAAAATCCGCCGTCACCCGAGGCCGGCGGAGTTCCCGATGCCAGGGTTTGGCAATTCGCACAATCTCCGCGCCGGTTGGAACGCACTGTTCATTGCCCACCGGGCTATCATACCGACGGTAACTGCTACGCACCCGGTGACACTGCCCATACCTGGTTTCTCGATGTGAACTCCGCCTCTTCGCCAGATCCGTCGAGCGGCAGATAGTCTTCGAAAAAATGAAAGGCGGCCACTGCCGCCCTCTTTCCCCGACGCGATCTCTGCATTTGTCTCATGCCGCCGTCCACGTGCAACTCCTCGCCGGATGAATACCAGCGTGGCAGGCATAAAGGGACCAGAAGGTATCAAAGCCGAGAGAGAGCAGGGAATGCGCGCTTTAAGTGTCTAATTCATCGGTGACCTCTGGTTTTAGGGCAGCTGTCGAGGAGTACCCTCGAGCACTCGCGCCAATAGCTCGCGGCAGGCAAAAGCCGCACAGGCCCCCAAGCGTCCATTCAGTCCGTTGGGTTACGCGGAAACTTAAAGTAGGGAAGCCGCACTCCGTTGACCGAAATCTGGTCCGCGCGGACATTGGCCGGCGCCTCGAATCCTTTCGCCCCGCCATTCGTGACGTAGTCGTCTTCATCCACGCCGTCTCCGCTGACGCCAAGCCCGCCGACGAGCGTGCCGCCGCGATACAAGCCCGCGCTTCCGGGAAAGAAAACAATTCCGCTCTTGTTGACGTTCGGAGGCCCCGCCTGAAGTCCCTGCGTGCAAGGGTTTGCCAAGTCCTGCAAGTAAATATTGAAAAATGGCCCGGGCGCCGAGCCGTCAATTCCCGGCGGGAAAAAAGGTTGCGCCCCAAAACTGATTGTGCGGTTCGTGACGGCCGTGCCCATCGGCACCTGACTCAAGTCCGCGGCGGCGCGTAGGGAGCCGTTGAAGTACACCATGTTGCGCGCTTTGCTTGCCGCGACGTCGATGCTGAAGACCGTCGAATCCTGCATCCGCCGCAAACCGATAATGGTGCCGTCCAAATCGGCAACCGCAATTACCATTCGCGCTCGCGAGCCAATCGGCAAGCGAATGGCGGCACGCGTCACGTTGGCTGTCGCTTCCGCATTATCCAAAATGGTCTGAACTTCCGCGGCGCTCAATGCTCCCAGCGGACCAGCGGCAGGTGTTACTAAATCGCCCTCCGGCGGCTGTCCAGCGCTGTTCCGAGGCGCAACGAAAAACGATCCGGCGCCGGTAACCGGTCCCCCGGAAGCGCCTGCAGGCAGCGACGTCTGCGTAACGAATGGAAGCGCGATGCCGGCGATCGAAACCACTCCCGGAGCAGCCGGCGTCGGCCCAAACGAATCCGACGGCCCCGTACGCTGCGTCGTGGATCCAACGAATGCCGCATATTCCGCCATGTTGGGATCACGCGAAGACGCAACCACACCAATTCCGCCCACAACAACATTCTGATAAAAAATCGGTACGCCTCCTGGATTCACCGCCAGCGGATTCGAGTCCATGGCATCGGCCTTGCCCGTGAGCACTCCGAGTCCAAAACCTCCGCCAAGCGCGAGCGATGGCGGGATTTGATTCTGAAATGCTGCGCCGCCGACCAGCGTGCATCCACGATTTGTGTTTTCGATGCCATACAGGTCTGCCGGAGGCTGATTCGTCACGCCGGGGGGGAAATGGACTCCGCTGATGAACCGCACGGTGCGAGAAGAAAGCGGCGCCTGATCATTGCTGAAAAACGCCCCTGTCCGCGCCAGCGCCACTGCCACGTCGTTCGCGTCGAGCGTCTGTCCGAAATTCCCAACCGCCGCGGCTGGCGCGTTTTGCGTGCGAAACACACCCAGCACAAATCCCGCCCGGTCCACCACGGCCACAACCATATCGACATTCGCGGAATTCACAGCTGCTTCGACGATTTTCTCGACGTCGGCGATTTGCAGTGCTTCGACCGTGGCAACCGGCGGCGGAGACACCGGCATGCTGCTCCCGCCACCGCAGCCCACCAGCAACAGCGCGAGAACTCCGGCAATCCCCAACGCCAGCAAAATGCCCAACGCCAGCATCTTTCGACGCTGTTCCAGGGCGCGCCGCGCCGCGACCGGTCTCCGAATGGAGTGTTCCGTCTGCATAAAGGGTATCTTCCTTAGTAACACGCATGCTCGCGCTCCTCAATCGTTCGCGCGCCGCGCGATTCCTATCGGTGAACGTTTGCAGCCCCCGGGAAGTGTTATCGACTGTGTTCATGCATCGCGGAAATGGGTTGCCCGCCGGGACCCGATATTGTTAGCTAGAATGCGATCCCTTTTCCTTGCGCAAATTCTTCCAAGCCGCAGGCGTGCTCTCTCTCGGTTCGCGAACCTCTCGACGCGTGAATGGCCCGGCTCGCGCCGCGATGGCTGCGTCGCTCGCGTTCTTGGCAACGGCGAGCATATCCAGCGGACAGCAATCTACACCCGGGCAGCAATCCGCCTCCCTGGGACAAGTCACGGTTCAAAAATCCAGCGAAGGGGTTCCGCAGCAACGCATTCCCCGCCAACAGGCCTTGACGACCGCCGCCGTAGATGGCGTCCTGCGCGAAACCGTATCGCCGAGTGAATTTCGGCCCGTGGCCGCAGCTCAACTCGCGCTGCGCCACTTCGAGAACGGTCAGATCGTGCGCACGACGTCATCCGCCGAAGGTGTCTTCCGCGTCCTGCTGCTTTCTCCAGGTCACTACGAATTGCGCGTCGAAGCCGAGGGATACGCACCATTCCTAGTTCCTGATCTTGCTCTCAGCGCGAATGAGGTCACTACGCTTGAGATTTCTCTGGTCAGTATCAGCAGCGCCGAATTTCGCTCACGCCTCCCGCGCCTTCCTGAACTGGGTCCCGCGGGCTCACCGGGCTCCTCGCCCGCGCGCGGTAGCTATGGCGAACTTCGTCACCGTCTCGATTCCGATCCGAATTACATCGCAGAACTCGCACCCGAATATCTGCCTCCCGTGGCAGATATCTACAACGTGGTGCCCAATCGCTGGGCGCTCGATCAACCCGACTATCGGCGCTATCCGCAGAAGGGTGAGTATCCTTACACCAGGCCGCACTGGTACGACCCTTTCAATCGCAGCCGCTTCAAGGGCGACGAGCCCATCTGGCCGGAACTTCTCGGCCAGCAGATATTTCTGAACGTCAGCGTTTCGTCGGAAATATTTTTTGACAGCCGACGCGTTCCATCGCCGAGCGGAGTAAGCGCCGCGGAGGCTGGCAGTTCCGGTTTTTTTGGCCGCGGCGAGCAAGCCTTCGTCGACCAGACTTTGCGCTTCAGTTTCGACCTTTTCCATGGGGATGCGTCTTTCAAGCCGGTGGATTGGCGCATCCGCATTACTCCGGAGCTCAGTCTCAATGATCTCGACGTCCGTGAGCTTGGCATTGTCAGTCCTGACGTGCGTCACGGCACCAACCGTTTCGATGATCATCTCGGCTTCCAGGAAGCCTTCGTCGAAGTGAAGCTCCATGATCTCAGCGACAGCTACGATTTCATCTCCGCCCGCGCCGGCATTCAGCAATTCAATGCCGATTTCCGCGGATTTCTTTTCGTGGACGAACAGCCTGGCCTGCGCATCTTCGGCAACTGGAACAGCGACGGCATCGAGTACAACGCCGCTTATTTTCAATTTCTCGAGAAAAACACCAACAGCGGCCTCAACACTTTCAAACGCCGTCATCAGCAAGTTGTCCTGGGAAACGTCTATCTACAGGACTTTTTCTTTCCCGGCTACACCGCGGAATTCGTCGTTGCGTGGAACAAAGATGATCCGAGCGTTCGCTATGACGACAACGGTTTTCTCGTTCGCCCCGCGCCCGTCGGCCAGGTCATCAATCAAGGCCCTGGTGGAGGGCCCCTCGCGCACGGCATTCGTGTCGGCTATTTCGGCTGGCTCGGCAGCGGCCACATCCGCCGCATCAATCTCACCCATGCTTTTTATCAGGCCCTCGGGGAAGACACCTTCAATCCCATTGCCGGGCGACGCGTCACCGTCAACGCACAGATGGCCGCTGGCGAGCTTTCTTACGATCGCGACTGGATCCGCTATCGCCTTTCGACGTTCTACACTTCCGGCGATGCCCATCCACGCGACGGCCGCGCTCGCGGCTTTGATGCCATCGACGATCTCCCCAATTTTGCCGGCGGGATTTTTAGTTTCTGGAACCGCGAGGCTATTCGACTCCTGGGTTCAGGCGTCTCGCTCACCACAGATGGCAGTCTCATTCCGTCTTTGCGTTCCACTAAAGAAGAGGGGCAGGCAAATTTCGTCAATCCCGGTATTCTCCTGGTGAACGCTGGCGCGGATTTTGACATCACCCCGAAGCTCAAGGGTTTTGCGAATTTCAATTACCTTCGTTTCGAGCGCACCGAGCCGCTCGCATACATCTTGTTCGAGTCCCGCATCCGCCACAACATTGGCGAAGATTTCGGCATCGGTGTGACGTACCGCCCTCCACTCTCCGAAAACATCATTCTCACGGGCGGCGCTTCGGCCTTGCAACCCGGGGACGGGTTCAAAGATATCTACACGAGCCGCACACTTTTCTCGCTTTTCGGCTCCGCGAAGTTTACGTTCTGAGGAATGCATTCTGATGACCTCGCCACGTACATGCCAGCGCTCCTCTCTCAGAAATCTCTGCGTCCTGTGGGTCTCCGCGTTGTCTTTTCTCTCGGTTCTTTACGCAGAATCGTCCTCCAGAGTGCACGCAAAACAAGGCGCTTCGCCTGTTCGCGGCCAATCCCAAGAAGAAGCCGCTCGCCAATCGTCCGGCTGCATCTCCTGCCATACCTCCACCGACGAACCGACGATGCATCCCACAAGAACCGTCTTTCTCGGGTGCACCGATTGCCACGGGGGCAACTCTTCCATCTCCATTGTTTCCGGAGCCATACCAAATTCCACGGCCTACAACGCCACCAAAGAAAAAGCTCACGTCCAGCCTCGCGACCGGAGCTTCAGTCCCCGCTCGACTTTGCCCGACCGCACCTATACGCGATGGCTCAAGGAATCTCCCGAGTTCATCAAGTTTGTGAATCCCGGCGATCTGCGAGTCGCGCCAGAAACTTGCGGCGCCGCCGGCTGCCACGCCAAGGAAGTCCGCGCCTCTTCGACCAGCATGATGACCCACATCGGTCTTCTGTGGGGTGCGGCGCTCTACAACAACGGCGGCTATCCTACAAAAAACACGCGTTTCGGCGAAAGCTACGATCGCGACGGCAAGCCGCAAGCCATCAAATCTTCTCCGCCTCCCGCGCCCGAGGAGACCCGCGCCAAAGGCGTGCTCCCCGAGCTTGATCCTCTCTTGCGCTGGGAAATTTCTCAGCCCGGAAACGTGCTTCGCGTTTTTGAACGCGGCGGACAGAAAAAAGCCGAGCTGGGCAATCCGAATCGCGAAGAAGACCCCGGCAAGCCTGACGACAAACTGAGCGACCGCGGCTTGGGCACGGAACTTCGCACCGATCCCGTGTTCCTCGGCTTGCAGAAAACGCGTCTGGTTGATCCGGTCATGTCGCTCCCCGGGACCAACGATCATCCCGGCGACTTTCGAGCCAGCGGCTGCACCGCGTGCCACGTCATCTACGCAAACGATCGTGACCCGTCGCACTCAGGTTCTTATGCACAATTCGGCCATTCCGGTTTTAGCGCCTCTTCTGATCCGACCATTCCCAGGAACCAGCCCGGACATCCGATCAAGCATGTTTTCACACGCTCCATTCCATCCAGCCAGTGCATGGTCTGCCACATCCATCCCGGCACCAACATGCTGACCACGTATTTCGGCCTGACCTGGTGGGACAACGAAATCGACGGCGAGAAAATGTATCCGCCGCAACAACGCAATCCGTCGGAAGAGCAACGCTATCAATCTTTCCTCGGCAACCCGGAAGCCGCCGCTGCCCGCGGCCTCTGGAGCGATGAGAAATTTCTCGAAAACCTCGGCAGCCCCGAATTCAATGCGAAATTGAAGACCACGCAATTCGCCGATTTCCACGGCCACGGCTGGGTGTTCCGCTCCGTCTTCAATCACGACCGCAAAGGCAATTGGCTGGACCAGGAGGGCCGGCAAATCGCTTTCGATGATCCGGACCGCATCGGCAAAGCTGTCCATCTCGAGGACATCCATCTCGAAAAAGGAATGCAGTGCAACGACTGCCATTTTGCGCAAGACAATCACGGCAACGGAAAAATCTACGGCGAACCTCGCGCCGCCGTCGAAATCGACTGCATCGATTGCCACGGCACAATTCGCAATAAAGCCACGCTCATTACTTCCGGCCCCGCCGCTCCAGAAGGTGGACGCCATCTCGACGCGCTGCGGACTCCGTGGGGCCTTCGCCGCTTCGAAAGGCGTTCCGATGGAGGCGTAACTCAGCGCTCCATGTCCGAAGAAAACAAGGAGTGGGAAGTTGTTCAAACCGCCGACTCTGTCACTCCGGGCAACGTACACTTCAGCATGAAATCGTTCCGCGCCAAGTTAATGGCCAAGGACGGCAGCGTGGCGTCAGAAATGCCGCAGGACGACGAACATCTCGCCCACGCCAATTCCTCCATGACTTGCTACTCCTGCCACACGTCTTGGACACCCACCTGCTTCGGCTGTCACTTGCAAATGACGGCCAACGCCCGCAAGCCCATGCTTCACAACGAAGGCCTTACCACGCGCAACTACACCAGCTATAACTTTCAAGTCCTTCGCGACGACATCTACATGCTCGGCGTCGACGGCACGGTCACCGGTCATCGCATCGCCCCGGCGCGTTCCTCCTGCGCCATCCTGGTAAGTTCGCAGAATGCGAACCGCGACTGGCTCTACTACACGCAGCAAACCATTTCCGCACCGGGTTTCTCCGGGCAAGCCTTCAGCACATTCGTTCCGCACACCGTTCGCGCCAAAGAAACGAAGCAATGCAGCGACTGCCATGTTTCCGCTGCCAACGACAACAATGCCTGGATGGCTCAGCTCCTGTTACAGGGCACGAACTTCATGAATTTCATGGGCCGCTACGTTTACGTCGCCACCGGCAAGAAAGGCTTGGAAGCCGTGGCCATCGCTGAGCACGATGAACCCGAAGCCATCTACGGCAGCGACCTCCAGCGCATCGCTTATCCCGACAACTACAAAAAGTTCGTCGATCATCGGCGCGAGCTTTCCATCGCGTCAAGCCACGAAGGCAACGTCCTCGACGTGCAAACGCGCGGCGAATACGCCTATGCGGCAACCGGCCCCGGCGGCTTCCGCGTCTATGACATCGCCAACATCGACAACAAAGGTTTCTCCGAGCGCATTACCACCGCGCCCGTTTCGCCCCTCGGCCAGCGCTTCTTCGTTACTACCAAGAATGCCGTGGCCGTGGCTTCGCCGACCACTCTGGGCGTCGACCCGCTCCGCCAGCGTCTTCCAGAAAACGAAGAACAACCCATCCATCTCCTCTACGGTTTTCTCTATGTTGCGGACAGAGAAGAAGGCCTAGTCGTCATCGGCAATCCCGATCTGAAATCCAGCAGCCCCGGCGTCGGCACGCTGCTCGACGGCAACCCTGCCAACAACTTCCTCAAGCGCGCCCTGGCGTTCAATCCCAACGGGGTCCTGACCGGCGCTCGTCGCATCACCATCGCCGGGACCTATGCTTACATCCTCACCGACAAATCACTCGTTATCGTGGACCTCGACAATCCGCTCGCACCGCGGGTCACCGCGACCATGCGCTCGCCCGAACTCGACAATCCTCGCGGAATCGCCGTGCAGTTCCGCTATGCCTTCGTTGTGGACCGCTACGGATTGAAAACGCTGGACGTGACGGACCTGGCGCACCCAAAGTTGGTCGAGAAAGGGCAGGTTGCGCTCGGTGATCCGCGAAATGTGTACGTGGCGCGAACCTACGCCTACGTTGCCGACGGAAGATTTGGCTTGTCTATTGTTGACGTCGAAAATCCGGAACAACCGCGCTACAACCAGGAATACAATGCGAACGGCGCGATTAACGATACCAACGACGTGAAAATCGGAATGGTCGCCGGCAGCACATTCGCTTTCGTCGCCGACGGACGAAATGGCCTTCGGGTTTTGCAAATTGTTTCGCCGTGGGACGATCCAGCGCACTTCTCCGGCTTTAGCCCGCGCCCTACGCCAAAGCTGATCGCCACGGCTCGCACCAGCGGTCCCGCGCTGGGCATTTCGAAAGGCATCGACCGGGACCGCGCCGTCGACGAATCCGGTAACCAACTCGCTGTGTTCGGCCGCCGCGGCGCCCGTCCCCTAAACCGCTCTGAAATGCAGCGCCTCTACCAACACTCCACCAACGGTGCGTTCTATTCCGTCACCGACGAACCTGCCGAATCCTCCCCATCGGCCAGCAGTTCATCCTCATGGTCCTTTTTTGCCGGTGCCCGCCATTGGCTCCATTCTCTTTACTGAGGTCACGCCCATGAATCGTCGCAAATTTCTCGGCTCGACACTGAAAGCCATCTCCTGCGTTTCTTGCGCTCCGTTTTACACGGGCGCGCTCCCCGCCCTGGTGCCGCAACAAAGTCCCTCCCTACCCCCGCGCTCCTCTAGCGTCCAGCGCCCGCAACTCGCCATCACGATAGATGACCCCCGCTTGAAACTCGAAGGCAATCTCCGATGGCCCGACGCGAACTCCCGTATCCTAAAAGCTCTCGAAAGCCGCAACCTCAGAGCTGCTCTCTTCGTCTGCGGCACGCGTGTCGACGAATCCGAAGGCTCCAGGCTGCTCTCAGCCTGGGACCAAGCGGGCCACTCGATCTGCAATCATTCCTATTCACACTTGAACTACTGCGGTGCGACCTCCTACGCCGACTTTGCCGTCGATTTCCTGAAAAATGAAAAAATCATCGCGCCCTATCACAACAAAACTCTTCTCTTTCGCTACCCGTTCCTGAAAGAAGGCGATACCGCCGACAAGCGCGACCGCTTTCGCGCACTTCTGGCAGAAAGCGGCTATCGCATCGGCCACGTCACCATCGACGCCTCCGACTGGTACGTCAACGAACGCATGGCCGACCGCCTCGCGAAGCAACCCAACGCCAGTGTCCAGCCCTATCGCGATTACCTCGTCGCGCATCTTCTCGACCGCGCTTCCTTCTACCACCAGCTCGGGATCGACGTGCTTGGCCGCGACATACGCCACACGCTGCTCCTGCACTACAACACCCTAAACGCTCTCGTCCTCCCCGATGTGATGGCTGCCTTCGAGACCGCCGGCTGGCAATGGATCGACGCCTCCCTGGCTTTTCAAGACCAGGCCTTCCGCCTCCAGCCGAAAACACTTCCCGCCGGGGAGAGCCTGGTCTGGGCCCTGGCGGCAGAAACTGGTCGCTTCAAGGATCGGCTCCGCTATCCCGGAGAGGACGGCGTCTACGAGGAACCCAAGATGAAGGCCTTGGGTCTTTAGACCCCAGCCGCCTTGATGTTTCCAATATTTTTCACTTTTTCTTCGCTGTCGGTATCTCCTTCTAGACACGTCTTTTGTCCCTTTTCAGTACCAGAAATGGTCCCATCTCCTTTCCTTTGTATCTTTTAACCTTAGGACACATCTAATGTAGGTATAATGAGGCGTTCACCTTTTTAACGCATAGCACCCATCAAAATAATTCGTGGGGCCCCCCGGGTGAAGCAGGCTATGGTTGTAAACGTAGGGGGTACAGGCACCGCACCCAGGGCGGGCTGGCCTCGCTCAAGGCGAGCATCATATAGAGGCAGGCAAAGGGGTACTAGGACATGCTTAAGCATTATTTACTGGCAAGCGATTTTGACCAAACTCTGAGCTTTAACGACTCCGGAGTCGTTCTCTCAGAACTCATCGGCTTTCACGGGTTCCACGACAAGGTCAAGGGTCTTGCGGAGATGAACCTCGTTCAACAGGGCGCCGAACTCAGCTACCTGATTCTACATGACCCGGAATTCCGCCGTGTGCGCCGCGAGCACCTTGTCGACACCGGCAAGCGCATCCGCCTAAAACACAACGTCGCGCTCTTCGCGCGCGCACTCGACAATCTTGCCGACGGTTACAAGTTCCATTTCAATGTGATTTCCGCAGCTCCGCAGGAAATTATCCAGTCCGCGCTCGAAGGAATCGTCCCGCCGCAAAACATATTCGGCACGCGCTTCCGCTACAACGATTCGACCGGTGAAGTCGAATCCATCATTCGCGCCTCGGCAGGATGGGGCAAGATCACCGTACTCGAAGAGCGCCGCGCCGAACTCAGCATCAGCCACGACCATATCATCTACATGGGCGACGGCAGTTCCGATATTCCCGTGATGATGCACGTCAATCAGCACGACGGCCTGACCATCGCTGTCTCCGAAGCCAAGTTCATCACGCGCGTCGCAAAACGCACGGTCCTCAGCGATAACGCCATGAGCGTACTGGTCCCCGTGCTCGAAAAAGTCCTGAACTGGGACTCCGCACACATCCGGCGTTTGTTCAGTTCCTACGGTCTGAACCTGCTGGAATGGGACAAAGTGCGCACCGATATGCTCACCATTCAGGATTCGGCTGAACCTATCGTCGTTTCTCAGGCCCAAGCCCACTAACTTCAGCCTCAAACGAAACGGGCGGCTATCCTCCTCGTCCCGATTCCAGACACCGTTCTCGGACTTCCGGTAGCACGGGCACTCCCGCCTGCCGCTTTCTGTACTCGCGCTTTGGCAGCACCCCATCTCTTGGTAGTCGTCGTCTCTGGACGCCTCGCAACAAGCGGCCACAGCCAAGATGGGGCACCAGCAACACTGATTCACCACTTTTTTTGCACCGTTTTGGCGCGACCTCCTCGGTTACAATTCCCAGGGAGGTCACATGTCCAAGAAATCCATTCTCATGCTCGTTGGTGATTACGTCGAAGACTACGAAGCGATGGTTGCCTTCGAAGCGCTTCTGATGGTTGGCCACACCGTCCATGCTGTCTGTCCCGGTAAAAAATCCGGCGACGTCGTTCCCACCTGCATCCACGATTTCGAAGGTGATCAGACGTATACTGAGAAGCGCGGCCACAATTTCGCTCTCAACGCCACCTTCGACCACATCAAGCCTGAAGACTATGACGCCCTCATCATCCCTGGCGGCCGCTCGCCCGAATACCTTCGCCTCAATCCACGCGTCATCGAAATCGTCCATCACTTTTCGAAGACCAACAAACCCCTCGCCGCCATCTGCCACGCCCCGCAAATTCTCGCCGTAGCCGACGTCCTCAAGGGAAAGAAGTGCAGTGCATACCCGGCCACCGGTCCGGACGTTACTCTCGCTGGCGGCACCTACGTAAGTCTGCCCATGACCGAAGCCCTCGTTGACGGCAACCTCGTCACCGGCCCGGCCTGGCCCGCGCTGCACTCCTGGCTCGCAAAGTTCCTCGGCGTCCTGGGCACGCAGATACAACCTTAATTTGAGGGGAACACTGCGTCGCTCGGCGGTGGCGCCCGATATTTCTCGTTCGATCTGCACTTTCTTAATTTCTGCCATGCGCGGATAATTGTGGGTTCACCACTCCTCGGAAGGGGCTCTCGGTCATGGCTAATATCAACACCAAAAAAGGCGTCATCGGTATCCTCACTGGCGGCGGCGACGTCCCCGGTCTCAATCCTGCAATCCGCGGCGTCACCATCCGCGCGCTTCATGAGGGCTATCAGGTTATCGGCTTCCGGCACGGCTGGGCCGGTCTCGTCGATATGGTCCGTGAAAAGGACTACGACAATTCCGACAATTTTCTGGTCCTCACGCAGGAAGTCGTCGACCGCGCCGCACGCACGGGCGGCACTTTTCTTCATTCTTCGCGCACCAATCCCGGTCGTGTCAGTAAGTCCAATGTTCCCGCTCACCTGAAAGACACGTTCACCGCGGAGAAAAACGATCTTACCTCCGAGGTCCTCAGGAATCTCGGGTGGCTGGGCATTGATACCCTCATCCCCATCGGGGGCGACGACACTCTAAGCTATGGCGTCCGCCTCCACAAAGAGGGTTTTAAGGTCATCGCCATCCCCAAGACCATGGACAACGACGTCCCCGGCACGGACTATTGCATCGGCTTCAGCACCTGCGTGACCCGCACTTTACAGCTCGTCAATGACCTCCGCACGTCCGCGGGCTCTCATGAGCGTTTCATGGTTATCGAAGTCTTCGGCCGCTACGCCGGCTACACTGCGATGCTCCCCACCATGGCCGGCGCCGCCAACCGTTGCGTTATCCCCGAATACAGATTCGATATCGAGCGCCTCACCGAGCTTCTCGTCAACGACCGCAATAAGAACCCCAGCCGCTACTCAACCGTACTGGTTTCCGAAGGCGCGATGTTCGAAGGGGGCGAAATGATTTTTGAGGGCGAGACGGCGGATGCCTATGGCCATAAGAAACTAGGCGGCATCGGAGATATCGTCTCGGACAAAGTTAAAGAACTCTCCAAGAAATTTAACAACGGCAAGACCATCGAAGTGGTTAACCAGAAGCTTGGCTACCTGGCCCGCTGCGGCGATCCTGACGTCGTGGACTCGATCGTTCCTATGGCCTACGGCAATATCGCCCTCGAATTGCTCTTAAAGGGTATCCACGGCCGCCTGGTCGTGCTCCACAACGGCAGCTACGGCAACATTCCCATCGAAACGATTACCTCCACCAAGAAAATTGTGGACATCCAGGAGCACTACAATACTGTGCGTCTCCGCCCGCAATTCTCCAGCTTTGAGGCCAAACCCTTGTTTCTCATGGGAAGCTAACCGGCATTGCCAAAATTATTCTGGTCCGTCCTCCATTCCAGGCCTGCGCTCACGCCGTTTTGATTTTGCACAGAATTGTCTGACTGGAAAGATCTCAGCAGCCTGGAACGCCTAGCCCTTGGGCCTCTTGGCCATGTGAATAATCGGGAGCGTGAGCCCGTTTTTCAGAGGAACCTCGATATTCTCCACGGCAACATATCCTTTGGCCCCGAACAGCTTAGCTCCCGTCAATGTCGCGCCCATTTCGTAGCTCGTAAAACCAACGGCGCGAGCCGCGGCTTCGCACGCTGCAAGGATTTTGCTGCCGACCCCGCGTCGCGCCCACGCCGGATGAATGAAGAACGCCCGGATCTTCGCCGCGTCGCGCTTGGGGTCCAGCAGGGTGTCCTCTCGCCCAGTCCAGTGATCGCTGCCATAAAGCGTCTTGCGCTTGCTCCAGCCTCCGCACCCGGCAATGACCCATCGCGATCCCGGATCGTTTTCCTTGGCGGTATTCTCTGCCTGTGACAACGCCTCAACCATCCTGGCTTCCGCAACAAGATAAGTCCCGTCGGCGATCAACTGACTGTCCACCCCAAACACCGATTCCAGCGCCCCTTCCATCTGCGCCGGAGTGTAGTCCTCTGCCTGCAGTTCCCGCACGGACGCTTCAATCAACCGCCGCAGCACAGGAATATCCGCTTTCGCGGCCTTTCTAATTCGAATCTCCACCGGGTTCGTCCGATTCATCCCGATCCCTCGTCGAGGAGGAATTTATCGCCGTTTGGACCCATCGTTCCCTGTCGACTAAACCCTCGCTCCATCACTCGCCCGTCACAAGTCGCTATCCCTTGGCCCTGCCCTTCAACAATTTCGCAACTTTTTCAATCTCCTCCATCCTCTTGTACATATGCAGGGAGAACACCTCGGTCGTCCCGGTCTCGTCGACTTCCTGCTTCAGTTCGCTCGCTAACTGATACAAGCGATCGACTCCGGCGCGAAATTCTCTTTCGTTGAGCTTCAGTGCCGCTCGCTTGGCGCTCTGAGGATCGGGGGTAGTCCCATCCTTCTCCGCTGGGTTGTGAGTCTCGGCCGACGCCGGCGGAGTCGGAAAGGGCTTAGTGTTTCGCACCTGACTGAACCCAGTGCCATGCGCTGCGACCGAACAACTCGCCGCCGCGGCCAGCGTCATCAAGAACCTGCGCCTGGTTTCTCCCATGATCTCCTCCTCAACCATCCCTCTCCGCTCGCCCCATTCTGTCACTTGTTCCCCTGGTGTATCCAAGCATTTGTCTGGTCCGCCGCCCACAAAACCGTCACTTGCCGCGCGCGGGCGTGTATCCGAAGCCCTGCGCAGCACATCCAACGGCTTGTGTTTTAGGAGAGAAGAAAATGGCGCAACGTCATCTCGGCGAAAGTGGACCGCTGCTCTCCGCGCTCGGTCTGGGCTGCATGGGTATGTCCGAATTTTACGGCGCGCGCGACGACGCCGAATCCATCGCCACCATTCACCGCTCGCTCGAGCTGGGCATGAATTTTCTCGACACGGCCGACGTTTACGGCTACGGCGACAACGAAATTCTGGTCGGCAAAGCCATTCGCGGCATTCGCGACAAAGTCTTCCTGGCCACAAAATTCGGAATCGTACGCGACAAGGCCAACGCCACTTTACGCGGCGTCAACGGATCACGTGCCTACGTGCGCTCGTGCTGCGACGCCAGCCTCAAACGCCTGGGCGTCGATACCATCGATTTGTACTACCAGCATCGCGTCGATCCCAACACTCCGATTGAAGAGACCGTTGGCGCCCTAGCCGAGCTTGTCCGCGAAGGGAAAATAAAATTTGTCGGTTTGTCCGAGGCCTCCGCCGAAACCATCCGCCGCGCCCACAGAATCCATCCCATCGCCGCCCTGCAATCGGAATACTCCCTCTGGACACGCGACCCCGAAGACAAAATTCGTCCCGCCACGCGCGAGCTAGGAATCGCTTTCGTGGCCTACAGTCCGCTAGGTCGTGGTTTTCTGGCCGGCCAGATCAAGCGCTTCGAAGATTTCGCCCCCGACGATTACCGACGCTTTTCGCCAAGATTCCAGGGCGAGAATTTCCAGAAGAATCTCGATCTGGTTGCGCGCGTCGAATCCATCGCCAAAGAAAAAAACTGCACCCCCGGCCAGCTAGTTCTGGCCTGGCTCCTCGCCCAGGGCAACGACATCATTCCCATCCCCGGCACCAAACGCCGCAAATATTTGGAAGAAAACCATGGGGCACTGGGTGTGCAGCTTTCCGCCGCCGATTTAGCTCGCATCGACGAGATCGCGCCCCACGGCGCTGCCGCCGGCCAGCGTTATCCGGAACACATGATGGCCCTCGTCAACAAATAACCGTCGCGGCGCTGGCTGGTTTTTAGTTTCCGGTCGTTCGCAGCGAGGGGAGCGTGAAGGTCGCTTTGACTTCTTTTCGTTTGGCCCAGTCGTGATACGTGTGGCATTCGAAGCACCGCGACTCGGCACGCTCCGGACCCGGCGCGTGGCAGGTCTTGCACGTGGCCATCCCCGGTAGCAGGACGTCGCTTATCCCCGTGCTGGTCATGGCCTTTTCATGGCAGCTCACGCAGCTAAATCCACGATGCGCGTCGTGATCGAATTTCGCGTGCGGCCATCTACGGCGCGGATCTGCTGCGATGGGAATGTCCGGAAGAATCGGACGCGTCAAAATGTCCGCCGGACTCTCGCTTAGCCATGGCGGGTCTCCGGGCGTACGCGATTCCGATCGATAAGTCAGTACGTGGCATTGGGAGCAGGTCTTGCGCCACAGTAATTGCTCCGCATCGTAGACGCGCTTGGCTATCCACTCATTCCTAGTGTAGAAGACGGTCTTCGCCGGCATGGCCCTGCCGGTCAATTCGCGCAGAGGATCGCGCGCTTCTCGCAATTCCGCGGCATGCGCGCCGATATACTCCGTAAACTTCGCGACCAAGAATGCGTGGACTATCTCGGGCTCGTCATGCGGCACGCCAATATCAAATCGCTCGTCAAACGACAGCGAGTGGCACGCCCCGCAGGCATTTGCGAATTTCACCGGCGCCATGAGCTCACGCCCGCTTGTCGGTCCCACGGATTCGAGAACTCCCGGGTTGGATAGAAATCTCCGCTCCTTTTCATAGCTGGCTGCGGCGGTTCGATAGCGCGCATCGGAATACGTCAAATCCGGATCTGCCGCACTCGGCCGGTGGCAATTCCCACATTCCAGCTGCACCGTCGGCCCGCTCGGTCCCCGCCGGATCGGTTTCATGTGCACGGCGTGGTTCACCTCAATTGCCGTTCGATACCACACCCTTCGCAAATCTCCGCGCGGCGGCCGAAACTCCGGATGCCCATCCTCGAAACTCTTGATATGTGTCGCGTACCGCGTCGCCCTACTGGCGCTTTCTAAGTCGCCGTGGCACGCCGCGCAGCTCTGATTGCTCACCGCAACCAGATTCACTCGTCCCCGATGTTCCGTGTGGCACGCCGCACAACCAAGCGCAGCGTGCTGCGCCGCGTGATGCGGCGGCGCGTCGTGGCAAGCCAAACAAGCCGCATCACTGGCCTTAGCCGAAAACGCGCCCGCCGCCTGCATATGGCACGCCGCGCACTGCGCCTCCAACACCGCGTGCGCCGCGCTCATCCGCCCGCTCGAATACACGCGCGAGTCCCGCGCGAATCCGTGCCACGCAATCCAAACCAGGGCCAGCGCCGGCGGCCCCAGGCCCAGCCAAAACTTCGCGCGCTTCAGCCCAGTCGGCCTCTTGAAATAATTCAGGTCGATTCGCTGCGCCAGTTTCTTCGTTGTTCGTGTTCTCGCCACCCGTCACGTCTTCAATAGCGCAAAGCCATCACCGCGTGCACCGCCCCCAGCAAAATCAACGTCAGCGAAAGCGGAATATGCACCAGCAACCACCCATGCAACAAATGATGAAGCTGCTCCTGCCGTACCAGTTGCCGTGCCTCGTCGCAAATATCCTCCAAATCCTCGAGAGTCGCCTGTGCCGATTGCGGCATCGCTGTCCGCAAACTGGAAAACGCCCCGTGCGCTTTGTCTCGGTCGCCAAGGCGCGACCGGTGTTGTCTCGGCTGTTCGAGAAACGGCCGCATTTCGCTCAAATAAAACTTTCGCAAGAAAGCGCATTCCTCTTCTGTAAGTATCACTGTCTCCGTGGCCGCGGCCACCGCTCCTCCGCTGCTCATAATAGACATGGACCGTGCCGCGCTAAGTCCCCCCGCTCGCAGAACTTCCTCGCTCGCCGATTTGCCGACCCCCAGGGGCCCGCAAATCGACTCGACGCCGCGATCCGCCTCTTCGCGCAGCAGTTTCTGCACATTTCCGATTTCGTCGTAGATCGTTTCCAGCTTGACGTCCGTGGTCATTACCCGCGGCACGTAGTGTTGCAGCCCGGCCCCAAACACTCCGCTCACCACGGTCATAATCAGCAGCCACAGCAAGATGCTCGTCAGCGTCCCGCCAAAATGAAATCCGCCGTGGAACAGAATCATCGGCAAGCTCAGCAAACCCAGCCACAAGTGCCCACGCATCCAGGCTTGCGCTCGTCCAATCCGCCAAACCGGCACCCGTTTGCGCGCCCCCAGCAGCGCCGCGAAAACCATGAACCCGGATCCGATCGCGCCAAACGTCAAGCCCAGTGCGCTCCCGCCCCGCGGCCCGCTCGGTGCATGCACCGCATACGCCAAGTACAAGGCGGTCAACACGGCAAAGATCACGAGCGATGCGATGGCCCATCCGCGTTGTGTCTTGTCTATCCGCACCGTCCATGCCCCTTGCACGGCCGAGACTTCAGTCGGTGCTCTTGATATCGGAGTCCTTCGGATGGCTCTCGCCGACACATGCTCGGAGTCACTTCGCCGCTCCGCCGCCCAGCATTTCCGAAAAGAACGTCCTGGGGTCCACGCGGTGCGCCGCATCGTGCGGGCACGCGTAAACGCAGCTCGGCTCCTTCAAATGCGTGCACAAATCGCAGGAAGTAGCCTTCTGCTTTACCACTGCTTTCTTTCTCCCCGGACGCTCCAGGTCTTCGACCATTACTTCGAATGGGTGCAAATTGATATTTCCGTACGGGCAGTTCCGCGCGCACAACCCGCAACCGATGCACCAATCCTCAATAATGACTTCCAGCGAATTTCGCCGCCGGATCGATCCTACTGGACACCCGACCATGCAAAGCGGGTCGCGGCATTGTCGGCACGAAGTGGCCACCAAATATTGTTCGAAGCGCAAGCCTTCCCGCACGAGCCGCGTTATTCCGTCGTGCGCGTCGGCGCACGCGTTCACGCACGCATCGCAACGCGTGCAATTCTGCAAATCGAGAATGAGCAGGCTCTGCGCTTCCATCAAACCCTGCGAAAGAAATTGGTCGATGGGCACACGGCGAACGGTCTGCATACGTTGCTGACTCTGCGCGCTGCGCTCTGCCGCTACAACTTCAAGGCCTTGCCGCACGCTCGGGAAACGCTCCACCATGTTGTGAAAATCGTCGCCGGAAATACGCACCACTTCCACGTGGTCCAAAGCCGTGCAAGTCGCCGTGCGCACGCCGCCACCCAGCAAGCCGATCTCTCCGAAATAGTCTCCACGCGACAGATACCCCAGCACCAGCTCCCCGCCGGGATACGTCTCAGAAATCTTCACGAACCCAATGCGCACCAAATAAAAACTCTTCGCGGCATCGCCTTGCGCGGCGATGACCTGGCCCGGCGCAAATCTCTGCAACTCCACGCTCCCCTTCAAGTGCTCGATAAAATCCGGTGAGAGATCCGCAAACATCGGCACGCCGCGCAAATGATTTTCAAGCGCCCGCCGCCGGTAGTTCTGGTCGATCTCGGCGCGGAACGACTTGTTCTTCATCATGATGTCGAGCACGTTCCTAAGCATCTCGAAAGCTACTACCTCCGTCTGGGCGAGCACTGTCGCAGACCGCGGGTAAAAATTCATGCACGTCATCTCAGCGAACAAATCGCCGGGCCCGAGTTCGGCCACGGGATTCCCGTATGCCAGGTCCACGGAGGCATCGATGGGAATCGTTCTGTCGCGAGTCTCCTCGGAGCGGACGTCTGCGTCCCGCGCCGCCAGCGTGCTCGTAAGTTTCTTAAAAAGGCCCTTCGCCCCGCCTTGCGTTTTCACGTGCGCAATCGGCGCCGAAAGAGAAACCCGCGCTTGGCCTTCGAGAATGTAAAAAGCCGTCGAGCCGAATTCCCCCTCGCGGCAAATAATCTCGCCCGGTTGAAACCGCCGTTTGACGATCGCCCCGCGGTTCAGTTCGAGAAAGGTCCCCGAAATTCCCTTGAACACCGACAGCTGCAAAAGCTCTTCCGCTTGGAATCCCTGCGCGTCTGGCCCCGCGGTAATCGAAGTGCCCACAACGGTCTTATTCGTCAACGCTCCCGTGGGACAAGACACCATGCATTCGCCACACGAAATGCAAGTCGAATCGCCCATCGGCGCGTTCAAATCGAAGGCAATCCCCGCCGAATAACCTTTTCCCATCCGCCCGAGTACAAAATTATTCCTGATCTCGTTGCAACCGCGGATACATCGGTCGCACAAAATGCAAGCATCGTAGTCCACGGCAATCGCCAGCGAAGAATCATCGATCCCGTGCGAAACAGTCCGTCTTGCAAATCGCGACTGCGTAATTCCCGCGGCCTTTGCCAAAGTCTCTAGTTCGCAATCGCCCGAGTTTTCCTGCCGCGCGCATGGAGACGGATGATCCGCCATCAAAAGCTCAAGCAGAGTCCTCCGCGCCTGCAAAACCTTCTCGGAATTCGTAACCACCTTCATGCCCGGCTCGACAGGTCGCACGCACGACGCCGTGAGCACGCGCGCCCCGGTGTCCACCACGCAGAGCCGGCAAACTCCTACAGGCGTCTCATTCTGCAGATGGCAAAGCGTGGGAATCGGCGTCCCATTCATGCGTGCCGCATCAAACACACTGGTCCCCGCCGCCACCTCGACAGGTCGTCCATCAATGGTGATCTCTACAAGCTCCGGCACTCTGCTGATGCTGCTCACAATCCTGATTCCTCGCGTCGCTTCTCGGCGCTCTCGATGACCCCTAGGTCAGTCTTTTTCCTGCTTTTTCTCGCTTCTGCACTCACGGCCGAATGCCCACGCGCTGCGCCTCACCCGCCCGCGCCGCTGCCGTGAAACAAATCTCGCTAGGACACTTTCCTTTCAGCACGTGCGCATCAATTTCTTCTCGAAAATGCTTCAACACCGACTGCACCGGCGCCGGCACGATCTGCCCAAGCCCGCAGATCGAAGTCAGACTCATGGCCTGGCAAAGCTCATCGATCAACGCCAGATCCGCCAGGTACTGTTTTTCCGCCAACCCGCCTTGCGTCCACCGCACCAGCAAATCCGTCATCTTCTGGGAGCCCACGCGGCATGGCACGCACTTCCCACAAGATTCGTTGCGATAAAAGCGCACCGCATTCAGCGCCATATCCAGCATGCACGTCGTATCGTCGCAAACCACAATCGCTCCCGACCCGAGCATTGAACCGGCATCCGCTAGTGCTTTGAAATCAAGCCGCACATCCACCATGGACGCCGGCAAATAACCCGAAGACGGCCCGGAAGGCGCAAAAGCCTTCAGTGGCCTCCCGCCGCGAATTCCTCCCGCGTAGTCAAACAGCACTTCGCGCATCGGCGTTCCCATAGGCACTTCGTAAACCCCAGGCTTTGCCACATGCCCGCTGACGGCCACAAATTTCAACCCGCGCGAACCGTTTTTACCCTGCGTTTTGTACCACTCCGCGCCGCGCGCCAGAATCTGCGGCACATTCAGAAACGTCTCCACGTTATTAATGACCGTCGGTTTTTGCCACAGCCCTGCCTGGACGGGGAAGGGAGGCTTGTTTCGAGGTTCTGCGCGCTTGCCTTCGATGGCCTCAAGCAGTGCCGTTTCTTCACCGCAAATGTAGCCGCCGGGACTGACGAAGATCTCCAGATCAAACGCCAGTTCACTTTTTAAAATGTCTTTTCCAAGCAAACCTTCGTGGTAGCAGCGCCGCAACTCTTCGCCAAGGATTTCTTCCTGCAAGTGATACTCGTGGCGGATGTAAAGAATCCCGCGTTTCGATCCCGTAACCAGCCCCGCCACGATCATCCCTTCGATCACCAGGTGCGGAAGATGCGTCATGATGAAGCGATCCTTGATGGTCCCCGGTTCGCTTTCGTCCGCATTGCAAACGATATATTTCTCCGCGCCCGGCTGCTTGCGCACCAAATCCCATTTCATGCTCGTGGGAAATCCCGCTCCGCCCAGCCCGCGCAGTTCCGAGGCTTGCAACTCCGCCAGAACCCCGTCCCAGTCTTTGGTCCTAGCCAATTTCCGGACAACGCCGTATTTCTCGTCGTCGCCATAGGGATCGGACGCGCACGGCACCCGCGCGTGCTCCGGATGCGGTTCGGGAACCGCTTCGCCACGAATCGCGCTCCGCGCCATGGCTTCCGCCGATGCTGCCGTGACACCCGCGAAAATGTCATCGTTGATGGAGACCGCCGGCGGCTGATCGCACCGCCCGAGACAGGAAACATCGCGTATCAGTACATCGGCCGCAGCGCTCTTCAGAAAGCGCTGTTCCAAATCCGCCCGGAACTCCGAAGCCCCATTCAAGTGGCAGCTCATGTCTGCGCAGACGCGAACATCCGCTTTCGGTGGCGGCGCCAGATGAAAATGGGGATAGAAACTCGCGACACTGTGAATTTGGTAAAGCGGAGTTTCGGAACGCTCGGAAAGCGCTTCGAGTTCCGCCTTGGGCAAGAAGCCGTAGCGAAGCTGAATTGCTCGCAGGTCGTCGAAGATCACAGCGCGGCATCTCGCATCGAAAGGCGCCGGGCGGGTTCGATCGCCCGGCGTAAAGTCTGGTACGGATTCTCTTGCATACTACTGGCGCTCTGCCACGCTGTAAATAGGAGCCCGTTGCCTTTTCGCGCCACGCCGCGAAAAAGACAACGCGTCTGACGCAGCTTCCCATCGATAATTGGGCGAACGATCAGCCGTCATTGCGAATGCAAATTGCCCCTCCATCCTGTTGGCCGCGCGCCACGCTGTGCGTTGCGTTCTTGGCTATACTGGCCTTCGCTGTTCGAGTCGCCGCCGCGAAAGACGGCTCCGCCCAGGCTAGAAATTCGGCCTCCGCGGCCAGCGAATCCGCCACAGCTCCTGCCGCGACAGCAGCCAAGCTTTCCGATTCGAACGCTGAACCCATAAAATACATCGGCCCCGGCTCTTGCGCCGCCACCAGCTGTCACGGCAGCGTCAAACCGGTGGCCGGCAGCCGCATTCTACAAAATGAGTACTCCACCTGGATCATCAAGGATAAACACAGTCACGCGTATCAAGCGCTGACCGGAGACATCGGCGAACGCATCGCCCGCATTTTGAAGCTCAATTCGAAAGCCGAAGAATCGCCAAAATGCCTCGCCTGCCACGCGCTGTACACGACACCGGATCAGCGCGGCCGTCCGTTCGACTTGTCCGAAGGTGTTTCGTGCGAAAATTGCCACGGCCCGGCATCAGCGTGGCTCGGTCCGCACACAACACGCGACTGGCCCCACGAAAAATCCGTGGCCCTCGGAATGCGCGATACGCGCGACGTAATTCATCGCGCCGAAACGTGTCTCGAGTGTCACCTGGGCACGAAAGAAAAATTTGTCGACCACGAAATGATTGCCGCAGGTCATCCGGATCTATTCTTCGAACTGGATTCTTTTTCTGCCGTGATGCCGCGTCACTGGAAATCCCCGCGCGAATCCGCTTCCGGCAAACTTGTCGAAGATGCCGCGTGGGCCGGCGTGCGCGATTGGAGCGCCGGCCAAGCTGTTCAGTTGCGCGCGGAGATGGACCGTTTGAGCTGGCGAGCGAAGGGTGAGCGCTTCGATAAAAAAGATGTATGGCCCGAATACTCGGAGCTTTCTTGTTTTGCGTGCCACCATGCTCTCGTGCCGGCGAAAGATAGCTGGAGGCAGGAGCACGAATTTGCCGGTCGGCGTCCCGGCGATCCGGCGTGGAACAGTTCGCGCTACGCGGTGTTTCGTTTGCTCGCCAGGCAAATTGATTCCGCGAAGGCGCAAGAACTCGATCGCAGGCTGCTGGAAGTCTCGGAGGAAATGTCCAGGCTAAACCCGGATCGCAAAGTTGTTGAAGCGTCGGCGTCCGCGGCTGGGCCGCTGGTAGAGCGTTTTGCTGAGCGGCTCGCGGCCATGCCATACGATCGAGCTGTGGTGCTGCGCACGTTGCAACTGATTCCGGACGACGCGGAAAATATTTCGCTGGCCGACGAGCGCGCCGCCGAGCAGGCGGCGATGGCCATGGATTCGCTGTACATCGCGTACAGCAAAGATGCGAAGCCCGCCAATGCCGCGGAGGTTCGCGCGATCATCAACGAACTCTTCCAGCAACTCGAGAATCCTTCGGCGTACAACGCCGACCAATTTGCTTCATCACTGCGGAAAATCCGTGCCCTTCTTCGATAGCCAAATTTTGCGCGGGCCTGCGATAATCACATCTCGCGCGGCGGATTGGACGTGTTTCTGTGAATCGCTTTGAGAACTGGTTTTGTGCTTCGTCGTACTGGCGGCGCATGACGCGGAAGCAAGTAATTCCGTGGCTTTTGTCCGGCACGGATTTGGGCGAACACGTTCTTGAAATTGGCGCAGGGCCGGGCGCGGCAACGGAGGAATTGCGAAAACACGCCGGGCGCGTGACGAGCATCGAGTATAGCCACGCATTTGCCGCCGGGCTTCTCGAGCGAATCCAAAGCGCAAACGGCGATGTCTTGCAGGCGGATGCTTCGGCGCTGCCTTTTCCGGAAAAAACATTTTCTGCAGCCATTGCCGTCCTGGTGCTGCATCATTTGAAATTGCAAGAATTGCAGGAGCGAGCCTTCGCGGAAGTCTTTCGCGTGCTGCGGCCCGGAGGAGTGTTTCTGGCGATTGAGATTCAAGATGGATGGCTGCAGCGCATTGGGCACATTCGCAGCACATTTGTACCGGTGGCACCATCATCCGTGCCCCGGCGACTTGCGGCGCTCGGATTTTCGAGCGTGTCCGTAGATTTTCTACGCGGCGCGTACCGTTTAAGAGCACTACGTGCGCGGAACGCCGACCCTTCCTGATAGCGACGCCTGATAGCGACGCCTGATAGCGACGCATTGACCCAGTCGTGCCCTGCCCTTAGCATGAAATGATGGCCTCTCGGGTGAAGCTCAAATTTCCTCCCGGTCCTTCTTTCGGGTTCAGGCGCTGGTCGCTGGGGCCTCTCAACAGCGGCGATCCTCTTGAGTATTTCACGCGAATTATCCGCGAGTACGGAGATGTGGTGGGGCTTCGTATTTTTAATTTCCGCATCCTTTTGATCAACCATCCAGATCACATTGAAGAGGTGCTGGTGAAGCACCCGCGAAAATTCATCAAGGGCCGCGTGCTGCAGGCCAACAAACGGGTTTTTGGAAGAGGCCTGCTCACCAGTGAAGGAGATTTCTGGCTGCGGCAGCGGCGCTTGGCGCAGCCTGCCTTTCACCGCGCGCGCATCGCGGGTTACGCCTCGACCATGGTGGAGTACACCGAGCGGCTGCTAGACGAATGGCAGGACGGGGAAGAGCGCGACATCCACAAAGAAATGATGCGGCTCACGCTGCAAATCGTGGGCAAAACGTTGTTCGATGCCGACGTCGAACGAGATGCAAAAGACATAGGTAAATCGATGGAACTGCTGCTCGAACTCGGCGCCGATTTCCGGCGCACACTCTTTATTCCGCAATGGCTGCCCACGCCGACGAATATCCGACTGGAACGCGCCATCCGGCAAATCGAAAAAGTTCTTTACCGAATTATTGCGGAGAAACGCGCTTCGGGCCGCGATGCGGGCGATCTGCTCTCCATGCTGCTGGCCGCGCAAGATGAAGATGGCTCGCGCATGACCGACAAACAGCTTCGCGACGAAGCCATCACCCTTTTTCTGGCCGGACACGAGACTACGGCAAATACGCTCTCGTGGACCTGGTGGCTGCTGGCCGAGAATCCCGCAGTCGAAGCGAAGCTCCACGCCGAACTCGGAACGGTGCTTGCGGGCCGCGGGCCTTCGCTGGACGATCTGCCAAAGCTCGTTTATACGAATCACATCATCACCGAGTCGTTGCGACTCTATCCGCCGGCCTGGGGAACGGCACGGACGGCTGTCGAGGACCACGAAATTTCGGGTTACTCGGTGCCCAAGGGCTCCGGCGTTTCTTTCGCGCAATGGACGGTGCATCGCGACCGAAGGTGGTACGAGGCGCCGGACGAATTTCGTCCCGAACGGTGGGAGGGCGACCTGCTGAAACGCCTGCCACGTTTCGCGTACTTTCCGTTTGGGGGCGGGCCGCGCCAGTGCATCGGCAACACGTTCGCGCTGATGGAAACAGCGCTGATTCTCGCGACTATCGCCCAGCAGTTCCGGTTCCGCCTGGTTGAGGGGTATCCCGTGGTGCCCCTCGCGTCGATCACGCTGCGACCTCGGCATGGAATTCGCGCTGTACTGGAATTGCGTACTTCTAAAAGCCGCGTCGCGGTTGGCGAAAATGAAAGACTAGCTCTGTGAGGGTAGGAACCTCTATGTTTTTTCGCAACAGTGAAAAATACGGGACTTAAAGGGTGATTATGAGAACTGTGTAGTCTATGCATGTCATGGAATACGGAAGAGTTGCCAGACATGCTGCGAAAGAAGCCGCCAAGGGTGCTGCCAGCGGGTGCCTGACGCACTTCCTGATTGCAGTTGCCGCTGCAATCCTGCTCGGTAGTGGCGCACATTATTGGGGCTTTGCAGGGCGCACAGTGTTCGTTGTAGTGCTCATCGCGATCCTCCTCGCTTCCGTGCTAATCCCATGGGAACGAGAGAAAAAGCCATGAGACTCGTAGACGTAACCCGCAAATTCCAGACCGAAAACAGCTGCCTTGATTACATCGAACAAATGCGCTGGCCCAATGGGGAGCTAGGCTGCGTCCACTGCGGCGAAGTGGGCCGCATCTCCAAGATTACGCGTGAGGCTGGCAAGAACAAGCGCACGCGAATCTATCAGTGTTGGCCTGCCGTAAGCAATTCAGCGCCACGAGCGGCACGATATTCAACGATACGCACCTGCCCCTCACTAAGTGGTTTATGGCCATTGCGCGCATCTGTGATGGCTGAGAAAGGCCTGTCTGCATAAGTCCGAAGTTGCAAGAGAAAAGAAACCCGAACGGGTGCGCTCTCGTTTGTCGGGCGAAGAGCCGATGAGGGCGCACTCTGAAGAGGGAACAAACCCGGGAGGTGCGCGCCGGCTCGCGTCTAAGGCGTTCCGGCAACCGTCTCGCCGCGCTAAGGGTGATCCACCGCCGGGAGCCCTCATGAAACTGCTGAGATGCCTGCCCCTGCTGATCCACGCGGGTGCCTGCACCCCTGCCTTAAGCCGAAGCCAACCGGCCCATTCAGGGTAATCGGTCCAACGCTAGAGATTTGCACTCAGACACTGTTGGCGCGTCGATGAGTACCCGCGATCGGAAAGAGTTCAAACCCGTCTCCTAGAAAGAAGAAGGGCGCCCCGGCTTCGCAGGGCGCCCTTCGGAGATTTCCGCCCAGGTTCATGGACGAAAGGGTTGATTAGGTTTAGAAGAAGAACTTCAGCGCCAGTTGCATGGTGCGCGAATTGCTCAAGAACTGAGTTTGCGGACTGTTAAAGTTAGCAGTTTGCGGCTCCAATACGGTGACCTGAGAGCCAGTGTATCCGACGGGCTTGATGTCGTTTAGAAACCCTCCAACCCATTGCGGGTGGTTGAGGACATTAAAGAACTGCGCCTGGAATTCGACCTTGAATCGTTCCGTGATGGAGAAGCGCTTGAGAGCGGTCAAGTCGATGTTATCGATGGGGGCCAGTTGCAACGTGTTGCGTCCTGAATTGGCCAAAGCTCCAACTTGGGCCTGAATGTACTGCGCATTGGGGTTGGTCGCCACGCCTGCTACGGCCGGCCCGCATGCGCAGTAAGCAACAACCGCACCGCCGCTGTTGGTCAATGCATTCACCGGCGACCCGGTTCCCGGCGTGCCTTTGGGGTTGAAAATCGTGCGGTCTCCCGCGGAGTCGCCATTCTTGTTCGAGTCCACCCCGCTCTGTGCGTCCACCCACTGGCCCGATTGGTACGTGTAGATTGGGGCGAATTCCCAGTTTCCGAGGGTGTTCTTCACAAACGCATTGCCGTGCTTAAAGTAAGGCACATCGTAGATCACCTCGAGGGTCATGCGGTGCCGGTGGTCGAGGATCGAGTTGGCATAGTCGTCGCGCAGGTTCAAGCCATTTTGCGCGCGGCGCGGCGACAGCACGGTGCTAAACACCTCTGCGGTGGCGTCGTCAATCAGATGGCTGTAGGTGTAGGCGGCCACAAATTGCAGTCCATTGCTGATGCGCTTGTTCAGCTGTGTGGCCAGGCCGTGATACGTCGAAGAGGATTCAGGCTGATACGACGTGATCGTGCTCTTGCCGAACCCCGCCGCGAGGTACGCCGGCACGATCTCGCCATTACCACTACAAGGAGCAGTACAAGGAGTGGCCGCAGCGTTGATCTGGGCTAGAGTTGTGGGCAGAGCATCGAGCGCCGCCTGCGATGGCGCTGCGGTGTAGGTCGGCAAGAAAAACGAGGACGTCACCACCGGCTGTTTGTTCAGCTGAATCTGTGCCGGCAGGTGGATACCGCGCGTCCCGACGTAGCGAACCTCCAGCGTATAGTCCTTGGCGAAGGTATGCTGCACGCCGAGTGTCCAGTCGATGGATTTCGGATCCTTTATGTTCCCGGGCAAAAACGCCGACGTGGCGGCCCGTTGAGCGGCAACCGTGGGGAAGGTCCTAAGACCGCCAGGGCCGGGAAGAATACCACCGCTTCCCAGGAAAGGTGTGGCGCAATTGTAATTCCCAACCGGGGCGCAATCAATGGTGGAACTGAGCTCCGGAGGCAAGGACAGCAAGCCGAGGTTGTCGAACAAAACGTCATAGGCCTCGCCGACCCCGCCGCGGATGGAGGTCCGGCCGCTGGTTCCCGGAGAATAAGCGAAACCAATGCGCGGTCCCCAGTTGTTCGTCGCCGGCTGCGGCGCTACGAAGTTGATAAGCCCGGGCACACTGGCCGCGGAGTTTAGGGCCTGCGACCTGGTGGTAAAAGGAGTGGTCGTGTATTCATAGCGCAAGCCAAGATTGATGGTGAGGTTTTGACGGATGCGCCAGTTGTCGTTGACAAACCCATAGAGGGCCACCTGATCTCCATAGAAGACCGGATTGCCGTTGCTGCGTTCTGCGAGAAAGTCCGGGGCCGCATCCTGAAAGAAAAGCAGTGACTTCGTGTATTCAAAGTCGCCGCGCGAGCGTTGCGTAAAGGATTCCGGCGCGATAAGTTTGCGTCCTTCAAAACCAAACTTGAGAGTGTGCGCGCCCTTCGTCCAGGTCATTGCTTCGGCCCCCGAGTACGTGTTCTGGATGGTGCCCTGGGGTGCGTTAGGATTAGGACCGAGCTGCAAGCTATTGAGGTCTTTGAATACAAGGTTCGGGAAGCTGTCCAGTCCCGGGAACGCGAAATTACCGGCGGTAATCGTCTGGGCGAAACGGTTGAAGCCCAACCGCAATTCATTCGTCAGATTCGCTCTAAAGGTGTGGTACTCGTTGATCGCCACCAGATGAAACTTGTTGGGCAACGGTGTGTAAAACACCGGAAGGTTGGCTGCCGTACTGATACCCGAAACATTGTTATAGAGGTAACGGCCACGAATCTGGTCTTTCGAGGAAAGGTCGTAGTCCATGCTGGTGGTGAGATACTTGTAATTCGTGTAGCTCGGCGGGATCACCTGAAGCCCAAGCGTGGGAATCGTGGTATTGTTAACCCACGCCATGGCCTTGCAGCTCGCGCCCGTTATTGTTCCTGGCTGAACGTATTTCTCGAATTGAGCGACATTCGTGGCTGAAAGTCCGGGTGTGGCATTGATGGTGGCGAATCCCGCAGCTGTTGGCGCACATACGACGCCTGATACGCCGACCTGCCCGAGCGCGTCATATTCATAATTGCCGAAAAAGAAGAGTTTGTTCTTGAAGATGGGGCCACCGACCTGGCCGCCCATGCGGTTGAAGTCATAGCGCGGCGGTGAATTGAAGCCGTTGATCTTTTGTAGACTGTCGAGGGCATTGTAGTTGCGGTTGTCGTTATAGAGGTAGACCAGGCCATGGTAGGAATTGGTTCCGCTCCTGACCACCGTGTTGAATTGGCCGCCCGAAGAGTGGCCGAATTCCGGCGAAAACTGATTTTGCAGCATGGAGAATTCCGCCACCGCATCATTGGGAACAAATACGAGCGGGCCGGTTACGCTCTTGTTGTTGTTGTCAACCCCTTCGATCGTGAAGTTGTTATTGCGAGGACGCTGGCCGCCCACCGATGGTCCCGTGCCGACGCCCACGCCACCGCTAGTCCCCACGCCGGAACCCAACAGCGAAAGGTTCAAAACCCCGCTGCCGCTGCTAGCCGAAGGCAAATCCGCGAGTTGCTGGTCTTCAAACGTGCTCGACACCTGCGCGGTCGTGGTATCCAGCGTCGACGTCAGCCCGGAAACCTCGACGGTGGCAATCGCGCCCTTGATCTCCAGCGTAAACGGAAGGGTGCTGGTCTTATTCAGTTCGACCTTGAATCCGGTGACGGTCGTCGTGGCAAAATTCGGCGTTGATGCCGAAATGTTATACGCACCGACAGGCAAATTGCTGATGCGATATTCGCCGGAATCATTCGTTTTGGTCGAATACCTGACACCGGTCTCCACACCGACGGCTTCGACCGCCGCGTTCGGAACCACGGAGCCTGTCTTGTCGAAGACTGTTCCAACCAAGTCTCCGCTGATAACCTGTGCGCTCGTCTCGCTAACCATAGCGAGCCCCAATACCAGAACCACGCCGCATAGGACTGCCAAATATCCACGAAAAGTCTTATTCACTGAGGCCTCCTGAAGTCTACAGATATTCCGGGTGATAACGATAACCCCGCATAGGTGTGCAGCAACCGATGTGTTTATTACTTCAGCATGCTGAATTCCAAATCCGCAGGCCATTGCCGTTAAAAAGTGCGCCGTTAAGTATATCTTTATCTATGGCTTACATCTTCTAAAGAGTTACCTTTAGAATTAGTTTATTCTTATATCTACTGCGAAGCGTAGATGATCCGCAATTCAGAATTAAGCCAGTTGTTCTTGATTCCTGGACCTGCAAAAGCTGCGCATGGAGCGCAGCCAGCCCTTAAGAGATAAGAGCCGGTTAATGAAGATTATAGGCGGTAGCTTTAACCTTTAGCGATCTGTTTTCTGTTTCTTTAGGTGAGAGGAGCGAGAGAGATAACAGCGGAGCGATAGCCTTAGACAGACTCGTAGGCGATGCTCCAGAAGTATAGGACGGTAAACTCAGGGCGCTGGTGAGCATCAGCGGGACCAGGCCCTCTGTGGAGGAACGCGATGACCACAGCACCCGCCGCGCAGGCCATGATGGCGTTGTACATGGTTTTGTGCGGATGCCAGAGCCCTGGTGCGATGAAAATCACTGCGACGAGAGCGCTGCCGCCCAGAGAAGATCTTCGGTGCCGACTCTGACGAGTGGGGTTTGAAGCCAGGAGCGTCGAGAGCGTCGAGATGGCCCAAGACTTTTTGCAGGTTTCAGGTTAGAGAGAGAGTTAAGCGAAATATTTGTAGAAGCAAACGCTACTCCTTGAATTTTTTGCTGGGAGTGGCCTGCTTTTGGTTTTCGAGTTCGAGGATGTCGGCGCGGGTATCGTAGGAGCCCAGGAGCCAGCGGGCGAAGAAATCGCCGCGGGCCATGTCGACATAACTGACCATGGGCATATAGGAATGGCGCATGCCGGGGTAGACTTGGATTTCGAAGCGCTTGTCGGCTTTGATGAGGGCGTTGGCGACGCGCATGGTGTTGACCATGCTCACGTTGTTGTCCATGTCGCCGGTGGTGAGCATGAGGTGGCCTTTTAGATTTCTGGCGAGCTCGGAATTTTTGTCGATTTCGTAGATAAATTTTTCGGTGCCGTCTTTTTGGGTTTCTTCGCGGACGCCGTGATATTTTTCGCTCCAGTCGCGATTGTAGACGTTGTTGTCGTGGTTGCCGGATTCGGACCAGCCGGCTTTGTAGAAATCGGGATATTGCATCAGGGCTGCGGCGGTCATGAAGCCGCCGCCGGAGTGGCCCCACATGCCCACGCGGCTTAGATCGATGTAGGGGTGCATGGCGGCCAGGCGTTCGGCGGCGACTTTTTTGTCGGCTAAGCCGTAGTCGCGGAGATTGCCGTACCCGTAGCTGTCATACCATTTATTGCGCTGCGGGCTTCCGCCGCGTGCGCCTACTTCGATGACAATGAAACCTAATTGAGCGAGGGGAACGTTGGGACTTTTTGGCGAGAAGGTTTTGTTTACCTCCTCGGTTTGCGGGCCGGGGTACACAAACTCGATTAGCGGATACTTGCGGGTGGGATCGAAATCGAAGGGCTTGTGCATGACGCCGTACAGGTCGGTGATGCCGTCTTCCGCTTTGACTTTGAAGACTTCGGGAAACTTGAAACCGGCGTCGAGCAGTTGGGAGACGTCCGAGACTTCCAGGTCGAGAAGCTGCGCGCCTTGCGCTTCGATGAGGACGGATTTGGGAGCGGTGTCGACGCGGGAATAGGTGTCTGCGAAATATTTGCCGGAGTCCGGAGCGCTGAAGGCGTGGGAGAAATTGCCGGGAGTTAGAAGCTGGACGCCGGTGCCGTCGAGACCGATGCGATAGAGATGGGTGTAATAGGGATCTTCGGCGTGTTCGCGACCGTTGGCGGTGAAATAGAGGGTGCGCGATTTTTCGTCGAGCGAAACGATTTGATCGGTGACGTACTCGCCGGAAGTGATTTGATTCTTCAGTTTGCCGGCGCCGTCGAAGAGGTAATAGTGGCCCCAGCCATCGCGCTCGGACCACCAGATCAATTCCTGGCCGTTGCCGGTGAGACGCAGCGGCTTCAGGCTGAGCCAGACGTTGGAACGTTCTTCGATAAGCGTTTTTGAGGCGCCGGTTGCGGTGTCGGCGAGGCACACGTCGATTTTGCGAAAATCGCGGTTGCTGCTGGTGAAGTACAGCTTGTCGGAAGAGTCAGAGAGCCACCGCGGGCTGACGCGCGTGACCGGCATTGGCGCGCTCTCCTGCATGCCTTCCTGCTCTTGTCGGAGTTCTTCGCGATCGCGCTCGACGAGCGGAGCGTCGGAGATGCGGAGTTGCTGTTCGGGGAAATTCTTGGCTTCGACAACGACGATTTGTTTTGTGGCGACGTCGAAAATTTCGAGTTGAGAGCCGGGCATAATGTCTTCGCCGGGAAGCGGGTAGGGGTAGGCTTCGAGGGTGGGGCGGGGATTCGCGAGAGAGTGGATGACCCAGAAGTCGGGGACTTTGCGATTATCTTCGCGCATGACGGCAAACTTTTTTGAGTCCTTTGCCCAGTGGACGGTGATGGCCGGGGCGCGGATGCCGGTTTTGTTGGTGTCCCCCTTGTCTTCTTTTTTGAGCTCGTCTTCCTGTTCGGGGAGGATGCGACGCGCGTAGCCGAACTTTTCGACGCCGTCAGTGGTGAGTTGGGTCTCGACGGCTGTTGTGTCGCCGGCTTTTTTCAGAACTTTGGCGTAGTTGTCGGCGTCCATCATGTACAGGTTTTGCCCCCGGGCGAAGACCACGGTTTTTTCGTCGGGAGAAACGGCGGCCCACATGGGTTTTTTGCGCATGGGCTCGACATTGTCGAGGCGGGTGACTTTGCCGGTGGCCAGTTCGTATTCGAACGAGAGGACGCGCGGTTCTTCGGGAGGTTCCGGAGGCTGCCCGGAGCGAAGGGCGCGCTGGCCTTGTTGCTCGATTTGCTTGTTTTCTCTCTGCTTGTCATCGTTCTGCTTGATTTCGCTTTCGTTGCCTTGCTGGCTGCCGTCGTCCTGGGCTTTTTTTTCGGGTTCATTGGGGACCACGCCGTCTTTGCGGATTTCCACTTCAAAGCGCATGCGCGTGTCTTTGTCGACGAGCTTCTGGCGTTTGATGGGTAGGTGTTGCGCGTCGTAGGGGAAATTGGTGAGCGAAGAAAGAGCGGCGGCGATTTTGGCGTTGTCCCAGAGGGGGGACTTGGATTTTTTGACCGGGTCAACGATGTAATACTTCGTGCCATCGGTGGTGCGGTAGCTGTACCAGAATCTGTCGGAGAGCGTGAACCAGTGGGGAGTGACGGAGAGGTCGAAGACGAGTTTGTTCATGCTGTCGGGCAGGAAGCGGGCTTCGAGAGCGTAATTCGGGTCGGAGAAGACCTGGGCTGGGGCACCCGAGGACGCTACGGCGGCCGGCTCCAGGTGTGCCGAGTGGTTGGGAGTCTGCGCGGCGAGGCTGGCGACGAAGATCCCTGAAACCATCAGCAAAGTCGTCGAGCCCCAGGGGCGTCGACGGGGAAGCCCTGTCGACAAAGATCTCCGCACATTCGCCGATTCCATGGCTAGGCTTCCTCCGCTTTGGTTTGCTGATTCGTGCTCAGGCTATCCACCCACAGGCGGCGCATTATAGACCAATCGGCAGACATTCCGCATTTGGACATGTGGACGCTGGCGGGTGAGGGACGGGCGCTTTTTTTGTAAAAATGTGCCGAGACGTATGGGAGCAGGACGCGCCCGCCTAGGGCGGGGGCACAATTTGGCGTGTGGGAGACTTGGGGAGCGTTTGGATTCTAATTCAGGGCGCGCTTAAGCCGCTTGGTGGTCTTCTCCAATTGGCGCTTGAGGGCTCCGACTTGCTTGGAGATCGCCAGAAGTTCTTCCTTGGCAAGCGCTCCGGCTTCCACAACTTTATGCGCTTTGCGATCCGCTTTGCCAAATGCACCACCGATACTTGCCGCTACTTGTGTGAGCTTGCTCTTCCTGGCCATCCGCGTCCTCCTTTGGGCTAGACAGCCATCGTATACCAAGATGTGTTCCGGAGTTAATCAAGAAACAAAAACAAACTAGCGAAGGGCCACTCACGTCAGAGTTTATTGGCCAGAGCTTGGAGCAAGGACAAGCTATTTGCTTGCTGCGCCAACGGAGAGCGGACCGAGTTCGGCGCGGGTTTGCATGACGCGAAGGATGGAATCGCGCGAGACCATGCCGATGATTTGGGCGGCGCCGTCGTCGGAGCCGGAGACAATGGGTATTTGGTTGATATCGGCGGTGAGCAGGCGTTCGAGGAGGCCGAGCAGAGGTTCGTCTGGCGTGGCCCAGAGGATGCGCTCGCGGGGAATCATTACGGCCTGGACGGAGTTGTGGGCCCATTCGCCGCGCGGGACGGAGTTGAGCGTGTGGACGTTCATCATGCCGACAAGGCGATCATCGGTGATGACCAGGTGACAGCGGCGGCCGGTGCGCAGGACCTCGGCTCCGTAGTCTTCCAGGGAGATGGCGCGGCCAACCGTGGGGACTTCGTGGCTCATCACGTCGGCGGCGCGTAGGCCGGTCAGAGTTTCGCGGATGGCGGCTTGGGCCATGCTTTCCTGCGCGGCGTTCAAGAGGAAAAAGCCGATGAAAATGCTCCAGAGACCGGGCACCACGACGCCCTTGAAAACTCCGAACCCGCCGAGAAGGATCATCGCGTAGGCAATCAGGCGGCCGCTAGTGCCTGCAACTCGCGTGGCTTTGGAAAAATTTTTGCTTGCGCCCCAGATGATGGCTCGGAAGATTCTGCCGCCATCGAGCGGAAAACCGGGCAGAAGATTGAAAAGCGCAAGCAGCAGATTCGTTTTCCAGAGCCAGTCAGAAAGCACCGCCACAGCCCCGTTTGACGGAAAAAAAACAAACAAGCCCAAGAAGAATCCGGCCAGGAAGCCGCTGGCCAACGGTCCGGCGATGGCGATGTTGAATTCCTGGATGGCTTTGGAGGGATCGCGCTCGATGCTGGCGACTCCGCCGAAGATGAACAGGGTGATGGAGAGAACGCGGATTTTGTAGTGCTGCGCGACCACGCTATGGGCCAGTTCGTGGAACAGGAGACAAGCGAAGAACAGCAGGCTTGTGAGAATACCTACGCTCCATTGTTTAGCAGGGGGCCAGCCGGGTTGCTGCGCGAATTGCTCTTTGAGAAGGTAGGTGTTCGCGGCAAAAATGATGATCCACGTGGAATGCAGATAGATAGGTATACCAAGGATTTTGCCGATCCGCATTCCTGGGCTTGGCGCCATGTCGAGTGGTATTTGGAGGCGGGATGCTTGGCTGCGGAAATCGGCGAAGCAGGGCTCGCGTACCTATTCCTTTCTGGCTTTGCTCCGGCGTGCTGCCGGGTCGTCTTCCTTGACACTACTACAATAGCTCTGATTGCCCGCGCGGCCAAACGCGGGGCGCGAGTGCGCGTCTGGCTGGCCACGGCGTGTTTCCCGCCACACAGCGCTACCTTCCTGCCCGAAAGGTAAGTCCCTTATTTTCAGCATATTTGCGGTGGCGTTGGGCGTGCCATTGCTTATGTCCGAGGACATCAGGAGACCGGGAGGCCCACCATGATCGCCATCGTCAACTTCCTAACGCTTGTGTTTACAACGCTTTTTGCCGCGGCGGCCGCCGTGGCGTTCGACTGGTTGCTGCTGCGGGGGATGTTCGTCTTGATGCGGCCAGCGACGGCCGGGCGCCTGAATGCTCCGACGCACCTGGTGCGCGGGTCGGCGCAATTGGCGCGGGCCTATGGGCCCGAGCGTTGAACGCAGCGACCAGTAGGAGCGGGCGGGGCCAGCCCCGCCGCGAGAAATCTCGCGAGTCGGCGCAGTTGGCGTTCTTTCCAGAACGAGTGTAGCCCGAGATTCAGCGGGCAGGATTCCCGGCCCCACGTTAGTGGCGGAGTTGACGGTCACCCGTCTGCCGCAACGCCCGGGAGTGAGAGGGAAGGGAGCAACACCATGCTGGCTTTGAAGTACTTGCTGATGATTCTCGGCGTTGGACTGTTCGGAAGCGCCGGGGCTTTGGTGGTCTACGACGTATATCTTTCGGAGCAACTGCGGCGGCTGCTGGCGCGCCATAAGACCAGCGACTTGGACGCAGAAACAGGAATAAAGGCACAACGCCCTTTCGGACCCGTCCGCTGGTGGTTGGCCCAGCGGCTGGCGATCTCGGGCGTGCTACCCATCTTGCTGGCGCTGAGCATCGTAGTGATTCCGGACGGCTCCGCCGGGGTACGCGTCAGCCAGATTTGGGGCGCGCGGCGCGGCACGCTGTATCCGGGGGTGCATTTCGTCACGCCGCTCGTCGATAGCGTGGCGCTGTATGACACGCGGGAGCAGGTGTACTCGACGGCGGCGAGTGCGTCGGCGAAATCGGAGAACGAAGTGTTGGTCGTTCAGGCGCGAGAGGGGTTGAACATCGGTTTAGCCGTTTCCGTGAGGTACCGCCTGGACCCGCGGCGGCTGGAGACCATTCATGCGAATTTGCCGCAGCCTGTTGGGGAAGAGGTGGTAGCTCCGGTAGTCTCGACGATCTACCGGCAGCTTGCGCCGAACTACATCACGCAAGAGATTTTTGCGACCAAACGCGAGGAGTTGCGCGCGAAGGCTGCCGTGGCCATAACCACCCGGCTGGAGAGCGACGGAATACTCGTGCGCGAAGTGTTATTGCGTGACTTGCAGCTTCCGGCGGAATACGCGAAGGGACTTGAAGGATTGCTCTTGAAGGAACAGGAGAACGAGCGGTTGGGAACCGAGCAGGAGATTAAGTTGAAAGAAGTGCGCATCGCTGAGCTGGAGGCGGAGGCGCAAAAGGCCCGCGACGTGAAACAGGCCGAGGGCCAGGCGGCGGTCCGCGTCCTCGGGGCTAAAGCGGAAGCTGATGCGATGCAGTATACCTTGCCGCTGAAGCAGAAGCAGATCGAGCAGACCAAGCTGGAGGCTGAAGCGCGGAAGGAATCGACGTTAGCAAACGCGGAAGCAGCGGCGCAGGCAAAAATCATTGACAGCAAGGCGGAAGTCGAGCGGCAGAAGAATTTGTCGGAAGCGGAAGCCAACCGAATCCGCGTGACGGCCGCGGCCGATGCTGAGCGGATGAGATTCGAAGCTGGCGTGTTGAAGCAGAATCCGATGCTGATTCAGAAAATTATTGCCGAGCGGCTTTCCGACAAACTGCAAATCATGATGGTGCCGATGGATGGGAAGAACTTTTTTGCAAATGACGTCATGCATTCGGCGTTTTCGGGCGTGACGAGTGGGAACGGGAATGCGGCGGCGGAGGACTCGGCGGATTCGGATGGTGCGGCGCCGGCCGTCAGTGCCCAAAAGCGTTTGCCGAAGAGGCCGTAACCGAGCATTGCGAAAGGTGCGAGATGGATGGCACCAAGAGATTGCACAGGCGGAAGTCTGTGCTCCTGGTTCCGCTAGCCACTACCCCCTGTGGGTGGCTCGGGACGCGTTGCTGGAAAGGAGGAAAGATCATGAGCATCGAGGCAAGCACCGCCGCGCTTGACCCATTTTGCCAGGAGATTATTCCTCCACCAGAGATGCGCATCGGGCCACTCGGCTAGCGGTGGTTCATTCGAAGATGAGAACGGCCGGCGGGCCGCCGGCCGTTCTCGCCTGCGTTTTCCCGGTGATTGTGGGGACCCGGAGATGAAATTCGCGCGGTTATTTCGAACCGGGGAATTTCGGCCTGGGAGGAAGTCCCCTGTAGTCTTTCAGCGCTTCTTTGGCTAGCTCGATAGCCTTCTCGAGTTGCGGGTCGTGTCCTTCGACGACTAGATCAGGGCGCTGGGGCACAACATAGTCTGGATCCACGCCATGATTCTCGACCACCCATCCGCCACCGTCGGCCCAGGAATAGAATCCGGCGGAAGGCGCAGTAACGAAACCGCCGTCCCGCAGCGGAGCGCCGCGATTGATGCCGACAAGTCCGCCCCAGGTTCGTGTGCCCACGATGGGACCGATTTTTTCGAACCGGAAGAGCCACGGGAACAGATCGCCGCCGGAGCCGGAGAGTTCGTTGACGAGCATGACTTTGGGTCCGTAGATGCCGACCGGAGGATAGGGAATGTCCTTGCCATCGCGAACGGAGATTACCGCCAGGAGTGATCGCTTGAGTTTTTCGGTGTAGAAATCGGGAATCTGACCGCCGGCATTGAAGCGTTCGTCGACGATCATGCCGTCTTTGTCGAGCTGTCCGCTGAGCTCCTTGTCAAAGGCGATGATGCCGGGAATGCTGGTGTCCGGGACATGCATGTAACCAATGCGGCCGCCGGTCGCTTCCGCGACTTTCTGGCGGTTGGCCTCAACCCAATCGAGATAGCGCAGGCTGATTTCGCTGCCGATGGGTTTTACCGTGATTTCCCACGCACCGTCCGCGCTGGGTTTGCTGTTGATTTTCAGAGTGACGAGTTTTCCGGCCAGGTCCTGGAAGTAGGCATAGACGTCCTCGGATGCGCGAGTTTCCTGGCCGTTTACGGAGATCAGAAAGTCGCCGGCTTTCACTCTTAGGCCCGGATCGGTTAGCGGCGAGCGGGTGTCATCGTTCCAGTTTTCGCCGGGATAAATTTTCGCGATGCGATAGAAGCCGCCGTCGGGCACGAGATCGGCGCCCAGCATACCGACGCTGACGTGAGGTTTTTTCGGCTGATCGCCGCCGCCGACATAAGTGTGCGAGGTGCTGAGTTCGGCGATGAGTTCGCCGATGAGATAATTGAGATCGCTGCGATGGGCCACCCAGGGGAGAAGCGCTTCGTAACGAGCGCCGATTTTGTTCCAGTCATGGCCGGTCATGTTGGGATCCCAGTAGAAATCGCGTTCGAGGCGCCAGGCTTCGTGGTAAATCTGGCGCCATTCTTCGCGCGGATCGATCTGGACTTCGAGTCCGCTGAGATCCAGTTTGCCGGCGCCGACTTTGGCTTTGCCAGGAGCGGCATCGGTGATACCGAGAACGGGTCCGGCCTTGTAAAAAACCTTTGTGCCGTCCTTATTGAGGTCGTAGCTTTCGATGCCCTCGAGAAGAACCTTGTCTTCGCGTTTGGTGATGTCGTAGACGTGCAGCACGTTCTTTGGATCTTGATCCTGTGTGCCGAATTGGCGGGCTTCTTGAGGTGTCGAGAGATAAAAGAACTTGTCCTTGCGGGCTGCGAGGCCGCTCAGAATGCTGGCCCCGATGGGGACGGGGGCGATGCGCTTGCCAATGCCATCGAGATCGATCTCGATGGGTTTGACGGCTTCCGGCTTTTTCTCTTCTTTTTGTTCGTCGGGCTTTTGACCGTCTGATTTAGCGGCGTCCGCCTTCTGGTCGTCTTTCTTCTTGTCTTTGTTTTCTTCGTCGCTTTCGGGTTTGAACGGGGAGGGCTCGTCCGCTTTGAGAGTGACAGCGAAAACGCCGTCGGTGGAATAGTAGTTGTAGCGCTGATCGAGCTGGCCGATGCTGGGGTAGAAATAGCGCGTGGAGATGAAATAGAGAAACTTGCCGTTGTCGTCGAAACTGGGGGTGTTGTCGTTGTAGAAGCCCGTGGAGACTTCCGTAGTTTTCTTGGAAGTGAGTGAGTAAAGGAAAACGTCGTTGGCGCCGCGGCGATGAGGTTTGGAATAGGCGAGCCAGAGGCTGTCGGGTGACCAACAAGCGTCCGAGATCAGGCCGTAATCGGAGGTATCCACGAGCACGGGTTTCCTGTCGTCGAGACTCAAGTACCAGAGTTGGTTGGATTTGTCCCAGTAGAGGAGTTTTTTGCTGTCGGGGGACCACAGCGGGCCGAAGCGATAGATTTTGCCGTCGGAGGTGATGCGCGTTTCGTCGCCGCCCATTTGCGGGCGCGTGTAGATTTCGTACTCGCCGGTTTTATCGGAGAGATAGGCGATGGACTTGCCGTCAGGCGACCACGCGGGATTCAACTCGTGGATGCTGGAATGTTCTGTCGTCAGCGTGCGGATGCTGCCATGCTCGGCGGGCACGGTGAAGATATTGCCGCGGGCTTCCACCACCGCGCGTGCGCCAGAAGGAGAGATCGCGGCGCTACCGATGCCTTGGGCGACGCTCTTAAAATCCGTGCGAGCTTCGAGGTCTTCCGCGCGGACCACGATGGAAAGATCACGCGTCTTGCCGCTGTTGAGATTGTATTCATAGAGCAAGCCGCCGTTTTCGAAAACGATGGCGTCCGGGCCGAGGCTGGGCCATTTGATGTCGAACTCTTGATAGTCGGTGAGCTTTCTGGTTTGTTTGGAAGCCAGGTCGTAGCTGTACAGGTTCATGACGCCGTCGCGGTCGCTGATGAAATAGATGGAGTTGCCGTGCCACATCGGGAACATATCCATGCCGGCGGTCTTCGGCAGCTCTTCGTAAGTGTTCTTTTTCAGGTCGTAGATGGAGATGGGCAGGCTCCAGCCGCCGCGGTAGCGCTTCCAGGTGCGGAATTCCTGCGAGGTTTCAAGGTATGCGATTTTGGTGCCGTCGGGGGAGAACGAGGTGAGGTCGCCGCGGGGAACGGGCAGCGGATGGGCGGTGCCACCTTGTGGCGAAACGAGGTACAGGCGCGTGGCGCGACCCAAGGATGTGCTCGAGCGGTCGGAACGGAACAGGACACTCTTGCCGTCGGGCGTCCAGCCGAGCACGATGTCGTTCGAAGGGTGGAACGTGAGGCGCTTGGGCTCGCCGCCTTCGGCGGAGATGACATAGACGTCAGGATTGCCGTCGTACTCGCCGGTGAAGGCGATCCATTTGCCGTCAGGCGAGAATTTCGGGTAAAGCTCGTCGCCGACGTGCGACGTGAGCCGACGCGCGGCGCCACCATCGCGGGAGGCGATCCACAGGTCACCGGCGTAGGCGAAGACCACCTTGTCCTTCGAGATGTCCGCGAATCTTAGAAGGCGGGTGGGGCCCGCGGGCGCTTGCTCCGCGGCGCCGGCGGATGGCCCATGAGCGGACAGTTCCGACACAGCCGTAAGAGCGGCGATCGCGGCGACCGCTAGCCGAAGCAGCGCGTTATGAGCTGTAACGATCCGATTCATTCTTGTCATCCTTGTCGACACAAATTTGCCAGTGTAGCTGACCACCTACATGGACGTGCGCCGCTGCGAATTGTTTCGCTGCGGGCGAGTATTTCCACCGATGGCGGCCTGCTTTGCCGGGAACTGTTTCGATAGACACCGCAAATCTCGCCGGCAGCACTGCGAACCTCGGCATCGAGGCGTGTTATCATCATCCTTCAAGCCAGTGTCCGCCAAGCAAAATCTGTCCTTGCCGCGCCCGCGCGACCTCAGCGTTTTCTGCCAACTCATGGGTTTGGCTCTGCTGTTTTTCCCGCCGCGCATGTGCGCTGAATCACTTGAGGATGCAGCGCATGAGCTGGCGATGAAAGTGTGCGTGGCAGCCCACAAACAACCGGTCAAGGTTGTCTGGCGGGAAGCCCCGCAATCCTCCGGCTATTTGTCTGATCGGCCGAAAAAGGTATTTCTTGACCAGATTTCCGCTTGCGGGATGGAGGCCGCGGAAAACTCGGACACTCCGATTCTAACGATCACTATCGAGGTCACTCCGTCCAAAGTTCTGTTGATTGCCAGTTCCACGCAGGCGCTGAGCCCGCAGATTTACGTGATCGAGGTTCCGCGGGCTTCCTTGTTTGTCGCAAAAGAAACGGCGCCAGCGCCCCAGCTCAAGCGGGAACTTTTATGGCAACAGGAAAAGCCAATTCACAGCGCCTTAGAGTGGCGGGACCCAACCGCCGAGGAGCGCTTTCTTTTCTTGTTGGGCGAAAACCTGTTTATGCGTTTTGGCTTTGAAAACGGCGTTTGGAAATGGATGGATTCCGCGCAATTTCTGCCGGTCGGGCGTCGTCTCAGGGCCGGAGAAGCGAGCCTCTTCTACAGTCCTGCGAAAGGGCGTGTCGAACTAGTCCTCAACAAAAAAGTTTGCGATCTCGATCTGACCCAACCCTTTAGCTATACCTGCACGGGTACGGAGGTCCTGGACAGGTCCACGAAGCTATCGTCCACCTGTGACGAATCCCCCCGATATCTCGTGACCGGCAAAGGCGACTATACACAGACAGATCGAATCACTCTGGCAAGTGCCGCAGCTTCGGCCGATGAACCCTTGCAAGGTTCGCTGGACGTGCCTGGGCCGGTGCTGGACATCAGCGTGGCAGAAAATGCCAAAGCCGCAGCCGCGGTGGTGAAGAATCTTTCCACGGGGAATTATGAGGTTTATCGAATCACGGCTGTTTGCAGCAACTAGTTTGTTGTGGCTCGCTGCGCAAATTCTTCTGGGTTCGCCGGCAACTGCCGCGAGGCATCCGAGATATGGCGGGACGCTGCGCGTGGAAGTGCATGCTCTACGCGTCTCGCTGGACCCGCGCGAGTGGCAAGCGGGTTCGCTCGAATCCGCAACGAATCAGAAGATGGCGGAGCTGGTGTTCGAACGGCTGGTGGCGCTAGATAATTACGGGCGGTTTCAGCCGGCGCTCGCGACCGAGTGGTCGCACGATGGTTCGACCAAACGCTGGCGGTTTTTGATCCGCGCGGGCGTCAAGTTTCCTGACGGTACGGCGCTCGGTGCGGAGGATGTCGTTGCGGCGCTCCAGCCGCTGCTTCCGGCGACAGAGCAAATCTCCGCGTCCGGCAATGCCATTGTGATTCAGTCAAGCGTGCCGGAGCCTGACTTGTTGGAGCAGCTTGCTTCGGGGCGCTACTTTGTTTATCGAGCGCTGGCAAGCGGTGTGCTCGTCGGGACAGGGCCTTTTGTGCTGGGCGAAGTCCCCATGGGCGGCGGACAGGGCGCGGAGCAGAATCCCGGGTCGTCACGGTCCCAGGCTTCGGGCGCGGCAACCTCGCCGGGCGGAGGCGTACATCTTTACTTTCGAGCAAACCAGGAGGCCTGGTCCGGCCGGCCGTTTCTCGACGGGATTGACGTCACCCTCGGTGTCCCGCCCCTGCGTGCCATGTTCGATGTGCAACTCGGAAAGGCGGATTTGATCGAACTCGTGCCTGAACTCGTGCCCCGTGCAAGGCAAGCCAATCTGCGGGTGTGGTCCTCGGAACCGCTCACGATGTACGGCTTGCGATTTGACGATACTCAGGTCGCGGCGTCGGATGTTCGTCTGCGGGAAGCATTTTCGCTTTCGCTCGACCGCGGCACCATGGCCAGCGTGTTGCTGCAGAAGCAAGCCGAACCTGCAGCAGCCCTTTTGCCGCAGTGGCTCTCGGGATATGCTTTCCTGTTCGGCGTGGACACCAACCTAGAACGCGCAAAGGAATTGCGGCGCGCGCTTCCTGCGAATGAAGCTGCGGGAGCGGCTCTACTGCGGTTGCGCGTTGATCCGGCGGGTGATCTAGCCAAGCTCCTCGGAGAGCGCGTAGCGGTGAATGCGCGCCAGGCGGCGATCCGGGTCGAAGTCATCGCCAGACCCGTCCCGCGTGCTGGCGCAGCGACCTCGGCTCCAGCTGATCCTCCGGCGGGGGTTCACCTTTTCGCGTGGCACTATTCATCTCTTTCCCCGCGCGCCGAACTCGATTCTCTGTTTGCGGCATATAATCTGACGGAGCCTTCCGCGGTGAATGCTGCGAGCACGGATCACGAGCAGCTTTACGCCCGCGAGCGCCGAGTTCTGGAAGACCGGCGGGTGCTGCCGCTTATCGTGGAAGCGGAATCCGTCGGGCTTGGCGCCAACGTCCGCGATTGGATGCCGGCGCGCTGGGGCGAATGGCATCTCGACGATGTTTGGCTGGAGGAGCTTCCCGAGACGGCTGTGGCGGACTCTTCGCATACAGGAAATAGCGCGGTAGAAACTCTACCGCGACCGCGGCCCGTTGCGCCGGGAGCAAAGCCATGAGCTTTCGCACAAAACTGTTTCTGGTTTTTCTGATTACCGTGCTGGCTTCGGTCTCGCTGGTAGCCTATGGCGTGACGCACTATACGCAAGCCGCGTTCGAAGAAGCAGACGCACAGCGGACCGAAGCGCTCGTGGCGCAGTTCAACACGGAATATGCGCAGCGAGGCGACGAGATTGTTCGGCAGGTGAAAGACGTCACCGATGCACAGATCACGCTAAATGTAGCGATCGTTTTGGCCAGGCCAGCACCGGACTTCTCTCTCTTCGTGCATGATGCCGCCGGTGCCGCACAGGATCATGGGCTGGATTTTATGGAGTTCGTGAGTTGGGACGGCACCCTGGTCTCTTCCGCACAATACCCAGCGCGTGTCGGCTTTAAAAACGAATGGGTCACCTCCAACAAGAATTGGACGGACTCCGCGCCTTTCTTGAGGAAGGAAGAATTGCCGGACGGAGTGGCCATCTCACTGACGGTAGTCCGTGCGCTTCCTGGCGGAAACAATAAGGACATGTACATCATTGGCGGGCGACGGCTCGACCAGAACTTTCTTGCCTCGCTGGTCCCTCCTGCGGGGACGCGCGTTTTGCTGTACCGCAATCTGGAGCCCAGCTTCGTGGCCTCGGCGCTCACGGACTCGAGCGGACCGTTCGAACAGCCGGACCGGCTGCAGCCGCTGATTGAGCAGATTCAAAAGCAGCCGCAGCCGCTGGTGCGAACCATGAATTGGTCTTCGGATGCTGCCGCGGCCGAATCGTTCCATGCCATTCCGCTGCTGGGTCGCAACAACGAACTTCTTGCCGTGCTTTTGCTCGGTAGTTCACGCAAAGAGCTGGTGCTCTTGACGCGCCACATTTTGCAGATCGCCGCTGTCGTTGCGGGCGTGGCGATTTTGATTGGATTGCTGATCAGTTTGTGGGTTTCGGCACGCATCACGCGGCCGCTCGAGGAGCTGGCCGCGGGCGCTCGTGAGGTCGCTTCCGGTCGATGGGATACCGTGATTGACCTGCGCGGGCGCGATGAAATTGGGCAGCTGGCATCCGCGTTCAATGAAATGACCGAAACGCTGGGGGCGCAGCGCGATCAACTGGTCCAGACGGAACGGGTAGCCGCTTGGCGCGAACTGGCCAGGCGCTTGGCGCATGAGCTTCGCAACCCGCTCTTCCCGCTGCAGATCACGGTTGAAAATCTGCAGAAAGCACGGCAATTGGACCCCAAGCAGTTCCTCGAAGTCTTTAACGAATCCACGGCCACGTTGAAAGCAGAACTCGCGAATCTCAACACCATTGTCGGCCGCTTCAACGATTTTTCAAAGATGCCGGCTCCGGAGTTTGCCCGGGTCAACGTGAATGAAGCGTTGCGCAATGCCGTGCGCCTGTTCGAACCGCAGTTCAACGCTGTGGGCAAGCCGCCAGTCATTCCGGAATATTTTCTGACCGAGCCTGTGCCGGAAATCGACGCGGATGCCGACCTTCTGCACCGCGCGTTTCAAAATCTTGTGTTGAACGCTCTGGACGCCATGCCCGCCGGTGGCACGCTGACCATGCGCACTGCCGAGCACGAAGGTTACGTGCGAATCGAAGTGACAGACACCGGCCAGGGACTCACCCCGGAAGAATGTTCCCGGCTTTTTACGCCGTACTACACGACAAAAGTGCAGGGAACCGGCCTGGGTCTGGCGATTATTCAGTCGGTGGTCAGCGATCATCACGGAACCATTTCCGTTTCGAGCGACGAAGGGCACGGCACAACGTTTCGCATCGAGCTGCCCCAGCGACAATCCGCCCAACCACCGGCTCGGAGGGAGGAAACTCCAGCCGAGAAGAAAAAGCCGCCCCAGAGCTTCACCGTGGCCGCCTCCGACTGAGGCGCCGCCGCAAAGGACATTCATTTGCCACGCAAAGCTCACCTGCTGCTCGTCGATGACGACCCCAACACGCTGGCTTCGCTGGCCAGAGCGTTCCGACTCGCCGGCCATGAAGCGACGGTTTGCGACAACGCCCCGCGCGCTCTAGAGCTTCTGCGCACGGAAACCTTTGACTTGATTCTTTCCGACGTGGTCATGCCCGGCAAGAGCGGCATCGAGCTGCTCGAAGACCTGAAGAATGCCGGCTTGAAGACGCCCATCGTTCTTATCTCAGGTCAGGCCAATGTCGAGATGGCGGTGAAGGCCACCAAGCTGGGCGCGCTGGATTTCTTGGAGAAGCCGCTGTCGACAGAAAAACTGCTGGTCACGGTGGAAAATGCGTTGCGGCTTTCACGGCTCGAAGACGAAAACCGCGCGCTGCGCCAACGGCTCGGAAGATACGAGTTAGTTGGCTCGGGCCCGGCGATGAAAAAGCTGCTTGCGCAAATCGATCGCGTAGCCGCAAGCGAAACGCGCGTTTGCATTCTGGGCGAAACCGGGACCGGCAAGGAACTGGTCGCGCGAGCGATTCATGAGAAGTCGCCGCGCAGTGAGAATGCCTTCGTCACGCTGAATTGCGCGGCGGTGCCGGCGGAACTCATCGAATCGGAACTTTTCGGCCATGAAAAGGGAGCGTTCACCGGCGCGGCGGCAAAGCATCTCGGCAAATTCGAGCAAGCCGAAGGGGGCACGCTTTTTCTCGACGAGATTGGCGACATGCCCGTCTCCATGCAGGCGAAACTGTTGCGCGTGCTCGAAGAGGGTGAGGTCGAGCGCGTCGGCGGCGACAAGCCGATTCGCGTGAACGTTCGCGTGCTGGTTGCCACCCATCGGAACCTGGAAGATCTCGTGAAGCAGAATGCCTTTCGCCGCGATCTTTTTCATCGGATTTATGTTTTTCCGCTGGTGCTGCCGCCGCTGCGCGAGCGGCCGGAAGATTTTGCGGAGCTGGTGGCCCACTTCGGGCGGCAAGTGGCCGCACAGAATGCTTGGAAAGAAAAGCTCTTTGCCGCAGACGCCGTCGCGGAGCTCCGCCGCTACGCATGGCCGGGGAACGTCCGTGAGTTGCGTAACGTGGTCGAGCGCCTGGTGCTGTTGTCCGCGGAAGATTCCATCACGGCCGCCGAGGTGCGGCTGGTGCTTCCGGCCGAAGAGGCGTCCGCCGGTTCCGGAAGTTTATCCGATGGCGACGCGGCTCGATCGGGAACACTGGCAGAGCGCAGCGAAGCCTTTGAAAAGGAAGTGCTGCTTAGAGAAATCAAGCAGCACAATTTTCACATGACCAGGGTGGCCCGAGCGCTGGGTTTAGAGCGCAGCCACCTATACAAGAAGTGCCAGCAACTGGGAATTGACCTGCAATCGCTCCGCAAACCGGACTGACCTCTCCACCGCGCTCCTGCGTCGCCTTTCCCGGAATCAAGCTAAGCCCCGGGCTATCCTTCCTGTAAATTATTGAAAACAGGGACAATATAGTTCTTGACCAGAATAGCAAAAAGTAATACGTTATTTGCAGATTGCAATAAGTGAGTTCTTCCATGACTCTCGGCAACAAACTCCGTTCGCTCCGCGCCGTAGAGGGTTCGCTGCGTGGCCTGGGCCGCCCGATGACGCAACAGGAATTGGCTAAAGCCATGAAACGCGAAGTGGGGCGCGGGCTAAGCCAGGCGTACCTCTCGCAAATCGAGAGTGGCACGCGGCCGCACCTGACCCACGGCACGCGCACGCTGCTGGCGCGTTTCTTCCGCGTCTATCCCGGTTTTCTGGTGGACGATCCGGAAGGCTACACGCCGGAGCTGCAGTCCGCGCTCCGTGCCGTCGACGCCAAGATCGACTCGTGGCTGTACGCCGGCGCAGAGCAATTTGCCGCCGATCCGGAGCTCCGCCGTGGCCTTTTGGTCATCGCCGAGAATGAAGATTCGCGCCGGGCGCTTTTGCTCCTTGCGGAGATTCTTCGCACGCCGGGTCTCGGGGATCGTCTCGGAGAGGTTTTGCATTCGGGTAAGCATCAGGCGAGTGGTCATCCACCGCCGAGTTCGCTGAATAACTGACCCGAAGGGGCCGCGTCCGGAATTCCATTCTCGGCAGCGGGGTGCTGCGTTTCGGGGTGTCTTATGACCTGGTCTGACTTCTATCTGCTGTGCTTCCTGGTGGGCTTCTCGTTGAGCGTTCTGTCATTCCTGGCGGGCGCAGTCAACTTCCATCTGCCGTACCACATGCACTTGCCTTTTCACGGAGCGCATCACGCGGGCGACCTCACGGGAGGCGGTCACGCACCTGGCGTGGCCCTCAAGAGCGCCGCCATCAAATCCGGCGGCCACCTCTCCTGGTTCAACGTGTCGACGCTGCTGGCGTTTCTGGCGTGGTTCGGCGGCGTCGGCTACATTCTGACCAAACACTCGCATTTTGTAGGACTCACCATTCTCGGCTTTGCGTTGCTGGCAGGGCTTTTTGCGGGCCTGGTTGTTTTCCAATTCATGGCCCGCGTGGTGAAGGCCACTAGCACGCCGATGCTGGACTGGGACTACCGCGTGGAAGGAACCGTGGGAACGGTCAGCATGGCCATCCGCGAAAACGGGACGGGCGAAGTGATCTTCGAGCAGAACGGCGCGCGAAAAAGCACCGGCGCTCGTAGCGAAGACGGCACGAGTTTGCCCAAGGGAGCCGAGGTGGTGATCGCACGCTACGACGAGGGAATCGCCTACGTGAAGCCGTGGGATGAGTTCACGAAGTAGGCCCAGCAGCACGAAAAGAGTTTCTCGGACTGGCGCACGACACAGACAGTCCGGTCGGATAAAAAGGGAGGTCCACAATGTTGGATTTTTCGAGTGTATGGGTCATGGCCGGGTTGTTGGTGCTGGTGGTCATCGTAATTCTTGTGACCTTCGCAAGGATGTTGCGGAAGGTTGGTCCGCACGAAGCGCTTGTGATTTACGGCATTCGAGGACCGCGGACAATAACCAATGGCGGCACGATTATCCTGCCGATGCTCGAACAGTGCCGCGAGCTCTCGCTGGAGCTGATGTCGTTTGATGTGGCTCCTCAGCAGAGCCTTTACACCAACCAGGGCGTGGCCGTCACCGTGGAGGCCGTGGCCCAGCTGAAAGTGAAATCAGACCCGGTTTCCATCCGCACAGCCGCCGAACAGTTCCTCACCAAGCGGCCGGAGCAGCGCGAAGGGCTGATCCGGCTGGTCATGGAAGGCCACCTGCGCGGGATCATCGGCCAGCTCACGGTGGAACAGATCGTCAAGGAACCGGAAATGGTCGGCGACCGCATGCGTTCCACCTGCGCGGCCGACATGAGCAAGATGGGACTCGACGTCGTGAGTTTCACGATTAAAGAGGTGCGCGACAAAAATGAGTACATCACCAACATGGGCCGGCCAGACATCGCGCGCATCAAGCGCGATGCCGAGGTAGCCGCTGCCGAAGCCGACCGCGACATCGCCATCAAGCGTGCCGAAGCGACTCGCGCTGCCGCCGTTGCCAAAGCACAAGCCGATCAGGAACGCGTCGCCGCCGAAACCGCCTCGATGGCCAAACAGGCGGAAGCTCAACGCGACCTGGACATTAAGAGGGCCAACTACCTCGAAATGTCAAAGAAGGCCCAAGCGACAGCGGACAAAGCGTACGAAATCGAGACCAACGTGATGCAGCAGCAGGTCGTCACCGAAGGCGTACGCGTGCAGCAGGTGGAGCGCGAGTCACAAGTGAAAGTGCAGGACGCGGAAATCGAACGCCGCGAACGCGAACTCATCGCCACCGTGCTCAAGCCAGCGGAAATCGAGCGCCAGCGCATCGAGACGATCGCCAACGCCGAACGCCAGCGCTTAATCAGCGAAGCCGAAGGCCGCGCCTCTGCCATTCGCGCGCAGGGCGAAGCCGAAGCCGAAATCATCTTCAAAAAAGGCGAAGCGGAAGCCAGGGCCATGAACGTTAAGGCGGAAGCGTTCCAGGAGTACAACCAAGCCGCAGTCGTCGACAAGCTTATCAGCAGTCTGCCGGAAGTCGTACGCGCTCTCGCCGAGCCGCTTAGCAAGGTCGACAAAATCACCATCGTGTCAACCGGAAGCGGTGACACAGCCGGCGCTTACAAGCTGACCGGCGACATCACCAAGATGGCCGCGCAAGTGCCGGCGCTCTTCGAAGCGCTCTCTGGCATGCAGATGTCGGAGCTGCTCAGCAAGGTACGGATGATCGGCGATAAGGCGCCGAAGCCAGAGAAACCAGCAGCGCCCGCGCCCAAGGGATAACGTTCGCTTCCGTCCCGGCAGGCCCTCGGGCCTGCCGGGACGCTTGATGGCAGCTGGAGGATGGCCATGACGTGGAAAGATGAACTCCTGATGTTGTGGATCTTCTCGACCGTGGTGATGACGTTTGCCGCCCGCCATTTTCTTGGGGAAGCGGTCCATATGGTCGAGCAAATGGCGGCGTGCAGCCTCGCCTATGTGCCAGGGCTCCTGGATCTGCTGACTCGGCATTTGGGTTAGACCGGTTTTGCTCTTGCTCGGGCATGGCGCCCGCTGGTTAAAGCTTTCTAGATTTTTATTGCGTTTTTGGCAGCAAATAGTTTTCGGCCGTTTGAAAGGAGAAATGTCATGGGACTGTTAGAAAGAGTGAGCACTTTAATCCGGGCGAATCTGAACGACATGATCGATCGTGCAGAAGACCCGGAGAAAATGATCAAGCAGGTGATGATGGACATGGAGAATCAGTATCTCCAGGTCAAAACGCAGGTGGCGGTTTCGATCGCCGACCAGCACATGCTAGAAAAGAAGCTTCGTGAAAACGAGGATTCGGGGAAGGATTGGATGCGCAAAGCGGAAATTGCCGTCGACAAAGGACAGGACGATCTGGCTCGCGCCGCGCTGGACCGGTTCCACACGTCGCAGCGGCTCGCGCTCGGCTACCGCGAACAGGTGGAGGACCAGAGAGCGCAGGTCGAGGCTCTGAAGTCCGCGTTGCAGAAGCTCGAGCAGAAGCTCGATGAAGCGAAGTCCAAACGCGATTTGCTCCTGGCGCGCCATCGCAGGAGCGTGGCACTTGGTAAGGCGGCCCGCGCCCAGACGGCTCTCGGCGACAACTCGAAGAGCGCCACGTTTGACCGGCTGAAGGACCGCGTGCATCTTAGCGAAGCCGTGGCCACGGCGGAGGTCGAGCTGATCACCGACGACCTGGGAGAGAAACTCATCCGCCTCGACCGCGACAACGAGGTGGAGCGGCTGTTAAACGATCTGAAGACGCGCCGCGGCCTCCCCGGCTGAAGGCCTGGTGCGGCTTCTTCAGGGAAGGTCCAAGTGTTTGAAAATAGGGCAATTCCTGGGCAGCCAGCCTATTCCCCATGCGGCCCAGGCTGCTACTGCGGCAGAGTGTAGAGCAGCACGAGGAAGAAGGCGTTGATTCCCGCTGCGAGGAGAAACGCCTGGAGGCGGCCGATGCCGTCAACTTCTTCAAAGACCATCATGAGCACGAGGGTCCAGGCAACGGCCGACGCCAGCGCGCCGACAACCGGGATCAAGACCAGGCCATTCACAAACCAGCCCAGCAATAGTGGGCGCATTACTCCAAAAAAAGTGCCCGTGGCACCGAGAAACCATCGGGCCATCAAATGGCAGAACCCAAACTGGATGAAGGCGATGGCTCCCATATAGACCCAGACAAACAGCAAGCCCAAGAGCAATCCCCAGAAGATCGTCCCGGCGGTTGCACCTTGGCGAGCCAGCATCCCGGGCAGCGCGGTCACAAGAAAAACAATTGCGGCGCTGATCATGCTGAAAACCATGCCATATAGAAGAGCCTGGGGGTCGCGAGAAGCGCTCCGGATGGCTAGGTCATCCCAGCGCGCAATGTTGAAAGCCAAGCGCAGATAGTAGATTGCCGCGATTCCTTCAGGGACTGCTGCGGCTTCTTCGGCCGGCAAAATCGGCGCGACACAGCTGTGGAACACGCCATAACTCATCCCGCACGCTGAACATTGCATAGAAGCGCCTCGGCCGGCAAAGAAGCGCAAACTTTATCACCTTTCTAGCGTCTACTCTAACGATGCCTGCCGTTCTGGCTAGTCGTGGTCTGTCATAACGTGCGAGAATGTTGCCGATGAATCCTTGGCTGATCGCCGGGCCAACAGGATTGGCGGCTGCCGCAGCGGGAATCGCCGCATACGGAGCGGCCTATCCTCGTTCGCAGCTCTTTGGCCGGACGGTTTGCCGGACGAATTCGCCGCAGAAGCTTGCTCTCACGTTTGACGACGGGCCGAATCCGGCAATCACGCCGAAGCTGCTCGATCTTCTTGACCGTTACAAAGCGCGCGCGACCTTTTTTGTCATCGGGAAAAATGCGCGCGAATGTCCGGACCTCCTGAAAGAGACCGCCGCGCGCGGCCACCTCATCGGCAATCACACGGACGCCCATCCCAATCTTTTTTGGCTAAAGCCGGATCAAATCACCGTTGAGCTTCGCTGCTGCAATTATTCCATCATCGCGGCCACGGGCGCTCCGCCGCGGTGGTTCCGGCCACCCTTCGGAGCGCGAAACCCGTGGGTGGTTCCCGTCGCGCGCGAACTGAACCAGCGCGTGGTCATGTGGACGCTGATCCCCGGCGACTGGCGCGCTACCTCTTCGGAATGGCTGATCCCGCGGATACAGCCGATCGCCACACGTGCGCAACGCAATCTGCGCGCGGCGGGCGCTGCCGGCGGAGGCGCCACTACCGGCGACATCCTGTGCCTCCATGATGGCTCACACCGCCAACTGAACGCCGACCGCCTGCCGACGCTGGCGGCGCTCGAACATTGGCTGCCACGTTGGCGTGACCTCGGGCTGGAATTTGTTACAATCGATGGCGCGGTGAGTGCACCCGCGACCTAGCCATGGACGAACGCGCGTTTTACACGGAAAAGGAAGAAACCAGAAAGATAAAGCTCGTCTGCCCGAGCTGCCGCGGCGAATTCGAATTTCCCGTGCGCTGGAAGGTTTCACGGAAAAAGAGGGAGTTGCCGCGCGGCGCCGGTGAAGAGGACCGCAGAAAGTTTCAAAAGGCCACATCCTTTATGGTGCGGCTCGACGACCTCGTGGCTTGTTTCAAATGCCGCAAACGGTTCGAGCTTACCGGGCAGTCCACGGTGCTCATCAGCGATAATCTGGGCGATCCCAACGCCGATCCCGAGAATTTCGGCAACCGCTGATACTGTCGCCATCTTCGCCATCTTCCGACTACCCGACATCCATGACTAAGCACTAAATTTCCGGGTAGAGGTCAAAAAATGCGGCCACCGACTCGTGGAACGTCGCTTCAATCTCTTCTTTGCTGCCTTCAATCAAGTGCATGGTAATGCGCGTGGTTTTGCCGTTTTTCAGTATTACCGTGGCGTCCTTCAGCTCGCCAAGCTCCTCTTCCGGGAGCAACCGCATTCCATAAATCAGCGCCAGCTTCGCCATATCCCTTGCCCTCTTTCTTCGACGCTACTTGATATGCCCTGAGGCTACTCAGTTTTCATCTGCGTCGTCAACCAGCAAGAACACAGGCCGCTTTGGCCGTCCGTGTGATTGGCCAGATTCCGCTCTCGGTCCCAGCATACCAGCGGTATACTCAGGCATCCCGTGCTTGGTCCTCGAGCATCGCACCAGGCATAACGGAGGGATGTCATGACAGAGTCGCCCCGCCGGAACTATCCTTTGTATCGCATCCTGGTTGCCGGTCTGCTTGTGCTTCCGCAATTTGGCCTCGCGCAACAGCCGGATGGACCGCAGACTTCTGCGCCGCCTCCGGTAGCCGCTCCTACTCCGGCGGCGGCGCCCGCAGGGCATGGCTCCCCTGAAAAAATCTGGATTCCCGCGGGCACGCGCGTCGCCGTGGTCCTAGAAAATGGCATCTCCACGCGTGGCGCCAAAGCCGGCGATTCCGTTTACTTCCATACGTCGTTTCCCATCACCCAGAACAATCGCATCGTTATCCCTGTGGGTTCCTATCTGCGCGGGGAACTGATCGAATCCAAGCGGCCGGGGCGTGTGAAAGGGCGCGGCGAATTTCGCATGCGTTTGGATACGCTCATTTTTCCGAATGGCTACACCGTGGACTTGAATGCCACTCCGCGCAGCGCCGATTCCGGCGGAAAAGAAACCATGGATTCCGAAGGTAAAGTGACCGGCGCCGGCGGCAAGGGGAAGGACGTTCAAACCGTAGCCGAAACGACCGCTACAGGTGCGGGGATTGGCGCCATCGCCGATGGCGCCAAAGGCCTCGGAATCGGCGCAGGTATAGGCGCTGTTGCCGGACTCGGCGCGATTCTCTTGACGCGCGGTCCGGAAGCCGAACTGCCGCGCGGCTCCACGCTCGATATCGTGCTCGAACACCAACTCGCTTTGGACAGCAGCCAGATTCAGTACAGCAATGTCGGACAAGCCATGCCCATCACACCGCCTCCCGCTCGGCAACCGTAGCTTCTTTAGCATCACCTTTTAGGGTCCTGGGGAGCCGGCAGAGCCACGCGCTCACGTCTTTGTTGTTAATACTCGTACCGCTTTTTCTCGGGTGAAGGAGCTTATTCGTTTTCAAGCTGGCGCCCGGTGCGCGGAAGCGGACTCGAAGCGCATCGGGCTAAAGCGGTCCCAATCTACGGTGACGCGTTGTTCTGTCACCCATTCGCGCACAAGCCGGGCGGTGATTGGTGTCAGCAGGATTCCACTGCGAAAGTGTCCGGTCGCGATGAGCAGCCCGTCGATGTCGGTCGGTCCGAGGATTGGCAGATGATCGGGCGAGTCAGGCCGAAGCCCCGCCCAGGTTTCTTCCACACGCGAGCCGGCTAGGCCCGGCGAAAGTTCGATCGCTCCAGCGAGAATCTTTTCCAGGCCGCCGGCCGTGAGCACTTTTTCGAAGCCCGTGTATTCCACGGTCGCCCCGGCAAGAATTCTTCCGTCATTCCTGGGGACCAGGTAGATTTTTTCTGACCAGAGAACTCGTTCGATTTTTAGATCGTCCGCGCGCAACGCCACCATTTGGCCCTTCGCTGGCCGCACCGGGGCATAAGGAGCAACTCCTTGGATATTTGCGGAAAAGCAGCCGGCCGCGATGACCGTCCACTGCGCCTCGACCTTTTCGTTTTTCAGATGCAGACCGAGGCACCGGCCGCCTTCGCGCCAGATCGCCTCCGCGCCTCTGGCAGAAAAAAACTGCACACCGCTTCGCCTTGCGGCTTCGAGCACCGCTTGCGTCAGAGCACGATTATCGACAGACGCTTCCTCCGGGCGCAGCACGCCCGCTTCCAGGTCTTCGCTGAGAGCGGGCTCCAGCGCGCGAGCGTCCCGAGCACTGAGCGGCTCCGCTCGCAATCCCAGCCCGTGATGCAATGCGATCACCGTGCTCAGCTCTTCCCGCGCGTGGCGCGAAAATAGCGCTTGCAGCGTCCCCTTTGGCCGATAGCCCGCACTCCGGCCCGAAGCTTCCTCGACCATGCGCACAAATTCCGGATAGATCGCCATGCTGGCCTTGGCCAATGGCACCAGCGCAATCAGGGCAGCGCTTTCCGGCGCAGGCGACAGAATCCCCGCTCCCGCCCAGGACGCTTCGAGCCCCGGTTCCTGCCGGTCGAACAGCCCCACGCCGAGCCCGGCGTTCGCAAGGTCGAGCGCGATGGATGCGCCGATCAATCCACCACCGGCAATGGCCACGTCAAACTTCTTCATGCGGCCATCTTAACGCATCCGGCTGCCGGGTTCATGCGGGGATAAGATGTGCATTGGAGTTCTGCCCCGTTGGTTGCGTTGTGAGCTGCCTGGTAGCGCACAGGGCGCCGTTTTCTAGGAGTGCAGGTAAAGCTGCAGATGAGCATCACAGCGATCCGACCAGCTCTTCCGACAAAATCTGCGCCTTCTTTGCCAGATCGCGTGCCCGCGCCCAATCTCCCGCCCGGCCTGCTTCTCGCGCATCAGAAATAAAACTGCTCACTTTGGAGGCCAGGTCAGCTTGTGTGGCGTCCAACGATTTTCCAGCCGTAGCGGCGAGGTTGCGCTCGGCACTGCTCAAGTTCCTATCGGTCTCTTGTCGCAGGGAGGCCGATTCTTCGGTCGATAATCCGGGAACAATTTGCGGAGTATCGGGCTTTGCTACCGGAGCATTTTGCGTTGTCGCGGGCGCGACGCTGCGCGGCCGCGCGGGAGCAATTCTCGTGGCCAGCGGAGCGGGAGGAGGCGGAATCTCAAATCGCAGGTCGGGTACGGGATCGTCGACATCTATGTTTGGCGCGGCGCGTTGCAGCAAGATTGGCCGGACAAGCACCGCCGTGCTCCATGGGATGGCAGGTTTTTTTCGCGCGGCACAGCCGCTTATGAAAATCGCCACCGACCCCAGCACGCTGAAGAGAATCCGCGCACTATCTCGGATCACGGCAAGCTGGGGTGGCGCCGAGGTTTCTGTCATATGCATCAGAGGCCAGTTCCCGTTGTGTCTTTCGCATCATGCCGCGAGCGGCAACTCGATGCGAAACGTCGTTCCTTTGCCCACCTCTGTCGTAAAGTCTATCGAACCGTTGAGAAGCTGCACAATTCGAAACGTGCTGGCCAGCCCGATACCGTTGCCTCCTGGCCGGGTCGTGAAAAAGAGCTGGAAAATCTTCTGGCGGTGCTCGGGCGGAATGCCTTTTCCCGTGTCCCCCACGCTGATCTCCGCCATTTCACCGCGCCGCGTCAGCATGAGCCGCAATTGTCCGCCGCTGGGCATCGATTCTCCGGCGTTTAACACGAGATTCAGCACAGCCTGCTTGAGCAAAGCGCGGTCGACGTAAACTTCCGGCACGTCGATCGGCAAAAGCTGCGCCACTTGAATGTTGGCTTTTTGCATCTGTGGCCGGGCTACCTCGAGAACCTCTTTCAGCAATTCCGCCAGTTGCGTAGGCTCGAGCCGCACATCCATCGGACGCGTAAAATCTAGGAACCGCTTCACAACCGCATCCAGCCGGTCGATCTCCTTGTCGAGCACTTGCACGGCCTGGTGCGCGCTGCTGTCCGAATCCGGCGGCAAGCATTCCTTCAAATTCTCGAGCCACAGGCGCATCGAGTTGAGAGGGTTCTTGACCTCGTGCGCGACTCCTGCGGTGATGCGTCCCAGAGCCGCCAGCCGTTCGCTCACCTGCAGCTGGGTGTTGATGCTCTCGATGGAATCGAGATCGCGCAGCGTTAGCAACGCACCCATCCGTTCGCCATCCTCTTGAATTGCCTGGACGGTCACGCTGACGCGCTTTTCTCCTTCCGCCGTTTTCAATTCTATTTCTGCGGCGAGCTCCCTCAATTCGTCACCTTCGAGATGCAACGCATCCCGCAGTGGGTGACCCATCGGAAATATTTCGGTTACTCTTCTCCCAAGAAACTGTCCGGCGGGAGCCCCGAGAAATTTCTCCGCGGCTGGGCTGACCATGACCGCGCGCGCATCTCGCGTGAAGAGCAGCAAGCCGTCTTCGAGCCCGGCCATAACGGAGTTCATGTTTTCACGCATGGTGCTGAAGATTTCATGCACTCCGCGCAGTTGCTGGCCAACCTTCGTAATTTTCCGGCTGACCTGTCCCAATTCGTCGCCGCTTCCCGCGAAGCCTCGCACCTCCGGCATGGGCGCGTCGTACTGACCCGCCGAGATGCGGTCCAGTTGCGCGGAAATCCTCGCCAAGGGCGCCAGCGTCGCTCCGCTTACAACCGCGGCGAGAACCGTGGAAATAACCAATGCCAGCAGCACAATCGTGCCAAGTTTCCTTACGATCGGGAGGATTTCGTTGCTTAGCAAAAGTGCCGAGGACACCGCCACGCGCACTTCACCGAACGGCTCATCTCCATAGTTGAATTGAAAATCAAATTCGTAGGTGCCTCGTGGCCCGGCAAGAAGTTTCAACTGATGCAAAACACCACCATGCGTGAGCTGTGTGAGCGGTGCCCGGCGCGACGGAAATTTCCCCACTAAGGGTTTGTCGGTCGATGCCAGAACCCTCCCATCGTGGTCCGTGATGGAAACTTCATAAATCCCGGACGAGGCGTTGGCGGCCTGCAATTGGGCTTGCAAACCCTGGCTCGCGCCGAGGGCGTAGGCCACGTAATCATGAATATCTTCGGGAGCGTTGGACTCGGGCCGCCATCCTTGCGCCTTGGCGTCCTGCAGCGCACCCTTGATTTGTTCAAAGGTGCTCCGGGCGAGTTCACTTGCTCGTCTCTCGCTTTGATCCAGAACCTGCTGGATCAGTTGGGCAAAATACACGCCGGACACGGCGGCCACCACCAGCAGCACGAGTCCGGTCATCACCAGCGTGAGTTTTGTTCGCAGCCGGAGCTGCATCGCGGGTTCCTACTCTGCCTCGGCGCGTTCGCCGCCGTATTCTTTCAGCTTGTTGTGGAGTGTTTTGAGGCTGATGGCGAGCAGTTCGGCCGCCCGCGTCTTGTTGTTTCCCGTGGCGTTCAGCGTCTGCAGGATCAGCTCGCGCTCCATGGCGTCGACCGTCGTCCCAATCGGAAACTTGATCGAGGACAGATCGCCGGGACTCTTCGGCGCGCTTTTGCCAAACTCTCCCGGAAGGCAAGCCCGAGTGATCAGCTCTTTCTCGCACATGATCGACGCGCGCTCGATGATGTTGCGCAGCTCCCGAATGTTTCCCGGCCAGGTGTGGCTCATGAAAATATCCAGCACTTCCGCGCCGATCCCGCGCACGTGTTTCCCGTGCTTCGCGTTGACGTCGCGCAAAATGTGCTCCACGAGCAGAGGAATGTCGTCCTTGTGCTCGCGCAGCGGCGGTAGATTGATATGGAAGACGTTCAGCCGGAAATACAAGTCCTGCCGTAACTCGCCTCCGGACACCGCTTTTTCCGGATCCTTGTTTGTCGCCGCCAGCACGCGCACATCCACCGGCGTCTCGCTCTTGCTTCCGAGACGCCGCACTTTCCGGTCTTCCAGCACACGCAGGAGTTTGGCCTGCGTTGGCGCCGGCATCTCGCCAATTTCGTCCAGCAGCAATGTGCCAGCATCAGCAAGTTCAAAGCAGCCGATGCGCCGTTCGGCGGCGCCAGTGAAAGCGCCCCGCTCATGGCCAAAAATTTCGCTTTCCATCAACGACTCGGGAATTGCCGAGCAGTTGATGGGTACGAACGGCCCGTTGGCGCGTGGAGAAAGCTTGTGTATGGTCCGCGCCACAATCTCTTTTCCAGAGCCTGTCTCTCCCGTGATTAGCACGGAGGCCGAACTCGGTGCGGCCATCTCCACGATACGCATCACTTCCTGCATGGGCTTCGACGCGCCCACCAACTCGCCCAGCCGGCCCGCCTCGCGCAGCTGGCGTTGCAGCACAAGGAGCTGGCGCGCATCCCGCCCTTTGCTTAAAGCACGGTCCAGCAAAGCCCTCAGCACTGGCCCCTTGAGCGGCTTTTCGATGTACCAGAATGCTCCGGACTCGATAGCGGCCACCGCACGCTCTTCGCTGCCTTTGCCCGTGATGATCACGGCGGGAACGTCTAGCAGCTCCGGTCCAAGTTGTTTGAGCAGGTCCAGACCGTTCATACCGGGGAGTTCCACGTCCGCGATCAACGTGTCCGGCTGATAGCTTGCGAATTTCGCCAGCGCCTCTTCCGCAGTCCCCACGCCCAGCACATCAAAACCCCATCTTTGCAGCAGCTGCTCGTAACCCTTGCGGGCGTTGTCTTCATCTTCGACAATCAGCACGCGGTCCTTGCGCTCCAGCGGCTCCATGGCGCGCACCGTGCTTCTCGATTCATCGCCCATGCGATTCTGCCTTTCCCACCGCGGAACGTCTTATTTTCCGAGATTCTGTTGCGGGCTGGACACTTCGACTCTAACAAGCTCCCCCACGCTTGCCAAGCACATGCTGCCTTCAAAACGAAGCCGAGTTCTCGAAAATCAATGCGTCACATCGCGCACCAAAAACCGCGAGCCGGCGCAGCATCCGGGCTGCGCCGGCTCATCCCCGGCGTCGACAAATTCATGATTAGGTTCTGGCCGAACTTCAGCCTTGTTCTTCCGGGCAACCCAACTTTCCACTGTTAACCGTGGACGATCGTCCGGCTCTACTCCTTCACCAGGTACAGCGCCCGCTCCAGCTCCAATTCCAGTTTCGCCCCCTTGGGCAGATCTAACTCGTGCCCGCGCCCAGTCTCCATCAGATACGCCGTAATCGCGCCCAGCGCCGCGCCCTCTGCAGCTTCCTTCTTGTCTTTGTCTTTGACGCCTTTAACCGCGCCCAGCGCCGCTCCCGCAGCCGCCGCTTGCGCCGCGTCTTGTTGCGTGCTGCTTCTTCCTTCGATTAGCCCTTCCTGGCCGGCCTGGTTCTTTACACTGTGGTCGCCGGGCACGCTCACGACTTCCGCTACGATCGGCAAACGCCCGAACCTGGTTTGAATCTCGTCAAACGTCAGCCAAAGTCTCGCGCGGCCCGCCGTGCCTGCCGATTCCACGTGACTCACGTGGCCCTCGATTTCCGCACCCGATGGCAGGTAGATCCCATTTCCCGCTTCGAGCGGCTCTAGCGTCTTCACTTTGAATTTTGTTTTTTCCGGCGTGCCCTTGGTGCCCAGGTCATCTTCGAGCGCGACCAGAAACTTCGTCCCAGGCGCAACGCCATAAGTCTCCAGGGGCAAGCCATGGCGCTTGCCGTCCGCAGCCTTCGCTCCCTGGTCCTCGGCTTTGCCGAGGCGGTCCTCCGAGAGGACTGGTCTTTCTTGCAATGGTTGGGGTGGCTGGTCCGGAGCTGGCCCCTGCGCCGCGCACGCCAGGCCAAATCCCAGAGCCGCCGTCAGCGCTGCTGCCCAATGTTTGGTCACCAAGGTTGCCTCCCGGGTCGCATCTCAACTGCTCCAATATGCAGGCCGTTCGCCAATGTCAATTTCGAGTACCCCGGCAAGTGGTTGAAAAAGCAGTCAGTTGAAAGTGGGGCCGGGCAGACTTCTGGGAGCTTCAGGCCAGGTGTCAGGAATTCGCGTCACCTCTGTGCCTGCTAACGCCGACACTCTAGCGACCGTGTCCAACACCCCGCAGGCGACCATTAGCGGGTTTATTTTGCAAGGAACCGTTGAATGCGCCCGAGGACTTGCCCGTACATGGCCGACGTTACGCGCCCGGTCTGCGTGTTTTGCTGGCTGGGGTGATAAACCCCGAACAGGCGCGCACCCTCGCTCGGCAACTCCGCTTCAGCGCCATGTGCAAAAGGAAACGCCGCACGCGACAGAATTAACCCGCGCTGCTTAAGCACTTCCAGGTAGGCATCCCACGCGATTTTCCCTAGGGCCAGCACCGCGCGGGGCTGCAAAATCTCCATCTCCCGCACCAGGTAGCTTCGGCAGCTTGAGATTTCGGAGGGAAGTGGCTTGTTAGCAGGAGGCGCGCAACGAATGGTTGCCGCGACATAGGCATTCTGCAATTGGAGGCCATCGTCGCGTCGAACTGAAGTGGGCTGATTCGCAAAGCCCGCTTTATAGAGAGCCGCGTAGAGAAAATCCCCCGAACGGTCTCCCGTGAAAACACGTCCCGTGCGATTCCCGCCGTGTGCGGCCGGCGCAAGTCCCAAAATCAACAGCTCTGCGCTTGGGTCGCCAAACCCCGGCACAGGCTTGCCCCAGTACGTCCAATCGCGAAACGCGCGCCGTTTCTCTCGCGCCACTTCTTCGCGGTACTCGACCAGGCGCGGGCACTTCCGGCAAACCACAATCTCCTCGTTCAGCGTACCTAGCAGCGCACTTTTCTTAGCCATAATTCGAGGAAAACGGTTACGAGGGTCGGCCCGCCATCATGCGATTGAGCTCCGCATAAGGAACAGTCACTTGGTGCAGCGAATCGTAAGATCCGTGCGCCAGCCAATCTTTCGCAACTCTCTTGAATGCCCCCATCGCCGCGCGCATCGCCGACGATCCCGCGCTCACGCGGGCCACTCCCATTTTTTCAAGCTCGTCTAGCGAAGGACAACCCTCTGAAGCCAGAATGTTTAGCGGCGCGCCAAGGGTCTTTACCAGTTTTTCAATGATTTCGCGATCCGCCAGGCCCGGCACGAACAAACAATCCGCTCCCGCCTCACGATAGGCGCGCAACCGTCCGACGGTCCGCTCAAACCGCGTGCTGGCAGGCCCGATGGGCATCAGATAAATATCCGTACGCGCGTTAATCACCAGCGGCACACCCTGGGCCGCCGACGTCTCTCGAATCGCACGAATTTTCTCAACCTGCAAGCCCAGCTCTACGTGCGTGCTCTCGTCGTCTCCGGTCACGTCCTCAAAGTTCAGTCCTACAGCTCCGGCGGCCACCATGGCCAACGTGAACTCCGCGATCTCTTCCGGCGTCTTGCCGTAACCAGACTCCAAGTCCGCACTGACCGGAACGCTCACGGCACGCGTAATCCTCGCGACAGCGTCCAACATTTCGCCTCGAGAAATGCGCTGTCCATCGGGATAGCCGTGCGAGAACGCCATGGCCGCGCTGCTCGTGGCCACCGCGGGATGACCGACTTCTTCCAGGATTCTTGCGCTGACCGCATCCCACGCGTTCGGCAGCGCCAATATCCGCGGCCCTTGGTGCAGCTTCCTGAACTTCTCGGCCTTTTCGGCTTGCGCTTTGATGTCCATTCGAATTCTCCCGCGGAACCCTTCGCGAAACGAGGTCTGGCTTTCCGCCCGCCGCTTAGGGTAGGTATTGGCCTCTCAAGACGAAACATCCAATTTGGACAGCTGTTTCCAGCGCAAAACAATTTCGCCGCTCGCTGACCCGCCACGAAAGCTGTCGATCAGCCGACAACCGCCAAATGTCTCCTATCGATTCTCTTCCTCATTGCAAAAGCGCAAGCACCTCATCGTGGATCTTCCCATTCGTGCTCACCATATTTCCGCTGTAAATCGAGCGTTTTCCGTCCACGTCCGTTGACCGTCCTCCAGCTTCTTCCACAATCAGCCCCAGCGGAGCCAAATCCCACGGCTTCGAATGCAAATCCAGCGCCGCCTCGGTCGATCCCTCGGCCACCAGCATGTGCTGCCAGAATCCGCCGAGCGAGCGCCCGTGCCGGGCGGCATCCAGAAGTCGCCTCATCTTTTCAATCTTTTCGCGATTCTTATTCTGGCCAGTGCCGCCTGTAAAGGCCATTCCAGCGTTCAACTTTTCGACCTTCGAAACGTGAATTCTCCGCGCGTTCCTCCAGGCGCCTTCGCCCCGATACGCCCACCAGCGCACGCCCAGCGCCGGCGCGCTTGCCATCCCCGCTACGATCTCTCCATCGCGCTCGATTCCCAGCAACGTGCCAAATGTCGCGATCCCGCGCGAAAATTCCTCGGTCCCGTCAATGGGATCAATAATCAGGCGAGCCCGGCCCGTCGTTGCCGGAGCTTTGGCATTCCCGCCGCCTGCCTCTTCGCCCAAAACGTCCATCGCTAACCCGCTAGCCGCCACTTTGGCCCGCGCCATCTCTTCCACACTGCGGTCAGCCTGAGTCACCGCCGAGCCGTCATCTTTCCTGTGAATGCGAATTTCCTCTGCTCGGAAAAACCGCATGGCAATCCCATCCGCTTCCTTGGCAAGCTCCTCGAGCAACAACCCATACTCTTCTCGGTATCCCATTCCTTCTCCCGTTGAACAAACATTCTCCTGGAAGGTTCTAATGACTCTGTGCCGGAAACGTCCAACCTTCAACTTTGAAACTTTCCGCTTCCGTCGCTCCCCAATTGACACTACTACCTTCCGCCTCTAGCATACAAAGCAATGGCTATGAGCGCCCATGCTGACAGCGGCACGGTCCTTGAGCGGATCCTCTATGCTCGCCGTCTGGAGGTCGACCACCGCAAACGCGTCCTTCCGGAGGCGGCCTTGCGCTATGGCGTCAATGCCGCTACTCCTGTTCGGGATTTTCCCTCCGCGCTCACCAGCAACGCGCTTAACATTATCGCAGAGCTAAAACCCGCCTCGCCTTCAAAAGGAATTCTCCGCGATCCGTTCCACCCGGTCGAGCTGGCACGCACCTTGGAAGCGGCGGGAGCCGCCGTGCTCTCCGTCCTTACCGAAGGAGAATTTTTTCGCGGCTCGCTGAAAAATCTCCGCGACGCGCGCCAGGCCGTAAAACTCCCCGTCTTTCGCAAGGACTTCATCTTCGATACCTGGCAAGTCTGGGAAACGCGCGCGAACGACGCAGACAGTTTCCTGCTGATCGTCGCTGCTCTCGACGATGAACTCCTTAGGGAGCTCATCGCTCTCGGCCGCCAGGTCGGTATGGAACCACTCGTGGAAGTGCACACCGCCGCCGAACTCGACCGCGCTCTCGCCGCCGAAGCCCGCATCATCGGAGTCAACAATCGCGACCTGAAAACTCTGGACCTGCGCGTCGCAACGTCTTTCGAGCTGATCGAGCGTATTCCCGACACGTGCATCGCCGTCAGCGAATCCGGCCTCCGCACGCACGACGATCTCACCAAACTTCGCAACGCCGGCTTTGATGCTTTCCTGATCGGCGAAAGTCTCATGCTCTCGCCCGATCCCGCGGCCGCTCTCGGAGCTTTTCTCGGCCGCTCCGCGCTTCCGGCATAGGACCACATGATCCTCGTCAAAATCTGCGGCATCACCAATTGGCCGGACGCTGTGGCCGCCTGCGACGCGGGCGCCAACCTGCTCGGCTTCAATTTCTACGAGAAAAGCCTTCGCCGCGTTTCCACTGTTGAGGCTGCCACCATACGCGCGAAACTCCCTCCGGGCGTCCAGGCCGTCGGTCTTTTTGTGAACGCCAAGCCCGCGGAAATCAATTCGCTCCACGCTTTTGTGCGCTTCAACGCCGCTCAGCTCCACGGTGACGAGACTCCCGGCATCGTTTCCGAAGTGACGCTCACGCTTCCGGTCATCAAAGCTTTTCGCGTGGCAGCCGATTTTCCGCTAGGATCCCTCGACAAATATCACGACGCTTTTGCTTTTCTGCTGGATGGCCGAAGAGCGGGCCAATTTGGCGGCACGGGAGTCAGCGCCGATTGGAATGTCGCCCGGCGCGCCGTCGCCGCACACCGTATCTTTTTAGCGGGTGGTCTTGTGCCGGCAAATGTCGGTGCCGCGATTCGTTCTGTTCGCCCCTATGCGGTTGACGTGGCAAGCGGCGTCGAATCAAAGCCCGGCAAAAAGGATCATACGCGAATGAAGGAATTTATCGACGAAGTCCGCCGTACCGAACAGCAGTTGGAAGCGCCACAAACAGGACGACTCGCGCCATGAGTTCAACTCTTCACTCGGCAACATTCGCTCCCGGACGTTTCGGCCCCTACGGCGGACGCTACGTTCCTGAGACGCTGGTGGTGCCGCTTTTCGAACTCGAACGCGCCTACGAAGCCGCGAAAACCGACGCGCGCTTTCAAACTGAATTCGCCGATCTCCTGAAAAATTTCGCAGGCCGCCCGACACCTCTGCAATTTGCGTCGCGTCTCACCGCCCACCTGGGCGGCCCGCGCATTTACCTCAAGCGCGAAGACCTGCTCCACACCGGCGCGCACAAAATCAACAACGCCATCGGCCAGGGCCTGCTCGCTGTGAAAATGGGCAAGCCGCGCATCGTTGCGGAAACCGGCGCAGGGCAGCACGGGGTCGCCTCCGCCTCGGTTGCCGCGCATCTCGGCCTCGAGTGCGTGGTCTACATGGGCACGGAAGACATGGCGCGCCAAGCGCTAAACGTCTCGCGCATGCGCATGCTCGGCGCGCAAGTTGTCGGCGTCGATTCCGGCAGCCGCACCTTGAAAGACGCCATCAACGAAGCCATGCGGGACTGGGTGACTAACGTCCGCAACACCCACTATCTGCTCGGTTCCGTCCTCGGGGCGCATCCCTATCCCACGATGGTCCGCGATTTTCAGTCCGTCATAGGACGCGAAGCCCGCGAACAGGTTCTCGCCGCCGAAAAACGCCTGCCGACGCATCTTTTCGCCTGCGTCGGGGGCGGTTCTAACGCCATCGGTCTCTTCCACCAGTTTCTCGGCGACCTCTCCGTTAAAATGGTCGGCATCGAAGCCGGCGGCCGCGGCGGCCAGCTCGGCGAACACGCCGCGCGCCTCGCCTCCGCGCAAGGATTTACCGGCGCGCGTCCCGGCGTACTGCAAGGCACCTACACTTATATTTTGCAAACCGAAGACGGCCAAATCGCCACTACGCATTCCATCTCCGCCGGCCTCGACTATCCCGCCATCGGCCCTGAGCACGCCTGGCTCGCCGATCAAGGCCGCGCCGAGTACGCCGCCGTCTCCGATTCCGCCGCGCTCGACGCCGCGCGCCTGCTCTCGCGTACCGAAGGCATCATCCCCGCGCTGGAGTCAGCCCACGCTATCGCCGGGCTAATCGAGCGTCTGCCGCGCCTCTCCGCCAACGACCTGGTCATCCTCAACCTCTCCGGGCGCGGCGACAAAGACATGGACACCTATTCGCGCCTGCTCTAATCTTTCTTGAAAAACAATGCCCTTGGCGACCTCCAACTCGACGCGCATCTCCAAACGGTTCGCCGCGCTCCGCGAATCCGGGGAACTCGGCATCGTCGCCTACATCACTGCAGGCGACCCGACGCTAGATGCCACGCATAAATTCGTTCTGGCCCTCGCCGATGCCGGCGCCGATGTCATAGAACTTGGCATTCCCTTCAGCGATCCCCTCGCTGACGGCCCCACGATTCAGCGCGCCTCCGAGCGTGCTCTGAAAGCCGGCACAACGCTCGCCCAAGTCATCCATTTGGTCCGCGAAATCCGCAAATCCAGCGAAGTTCCCATGGTGCTCTTCAGCTACTACAATCCCGTCCTGCAACTGGGCCTCGAAAAGTTTGCTTCCAGCGCCGCAACGGCCGGCGCCGACGGCGTCCTAATCACCGACCTCACTCCCGAAGAATCGCACGACTATCGCCAGGTTCTAGCCGCGCATCATCTCGACACGATTTTTCTCGGCGCTCCCACCTCCACCGATGATCGCCTGGCCAAAATCGCCACCGCTTCCTCGGGTTTTCTCTACCTCATCTCGCGCACCGGTGTCACCGGCGCGAAAGACGCCCTCCCCGATGATCTCCCCGCTCTGCTGCGCCGGGCCCGTAGTGTCACGCAACTTCCCATCGCCGTCGGTTTCGGCATCTCGCTCCCCGGCCACGTCTCCGTTCTCGGCGGCCTCGCCGATGCCGCCGTCATAGGCTCCGCCCTGGTCTCCGAAATTGAAAAAGCCACCGCCGCAAATCCCACACCCGCAGGCATTGACGCGGCCGCCACGGGCCTCGCCGCTCGCATTCGTTCCCTAAAAGAAGCCGCTCGCCACGGCCTCTCCCGCCGTGAGGTCGCTCCATGAATCTCGGCGACTGGCGCCGCCGCATCGACGAAATCGACAAAGAGCTTGTCGAGCTTCTCAACGAACGTTCCCGCTGCGCCCTGGAGATCGGCAAGCTGAAACAAGCCGCCAACATTCCGCTCTATCAACCGGACCGGGAGAACGAAGTCCTAGCGAACGCCGAACGCACCAACCCCGGCCCGCTCACGGACGCGGCCATCCGCCGCCTTTTCGAACGCATCATCGACGAAGCCCGCGCCGCCGAACGCGACGCCATGCACCCGGAGCGTGCCGCTGTGAAGCGACCGAAAGAAGGGAACTAACGGAACACTCGCGAAGTCTTATTCGTTAAGGTTATTTCGTTTTTCTAGTAGGAGCCGGGCTTTTAGCCCGGCATCTTTGTCGCGTAGAATGCGCTCGAATCGAAAGGGAATCAGAAACTCCTATGGTCATCGTAATGCAAGAAGGCGCCAACGACGCCCAAATCCAGCACGTCATCGACCGCCTGGTCGCCGCAGGCTTTAACGTTCACCGCTCGACAGGCGAATCCCACACCGTCCTGGGCGCCGTCGGCGTCCATCGCGATTTCGACCACCGGGACTTCGAGCTCCTCGAAGGCGTGCGCGAAGTCATGCGTATCACGCAGCCTTTCAAGCTGGCCAGCCGCCAGTTCAAGCCCGAAGGCACTATCGTCGATCTGGGCCGCGGCGTCCGCATCGGCGGCAATGAAGTTGTAGTCGCCGCAGGCCCCTGCTCCGTCGAATCGCGCGAACAGATTCTTTCCATCGCGGAAAGCGTCGCCAAAGCCGGCGCAAGAATCCTTCGTGCTGGCGCCTTCAAACCGCGCACCTCACCCTACGCCTTTCAAGGCCTCGGCGAAGAAGGCCTTAAGCTCATGCGCGAAGCCGCCGACAAATACTACCTTTTCACCGTCAGCGAAGTCATGGACCTTTCGCAGATTAAAATGATGTCCGAATACGTCGACATCTTCCAGGTGGGCGCCCGCAACATGCAGAATTACTACCTCCTGCGAGCCCTGGGCGAAATCCGCAAACCAGTCCTACTCAAACGCGGCATGTCCGCCACCATGGAAGAGCTTCTCCTAAGCGCCGAATACATTCTCGCCGGCGGCAACTACAACGTCATTCTCTGCGAACGCGGCATCCGTACCTTTGAGACCTACACGCGCAACACCCTGGACATCGCGGCCATACCCGTAATCAAAAAACTTTCGCACCTTCCGATGCTGGCTGATCCTTCTCACGGGACCGGCCGCCGCGACAAAGTTCCTCCTATGGCCCGCGCCGCGGTCGCCGCCGGGGCCGACGGCTTACTCATCGAAGTGCACAACGATCCCGATCACGCGCTCTCCGATGGAGCTCAATCGCTCGAGCCCGAAGCCTTTACCCAGCTCATGGCCGAACTCCGTATCATCGCCCCAGCCATCGGCCGCCGCATGGCCTGATTCATGCCCTCCGCCCACCTTATTCATCGCGTCACCATACTCGGCACCGGTCTGATCGGCGGTTCCTTTGCTCTCGCCCTCCGCAAATACACCTCAGATATCCACATCGCCGGCTGGGATCGCCCTGAAATCATCTTCGAAGCGCAATCTCGCGGCGCCATTGACCACGCTTTCTCCGGCGAACTCGCCCTGGCCTTGGAGAACACCGAGCTCGTCTACATCGCGCTTCCGATCGGCGCCACGGTCAATCTTCTCCCAGAAGTTGCACGCCTAGCTTTGCCCCACACTCTGATTACCGACGCTTGCAGCACAAAAGTCCGCATCACCGAAGACGCCGCCGCTCTCTTCCCCAAGGACTCCACAAAATTCTTCCTCGGCGGGCATCCCATGGCCGGCAGGGAACTATCCGGCATCGCCCATGCCGACGCCGACCTCTTCCGCAACAACACCTACGCCCTGATCGGCGCATCTTCGGATCAAACCGACCCCCGCATCTCCGCCTTCGTCAAAATCCTGGAAAAAATCGGCGCGCGCCCTCTCTGGCTAGGCGCACAGCAGCACGACTACGCCGTCGGCCTAACCTCCCATCTTCCTCAACTAACTGCCGTAGCCCTCGCCTCGTTCCTCTACGATCATCTCGACGAAAACGGGCTCCCCATCACGCTGGCCGGGCCCGGTCTGCGCGACTCTCTCCGCCTGGCGGGCAGTCCCTACTCCACCTGGCGCGACATCGTCCTGACCAACAAAGAAGTCCTCTCCGCCGCCCTCGATCTCTTCGCCCGCCGCCTCGACGATCTCCGCGAACGCCTGGCCACCCGCGACCTGGAAGCAGACTTCGACGCCGCCAACGAACTCTACAAACTCCTTCGCTCCCTGTAGCGGGCCTGCCCCGCCCGCTGCACGACGCCAATCCGTTTTCCACAGTCTTTGCTCGGCTTTCTCCTACCACGCCCCCTCCTTCCTCCCCACCCACCAGACGACCCCGATCGACGCCGTCTGCTGTTCCTTGCTCAGCACTCCGTTCTTATCCGTAAAAAAGGACGGCTGGTTCGAGAAGTCCCGCCGCCACTCATAGCGCATCAAAAACCCCTCGGAAAGTTTGTAATCGAAGGTGGCCGTCGTTTCCTTCAAAGCCTGGGTGATCCCGCTGAATAGTCCGCCGCGATCCGAGAGATACTCCACTCGCCCGGCCACGGCGAACTTCGGTGTAAATTGGTACTTCGCGTAACCAGTCCCTCCCGTGACGTGCGAAGGCGACGAAGACTCTCCCGGGGCGGTATTCTTCCACAAGCGCTCGATCACGTAGTCGCCTTCGAGCGCAAACGTCAGCTTTGGCGACGTCTGCCAGCTCACGTAGGTGTCAAAAATGTGCAGCTTCCCGTCGGGCGCCGGTGAAATTGCCTGAAACGCTAGCCCCGGCTGAACCGGGATCGGTCCGCTCGAGGACACCACATTACGGTCGGGATGTTCCTGCCCCAGGTAGTAATTCACGTTCCAGGTGATGGTTTTGCGCGGCGTGGCCGTGAACCCAAACAGCTCATCCTTAAACCCGTTCGTGGCTTCCGCCTGATTTGTGCCATTCACCAGCCAGTAGTTCAAGGTCAGCTCATCATTCACCTTGTAGCTGGCCCGCACACCCATGTGATAAAACGGCAAAAAATCGAACCAATACGCCCGCGAATAATTCATCTGGTCTTTGGTGTAGTTTCCTTCGATTCCGATCGAGCTTCCCCATTTCCCCACATCCAATGTCAATCCGCTGCCAATCGGAGCCACCCACGTTCCATAAGCCTGAAATATATTTCGATAAATCTCCGGCCGCGGTTCGTTGGCCGGATTTCCCTGCAAGGTGTCCGTGGCCTGCCCGAATTGCAGGTCGAGGCGCACTCCAAACGGCCGTCCAGCGGACACATCGGGAGCGCGCTCGAAAACTACGTCAGCTTGATTCAAACTGATGTTGTTGCTCAAAACGTCGTACGCACGCAGCGCGTTCACCCGCCCGACCGGGCTATTGAAATTGAACGAATAATATTCATCCAAGGCAAAATTCAGCGTCGCTCCGTGCAGGTAGTCAGGAATGGCCCGGTCCACCGCGTTTGCGGATTCATGGGGTGCTTCGGAGGAGGCACTCTGCGGGCGCGTGGGCGCTGTTGCCGGGGCCCCCACACCGGCAGCGGCCGTGGACGCCGGCGAAGTCGTCACCGCGTCTCGACTGGCAGCTGTCCCCCCGCCTCCAACGGATGCGTCTCTCGCAATCCTCTCTGCCGGAAGAGCCTGCCGCTGTTTCAGCTCGTTTTCTAGTTCCGTGACGCGCGTCAGCAAGCTCTCCACCACCTCGCGCAACTGTTTCACTTCCTCCGCCGATGCGGGCGCTGAATTGCTTGCCTGCGCTCGTCCTGCCGGACACCACACCACCAGCGCGAGACACATCCCAACCATGCAGCGCAGCGAATTTTTGAAGATCAGCGTGGGGCCGCTGTGTGAGGTGTGTTTGATCATGAGGAGGCTTCTTTCCCGGCTGGTATCGACTATCTCCAGCCGCGGTACCGCCCCCGATTTGTAGCATGAATTGCTTCGTTTTTCGTAAAGCCGGACGCGTTCGAGCATCCCGATCGAAGGCGTCGTCAGCCAAGTGGGTCCGCCCTCTGAGGCGGACCGCTGGCGCAACTCCAAATTAGCCGCGCGCTCTACGGTAACTTTTTACACTGGCCTCGCGTATCCATCTTCAAGCCAGCACGCCACTGTCACTTGTGCTGCCCGGATGGATCCTGCCGATGTCTGAGATGCAAACCGCTGACCAAGTCTCGCTCGCAAATTCCCACTCTGCACCGCTGGCAACTACGGCGTTCCCCTGGTGGCTCCAAACGATAGTGTTCCTTGGCGCGCTACTCATGGGCGCTGGCGCTCTCATCGCGCTGCTAAATCCCGCGATGCTCGTCTCGCCCCACGACGAAATCAACGCAGCCGTTCACGTTTACGCGGGCTACCTCTTCTCGCGCAATGCCGCGCTAGCCATTTTGCTGGTAGCCTCGATGATCTTCCGAGCCAAAGGCACTCTGAATGCCCTGATCTTGCTAACCGCCTTCGTTCAATTGTTGGACGCCGCCGTGGACTGCATGGAAGGCCGATGGGTCATCGTTCCCGGAGTTCTAGTCTTTGCCTTACTGTTCCTGCTGGCTTCCGCCCGCCTCCGAAGTCATCTCTTCTGGCGGAAGGAAGCGTAGCGCTAAGACCAAAACCCGTCGTCGACCGCACCGGTCGGGCACACCACACCCAGCCCCACCCCCACGAGTTTTTCTCTCAACTATTTCAGGTTGGCCTTCTCAACCAAGGGCAGATTCTGCGAAGATCCGCCCACCATAAACGTGTAGGCGCCAGGCACCAATTTCCATCCGCTCGCAGCCTCATCATAAATCGACAAATATTTCGGATCGACGCTCACACTCACGTCCTTACTCTCTCCCGCCTTCAACCACACCTTGCTCCACCCCACCAAGCGCTTCGGGGGCTCACCCGCATCAGCAGGCAGCGCCGCATACACTTCTGCAATTTCCCCTCCCGTACGTGACCCGGTGTTCTTCACCGTAAAGCTCACGGCGGTTTCTTTCCCCGCCGTCACTTTCAACCCCGAATATGCAAAGGTCGTGTATGACAGCCCATATCCAAATGGAAACAGAACCGCCTTCTTTTCCGCGTCATACCACTTGTATCCAACCTTCAATCCCTCGTCATACTTCACGCTGAACGTCGCCTTCGCCTCACCCGTCTTCATCACCGCGGCTTCACCCGTCTCCCCCGGCCCCGGCTTCGTCAGATGTGGATGCGGCAAGTCCACCTCGTTTGCGGGAAACGTCATCGGCAGCTTCGCGCTCGGATTCACGTCGCCGCTCAAAATGTTCACGACGGCGTCCGCACCTTTGCTGCCTCCGTACCACGCTTCCAAAACTGCGCCCACCTTATCAAGCCATGGCATGGTCACGGCTGTTCCCGTTTCCAGCACTACGATCGTTTTCGGGTTTGCTGCCGCCACCTGCTCGATCAGCTCGTCCTGCTTCACGGGCAGCGACAAATTCGGCAGATCCATTCCTTCGCTTTCCCACTGGTAGGCGAACACAATCGCAATATCCGAATTCTTTGCCAGTGCTGCTGCGCTCGCTGGGTTCGCGCCCGAATCAAACTGCACCTTAGCCGCCGGGAACTTTGCTTCGAGCACCTTTATGGGCGACGGCGGGAACCACACTTGCGCCTGCCATCCCGCCGACGGCCTCCCCGGCGCGTCCACCTGCGCTGAGCCCCCTCCCGACATCATGCCCTCATTCGCGTGCGGCCCAATGACCGCTATCGAGTGCACCGCTCCTGCACCGAGCGGCAACAGCCCGTCGTTCTTCAGCAGCACGGCGCTTTGTTCCTCAATCTTCCGCGCCGTCTCCAGTCCACCCTCGACGTCCGCCACGCCCTTCTGCGTCGGATGATCGACAATCCCGCACAGAAACTCCGACCGCAGCACGCGCCGCACGTGGTCATCGAGCTCCGCTGTCGAAACCTTTCCCGCCTCTACCGCCGCTTTCAGCTTGGCTCCAAAAAACTCATCGAGCGGTTCTTCATTGTCCAAACCTGCTGCCGATGCCTTCACCGTGCTGTGCGTTCCGCCCCAATCCGAAACCACAAACCCCTTGAATCCCCACTCGTTCTTCAAAACATCCATCAGCAAATATTTATTCTCGCAGGCAAAAACCCCGTTCACCGCGTTATACGAGCACATCACCGCTCCGGGATTCGCAATCCCCACGCCAATTTCGAACGCCAGCAAATCGCCTTCCCGCAGCGCCCGCTTGCCGATCATCGAGTCCACTTCGTTCCGCCCGCTCTCCTGATCGTTCACCGCGTAGTGCTTGATGTCGCCAATCACGTGCTGCGCCTGCTCGCACTTCATCAAATTCCCGACCAGCGTTCCCGCCAGAACCGGATCCTCGCCCAAATACTCGAACGTTCTGCCGTTCCTCGGCTCGCGCGTGATATTCACCCCACCGCCCAGAGTCATGTTGTATCCTTGCGCGCGCAACTCCTTCCCGATGACCGTCCCGTACGCGCACGCCGCTTCGGAATCCCAGCTTGCCGCGGCCGCTAGGTTCGCCGGGAGCGCCGTCGAATACCGCCCGTTCTCCGCGCTGCTCCGCACTCCGTACGCCGCATCGCTAATCTGGATGATCGGAATCCCCAGCCGCGGCACGCCAAGCACAAATCCCGCCCCGCCGTTTCCTAGTTCTGGCTCCGGATTCTGGACCTCCCTCGGCCAGCCGGGCATGCCCATCCCGTGCAACAGGTCAATTTTCTCGTCGAGCGTCATCTCCTTCAGCACCATGTTGGCGCGCTCGTCCGGCGAAAGACTCGCGTCCATCCACGGATGGTTCCGGTCTTCTTTCACCGGTTGCCCGTGCATGCGGTGTTGCGCCCAGACCGTTGTGGCCACTCCTGCCAAGATTGCCGTCAGGCACGCGGCCAGGACACCAAATCCCATCGTTACGGAAGCTCTCGTCCGCGAACGCCACAACTCATTCATGTTCATCAGGACCATCCTCGACCATGGATTAAATGCCACTATAATATCGATATTTTTGATTAAAGCCACAACCAAAACACCCCAGCGGACGTCCCACAATGGCCCTCCTCTCGTCCTACCTCGTCCTGGGGGGCCCGCCACAGACTTCGCGCATCTCGCCTCTTGGGGTAGACTGCTCCTCGGTAGCGGTAGCACCGGCTTCGCCTATACGCCTTTCTCTGCCGCCGCCGGGATCTCCGCCATGGACAAACGCATCGCCTCGGCCGACGCAGCCATCGCTAATCTTACCGATGGCGCCACCATCCTAATGGGCGGCTTCGGCCTCTGCGGCATCCCGGAAAACCTAATCGCCGCGGTCCGCCGCAAAGGCACAAAAAATCTCACCATCGTCAGCAACAATGCCGGCATCGACGACTTCGGCATCGGCGTCCTGCTGCAAAATCGGCAGGTAAAAAAAATGGTCTCCACGTACGTCGGCGAAAACAAACTCTTCGAGCAATTAGTCCTCGGCGGGGAGCTCGAAGTCGAGCTGAATCCGCAAGGCACCCTGGCCGAACGCCTACGCGCGGGCGGCGCCGGCATTCCCGCCTTCTACACGCCCACCGGTGTAGGGACCATGGTCGCCGAAGGCAAAGAAACGCGCGACTTCGATGGCCGCCAATACCTCCTCGAGCGCGCCATCCGTGGCAACTTCGCCTTCATCAAAGCCTCGAAAGGCGACCGCTGGGGCAATCTCATCTACCGCAAAACCGCGCGCAACTTCAATCCCATGATGGCCACTGCCGCTGATTACGTGGTCGCCGAAGTCGAAGAACTAGTCGACCTTGGCCAACTCGATCCGAATCACGTGCACACCCCCGGCATCTTCGTGGACGCCATCCTCGAAGGCGCTGCATACGAGAAACGCATCGAACGCCGCACCCTGAGAAAAACGTAGCATGCGAGACTTTATTCCCGCCGCGACTCTCTTGTTTGCCGAAATCCTGATGGTCGCCGGCGGCATGCTGATGTATCGATTGGTCTCAGGAAATATCATTAAGCGCAATATGCTGGCGAAAGTAGTACGCCAGGAAGGCCCTGGGGACTACTGGCGGGCGATCGCGTTGCCCTTTTTTTGTTCTTGTCTGCTACCGTTCGTGTGCTACAAGCGTTCTGGTTTGAAGCGCTGAACAGACCTATGGCCACCGCCGACAACCATCGAAGACCTGAACAGAGCCCCTACGGGATTCCCGCGGTGATCGCTCTTCTGTCATTGTTTCCCATACTGCTACCACGTCTCTTCGCCGATTCGCCCGCTGCATTTGACGGCGCGCGCGCTTATGAACATGTGCGCCATCTCGTCCAGATGGGGCCCAGGCCGCCGGCGTCGGATGGAATTCATCGTGCCCAGACCTACATGATCGGCGAGCTCAAGAGCTACGGTTGCCCGGTCGAAGAACACGACTTTCATGGTCCGACACCGCTTGGCAATCTCGCCATGAAAAATATCGTCGTCAAGATTCCCGGCACCAGCCAAGGCGTGGTCCTGTACGCAACGCACTACGACACTGTGCGCCTCCCCAACTTTGTGGGCGCCGACGACGGCGGCTCCGGCACGGGAACCCTGCTCGAACTGGCGCGCTTGTTCTGCTCACGAAAGAATTCTCTCAACGTCTGGATCGTCTTCTTCGACGGCGAAGAAGCCCAAGGCAACTGGGCCGATAAAGCTAGCATTCAATGGACGGATACGAACAACACCTACGGCAGCCGCGAAATGGCCGCGCAAATGGCCCTTTCCGGCGACCTCCAGCGCACCAAAGCCATGATCCTGGCCGACATGATTGGTCCCACCAAGGTCAGAATCAGGCGCGACACGGGCTCCACTCCCTGGCTCACGGATTTCATCTGGGACACCGCAGGTCAACTCGGCTACAAGGACAATTTCGTCAACGAAGACTATGCCGTTGGCGGTGACGACCATTTCTCCTTCATTCGCCGGGGTGTCGCGGGCTGTGACCTAATCGACTTTTCCGTCCAGGACACCTATTGGCACACGCCCGAAGACACGCTCGACAAAGTCGACCCGCAAAGCCTGGCCATTGTCGGCCAAGTCCTGGCGCGAACCTTGCCGCGCTTTGAGAAGAAGTTTCATTGAGAATCTACTTCTCCATGACCAACGCGAATACCGATCAAACCGTCAAGAACATCGAGGGATGGAAATCCCTGCTCTGGATGCTGATGCTGATATACGCCGGCTCGCGTGTTCTTCAGGTTTTCCCCAGTGGGATTCCCATGCTGGCCATAGTCATCTTGCACGTGGTTCCTCCAACCGTCTTCGCGTTGATTCACGGTGCCATGTTTTACCGTATCCGCGGAATTCTCGCGTTCGTTGCGATCTGTCTGCTGGTGGGAAACGTCTTTGAAAACCTGGGAGTTCGCACCGGTTTCCCATTTGGCCACTACTATTTCACCGACGTGATGGGCCCGAAGATCCTGGTTGTTCCAGTATTCCTCGGCCTCGCCTACGTCGGCATGGCCTACCTCTCGTGGACACTTGCCCGCCTAATCCTCGAGGAGACGCAAAGGCCGTTGGCCGGGTCTCGCGTGATGACGGTGGCGCTGCTGGCGAGCGCCATCATGGTCTGCTGGGACCTGTCCATGGATTCCGTCTGGTCAACGATTGTTCGCGCTTGGATTTGGCAGCAAGGCGGAATTTACTTCGGCGTGCCGCTGACGAATTTTCTGGGCTGGTTTGTGACCGGCTATGTTTTCTATCAGCTTTTCGCTCTGTACTTGCGAAACCGCTCCAGGGCTGGCCATGCGCTGCCGGCGAACTATTGGAGTATGGCGGTCGCTTTTTACGTGATCTCGGCCGCAGGAAACCTCCTTCTGCTGATTCCCCAGCCGGGACCTGCTGTGGTCTCCGATCCGTCTGGCGTTCGATGGAAGGCAAGCTCGATCACGGCCGCTTCTGCCGCGGCTACCATTTCGACGATGGGCGCATTTGCTTTGCTCGCCTGGATCAGGCGCCCCGGCGCGGGCCGAGGAAGAAAAGCCACACGGCAATCTGGATTAGGCGCCGAGGAAATCGCGTTGGGCTGATCGTCGGCAGGCTTCGCCAAGTCCTGGTTCGTGCCGCTGTTAGCTGTAAGCTGTGTGCTGGTGGGCTTTAGCAGTAAACTATGGGCTTATTCCCATGCCGCTGACAGACGAGCAAAAACGCGAACGCATCGCTCGCCGCATCGCTCTCGAGCTACGCGACGGTTACTACGTCAACCTGGGCATTGGCATGCCCACCGCGATCGCCAACTACGTCCCGAGCGGCATGGACATTATTCTTCAGTCGGAAAACGGCATGCTCGGCGTCGGTCCTTATCCCACAGAATCTGAAGTAGATCCCGACCTGATCAACGCCGGCAAAGAAACGGTCACCGAGTTGCCGGGCACATGCTACTTTTCCTCCGCCGATTCTTTCGCCATGATTCGTGGAGGCCACGTCGATCTAACGGTCCTCGGCGCCCTGCAAGTCGATGAAAAGGGAACGCTCGCCAACTGGGCCATTCCCGGAAAAATGCTGAAAGGCATGGGCGGCGCGATGGATCTCGTTGCCGGCGCCAAACGCGTGTTCGTCGCCATGGAGCACGCCACCCGCGACAACCAGCCAAAAATCCTGAAAAAATGCACGCTGCCGCTCACCGGCGTGGAAGTCGTCGATCACATCGTCACCGAACTTGCCTTCATCGACGTCACCCCCGCCGGCCTCGTTCTTCGCGAGCTGGCCCCCGACGCCACGCTAGAACAAGTCCAATCGCTCACCGAACCCAAACTCGTGCTCCCGCCCGGTGGTCCCCAAGTCCTCGAGGTCTGATCCGAAGAACACTCGCTTCTCCGTGCCCTCTCGGATCTTGGTGATCCCGGGTAAATGTTTTTTCTTAGGAAGAAGAGGAACTGCTGAGGTGCCGGGCCGTGCTGAACGAATAATGTAGGGCGGAACCGATGCTGAACACTGTTACGCCATAAACAAGCAGATGGATGATCTTCGCAAGATGGAAGCTCGGATACGCGGCAGAAAAGACCACCGTGAACACCAGAATGATCTGAAAAGCCGTGGTCATCTTTCCGTAAATGCTGGGCGGAAAGGGCCGATAACCGGAGATGAGCAGAATCACCACGGCCACGACAAGAATCAATATGTCGCGGCTGAAAACGATAATCGTGAGCCACCACGCGATCTGTTTCTTAAACGCCAGAATAATGAACGAAGAAGAGAGCAGCAGTTTATCGGCGATAGGATCGAGGTAAGCGCCAAGCGAAGACCGCTGATTGAGGCTGCGCGCGAGCAGGCCATCAATGCCGTCTGAAAGCCCCGCGACAACCAGCACCAGCAGCGCCCATCTGTACCGTTCGTAAGAAATAAGAATAAGAAAGAACGGCAGAAAGCCGAGGCGTAGCAAAGTGATTTGATTGGGAACCGTCCAGATGCGGCCAGTCATTGCAGTTCAGAATAGCGCAGTTCAGGCGGCCCTGGTCTTCGAAATTGCGTCATGCGATTGGTGTCACGCGAATTGCGAGAGATACTCGGTCAGTGAGCGGCCAATTTTACGCGCGAAGAGTTCGTTCATCGAAGGGATCGAGCCGGTAGGCTCATCCAGAGACACGCGCTCGACGCGATTCATCGGAAAAAAGATGGTAGGGAAGCCGATGCGCTCGCCTTCAGGCTCGTTGATCTGCCGGATAAAATGGTCGAACGAATTCAAATCGATGCCCCGCAGCGTCACGCCGGAAGGATTGATGTCCAATAGCTCACCCCAGACTTTCTCCCTGGGCGAGTGCAAACTCACAACGACAATCGAATGGGGGTCCACGATGGGCGCCTTGTGCTGCGAGTAGAGTAACGCACTTTTTCCCGCGGCGGGGGAGGATTGTGCTGACTCTCCCGGCAAAGGGTCACGATAGTGCCTGATCATCAGCGCGAAACTCGCAACCACAACCAGCCCCGCGAGCCATCCCAGCGCATAAGCGCTGCGCCGTTCGCTAACATTCATCGGCTGCCGGTCCGCAAATATCTTGCCCAATACGAATCCGGCCGCCAGTCCTGCTCCGTGGGCGTAGTTGTCCATTCCCATGCGCATGAACCCTAGGACAAAGAGAATTACGACGGAGCTGATCAGTCGCGATCGCAGCTCGTGCATTTGCGTGCCGCCGCGTTTCGTAGTGACTGCTAGCATCACGCCGACGAGCCCCAGCAATGCGCCGCTCGCGCCCAGCGAAAAGTTGCCGAAGGTTGCGCTGACCAGGAAGCCGAACGCTCCCGTGAACACATAGATAAAAAGATATCTCGCCGAGCCGTAGAGCTCTTCAATGGCCGGCCCAAACTGCAAAAGCGCCATCATGTTGAAACCGATGTGAATCAGTCCGCCGTGCAGAAACATCGCCGTGACAACCCGCCACCAGTCATGACCCGCAAGCAGATACGGTAACGGGATGCTCATGCCCAGACGGTACTGCCCGGCCCCGCCCAGTCCCCACAGGATGCTGAGTCCTCCTCCCCCGCCCGTTGCGGCGAGCGCCATCCAGCTTACGCCCAGCATGACGACGTTCGCGATCAGCAGTACTGTGGTTACCGGCGCTTCGTGCTCGCCGAAGACTCCGGAGAATTTCTTGCTAAAAGCCGCGAGCGAGAAGCGCAAGCTCGTGCCGCATACGTGACACCTTGTGGCACTGATACCGACCAGCGCTCCGCAAGCAGGACAGATTTGCGGACGCGGCTGATGGCTTCCGCCCCCACCGCCGACAAGTCCGCGCATGCTGCTTTTCCAGCGCTCCAATCGCCGCTGCCACTCATAGGAAAGCGCCAATTCTCCTCCTTGCGAGCCACCGACCGCATTCCTATAATACAGAATCTGCAGTTTTTTACCGTGTAAGAGGAGCCGTGGGCACAACAATGGACAAATTCGAAGAGTTCGGCCGCCGCATCGACGAAGAGCTTACCCGTCTCCGCCGCTATATCGATGAAGAAGTCGCGCCCGAAACCGAGAAGCGCACGGCCCAATTCTTGCGCGAAGTTTCGGAAAAACTGACGCAAGCCGCCTCCAAACTCGAATCGCGCAATTCTGCACGCGCCGAACGCGATTCGCAGAAACCGCCGTCGGAAGCGTGATGCGAGCCAACTTGTGACCTACTTCCGGGCCGCATCCTACTGGTCGGTCCTCTTCTATCCGCTGCACTTTCTGCCGAACTTCATCTGCTTCTTCGTGCTCATTCTAATCGCCGGATGCGCTTCGCGCCACGCGACGGCGGACCGTCAGCCTGTGCCGTCGGCCGCCTCGCCAGCCACAACCGAATCCACCAAACGTTCGAGCGATGCCCAGCCAGGGCCAACACCCGCCAATTCCCCGGCCCGGCCTGCGCCAAGGCGCGGCAAGTCATCGCCGAGCCCAGCACCCGAGGGTTACCTGGAAGAAGGCAACGCTTCCTGGTATGGGGTGCCCTTCAACGGGCGGCGGGCCTCGAATGGCGAAATCTACGACATGTACAAGCTGACCGCGGCGCACCGCACGCTGCCGTTTGAAACCATGGTGCGGGTGACAAATCTCAACAACGGAAAAGCAACCATCGTGCGCATTACCGATCGCGGGCCGTTTGTCGAGAATCGCATCATCGATCTGTCGCTGGCGGCGGCGCGCGAGATTGAATCCATAGGGCCGGGCGTTGTGCCCGTACGCGTGGAAGTTCTTACGCCTGGGATTGATCCCACCGGTGGTTTTTTTACCGTGCAGGTTGGCGCCTTTCGCGATCAAGCGAACGCGCAGCGTTTGCGCGATCGTCTGAATCTTTCCTATTCACCGATTTTCATTCAGCAATACGATTCGCCTGACGGCACGTTCTACCGCGTGCGCGTCGGCAAAATTACGGGAGAAGACGCCGCGCGCCAATTTGGTGAACAGCTTCGCGGCCGCGAGGGGTTTACGCCCTTTGTTGTTCGTCTCGATGAAGGCGCACCGCGAGGAGGGAATTGATGAGCGCTAACTGCCTGTTCTGCAAGATTTCTGCGAAAAAAATTCCGTCGAAAATCGTCTATGAAGATCCTGACATTTTCGCGTTCGAGGACATCAGCCCGCAGGCGCCTACGCACATCCTGCTATGCCCGCGAAAGCATTTTGTTTCACTGGACGATGCGAAGCCCGAAGACCAGGCGGTGATCGGCAAGCTGCAACTCGTTGCCGCACAGTTGGCCCGCGAGCGCAATCTTCTCGATGGCTACCGCACGGTCTTCAACAACGGCACGGGCGCCGGCCAATCCGTGTTTCATCTGCATTTGCACTTGCTCGGCGGGCGGCCATTCCGCTGGCCGCCAGGGTAGATGCTGAGCTGAAGGCGCGGTTGAGGTTTGGGCGCCGAGAACGCAACGATGCTGCGCCCCTACAAGGGAATTCGCGCGCGGCAATCATGCGTTTCGGGAATTGCGGCCTGGCGTAGGTCAGAGCAGCTCGACGAATTCACGGTCGCGGCTCTTTTCGGGCAGCAACGCCAAGATGGCGCGATTCATTGTCGCGAACTTTCCTTTCTTATGCATCGCAAGTCCCAGCAAATAGGCATCGGTCACTTGTTGATGGCCCGCCAATCGCGGAGTGAGTGGTTCAAGCGCCTGGATAAAGCTGAGCTCATCCGCCCAGAACCTGTGCCCGGGATGGCCAAGGTTGGCTCTTAGAAGAGCGCGGGCATCGCCAGGGGTGAGCGCGTTCGGAGAAAAAGCCGGATTCGAGAGGATGCGGACGAACGCAGTCTGCGTCAGGGGGCATGTTGCCCACCCGTCGCGCGCGTGGCGCGAAAGCCAGTCCTGGACTATCTCATGGGCGCGGTGCGTGGGCCAGGCCATGGCGATAAGCACATTGACGTCCAACAAGAAACCGGCTTTCACTCTCACTCGTCCTCGAGCTTTTCGACGTCCTCGGTGCTTACCGGGGGCGAGCCAGGTGGCAGCTTGACAACATGAAAGCCATTGACGATGCGGGTCTCGAGAGGCGCGTGCAGCCCCCGGCGCACCAAATCCGATACTGCTTTGCCGATGGCGACATCCCGGCTTTTGGCATATGCCTTCACTTCCTGAAGAACATCATCATCCAGCGAAAGAGTGGTTCTCATGTCTCTATGATGCTATAGCGGAGAAATGATGTCAATTGTGCGTGAGCGCATCATTTGCAGATATTGATGTTCGACTTAATTCCATCTGGCCGGGACCCGCACGCCGGCACCACTGGCCTTCAAATGCTCCTTCACGGCGGGCCATGAGCAGACCCACTTTCGCGATGCGCGGCGATCCTGCAGGCCAGTAATGCCACCTGGGAAATCACCACCCACAAACAAAGCATAGGCAGAAATACTACCGACTTGAAGAAAACTGCGAACGGTCAAGTAAGACCGGATTGGCGCACAAGCGAGCAGTGCGTTGACGTGCCAGGCGGAGCGGCGTAGGATTCGCGGCATGAACTTCGAAGAAAAGTGCACATGACGAACGGACCGACACGGCGCGAGTTTCTCGGCTCGATGGCTGGATTTGCCTTGTTGCCGTTGGAGCAGGAGAAGCCCGAGCTGATTCTGCACAATGCAAACGTTTGGACCGTGAACGCAGCCGAACCGCGCGCGCAGGCCGTGGCTATCGCGCGAGGCAGATTTCTTGCGGTGGGAAGCAATAGCGATGTGCTGAATCTCGCCGGGACAGGCGTGCAGAAAATCGATCTTGGCGGAAAAAGTGTGCTTCCTGGGTTTATCGACGCGCACTCTCATCCTTCGGAGGCGGGCAGGTTGCATCTTCGGATGGTGGACTGCGACCTGCGCTCCATCCAGGCGATTCTCGCAGCATTGCGCGAACGCGCCGCAAAGACTCCGGCTGGCGAATGGGTGCTGGGCTTCAAGTACGACGACACAAAAACGGAAGAAGGCAGGGCAGTGACGATCGCGGATCTGGATGCGGCTGTGCCGGACCATCCAGTTCACATCCAGCACCGCGGCGGGCATACGTCTTATGCGAATTCGCTGGCTTTTCGCAATGCGGGGATTGATGAAAAGACGCCCGACCCTCCCGGCGGACAGATTAGTCACGATCCCGCGACGGGAAAATTGAGCGGACGGGTCGCCGAGAGCGCGAATAACTATTTCAATAAGGTGATTCCGCTGAATTTTTCGCGGGAGGATTGCCGAGAGGGAGTGAAGCTCATTTCCAAGATGCTCGCCCGCTCGGGAATTACTTCGGCGACCGAAGCACAGGGAGTGCCGGAGGATCTGCGCGCCTATCAGGATGCGCACGAGGCCGGCGAACTGCTGTACCGCGCGTACTGCTTCATCAATTACCACTTTCTCGATCAGATGCTTGAAGCTGGCGTGCGCACTGGGCTTGGGGACGAATGGGTGCGGGTAGGCGCGGTGAAGCTGGTATGCGATGGATCGATTTCCGAGCGTACCGCGCGGCTTTCTGTTCCTTATGAGGGACGGCCGAACGACTACGGCATTCTGGTGATGACGGAAGAGGAGATGTACACCGAAGGACGCAAAGCACATCTTGCTGGATGGCAGATTGGCACGCACGCAAACGGCGACGTGGGCATTGACACGACGCTGCGCGTTTACGAACGGCTGCAACGCGAATCGCCGCGGCGCGACCCGCGCTTCCGGTTGGAGCATTGCACCGTGGTGAATGACGAGTTGATCGCGCGCATCAAGGCGCTTGGCGCTATCCCCACGCCGTTTTCGACGTATGTCTACTATCACGGCGAAAAAATGCGTTACTACGGGGCGGACCGCCTGAATCATATGTTTGCTTTGCGGAGCTTCATCGATGCCGGGATTCGCCCAACGCAAGCATCGGACTATCCACCCGGGCCCTTCGAGCCGATGATGGCTCTCGAATCCGAAGTGACGCGCACGGACAGCAAGGGCAACGTTTGGGGGCCGAAGCAACGCATCACGATTGAGGAAGCCATCCGCGTGGGCACGTTGCACGGCGCCTACGCGTCTTACGAGGAAAACATCAAAGGGTCCATCGAAGCGGGGAAGTTGGCGGACCTGGTGGTGTTGGGTCGCGATCCGCTGCGCGAGAATCCATCGACGCTCGTCACGATTCCGATTGAGCGCACCATGGTTGGTGGGCGTTGGTCGTTCGAGGCGTGAACTTATTTGAGGGCAGGGAATAGGGGCAATTCCGCGAATCATGCCGCATCGCGGATTGTGACGAATCCCCTCATGCCGTCAACACCGTTTAATGCGAAGCGGTTGTTAGCGCAACTCCGCAATAAGTTCGATTTCGACGCAGGAGCCCAGCGGAATTTGGGCGACGCCGAAGGCGCTTCTGGCGTGCTGGCCGCGGTTTCCGAAGATTTCACCGAAGAGTTCGGAAGCGCCATTGGCGACCAGATGTTGCTCGGTAAAGGACACTGCGCTGTTCACCAGCACCATCAGTTTCACGATTCCTACGATGCTGTTTAGATCCCCGGTTGCCGCGTGCAGCGTGCCGAGCAGTTGTATAGCAACGTCTCTGGCCGCTTCTTTTCCCTGAGCAGTGTTGAGATCGGCGCCTAGCTTTCCCGTCCACGGCTGCCCTTCTTTCTTCGCGATGTGGCCGGAGACGAAGATCAAATTGCCTGTGCGCACAAATGGCGAGAACGCGGCGGCTGGCGGCGCGACGGGCGGCAGAGAGATTCCCAAGGCACTTAATTTGTCGTAGACAGACATCTCAGTCTCCTTTAGTCGATTGGAAGGCTACTTGGCTGGTGAAAGGCAGCGAGGGTTCTTTGGAGGTGGCGCCAGCAGCGTGAGCAAAATCAACGGCAGCCGTATTTCCTCCGCAAACAAGAACGCCGACACGTTCGCCCCTCTGCGGTTTGTAGCGGCCGGAGAGCAGCGCTGCGAAAGCGGCGGCTCCGCCGGGTTCTGCTACGATGCGCAGCGCTTTCCAGAGGGCCTGCTGGGCTTGCTGAATCGCGGCGTCGGCAACCAGTACAACGCTACTCACAAATCTCTGCGCGATGGGAAACATTAATTCGCCGATCCGCTTTGGAGCCAGGGAGTCCGCGGCGATTCCTCCTGCAGGACTATCGACGGGACGTCCGGCTTCGAGGGCATTCGTCAGCGTTGGCGCGGCCTCCGGCTCGACGCCGACAATTTTAATGCGATTCGAATACCAGCAGGCGACGCCACCGATCAGGCCACCGCCGCCGACGGCCACGAGCAACGAGTCCAGATCGCGACACTGCTGTTCGAATTCAAGTCCGACAGAGCCTTGGCCGAGGATCGTTTCTGGCTGGTCGTAGGCGTGTATGGTAAGCGCCCCCGACTCGGCGGCCCAGTGTTCGCTGGCGGCCAGTGCTTCGGCGTAGCGCTCGCCGGTCACTACGAGTTCGGCGCCGCAGCCGCGAATGCGCTCGATTTTTTCCGGCGAAGCCACCGTGGGGACAAAGATCTTTGCGGGTAAGCCGAGCTTCATCGCGGCAAAAGCAACGGCCGCTCCGTGGTTGCCGCCGGAAGCTGCCACCACGCCGGATCGCGGAATTTTTCGCAGAAGCAAATTAGCAAACGCTCCGCGCGCTTTGAACGAGCCGGAATGCTGGAGCAGCTCCAGTTTGAAGACCAGCGGGATGGAATCGAGGCCGAAGTCGCCGCCGTCCGCCTCGATGATTGGCGTGCGACGAATGTGCGGCCGGATGGTTTTTTCCGTTGCGACGATTTGTTCGCGATCGATCTGTGTAGCGGGCATAGGAGTTACCTTAGGAAGCTTAGAGCGCGGCCGGCGCAGTGGCCGGAATGACTTTCGACGAAAAAGATTTGCTTTCTTGAGGTCATCGCGAGTGCTATTATACTTAGGGAGTTGGCTAATTGTCTATATGAATCTCGAACCGGCGCTTGCAGCACTTTCCAGCACAAGGCGGCTGCAGATTCTCGCCTGGCTGAAGACTCCGCGGGAACACTTCCCGCCCCAGGTTTACGGCGATCTGGTTAAGGACGGGGTCTGCGGAGTGTTTATGGCCCGGAAAATGCGGGTCAGCCAGCCCACGGCCAGCGAGCATTTGAAGATACTGCAGCAGGCCGGGTTGGTGCGCGCGAAACGCATCAGACAGTGGACGTTTTATAAGCGAGACGAAGCGCGCATCAGAAGGATCAAGAGAATAATCTCTCGGACCATCTAGCGAGGAGCGGAAACGGTCAGGGTGCGACTATATCCTTTAGCTTGGGTTTGACCTGCACGACCGCAAGGCTCGAAGCATCCCAGCCGCCTCCGAGCGCTTTGACCAGGAGAACGCTGGTGACCAGGCGCTGGCCTTGAATCACAGCGGCTTCCTGCTCATTGATCAACAAATTTTGTTGTGCGGTAACGACATCCAGATAGCTGACCAGCCCGCCTCGGTAGCGGTCGAGCGAAAGATCCAGCGTGCGGCGGGCCGCGTCGACGGCTTGCTGCTGGGTCTCGCGCGCTTGTTCGAGCACGGTGAGCCCCGTCACATCGTCTTGCACTTCCTCGAAGGCCGTCAGCACCGACTGGCGGTAGTTCGCCACGTTTACTTCGTAGCCGGATTTTGCAAACTCGACTTGAGCACGGCGTGCTCCGCCGGTGAAAATGCTTTCGGCCACGTTCGCCCCAAGGGCCCAGAAGGTGCTGGAAACGTTGGCCAGCTTCGCGATATCGGCGGCCTGCCATCCGCCATTTCCAAACAGATTCAGCGAGGGATAGTACGCCGCTTTTGCGACTCCGATCTCGGCGTTGGCCACGGCCATCTGGCGCTCGGCTTGAGCGATGTCCGGACGCCGCTCAAGCAAATCCGAAGGAAGACCCAAGTCAATCGGCGGCGGCTCGGCTTTCAGTTCTTTAGCCGGAATGTGGAAGTCCGGCGCGGGTCTGCCGACGAGCACGGCGATGGCATCTTCAAACTGCTTTCGCTGTTGCAACAAAAGCGTCGCTTGCGTGCGCGTGGTCTGAAGCAGCGTCTCTTCCTGGGCGACATCGAGTCCGGAAGCAACGCCGCCTTTGTGGCGCGAATCGACAAGCTCCAAGCCGCGGCGCAGCGTGTCTACGGTGCGGTTCAGAATTCCGAGTTCGGAATCGAGTTGCCGAAGCGTAAAATAATCGCCCGCGATCTCCGCGGTGATGACTAGACGGACATTTTCGAGGTTGGCGGCGCTGGCCTGGTAGGAGGCTTCCGCCGCTTCGATGGTCCTGCGCCGCTGGCCGAACAAATCCACTTCGTAGCCCGCGGTAAACGGCAGCGTAAAGGTGTTTTGCGTAACGGGCTTCAGCGCGACCACGGCACCGTTTGTCGGCCGGTTGCCGGAAAGGCGTTGCCGTTCGGCGCTCGGCGAAACACCCGGCGTGGGAAAATTCGTTGCCACCTGAACGGCCGCCGCAGCGCGCGCCTGATGATAGTTTCCGGTGGCCGCCTCGAGACTCTGGTTGGCGGCAAGGGCGTCCTTCTCCAGATCGTTCAGTTCGTCGTCGTGAAAAATGCTCCACCATTCCCCCTTGGGGACGGCGTCCTTCGGATCACCTTGCCGCCAGGGTTCCGACACGTCCCACTTCGCTGTGGTGGGGGCAGTGGCGCGCTGGTACTTGGGGCCAACGGTGCATCCGGCGAGAAACAAAACGAAGCCCGTGGCACTCAGCAAAGGCAGGAAGATTTTCATCTGGGGCACTACCATTACCGCTTCGCTCCGGGCGCTCCGTTCGTGTTCGGAGCTTTGGATGGAGGGGCCTGCGCCGGTGCTCCGGTCGCGTCTGGCGGTGTGACTTGTTTGACGCGCACGTCTTGACCTTCGTCAAGCGAGTCCGCGGGGTTCAGGACGATCCAGTCGGATGGCTCGAGGCCTTGCAAAACTTCAAGCGTTGTTCCGTAGTCGCGACCAATGGTCAGTTGGCGGAGGTGAGTCTTGTGATTGGCATCCACCACCACGGCGCGCAAGCCCTCGGCACGGAAAAGCAGGGCGTTCACCGGCACCTGCACACGGGAAGCTGCGACTTTCACCTGCAAGTGGACCTGAGCATAGCCGCCGGGGAAGAGTTGGGCGATCTTGTTAGGCACATCCACTTCTGTCAAAAGAGTTCTGGAGTTGGGATCGATGGCTTCTGCAGTGCGGACCACCTTGCCCTGAAAGTTCTGGCCGGGATACTGCGCCAGCTCGAGAAAGGCTCCCAGTCCCGCGCGAACCGATGGCGAGTACATCTCCGGCACGCTGACGTAAACTCGAATCGGATCGGTTTGGGCGAGGGTAAAAAGCTCCTGCTGCGAGCCGCCATTGCCCGCGTTGATCAGCGTTCCAGTGTCTATGTTGCGTTTGGTGATGACGCCGCTGAATGGGGCGTAAACGTGTTTAAAGGATTCCAGTTCCTCGAGCCGCCGCACATTCGCTTCCGAGGATTTGACGGTCGCCGCCTTGGCCTCATAATCTCCGACCGCGTTATCGACTTCCTGCTTGGAAACTCCATCCGTTTTGATCAGGTCCTGATAGCGCGTCGAGGTGATTCGGGAAAGATTTGCATTGGCCTGGGTGGTATTCAGGTCGGCGCGTGCCTGGGAAAGCTGTTGATCGACTTCCGGCGTATCGATGTCCGCCAGTAGCTCGCCCTTGGCCACGCGGGTTCCGATATCGTGGTACCACTTTTGGAGGTAGCCGTTCGTGCGGGCGTAGATGGGCGATTCCACATAGGCTTGGAGCGTGCCGGGCAGCACCAGGTCTTCCTGGGCGACCTCCGCCGAGGGATGGGTGACCGCTACCGTAGGGATAGCCAGGGCTTCCGTGTTTTCGGCCAGCGCGTGATACTGCGCGCGGCGCTGGAACAGGGTGAATGCGCCGAAGATCACCAGGACAATCACACCGCCAATCAGATACTTGAAAAGCCGCGTGCCTTTCTCGGGCTGCTGGCCTCCTTGCTGGGGTTCCATCTTTCGTCCGCCTTCTTTCATTGTCCGGTACTCCGCACTTTCCGCTAGTGCTCTGCCGTCTAGGCTACCGCAGGGGATGGTGATTGGCTACGCTGCTTTCTCCGTTCGCGCCGGCCGTGAATCATGGAGAAGACGCAAGGAACAAAAAAGAGCGTGGCGAAGGTAGCGAAGAGAAGTCCGCCAATCACAGCGCGACCCAGCGGCGCGTTCTGCTCGCCGCCCTCGCCGAGACCGATGGCCATCGGGATCATGCCGATAATCATGGCCAGAGCGGTCATAAGCACGGGGCGGACGCGCACAAAGCCCGCTTGCAGGGCAGCTTCACGCGCGGATTTTCCTTCGCTCATCTGTTCGCGAGCAAACGATACCATCAAGATGCTGTTGGCGGTGGCCACACCCATGCACATGATTGCGCCGGTGAGCGAAGGCACGCTGAGCGTCGTGTGGGTCAGAAGCAAAATCCAGCAGATGCCTGCGAGAGCGCCCGGCAATGCGGTAATAATGATGAAAGGATCCAGCCACGACTGGAAGTTCACAACGATCAATAGATACGCGAGGATGATCGCGCCGATCAATCCGTACCCCAGGCCGCGGAACGAGGAGCGCATCGTTTGCACCTGGCCGCGAACTTCGATGTGGCTGCCGCGGGGAAGCTCGTTCTTTACGGCGGCCACGCGCTTGAGAACTTCGTCGGAGACGGCTCCCAGGTCCCGGCCGTCCACCGCCGCGTAGACGTTGATCATGGGTTGCACGTTGTAGTGGGAGATCTCGGCTTGCCTCGCCGTGGTGCTGATGTTCACCAGGTTCCCGATGATTTGGGGCGGCGTGCCCGGCGCAGTACCGGTCACCGGCGTGTTTTCCAGCGCCTGATAACTGTCCACGCGGTATTGCGGCGATTGCACGGCGACGTTGTAGGCCACGCCGTTTTTGGGATCGAGCCAGAATGCCGGCGCCGTCTGAAAGCTGGAGCTCAAGGAGACCAGCAGGTTTTGCGCTACGTCCTTGGCTTGCAAGCCCACGGATTGCGCGCGGGTGCGATCCACATCCATGTGCAGAGTCGGCTCATCGAAAGCCTGCTGCACGTGGACGTCGACGGCCCCGGGAATATGACGAATTTCTTTCGCGAGCTTTTCCGCCACCACATAGTTGCCGCGCTGGTTCGCTCCTGTTACCGCGACATCGATGGGAGCCGGCGTCCCGAAATTCAAGATTTGGGTGACGATGTCGGCGGGCTGGAAAAAGAACTGAGTTCCGGGAAATCTTTGCGGCAGTTTTTCGCGAAGCTCGTTGATGTAGGCGCTGGTGGGTTTGCCGCGCTCTTCTTTCAACTGCACCAGGATTTCGGCGTCAGAGGTGCCGAAAGTACCTGAGTTGCTGTAGCTCAAATTGATGCCGCTGTAGGGCACGCCGATATTGTCGAGAACCGTTTGCAGTTCTTTAGAGGGGATGGTTTCGCGAATGACGGCGTCCACCTCATCGGCGAGGCGCGCGGTTTCTTCGATGCGCAGCCCGGTGCGCGCGCGGAAGTGCAAACGAATTTGACCGGCGTCGACCTTGGGGAAGAAGTCCCTGCCGAGAAGCGCGACCAGGCCGACCGAGAGGACACAAAAAATCAGGAAACAAGCGCCAAACAATTTCGGCCAGTCGAGGACGGACATCAGCCCGCGACGGTAGCCCTCGCGGAATGTCTCGAAGCCGTGCTCGAATTTTTGCTGGTAGCGGCGAAAAAAACCCTGCCGTTCGCCGACGTGTTCTTCGGGTTTGTACTCGTCTTCGCTGCTCAGAAGGTACATGGCCATAGTCGGGACGATGGTTCTGGACCAGCCGTAGGAAGCCAGCATGGCGAAGCTGACGGCTTCAGCCAGCGGAACAAACAGGAATTTCGCCACGCCGGAAAGGAAAAACATGGGAAGGAAGACGATGCAAATGCAAAGCGTGGAAACGAACGCCGGAACGGCTATTTGCTGAGCGCCGTCGAGTATCGCCTGGATCGTTTCCTTTCCCATGGCCAGGTTGCGATTGATATTTTCGATCTCCACGGTCGCGTCGTCCACCAGAATACCAACGGCCAACGCCAGACCGCCGAGGGTCATGATGTTGATGGTTTCCCCGAGAGCGCTGAGCATCAGAATGCTCACCAGAATCGACAGTGGAATGGAAACCGCAATGATCAGCGTACTCTTCCAGTTTCCGAGGAAGATCAAAATCATCACGGCCGTCAAGCACGCGGCGATCAGGGCTTCTCGCAAGACACCCTGAATCGAAGCGCGTACGAAAAGGGATTGATCGAAGAACGTCGATACGTGGAGGCTTTCGGGCAAAGAAGACGCGTAGTTGGCCAAGACCTGCTTGACGCGGTCTACGATATCGAGCGTCGAGGCGCCGCCGGTCTTGTACGTGCTCATCAGGACGCCGCGCTGCCCGTTCACGCGGACGACGTTGGTCTGCGGACTGAAGCCGTCGCGAACGTGAGCAACTTCTTTCATGTAAATCGTCGCGCCGTTGACGGTCTTGATCGGTAAATCGTTGAGACCCTCCATATTCAGCGGACTACCATTCATCTCGACGAGATATTCGAGGGAGCCGAGTTTCACCGTGCCTGTGGGCAGGATGAGGTTCTGCGCATTGATGGCGTTGACGATATCCACCGGCGAAAGCCCTTTGGACTGCAGCGCCGCGGAATCGATGTCCACGGAAACCAGGCGCTGTTTTCCTCCATACGGGAAGGGAAGCGCTGCACCTTGCACCGTGGCAAGCTGTGTACGGATAAAATTGTTTCCGAAGTCGAAGAGCTGTTGCTCGCTCAAACTATCGCTGGTCAATCCGATTTGAATGACGGGAACGGTTGAAGCGGAAAAGATGGCCACCAGAGGAGGAGTGGTGCCAGGCGGCAGACCTTTCAAAATGGTTTGCGCGATGGCGGTGGTCTGGGCCAGTGCGACTTGCACGTTGGCGGTCGGCTGGAAGTAGATTTTCACCACGGCAATGCCGTTAAGAGACTGCGATTCGATGTGCTCGACGTCGTTCACCAGCGTCGTGACGGCGCGCTCCGAGTTGCTGGTGATGCGCTGCTCCATCTCCTGGGGCTCAAGTCCCGTATAGGTCCACACCAGGGTGATCACCGGGATGTTGATTTCTGGAAAAATGTCCGTCGGCGTGCGCATAAGTACGACGGGCGTCAGCAGGATGATGACCAGAGCGAGAACCACAAAGGTGTAAGGTCTCGCCAGCGCTAATCGGACAATCCACATAGAATTTCGAAGTTTCCTCTAAAGGGCTATTCGCCCAGCCACGCAGTTTCGAACGGTTCTTCCGTCAGAGTGCTCTAGTCTTAGATTCCCGAACTCAATTGTTTGGGTACGCCCCCGTGACCCGCTACGATCGTCCTGCCCAGGTACATTGCAGAGAGCTTGTCCCTCCATCCAGTCAGCACCGTGAGCCCGCCTCGTCGCCCTCCTAGGCGCAGCCTGGCAGGCACGCGTTCGCGGCCAAACCTTTATGAATCAGAATGATAGCGGATGGATGGGGCCGCTTCTCTTTTATCTTACGCCTTTTTGATGCTCTCGATTTAGCCCCGGTCACCTGCTAACCCTCCGCCAATTTCGAATGCGCTTCCAGAAACATACGTAATGGCTTACTTATGCAATGAATTGATGCGATGAATTAATGCGTCTTTCCTGTATAGTCCAACGTCATTAGAATTAGAATTGCCGCGTCTAACCAATCGCCAACGCCTGGCTTGCTGTCTGTCCCAAAGGAGCTGACCGAGTGCTTTCCATTCGCAACCTCGCCAAAACATATGCGGGTGGCGTCCGTGCCCTACGCGGCGTCTCTCTGGATATTCCCCCCGGCATGTTCGGACTCATCGGTCCGAACGGAGCCGGCAAGTCCACCCTTATGAAAATCCTTGCGACTTTACTGGACCCGGATACCGGCACCGCCACGCTCGACGGACTGGACCTCATCGCCAACAAAGACGCGACGCGGCGATTGCTGGGCTATCTGCCTCAAGAATTCGGCGTCTATCCGAAAATGTCCGCTGTAGATATGTTGAACCACCTCGCGGTGATGAAGGGGATAACCAAGGGCGGCGAGCGGAAAGAGGTTGTCGAGGGATTGTTGCAGCAGACCAACCTGTGGGATGTACGCAAGAAAGCGCTGGGCGGTTATTCCGGAGGAATGAAACAGCGGTTCGGGATTGCGCAGGCGCTGCTGGCCAATCCGAAGCTGATCATCGTGGATGAGCCTACGGCGGGGCTCGATCCGGCGGAGCGCAACCGGTTCCTGAATTTGTTGAGCTCGATTGGGCGGAACGTGGTGGTGATTCTCTCGACGCACATTGTGGCCGACGTGCGCGAGCTGTGTTCGCGGATGGCCATTATCAGCAGTGGGGAACTGATCCTCGAGGGGGTCCCGGCGCAGGCCATCGAAGCGGTCAAAGGGCGCGTGTGGAGCAAGGTAGTTCCGACGGATTCGGAGCGCGAGGAGATCGAGAAAGCTTTGCCGATGATTTCGATGCATCGCGTCGGAGGGCTCAACGAAGTGCGCGTGTATTCGGAAACGTCGCTCGGTGAGGGGTTCCTTCCCGTGGAAGCGGATTTGGAAGATGTTTATTTTCGCCAGTTGTCGCAGCATCGGCCGAATTGAGAAGGAGAACGCCGAATGTTCAAGGACTTCTTTCTATTCGAGCTGAAGCTTCGATTTAAGAGCGTGTCTACATATATTTTCTTTTTGCTAGCCGCACTTATTCCGTTCTTCTCCATCGCGGCGCGGGATTTTGGGCCGATCGGAAGCGGCAAAGTGTTTTTGAACAGCCCCTTCGCTGTGCTTCTCATCACCACGCAGGTGGTGGCGTTCGGCTCGATACTGATCGCCGCGATTTTTGGACCCGCGATCCTTCGCGATTTTCACGGAGACACTTATCAACTGATATTCACCAAGCCGATCTCCAAGTTTGGCTACCTAGTAGGCCGATGGGCGGGTTCCATGGTGACCGCCATTTTTGTTTTTTCGGGAATCGTCTTCGGGATCGCTCTGGGCACGCTGATGCCGTGGGCGGACAAACTGCGAATCGCGCCAAACGATTTTGGGATGTACTTGCGGATTTACGCTTCGATTGGAATCGTGCAGATTTTCTTTCTAGGGAGTCTGTTTTTTTGTGTCGCGGCGCTCACGCGGAATATCGTGGTGGTTTATTTACAGGGTGTGGCACTCTTCGCGTTTTACCTTATTGAACTGGTCGTGGTCGTGGTGTCCAACAAGCTGGAGCGCGCTTGGGCGTCCATCATCGATCCATTTGGACTCATCATGGTGCAGAGCTTAACGCGTTACTGGACGGTGGTGGAGAGAAATGTGGTCGTTCCGCACTGGACAGGCGTGTTTCTCTATAACCGGCTGGTTTGGCTGGCGGCCGGTGCGCTGGCTTTGCTTGCGGCCTACGCGCTATTCCCCATGTCCGCCGAAGTGTTGGGCTCGCGGCGATCCACCAAGAAGGCCGAGGAAGCGAAAGCCGACAAAGATAGCGTCGAGCATGAGCCTCGGCGCGTTCGGGCCAACCTTCCGCAGGTGGCGCAGATTTTTGGCGGTGCGACAACCTGGAAACAGCTGCTGTCCATGACGCGGATGCGGTTTTTCAATATCGTGCGCGAAATTCCCTTCTGGGCAATCACCTTGATCATGCTCGTCTTCGTGCTGATCAGCGGGCATTTCGCTGGCAATAACAACGGGGTTGAAGTCTGGCCGGTAACGTTCTTGATGGTGTCCGTCGTTTCGGGGCAGTCTGGCCTGTTCCTCTACATTATCGGCGTGCTATACGCAGGCGAAGTGATCTGGCGGGAACGAGACGTGCGGTTCGAGCAAATCCACGACTCTTTGCCGCTGCCGGACTGGACTGATTTCGTCAGCAAGTTTTTGGCGCTGGCTATGGTGGAGACCGTTTTGGCGTCCGTAGTGCTGGTGTGCGGCGTGCTTTCGCAGGCTATCAGCGGGTTCTTCCGGTTTGAGATGGGCCACTACGCGAAAGAGATCTACCTCGTTTACTTGCCGCAATTACTGATGGTCATCTTGCTCGCCTTGTTTCTGCAGACCGTCCTCGGAAATAAGTTTCTGGCCCACGCCTTGGTCGTCGGGTTCTTCATCTCGATTCCAACCCTCTACGCTTGGGGGATTGAGAACCGCTTGTATCTCTACGGAGAGATTACCCCCTACACCTACTCGGATATGAACGGATACGGACACTTTGTAAAGGCGCTGTTTTGGGTGACTGCCTACTGGATCTGTGTGGGCGGCTTGTTGGGAGTGCTCGCTATAGCCTTTGCGAGACGCGGCACCGAGCAGTCGTTTGGGGCGCGCTGGAAACAAGCGGGGCCGCGGATGCGGCGCTTGATCGCCGCGGCGGCGGCTTTTCTGCTTTTGGCGGGAACCTGCGGGGCGGTGTTCTTCTACAACACGCATGTGGCGAATCAGTTTCGCACGGCGCAGCAGAACCGGCATCGCACGGCGGATTACGAAAAGCTGTACAAGAAGTATGAGCGGCTGCCGCAGCCCAAAGTGACGGATGTGGACGTTGCCGTGGACATTTTCCCGGAGCGGCGGTCTTTCGCGGGCACCGGCCACTACATGCTCGTCAATCACACGGACAAGCCGATCAACGAGGTGCACATCACGGACAGCAGGGAAGCGGTTCAGGAAGTGAAGTTCAACCGCGAGTCCAAACAAACGCTCGCCGACAAAGACCATTTCTATTCCATCTACAAGCTGGACAAGCCGCTCGAACCCAATGAAACGATGAAGATGGATTTCCGCGTCGGCTATGCCTCACGCGGATTTAAGGACGGAAACGAGCGGGCCGAGTTCGCCTACAACGGGACATTTTTTGACCGTGACTATTTTCCAACCATCGGCTATAGCCAAAACGTTGAAATCGATGATCCCGTCCGGCGACGGGAAGAGCAGTTGCCGCCTCTAGAAGAGATGGCGCCTCCGGGCGATCCGTACTACTCGAATATAAACTTGTTCACGACCGATTCAGAATGGGTGACCTTTCACGCCGTCGTCAGCACTTCGCCAGATCAAATCGCGATCGCACCGGGCTACCTCAAGCGGGAGTGGACGGAAAACGGCCGCCGGTATTTCGACTACAGCATGGGCGACACGCGCATCAATGATTTCTTCTCATTTCTCTCCGGCCGCTTCAGCGTTAAGACCGATCAGTGGAAAAACGTGAAGCTCGAAATCTATTACCAGCCCGGCCATGAATTCAACCTGGACAAAATGATGGATGCCTCGAAAACCGGCCTGGACTACTACGAGAAGAATTTCAGCAAATATCAGTTTGATCAGTTTCGGGTGCTGGAATTTCCGCGCTACCGGCAGTTCGCCCAGTCTTTTCCCAACACCGTGCCCTATTCCGAAGATATCGGATTCATCGAGCGCATGAAGAAGCCCGACGACATCGACTTGCTGTACTTCGTGACGGCGCACGAACTGGCGCACCAGTGGTGGGGCCATCAGCTGATCGGAAGCCAGACGCAAGGCTCAAACATGATGAGCGAATCGCTGGCAGAATACTCGGCGCTCACGGTCATGTCGAAAAAATACGGCGAAGACATGCTGCGCAAGGATTTGCGCTACGAACTTGACCGTTATCTGCGGGGACGCGCCGGCGAGACGCGGCACGAGCCGCCGCTTGTTCTGGTGCAGCGCGAACCGTATGTCTGGTACCAGAAAGGAGCGCTGGTGATGTTCGCGCTGGCGGATTATATCGGCGAGGACAAAGTGAATCTCGCTCTGCGTAAGTTTCTGGAGAAGAACCGCTATGCCACGGGGCCATTCCCAGATACGCGCGGATTCGTCGCCGCGCTGCGCGCAGAGACGCCCCTGGAGCTGCAATACGTGATCACCGACATGTTCGAGTCCATCGTTCTTTACGAGAACCGGGCGGTGTCCGCGACGTATGTGGAAACGCCCGACAAGAAATACAAAGTGACCTTAAACGCGAGCTCGCAGAAGAAGAAGTCGGACGGGTCTGGGAATGAAACGCCCATGACCATTCATGATCTGATCGACGTTGGAGTATTCAGCGGGACCAAAGAACACCTGAAGCGGCTGAACCTGCATAAAGAGTGGATCACGCAGGAGACCGGGACGTTTGAATTTGTGGTGGATGAAAAGCCGACATTTGCGGGGATCGATCCTTACAACAAATTGATCGACCGCGACCCTGCGGATAATTTGATTGAAGTGGAGAAACCCTAGGGCGCTCGACCGAGCCGCTACTTGTGGGTCATTACGAAGACACCGTCCCAGTTTGCGGGCGGTTCTGCGGCAATAAATTCCCGGCAGCGCTCCACGTAAGCGCCAGAGGGCCCGTCCTTCGGCCACTTTTCAAGGAATCCCTGGAAAGCGCAGAGTGCGGCTTTCCACTGGCGGTTGCGATAGAGTTCGCGCGCACAGGCAAATGCTTCCATTTGCAAACGCACCGTTTCCGCCGAGCCGTTCGCGGCAAAATCCGTTTGCCGCCCCATCAACTGGTAGATCGTGACTGGTTCGAGCTTTCCTTTGACGCGCATCAAATCCAGTTCGCGAAAGATAAAGCCGTCGTCTTTTGCCGCTTGATAGGTCGTTTCGTTCACGATGATGTGCGTGCCGTAGTCTTTGTTCAGGCCTTCGAGCCGCGAAGACAGGTTCACGGCGTCCCCCAGCGCCGTGTAGCCGTATCGTAGCTCGGAACCCATCTTGCCCACACTGGCGACACCGGTGTTCAGCCCAATACCGATCTCGAGACTCGGCTTGCCCTCGGCCTCCCACTCCTTTTGCAGTTCCCCCACACGCTTCATCATTTCCAACGCCGCGTCGCACCCGCGCGCGGCATGACCTTCCTCTTCAAACGGCGCGCCCCAGAAGGCCATCACTGCGTCACCAATATATTTGTCGAGTGTCCCTTGATAGTTGAAGACGATGCGCGTCATGTCGGAAAGATATTGATTGAGGAAGAGGGCGAGCGCTTGCGCGTCCAGCTTTTCGGAAATGCTGGTGAAGCCGCGAATATCGCTGAACATTACGGTAATGTTGGTTTTCTTGGGCTCGACGAGCCGCGGATTTACGAGCAGTCGGCGAATCACTTCCGGGCTGAGGTACTGTCCAAACGCGGCGCGCACCTTGCGTTTTTCTTTTTCCTCAACGAGCGCGCGGTAGAGCGACACGAACAGCACGTTGCCGGTCAGGGTCATCGCTGGAATCGTAAAATTCAGCCACCATCCCCGCCGAAAAGCCCCGTAATCCACTGCCGCCAGCGGAATGAGCAACGCTGCGCCGAACCACATCCAGCGCGGCTGCACGAGGGCCATGAATATGCCAACGGGAATGCCCAAGATGAGAATAAAAACCGCATCGCACAATTGTTGCTTCGCGCCGCGCACCAGGAAGTTGTTATTCAGGATGTTGTCGATTACATTGGCGTGAATCTCCACGCCGGGGTAGTCTGTGCCGCTGTAGGGCGTGGACTTGATGTCGCCGATGCCCGTAGCCGTGGCTCCTACCAACACAATCTTGTCTCGAAAATCCTCAGCCGGCCAATTGCCCTTCACAACATCAGCCATCGAAACATGCTTATACGTCGTGTACGCCCTGCCGTGATAGTTGATTAAAGCCTGACCGATGTCATTCGGAACAATGCGCAACCCTTCCCCGAACTGAAGGTCCACGATACCGTGCTCACCATAGGTGAGCACCATACCGTCATTGCCAATTCCTAGGTACGCGCGCACGGCCATCACGTCCAGCGAACCGTACAAATCCCACTCGCTCTTGTTGTTGGAGCGTCCAAACGGCAAGATCATGGTCGTTCGGCGAACGATGCCGTCCGTGTCTGGGGGCTCGTTGAAAAAACCCGTGGAAGCTGCCTCGACGCTGAGTGCGCTGGTCAAGCTGCTCATATTCGCTTCCGCGCCGTGCGGCAGCATGTCGGCGTTTTCGTATCTGCCTATCAGACTCAGGTAGTCTTGTTTTCCGAACCCTTGGCGGCTCTTAATGGACTGCACTTGAGGAAAAGAGAAGTAACTCAGTTCGTTGGCGTACTGATCGAGGGTCTGATCGTCGAGCTTTTGCAGATCCGCTTCGGTATAAAGGAAAAAATTTCCCAGAACAACCTTTCCGAATTTCTTTATGGCTTCCGCGAATTGCTTGTCGGAATCGGACTCGGCGGCTAGTTTCGCTACTTCCGCTTCCAGTTTGGCATCCACCGGTTCACCGCGAGCGTTCCGTGCTTTCAACTCCGCCAGAAAACGGAGCAGGGGCGCTGCGCTTTCGTCCGGCTTGCTGAAGGTTATGTCGAAGGCCGCGACTTTTGCGCCATCTCTGTGCAGGACTTCCAGCATTCTTGCAAAATGCCAACGGGCGAACGGCCACCTTCCAAGCACTTCTTGAGAATGCTGGTCAATGTCCACGATGACTATTCGATGATCAAAGTCCTTCTCTTTTTCTGGGCGATACCGGAAACGCGTGTCCAGGGAGTCGTATTCCAGACGCTGTAGGAGCTCGAAAATAGGCGTGGAGCGTTCGCCAAGGAAGGTGAAGTAATACAGCGTCAGGGCCGCGGCGGTGATCGACAGGCTGATGATGAAGGAGGCGCGATGCCGCCACCATGACTGGAGAAGTTCGTAGAGGCCAAAACCGCCCCGCCGCTGCCACCATCCGCCTGACGGAGCCGCCATTTCGGTTCGCGCGCTATTCGCGGAAGATGAAGTTCATGCGCACGCCGCTGATTTCGATGACATCACCATCGTTCAGGCGCACGGGTCCGGTAATCGGCACGCCATTCACAGTGGGCATCTTGTCGCCCGGGCCGATGTAGTAGCCGTCATCGCGCTGATTAATCTGAGCTGCAATGGCGGGCTTGAACCAGCCTTTGACTTTGACCGTGGCCATCGCCGACTTGCCGATCACCGTCAGCTTGTTCGTAAGCATGTACTCTTTCTGATCGGTTCGTCCGCCAACGACGACCAGCGTCGGAACTTTCAGCCGCCCGGCCGCGAACTGCACGCGCTCGCCCGTAGCCGCCGCTTGCTGAAGCATCTCACGCCGTGCCTTGGTGTCCAGGACCATGGTTTCGTTAATGCGCGGAGCGCTAGCCTTGCGCCCGGTATCCCATGGCACAGGAGCGTCGCCTGACGCATCGACTTTGATGTGATGCTTGCCGATCCAGATGGAGTCGCCATCATGAAGCGTAGCCCGTTCGACGCGCAGGTCGTTCACAAAGGTCCCATTCAGGCTATCAAGATCTTCGACGACGAGCCGCCCGCCCTCAAAATAAACGCGCGCGTGATAATTCGAGACGGCCAGATTGTCGACCGGCAAATCGTTGTCCGGCGAGCGCCCAATGCTCACCGGCCGGGTCCCCACCGGAACTTCCTTGACCGTCTTTTCTTCGAACATCAGGCTGAGCTTCGCCATCTCAGGATCCTCCAGCGGCGCCGTTTCTGGCCGCTCTTTTTCGCGCTCCACCGAACAGCCAAGAAAACCACCCTCTTGATTCCGCGCCCACGCGCACGACGATGACAGTGATGTTATCCACGCCGCCGCGCTCGTTGGCCAATGCAATAAGTTTCTCGGCGGCCTTCGTCGGATCGATCTCCGCTTGCAAGGTGCCTGCAATTTCCGGTTCCGTGACCATGCGCGTCAAACCGTCGCAGCAGAGCATCACAATGTCGCGGGCAAACAGAACGTGCTCGTCGGTATCTACTTCAATGTCCGGCAAAGCTCCCAGCGCACGGAGAAGGACGCTCTGCATTTCGCTTTCTTCCGCCTCCGCTGCGGTCAAAATCCCTCGCCGCACCTGTTCGGCCACCAGCGAGTGATCGCTGGTGAGCTGCTGCAAATTGCCGCTCCTCAGCAGATAGGCCCGCGAATCTCCGACATGGGCGATGCTTAGTTTCGAGCCATCGATCCACGCGGCGGTCAGCGTTGCTCCCATGCCGTGCTGTTCGGGGTTGGCTTCGGCTGCGTCATAAATGTTTTTGTTGGCTCGATGCACCGCGCTCGTCAGCCGCTTGGTCTTTTCGCTCCAGGTTGGTTCCGAATTGCCAACCAGCGTGGCTCCGGCATCCACCCCCGGATCCATGCAAGATTTCACGATGGTTTCCACGGCAAGCGCGCTGGCCACTTCGCCGTGTGCCTCGCCTCCCATGCCGTCAGCGAGCACAAACAGATCGAGCGACTCGACAATGCGGAAGCAATCCTCGTTATTCGTGCGCACCCGCCCCACATCGGTTACGCCGCCGCTTACGATCCGCACAAATTCTCCCGTTGCTGCTTGCTGTTTGAATCCGTGCCCACACCCGTACCCAGCAGTCCTGTTCTCACGCTAGCAGACCCTTTCCGGCGGCGAAAGGTGCTGACGCTTACTAATTACTTGTTTTTTCGCCATTTGCCACCCTGGCACTCTCAGAGGGTACAACCAAAACGGCCATTTTGTGCCCTGTTTCTGCGGGGCGGCAAGCCGTTCCGTACCTACGGTGCGGGCTTCCGCTATAATCTGCCCCGCGCCGCGCGGCCCTTGAGTAAGGTCAGCTTGGCGTTCCACTCCATGGCCAAAGCCAAAAAAACCGACCCCGAACTCTTCCGGCTTTTCCTCGATGTCCAAGGGTACCGGCTCGTCAGAAAGCTCATGCAGTAGAGGCCCAAGTTTGTTGTGACGATTACTTTTTGGCTTGGCTGACCCGGTAGATTCCTCGTAACGCCCCATCTCTCTTACAATGAACACGGGGCCGGATATGTGGATCTTCCTTCTTGGGCCGTTTCTTTCGCTTCTTCCCAGTCGGTGGCGCAAAGCGCTGCCTTTCTACGATGCCGTGCACTGGCGTTCCGCGGCCATCCTCAGTGGCCTGGCGGAATCTCTGATGGCCCTCGCCGGTCTCATGTACTGGTATTCGTACTCCGTCGCGACCTGGGTCTCTCGCGCTCTGGATAACGTCCTTAGCAAAAATGCGCCGACTACCATCACTGTTCATGAAGTTGGTTTCGCCGCGCTTGTGATTTGGGCCACTCACCCGTTGACCTGGGCCATCGCCTTTTTCGGTGTCGAAGGGTTGACGAGAGTGTCGGCGGCGCTCGCCGATACCTTCCTGGGTTTGTTTCCGTTGTATTTGCTGGAGCAAGTCTACTCAAAGATTTTTCGCAGAGGAGTGCCGGAGCCCGCGGGAGCGGTTGAGTTTTCAGAGAGCTACGTCTCCTCTTACGTCGGCGCCATGCGGGGAAAAGTTGTGAGCGCCCGGCTTTCGCAGGTTCCCGACGAACATTACATTCTAAAAAACACGGCAGAGGAAATTCTTGAAATTCGCGCCTGGCGCGCGAAACCGGATTGGAATCCGCCCCGCGTTGTTCGCTATGAGGACCGTTATTACCGGCTGGAAGATTACGCTCGCGGGTCTGGGCCGCGTCCGTTTGTTTATAGATTGCGGCGATTAGCAGCCGGCGTTCCCGGCCGCAAGGTTCTAGTCTATTCTCCAGATGAAGCGCCAATCACAGCGAACCGCTGACAACCTGCGCGGCGTCCCGCCCCTCGCTCCCGTGCATAACGGTCTCTGGCTTCCCGAGCGCGCCGCCCCTCGACTACAATCTCACCATGCTTTTTCGCCGTCCGCCCTTGCTGCTCGTTCTCGGACGCTTTTGTCTTGCGGCGGCGTTCCCGCTATTCTTTTCTACCTCCGCGCAAAAACCGCCGGCCCCTTCCGCGGCGCGCATCCTCCTCCTGCCGCGAACCATCGTTTCCGGAGACCGAGCAACTCTGGCAGTCCTTGACGGGAACGGCCGGCTAACCCCCGGCGTGGCCGTCAGCTTTTCGAATGGCGACCGCCTGACCACGGATCGAACCGGTCGCGCGCTGTTCGTCGCTCCTCTCACTCCTGGGGTCATCTTCGGATCGATCGCCGGCCATGGAGCCCGCGTCCCCGTCACGATATTGCCGCCCGGCGAAACGGCCGCGAGTGCGATTGACGTTGAAGCGGTCCCCAAAATCGCTTCCATCACAGACCGCTTTGAAATCACCGGCCGCGGCTTTTGCGGAGACGCCGACGCGAATCAAATCACCATTTCGGGCGATCCCGCCCTGGTCCTGGCGTCCTCGCCGACATCGCTGGTAGTTCTGCCTCCGGCGGATTTGCGTCCGGGCCGCGCGTCCGTCGACATTTCCTGCGCAAAAAGAAATGGGCCGCCTAGGGAAGTGGTCTTTATTGTGCTCACCTTGGAAGCTGATTCTTCGCCGCTCGCGCCGGGCGGGCTTCGCCGACTCACTGTCCATGTGCGCGGCACAACAAGCAAGGTCACCCTGGAGGCCAAGAACCTCGCGCCGGACATCGCCGAGCTTGTCGGCGGCAATCCTTTACGAGCCTCCAGCTCGGGCGGCGCAGAAAACTTGGCACACTTCGAAGTGCTAGGGCGCAAACGCGGCAGTTTTCTGGTCTCGATCCGCTTGCTGAGTTCCCCGCCGCGCGCGCACTAGATCTTACAAGCGACAGAAACACGCGATTCCTGGCGCTCCTATTCTCAGCTTATTCGCAAGGGACTACGCGCTGGTTTTCGCGCTGGTCTCGGCCGGAAGCTCAGGCGTGTCTTGGCCTTTCTCGATAGAGGCATCCGCCGCGCTCGTCCCGACCAAAGAATCCAGCGTGTTCTGCGTTTTTTCGAGCCGCTTGTCTGCTTCCCCGTAACTTTGCTGCGCGTTCCTCAGATGCGTTCCGAGCTTCTCAAACACATCGGTGAAGGTCGCCATGTTTTTCTGGATCCCGGAGAGCCCCGCGGAAATACGCTTGGCATTTTCCTCGATTTGCATTCCCCGCAATCCCAGGTGAATCACCGAAAGATGAGCGTACAGGGTATTCGGCGAGACGGCGATAATATTTCTCCCTCGGCAGTAAGAGTCGAGTTGCTCGCCCCTGTTGTCCTCGGTCATGAGCAGCTCGTAATAGACGTTTTCCGACGGCACGAACATCAGTGCAAGGTCCAGTGTCCCCTCGTTCGGGACGATATATTTCCTGGCGATGGAATCCGCGTGCCCCTTCACCGCCGTAGCAAACGCCCGCTTGGCCTCCTCGCCTTCCACGGGGATTCTTCGAAAAGCGTCGAGCGGAAATTTCGAGTCGATGGCTACAAGTTTCTTGTCGCGCAAAAAAATGACCGCGTCCGCCGCCTCGCCGCTCGAAAAGCGGTACTGGGTGGCATATTGCGAAGAGGGCAGAGAATCCTCCAGCAAACGCCCCAGCGTCACCTCACCAAGCAGTCCGCGAGTCTTCGCCCCTCCCAGAATCCCCTCGAGCGACTTTGTCGCCGAGGATATCCCGCGCCCTAACTCCTGAAACTCCCCCAGTTGTTTCTGAATATGCCCGATCTGTTCACGGGTGTTCTTCAGTTCCTCGGCGACAGCCGTTTGTCCGTGCGTGGCGATCTGCGCGGAGTTGGATACTCCATCCTGCAACGCCTTGGTCACGCTCTCCAGTCGCTGAGACACGCTCTGAGCAATGCTGGCCATCTGTCCGGAGCTCTGCGCCTGGGCCGTCCCAATGGTCTGCAAGTCCCGGCGCAACTCGTTCATCTGGCCTACCAGCAGCGCGCTTTTCTTCTGTTCCCGGGATGTTTCGAACACCAGCCAAAGAACCAGCGCAGCCACTACAATCACAACCCCGATGAGCACTCCGCTCATTCTTTCTCCAGTCCATCTTCGGGAAACGGTCTACTTACTTTACCCGGAGTTGCGCGCCGCGGAAAGCTCACGCCAAAACAAAAGGGCTTCGCTTTTCGGAAGCCCTTTGACAATTGGTTCCTCGACGGCCCGATTCTTCCACCCGCGCGACGGTTCTTCTACCAGTTCATCTTCAGCGCAAACTGGAACTGCCGCGCATCGTAGGACGCCGTCGGCTGGCCCGCGCTGCAAGTGGACCCAGCGCCCGGATCGCACAGCTGGTTCACCGCCGCCACATTGAGCCGGTTCGTGAGGTTGAAGCCGTCCGCAATCACATCGAATTTGAGGTGCTCTCCCAGATTGAAGCGCCGCGAAAGCCGCAAATCGAATTGGAAGAATCCCGGCGTCACGAATGCGTTGCGCCCGAGATTGCCATCACATCCGAACGGCGGCGTGATTCCCGGCACGCTAAACGCTTGCCCGCCGTCTGTCAGGCAGTTCGTCGGCACCACAAACGTCTTGCCGGGAATAAAGGGCGACGCCGTTCCCGCGCCCGAAGTGCCTAGAGAAGGCCGCCCGTTCGACGCGCCCAGGTCCAGCCGGTAGTCGGTCCCCGTGATGATCGTGTAAGGCCGCCCGGATGAAACTTCGATGATCGGCGACAAAGTGAAGTTCCCGATGAAGTGTTTCCACGGGCCTTCGCCACTCTTGGCCGCCGGCGACTGGAACACCGCGCTGGTCACCCAGCGATGCCGCTGGTCGAAGTCCGAATTGCTGCGTTCCAAGAACGGGAAGCGGCTGTCCTGCGGTTCAAGGGGAGATTGCAAGTCCGTGGAATCGTCAATGGTGTGCGACCACGTGTAACTGGAGAGCAGCTCAAACGCATTCGAAAAACGCTTCTGGACACTCGCCGTCAACCCGTTATACATCGAATTCCCATCAGAGAGCTGCGCGTCCACGCTATTAAACGCCACCGGAACTCCAAATCCTGTCGGGTAACATTTCTTGGGCGCACTGGCCCCGAAGAAACCCGCAGGAAAACAGGAAGCTCCCGCGACCCCAACCAGAAGCGGATATTCCGCCGCGCCGGGGCCTGCAAACGATGGATTAGGTCCGGACGGACGGAAGAAGTTGAACGCCGCGGCGGTTGCCACAGGTGTGCCGTTCAATCCCGCCAGCGGGCCAGGGCAGCCGCCGAGCGTTCCGACGAGGCTCGGAACCGTCGGGGTAAAGGTGCAGCCGTTAGCGGTTGTCACTTGCCCCGCGGGCACACTGATGCCGACCGGGCTCGAACTACAGGTCTTCAAGCCGGAAGCGATGCAATCCGCATAATTTTGCGTGAGCAACTGCGGATCGGTCGAGTTGATATCCACCGGCCGGTTGAGATGCTGTCCCTTGGTGTATTGGTAGCCCACACTGACTTTCCATGACCCGGCGATCTGCCGTTCCATCGTCAGATTGCCCTGTTGCGCGACGCCGAATTGGAAATTGCTCGCCACCGGCAACACGAACGGCAAGATTGGCAGCGGGAAACCCGCAGCCAAATAATTTTGATTCGCGAACAGCGAACCAGAAGCGAGCGGATCAAAGCGTTGTTGATTCGGCAGGTAGGCCATATTGGGCAGCGCGTTCAGCGCTCCCTGGAAAATAGTCGAGCCGTTCAGGTTGGTCGGTCCATCCAGCGCATTGCCTTTGACGTCCGAGCCACACAATGGATAACCCGCGGGCGCTGACGCGGCGGTAAGAACGCCGCAAGCCGACGATGCTCCTCCCGCAGTGATGAGCTGCACGGACCGGCCGCCATCGGCTGTCGCCGAGTCAAAGGCAACGGCCAGCAAGGGATGGTCGTAGAAAAGACCGAATCCTGCGCGGATCACAGTTTTCCCATCACCCTTGGGGTCCCACGCGATTCCTAGGCGCGGAGCTACATTGTGATAGTCGCGCGGAATTCCCTCCACCACGCCCAGCGCCTTTTCCGCGGCGGCATTGAACGCATTCAGCGGCGAAAACAACGGCGTAATTTCCACGTCGTAGCGCAGTCCATAGTTGACCGTAAAATGCCTGTTCGCGCGCCAACTGTCCTGAATGAAAAGGCCGATGGGAAAGTTATCAAACGGCTGGCTAGATTGGCCGATGCCCTGAATGTAGGTCGTCGGTATCCCCAATCCATAGGTCTGCAACCCGGTCGTTCCGAACAATGAGACAGTCTGGCCGCCGGGAAGTGTCACGGAATCCGGAATTGCGCCGCCGCTCACAGTGGAAGTGGCCAACCCGCCAAAGTTTACAACCCCGCCATAATCCAGCTCGAAGATCTGCGCCTTGCCGGACCGCAACTGAATCAGGTTGTAGTCGCCGCCCATTTTAAATGTGTGATTCCCGCGAATCAGGCTCACGTGGTCGGTGAATTCAAACCGCCGCTCGATGCGGTCCACGGTCGAGTACGGCTCGCGTCCGAAGTACGCGAAACCGGGAATGTTCACGCCGATATCGGCGCCGCCTGGAAGCTCGGAAAAACCGAAATGCAAACCGCGCCGCGCCACTTGAGCGCGGAATTCGTTGAATCCGGTCGCGCTCAAAATCGTGTCGTGCTGAAACACGATGTCGAGATCCCGCGATTGGTTCACGCCCGTACGCGATCCCGCGTTTTCTCCAAACGTCTGGTTCTGCGCAGTGGACTCGATACCAGTCACAAGCGAGGGAGAAACGCCGACGCGCAAAAACGAGTTGTTCTGGTTATTCCACTTCTGGTCCAACCGCAGCGACCACAGGCTCGTTTTTTCCGTCGTCGGGAAATTCCCGCGCAATTGATTGAGCGCTCTATATGACGTTGGGAGCGGCACCATGCCATACGCATAGTTGAATCCAGGCGCGATCGGAGTCGCAGGACAGACTACATTGCCAACCGTAGCTCCTACAGGACAAGTCACGGGCACAGGAAAGTTCGCACCAGGCCCTGGCTGCAAACCGAAATTCGTGGCCACCGCTCCAAAATCCAGTCTGTTCAGCGCCACACTCGAAGCGGACCCAAGCAGCAGCCCGTAGGAAACGGCCAGTTGCTGATAAGGAGGGATTCCGCTGGCCAGCAGGGTTTCTACCGAAGCCGCCTGCGAGGGCGTCAACTGCACATTGATTGGCCCTCCGGGTGTTGGCAGGGGCAAGTTGACCATTCCCCACGGTCCGGTGCCAGCCGCTCCCTGCCCGATGCTCGAGAATCCCGTTTCCTCCCGCAGCGTGTCCTCGTAAGAGAAAAAGTAAAACGTCTTATCCTTCTCGAGCGCTCCGCCCAGCGTCACACCGGCCTGTACGCGCGTGTACGCCTGTTTGGTAGGGTCGAGGGCACCTGTTGTTGGGTCCACTTGCCCGGAAAATGCATTGCGCGCCTGAAACGCTTTGTTCCGGAAGTAACCGAACACGTCGCCGTGGATATCGTTCGCTCCGCTCTTGGTCACAATGTTCACGACGCCGCCCGTAGCCCGCCCATACTCCGCGTTGTAGTCGCCCAAAATCAGTTGAAACTCTTGCACCGCTTCCTGGGAAACGGTCGCTCGTATTCCATTAATGGAGTTATCGACAGCATCGGCGCCGTCCACACTCACCTCGTTCGAACGCGCCCGCTGCCCGCCAAAGTTCAGCCCGCTCGTCGGCGCCGGGCCGATCGTCGGCGCCACATCGCGATTCACCTGCGAGTTTGTCAACGTAAAGTTGATGTAATTCCGCCCGTTGATTGGCAGGTTGTCGATGCGCTGCTGGCCGACGGTTTGCGAGACTTCCGTCTTGGTAGTTTCGATCTGAGCCGTTTCCGTCGTAACCATGACGGTTTGCTGCACGCCCTTCAAATCCAGCCGCGTGTCGAGGGTTGCGTCCTCGCCGACGGTCAGTACCACGGAATCGTTCTCATAAGTCGCAAAACTCGCGCCGGCATCGACGCTCATTTTGTACCTTCCCGGAGGCAAACCAACGACCTTATACCGGCCAACTTCATCCGACTCCACCGTGCGTTCTGCGCCTGTGGCCGCGCTGGTAATCGTCAGCTTCGCGCCTCGCACGGCGAGTCCTTGCGGGTCGGTCACCGTTCCCGAAAGCGTCGCCGTATTTACTTGCGCCTTGGCAATCCCGACGCAGCCCAGCACCAACATGCACAGCGTGATCCACCGAAACACACCATGACGTCGTTGCATCTGACTCCTCCTCGTGGAAACCATTCAATCTTCCGCTACCCCGAGCGGCGGCGGAATGTCCCGCCGAAGGAAGGCTACTCGATTGAATACTCGGCTTTTACTTCAATAATCCGTCGAGTTCAATAAAATCTTATTCGTCAAGTTCCTGAGTCTAAACCTAAAAGAGGCTTTTTTCACCGCAGGAAGGAGGTGTGAGGCAGGGAAAGTACTGGGAACGGGGCGCAATGATAACTACAGGCAAAAAGCCTTTTGGCTCAAATCGGCAAGTGGCGTTGCACCAGCTTGCGGAGTTTTTCGCGGTCTTGGTCTTTCATGTGTACGAATTCTACGCCGCTGCCGTCCGGACCAAGATTTCGCACTACCGCGGTAAAGTAAATCCTGCGCAGCCCCGAGCGGACTTCCAGCTTGATAGAATCTCCCACGGCGAGTTTCTTCGGCGATTCCAGGTAGGCCCCGCCCAGGCTGATGGTTCTCACGCGCGCCAGCCCTGCTTGCGCGCCGTCAATGTGCGCTCGCAACGGCGATTCCAGAGGTACTCGCACATACCTTCGCGGAACAACATAATTGCCGATGGTCTGCGGGGCCGCTTCAAACCCCGCGCGCGCCTGCGTCGAAGACGGCCGGTTTTCAATCATCGCCAGAGCATCTTCCGCCGCGGCACGCAACCCCGATGGTTCGGCAAAAGCTAAACCTTCGCGGCCTTCCGCCAGCATGCGCAGCAATTCCGCTGCTTCCGCGGCGCGCATGCGCCCGATCGCTTCAATGGCTTTGATGCGCACGAACAGATCGCGCAGAACTTCGTGCTCGCCCGCGGCAATTTCCATCAATTGCGGTACGGCTGTGGTCTCTTGAGCCAAGCCGATTTGATCTATCATCATCGGCACGACCAGCGGATGAGCGTCCGCCAGAACCGCTGAAAACACGAAAGCCGCGCTTTGCGCAGAACCAGCATTGGCCGGCCGCGAGAGTTCGCTAACCGCCAGATCCTGCAAATTCCACTCCCAACTCGCTAGCGCCCGCGCCAAGCCCCGCAGCAGGCGTTCCGGGTCGGCGGCGGCCAGCAGCTTGATGGCTGCGCTCACTCGCTGCCGGCGCGCTTCATAGAGCCGCGTTTCGAGATGGTTCAGCACTGGGACACCGATGGTTCGCAGCAACCGCGCCATCGCGGTCACCATTTCCGCGCCGCGCGGTTCCGTCAAAAGCAGCGTCAGGCGATCCAGCAGCCTCTCAGGGTCGCGCTGCAAAAGCCGCGGCAAAACCGGATCAAGCGGCCGGTTGGCCAGGGCCGCATCCACCAAAAGCAGCCAGCGGTCCTGCGCCACTAAACGGTGCGCGAGGGACGACAAATGATCGTGTTCTTTGTCCTTCGGCACTCGTTCCAGGCCGATTAAAATGTTTTCAAAGCCCACGTAATCGGCGCGAATCACGGCCACGCGCCCCAGGGTCTCCAGGAAGGCTGCAAGCAGCGCCGCGGTCTCCGGAATGGTTTCCTTGTCCAAAGCCTTCATCGTCCCGCGGCCCAAATCCTCCGGTAATTGATTGGGCCAGAGCGATTCAATGATGGGCGTCATTTCATTCAATCCCGCCGCCACGGCGCGCCGGGCCGACACATTGTCGCTTTCCACGCGTCGCGAATAGTTGAGCAAGATATTTCGTGCTTCACGCCGCGGAGCATCCGCTCCCGCTTCCGCCAACTGCCCCAGCGTCCGCTTCAGCGCCACCACCGGCACGCACCACACTTCCGGTCCGCGCAGCACTACGGACTTCTCTCGCGGCGCAAGTTCCAGCCAGAATTTCTCGACAATTTGTTCCCTGTGCGTGTCGCTGGCCCAGGTGGTTGCCAGCAACGTCAGGTGTTGCGAAGAGTGCGGACCGGTATAGCCGCCCGAACTGACCAGCACATCGCTCAGGCGATGAAACGTCTGGCGCACGGCGTTTGGTGCCAGCGTTCCGGCGGAAAATTCCGCTCCGAGGAACTCCAGAATCAAACTCTCAGAGAGGCGCAGCAAGTACGGCTGCGGCCGCTCGCCCTCGCGCGGTGCATACTGCGAAATCGAACTGAGCAGCATGCGCACCGTCTCGCGGCTGGCATCTTCCATGGCCCCGTGAATGGCCCGCGCCGCTTCCTCCGGCGCAAGCCCGCGTGCCGCTTCGAGCGGCGGCGTCAGGCGCGCAATCAATCGCAGCGCGGCTATCAGATCGTCGGTTTCCGGCGGAAGAATCGGAGTCTCGTTGACCTCGCGCGGCGAGTTTCCGCCGTAGGCCACCAGCGCGCCCATGAGGCTCGCGAGTACCGTATCCACTTTGCGTTCCGTTTGCGTATTGATGGAAATCCCTTCCACACGATTCTCCAAAAGCTGCGCAGCCCACCAAGGGCTGCTCCCGCGCTTTATAGACTCCTCCGATCTTAACAACGATGTCTTGAAGAGTTGCGCGAGCGTGTCCAGTTCGCCTACATGAAATTGTCTTGCGAAGGTCAAAGACTGAATTCCTGCGCGCTGCAAATCCTGCGCCAGCAACTGCATCTCGCCCCGCCCATCGGGGAGATGCGCATCGCTGAGCTTCGGTACGATCAACCCGCTGCGCTCAATGTGGATTTCAATCCCGTTCAGTGCGCCCGCGAGATCGTGCAAGGTCTCATAGGACGCGTCCAAACTCTGAAGTCGTCGCGGATGGTTGCGGTCATACAGTCGTTCCGAGCGGAACAGCAAATGCAGGCATCGAAGCGAATGGATGAGCCCCGCCGTACGCGCATCCGGAGTGGGCGCGCTCACCTTCCGCGCGGATCCCGAGAATGGTCTCGACGCGCTGCCTACCTGTGGCTCGGCTTTGGGCCGCGCTTGAGCCTCGTTGCGCTGCTCCTCCACTGGCATGATGGCCCGAAGTGCCAAAGCGTTCCCCACTTAGTTCTCCCGAGCTTATTTAGCCGACCGGTCAAGTACGGGCCCCTTCGACACCCAAACAGCAACCAAACATGAGGGCAGGGTACCCGTGGCCATAAAGCAAGCACGCTGCCTGCCCCCGTGCTGCAGAACTAAGCTTTTTGTTTTGAACAAGTTGATTTCAAGGTCATGGAACTCGTCCGATGCCATGGTTACAAAAAGTTACGTTTCTAGTAGAGGAGTTCTGGCCGATAAGGCCCTAGGAGCCGGCTCTCGGACCCCGCAACTCGCCCGTTTTCGGCCTCGAGGCCGTTTATTTCGGCTGCAGCCTCACGTTGGTGATGTTGACCGTTCCGCCCTCGGTGGCCTGTATCGTTCGCCTCACCTGCTGGTACCCGGTAAGCCTCACGGTTACCGTATGCATGCCAGCCGGGACTTGCACCCGCGACGGCGTCGTTTGTCCCGTGGCAGTCCCATCCACCAGAATCTCAGCACCCTTTGGTGTCGTTTCTACCTGAGCCCATGCCACTCTTACGGTTGATTTTTCCTTTAAATCCACGTCGAGCTGCGTCTGAATATTGTCTTTCACCTGAACATTTCCGGCATAGGCATCGTAGCCCGGCATACGCAGCACTAAGTTGTACGGGCCAGGTGCAAGCGGCAACGTCACTGGCGTCTGGCCGGACTGCTTTGCTCCATTAATGAATACATCCGCTCCTGCCGGCTTGCTCGTTATATATAAGCCCTTGGCAAGCGATTCGAGCGTAACCTTCTGATCCACGACGCTCCCCGCCTTCACCTGCAAAGCGGTCTGCATAGGCTGGTAGCCATCCTTCTGAACTTCCAGGCCATAGCGCTCCGGACTAAGGTCATTAAAGCTGCAAGGCGTCTGGCATTGACTCACCACGCGTCCCGCAGGCCCGCGCAGAACTGCTGTCGCTCCTACCAGATCCGTGACTACGTGGATCGCGCCGCGGTCTCCCGTCGGAACCGGGTGTCCTCCGTCTGCGTCGTGTCCATTCTCGGCCACCGGCGCGTCTTCATACTCGATATGATCGACCACCCGCACGCTCGCCGGAGCATCGCGCAGGAATTTCAGCAGCGCCCCATGTTCCGCGGGACGCAATTTGCCCGCTAGAACCAGCGTATTTCCAATGGCTTGCACCCTGGCCCGGCCATTCAAACCCTTCTCCGAGATAGCTTCCTCAATGCGACCTTTGTATTCCGCCGCCGGCCGACTGACAACCGGTTCGGTCTTCTTAGGCACGGGCGTCACTACGGGAGGTTCTGCCGGTTTTCTTTCCGCCGCGGCAGGCTCGGGGATCGCTGCGGCCGGGGCCTCAGTTCCTGCCGGACTCGCCGGGGTGGTGTTTGTCCCATTCTCTGCTGGCGCCGTTACCGCCGCCACCGCTTCATTCTCGGCCTGTTTCTGCGCGGCGTTAATTTTGCGCGCGTCTTCAATGACCGGCCGGAGCTTTTGCACTCCATAGGCGATTACGCCGAGCAGTACCAATGCGATGAAAATGCTCCCGACGATGCTCTTCTTTTTCGGTTGCTCTACGATCGGTGTTATTGGCCCGGTCCGGCGCACCGCAGGCGTCTGCATAGGACTCGAAGCTCGCGCATTCAGCGACCGCGTCGTTGCCATGGTCATCGGATCGTCCGCATGGAAGTTTCGGCCGCCCGGCGCGCCCACTCCCGTTCCACCGAGTGGCAGCGTCGCGTTCGGCATGCCCGCCCCGCCAGCGATCATGGTCTTATCCGGACTCGCGCCAGGCGCGATACTGCGGTAATTCCGTAAATCTTCGAGCATTTCGCGGCAGCTCTGGTAGCGTGCTTCCGGTTCCTTGGCCAGCGCCTTTATCACCACCGCGTTGATCCCAGGATGAATCGATGGGTTAATCTGCCGCGGCGGCACAGGCTCTTCGTTCACAATCTTGTAGATGACCGTCGTAATGTTCTGTCCGGGAAAGGGCTTCTCACCCGTCACCATCTCGTAGAGAAGCACGCCTAGCGAGAAGATATCGCTCCGTCCGTCGACCGCCCGCCCCTTCACCTGTTCGGGCGACATGTAGCTCGGCGTGCCCATCACGTGGGCGGTCTGCTGCATGGTGCCGAACTGCAGTATCTTCGCCGTGCCGAAGTCCGTGACTTTTACCGTATCGTCGGCCGTTAGCATGATGTTCGCCGGCTTGATGTCCCGGTGGATGACGTTGCGCTCATGCGCAAACTGCAGCGCGCTGCAGGTTTGTTCCATGATGCGCAGCACGCGTGGCAGGGCAAATGCTTGCCCGCCGTCGAGATGCGCCTGCAAACTCTTGCCTTCCACCAGTTCCATCGTGATGTAGTACAGGCCATCTTCTTCGCCCGCGTCAAACACGACCACGATATTCGGGTGGGTCAGCAAACCAGCCGCACGCGCTTCCGTTTGGAACCGCGTCAGCAACTCGGGACGCGACAATCCCGTGCCTTCTTCGCTCAATTTGATCGTTTTTACCGCGACGGTGCGTCCAATCACCGGGTCCGTCGCCTTATAAACGACACCCATGGCGCCGCGGCCCAGCTCGCCCATAATCTCGTAACGTCCTGCTTTTAAACCTGTTGTCATCGCCCCGTTCGACTTTCCATGCGCTTGCCTATAGGGCCTGCCCGAGCCGAATGCCGCTCGTCAAAAGGGGATCTATCCGTCGGTTGCTAAAGCAACGGATACACTTTTGCTGACACACGGGCGCCCTATCATGCACAGTACCCACTAAATTTTAGGTTGGTCAACGCTACTGGGGTACCAGTGTTTCGCACTCGACACGTGGCAAACTTCCCGAGCAACCCGGCGCAACTGATAGTGCTTGCCGAGCTCTTATCCCGTTTCCGAGACACAGCGTCGCGCAGCGGCCCGGCCTAGGGCCGCGGCATCGCTTCCCCCGGTGACATGTTGCGCTCGGGCATCGGCACGTTGGTCTCCCGGATGGGTCGATCGACCTCGCCGGGCCGCGACGGCGCTTCCAACCCGTCCGTCAGCAAATAACCTTCCAGGGCCAGCCCGTTGGTCCACACTCCTTCGAGCGCCGCAATGTAGTCGATCTGCAGTTCGTAGAGCTTGCGCTGGGCCTCCAGCACGCGCGGATAAGACGCCAGCATCAGCCCATACTTGTCCACCAACAGGCTGTAGGCCTTCTTCGCATGCGGCAGAATCTCGTCGCGGTACTCCACGGCCATCAATTTCGCGTTTGCGTACTCATCGACCACGGTAGCGGCGCGCTCGCGCAGTGTCAGCGCCACGCGCGTCTTTTCCTGCTCCGCCCGTTCCATGTCCGCGCTAGCTGCGCCGATGCCTCCTTGATTGCGATTGAAGATCGGTAGCTCCACGCTGGCTTCTGCGATCCCTTCCCAGCCTTTCGCAGCAGGCACACTTGCTAAAGTCTCGTGGTTGTACTCCATTCCAGCGCGGACCACTATGTCCGGAATCGGCTCGCGTTGCGCCCGCGCCAGCACTGCCCGAGCGCGCCCCGTCGCCAATCGCGCAATCTCCACGGCAGGGCTGTGCTTGGCGATCGTTTCGACGGCTTCCTCTTCATTCAATTCCGGCCAGCCTCTCTCGAGATCACCTGCCACCGTAGCCAGCGGCAATCCCGGCTGTCCAATCACCGCAGCCAACGAACGCCACTCTTCGCGCAGCGTGTTCTCCTGCATCCGCGCTGCCATGCGCATCCGTTGCGCTTCGACCTCAGCTTCCAGCACTTCGGATTCGTCCGCCTGCCCGGTGTTCATCAATTCTCTCTGCGTTTGCGCCCCATCTTCGGCAATCTTCGCCAAGTCCCGCCGCGCCTCCAGCCATTCCTGCGCTGCCAGAACACGCAGGAACGCCATCTCGACCGCGGTGGTGACGCGCGTGCGCTGCTCCTGGGCCTCGACCTCCGCTAATTTGGCCTCCGCGCCAAAAACGTCGCGGTTCTTTCCCAGTTTTCCGCCCGTCACGATCGTCTGCTGCACAAAAAATCCCTGCTTGCCGCCGCCGACCGACCCGCCGCGTATCTCATCCCCGGTGTACCCGACGGAGGGATTCGGGTACAGTCCCACCTGCTGCTGCCGCGCTTTCGCCGCGCGAATCTCCGCTTCCGCTTGCCGCAGCGTTGGATTTGTCTCCCCAGCCATCTTCTCCACTTGCTCCAGGGTGACCGGCTGCCCGCCCGAATTCTCCTGCGCGCGCCCCATCCGTGGATATACCGGCTGCACCAGCGAAACGTCTCCGTGGTGGTGCTGCATCTGCTCGGGCATTGCCATTCCCGGCGGCATTTTCTTATCTTGCGGCGCAGGCTCTTGCCCGGCGCGCCCCACAGCGCAAAGCGGTATAACTCCTGCAAGAATTCCCGCGAAAAATTTCAGAGCCAATTTCATCGTCATCCTCATATTCTCCGTGCCCTCTCGGTTCTCTGTGGTTTCTGTGCACATTCTTCTTTCCGCTCACGACTTATGGGGGTGCTCCACTTTCTGGTCCGTTTCGCGTCCCTCAATCCGCTTCATCATCCGCTCGTACTCCTTATCCGGCAGCACGCGCACAAGCGTCATCATCCCCATCATTCCCGCGCTCCAATTCGGAGGCAGACCGTGCGTCTCCGGCTTGGCGACGGCCTCATCCATTCCCATTTCCATGAACGCATCCTGTGGAAACCCCGGTACGCTGTTCGCGTTTTCGGCAATCGGAGAATGATGCACATGTTCGAACGGCACGCTCTCCGCCAGCGTTTCCATCTGCCCTAGCGCTTTCGCATCCGTCGTATTTGCCGTCTCGATCGCCCGGTCGCGCAAAAGATCCATCATGCTGTTCATCATGTGGTGCGGCAGGTGGCAGTGCACCATCCAGGATCCCGGATACTTGGCCTCGAACTCCACTACGCGTGCCTGCGCCACGCCCACCAGCACGGTATTCATCGGATACCAGGTCGATTCGGGCGCACGCCCGCCTTCTGTCCCCGTCAAAACGAATTGATTTCCGTGCAGGTGAATCGGGTGGTGGTCCATCCCCATGTTGATGAAGCGCAACCTCACGCGGCTCCCCAACTTTGCGATCATGGGCGTGATCGCGGGTGCCGATACTCCGTTAAACGTCAGCCAGTTGTATTCCATGGCCGACGTGTTCGGCACACTGTTGTTCGGCAAAACAGCCCACTCCTGCAAAATCACGCCAAAATCATGATCCGCTCGCGGCTTGTAAGTCCTTTCCGGATGCGCCACAAAAAATCCAATCATTCCCATCATTTCCTGCATGGCCCCGTGCGAGTGGTAGAAAAATGTGCCTTCCTGGTGCACCGTGAATTCGTAAACGTATTTTTCTCCGGGCGCGATGGGCTTCTGGCTAATCCACGGGACGCCGTCCTGCTCGATGGGTACTTCCAGTCCGTGCCAGTGAATCGACGTCGATTCCGGCAATTTATTTTCGAAAATAATGCGCACGCGGTCGCCCTGCTGCACCTGAATCGTCGGCCCCGGACAGCTCCCGTTGTAGCCCCACACGTCGATGGTCTTGAACGGCGCGATTTTTCGCTTCATCGGCTCCGCCACCAGCCTGAACACTTTCACGCCGCCATCCACTTCATGCGGCAAGTCCGCCAAGTCCGGCGCGACCATTGGCAAAAACGGGTCTGGCCCCGCCGGCAGGGGCGCAACCTGCTTCTTAGAGTGCTTGCCGTAAGGACTAGGGTGCCGCCCCTGTTCAATCTCACGCGCCGTTTGCGGATCATTCCCCGGCGTGTTTCCGCCGAGAGACTCCGCCAATCCAAGAAACCCCGCTCCGACAAATGCCGCATCCTGAAAAAATCTTCTTCTATTACCGCTCATTCCCGCCTCCTGAAGTGGTTCTTCCGTCTGTTTGTTACGCCGTCTTTTCCGCATCTACCACTAAAACCCAGCTCGCCCGCAACCCCTGGTGGGGCTGGCCCTCTGAGGCCGGCCGTTGTTCCGGCGGCGGCGCGAACGCACGAGATTCAAGCCTTCATGCGAATAGACTTTGTTACTCGATGGATTCGAAACAGGATTTCAAATGCGGAGAATGGTGGTCAACAGACGAGAATCTGACGATTCTAATGGAATGAGATGCACGCCCGGGGGCCGTGGACCTATGCGCCAACTTTCAAGTCCCAACGCAGGCGAACCGTTGAGCACACCTGGCGCCGCAGCAGTCCGCGCGCCCTGCGAAAGCAAATATTCGTCCGGCTTGACGAGCACCGCGGAAAAGTCGCTAACTCCGCAAGCCTTGCCGGGCGCAGCCAGCTGCGGCCGGCCGTCGGCTCCGGTGGTCGCCATATCGTGGCACTGCTGCGGCCGCACGCCCGAAGCACAACTTTTCGCAGCACAGAGCGGCGCGCACACCGGCGCAGTCACTAAAGCCAGCACGGTCAAGAAGGCCAGCACGGCTGAGTTTGCCGGCCGGGCCCGAACTGGAATCGCTTGGTTCATTCTTTTATCTTCATTTGGCACCGCTGCTCTCGGGCCTTCCACTCTCATCTCATCGCCAAGGCGCCGCCAACCGGAAAAGCGATTCGCGCCATCAACTGGAGGCATCGTTATGTTCGCCAAAAAGCCAGCGTCGCCAGCCTTTTGGTAATTTTGAAAATCCACCCCGCCCAGCTGCGGCCGCCACGGAGGAGGCCGCCCAGAGCAATCGATAGAGGACTAAACCCAATACAGAAAGGACCGTGAGCGATGTGGCTATCAAGGTTGACTTATGCATAGCTCAGCTCGCAGATAGTGTATCACCGCTGCTACCCACGACGAGGGGTGCCCCGTATCGCACTAGGCTGCTTACCGTCCCTTGTGTCTCTAATTCCCGATTCCTGTTCTTCGCCTAATACCCATGCCCACTTGAATCACTTTCCACTTCCACTTTCCCGGCAAAGGAACGGTACACCAGCGTGAAGTAACCCGCCGCAAGAATCATCCCGACGGTCCACCAAAGAACTCCGACCTTCAATCCATAGGACCCGGCCTTTGCGCTTTCCACCGTCAGCGAATACAGAGGATTGCGTGCGGGTAACACCATGGGATAAACGCCGAACACCACGCTCGTCAACATCCCCGCGAGGTAGGCACACGAAGCAAAAAACGCTTTCCGCTCATCGTGCTTCCGCAGTTCGAACGCCACCCCTGCGAGCCCCGCCACCGCCATAAGCGGCAAGACAAATCCCCAGGGCCAGGTGAGAAAATTTTCCTTCACTTGCGGCTGCACCTCGAATGTTACCGCCGTAACGATCGCTGTTAGCGCGACCACACCCCACCAAACCCGCCCGCAAAGCTCGCGAGCGCGGCCGTTCACCGCGCCGCTGGTTTTTAGTTGCACCCACAACGAGCCATGCATTACCAGCGCCAGCAACGCCAGCACACCCACCAAAATGGTGTACCAATCGAGGATGCCGGTCTCTTCCCCCAGCCGAAAATCCGTCCACAGCGGTTCGAAAAAATAACCGCTGGCATCGAGCGGAACTCCCCGCACGACATTCGCAAGTGCGGCGCCAAAAAACACCGCTAGCAACAGGCTCGAAGCGCAAAACAAAAAATCCCAGAACGGATCCCACACCGCGCTCTTGACATGATTGCGAAACTCGATCGAGCTCCCCCGCAAAATCAAAAGCCAAAGTACCATCATCAGCGGCAGATAAAATCCGCTGAACCCGCCCGCGTACAGCGCAGGAAACGCAAAGTACAGCGTCCCTCCTGCCGCCAGGAGCCAGACTTCATTCCCGTCCCATACCGGCCCGATACTCGCCAGAACTTGCCGCCGCTCCAAGTCCGTTTTTGCGATCAACAGATGAATCGCGCCCGCGCCCAGATCAAACCCGTCCAGCAACACATACATCGCGATCATGATTGCTACGAGGCAGAACCAGACTGTTCCCATGTTGTCCTCCGCAATCTCAATTCACCGGGATCGAGACTCGCGCGACTTTCCGCGGATCTTCTTCCTCCGGCCCAGGCCCCTCTTCGATCTCGCGGTAAACCAGAAACAGCCACAAAATCGCCAGCACCGTATACATCCCCATGAATCCAATCAGCGTGAACCACACGTTGCCCGCTCCCACGCGTGGCGAAACACCGCGCGCCGTCCGCAGCAGACCATAAATCAACCATGGCTGTCGGCCCAGCTCCGCGGTCATCCAGCCCGCGGTGTTCGCGATGTACGGCAAAGGCACGCTGACCATCAGGATCCACAGCATCCACCGCGACTCGAAAAGCCTTCCGCGCCACAATAAAAACGCCGCCACCACCATCACCGCAATGAATATCGTTCCCAGCCCGACCATGACGTGATAGCTGAAGTACAAAAGCGAAATCTGGTCCGGCCATCCATCCTCTGGAAATGCATCCAATCCGCGGACATTCGCGGTCCATTGCTTATACGTCAGGAAGCTCAGCATCTTGGGCACCACCAGCGGATTGTCCAGCTTTCGGTTCTTCACATCCGGCTGGCCGAGAATCGCCAGCGGCGCGCCTTCCTGTGTCAGGAATAACCCTTCCATCGCCGCCAACGTCACCGGCTGGTTCTCGGCGATCATTTTTCCCTGCGCGTCGCCGGTGGGGAAGAGTTGCAACACCGCGGCAAACACGCCCACCAAAACGCCGCCCCTTACAAACGTCCGTCCATAGGCCTCATGCCGGCTCGTCAACAAATACAACGCCCCGACCGCCGCCATTACAAAGCATCCCGTCTGCACCGCGCCGAGCATGGTGTGCAGGTACTGCCACAGCGCCCATTTGTTCAGCAGCAGCCCCCAAAAACTCGCGAGCTCAATTTCGCCATGCGCGCCCAGCTGGTATCCCACGGGATGCTGCATCCACGCGTCCGTCGCCACGATAAAATATCCCGACAGCCACGACCCCAGCCAAACCAGAAACGCCGCCCACCAATGCCCCACGCGCCCCAGTTTTTTCTCTCCGAACAAAAACAATCCCAAGAAGCTCGACTCCAGAAAAAACGAAAACACGCCTTCCATCGCCAAAGTCTGTCCAATGACACCGCCGGCCGTTTTCGAAAACGCCGCCCAATTCGTCCCGAACTGAAACTCCATGGGAATCCCCGTAACCACGCCCAGCGCAAAATTGATCCCAAAAATCCTGGCCCAAAACCGCGCCGACCGGTTGTAGTGTTCGTCTCCGGTTCGCAGCGCTTTCGTCTTCAAATAGACAAGCAGCAGCGCCAGCCCCATGGTTAGTTGCGGAAAAATGTAGTGGAACGTAATCGTAAACGCGAAGTGCAGCCTGTGGATGTTTAGAGCATCATTCATGGCAAGCCCTCGCTGCCGGTCACGCCTTCACCGCCCCTGGCCATCTCCAAATTGTTGCAGCGGCGATTTCCGAGGTTTTGACAGCAGCATTCTCCCATTTCCGCAGCGTCGTCAAACAATTTTTTGCGGCCAGCCCGCGAGCTCCCCTCCGTTTTCTGCCGCGACGCAGTGGCTATCGAGACGTGCCCGACTCAGGAACCGCGCAGAAATTAAATGTAGTTGCCGTGCAACTCCAGAACATGGTATTAAACCGTTTCAATAACCACGTGCGTCAAGAAAGTGAACCACCCCATCCTCCCGCCAGGATGGAGAAAAGGGGGGCATTCCATGAAATCTATTTACGCGGCAGTCCAGCGGACATCCGGAGCGGTAGTTTGTCTCGGCACTGTTCTTCTTCTCATGACCTCCCTAGCCCGTGCGCAAAACACCTTCATTCGCGTAAATCAGGTCGGCTATGAATTGGGCACAAGCAGCCGTGCCTACTTGATGGCCAAGGGTTTGGAAACGGGGGCAAGTTTCGATGTCGAGGATTCGTCCGGTAAGTCCGTTTTTTCGAGTCCCCTCGGCGCACAACTTGGCCAGTGGGGGAGCTTCGCTGTCTACCCTCTCGATTTCCCGGCCAACTGTGCCGGTGTCTTGGTCATAAAGGTGCGCGGACCATTTCCTGCCGAGTCTCCGAGCTTTCGCATTGACACCGCGCAAAAACTCTATTCGCAAGGAATCCGTAACGCGCTCAATTTTTATCAGAACGAACGCGACGGTGCCAACTTCATCAAAACTCCTCTGCGAACCGCGGCGGGACATCTAAATGACCAGCACGCTACCAGCTACGATTCGCCTCAATTCGACAGCAACGATCTGATCATCGGCGACCTCACCCCCACGGGCGCCACTGTGGATGCTTCCGGCGGCTGGTGGGACGCCGGGGACTACCTGAAATTTGTCGAGACGCACAGCTACACCGTGGCCCTCATGCTCATTGGTATCCGCGATTTTCCCGAACAGATGGGCGCTTCCGCGGGCTCCTCGGACTTTTCGAGCGAGGCAGCGTTCGGTCTCGATTGGCTGCAAAAAATGTGGGACGACGATTCCCGCACTCTCTACTACCAGGTGGGAATCGGTACTGATTTCGAGAATAATCCCAACACTCTGAGCGACCATGATGTCTGGCGGCTGCCTCAGGTCGACGACACTCTCGGCGGCACGGACCCGACGCTTGTCTTCGTTCGTCATCGTCCGGTGTTTCAAGCCGGCCCCGCGGGATCGAAAATCAGTCCCAATCTTGCAGGGCGTCTCGCCGCCGATTTTGCGGAATGCTATCAAGTGTTCCGCGTCACCAAGCCGGACTTAGGGAACCACTGCCTCGTTTCTGCGGAACACATCTTGGACCTCGCCGATACATCTTTATCCGGCAACCTGCTCACCACGGCTCCCTTCGATTTCTATGGCGAGACGGAATGGCGCGACGACATGGAGCTGGGCGCAACGGAACTGTACTTCGCCCTTGCCAATTCCGACGGCCGTTTGCCGTCAGACTTGGCGCACTCCGACCCCAAGTTTTATCTCGGCGTTGCCGCTCATTGGGCTCACGCCTATATCACCGGCCCGAACGACGCTGCCGATACTCTCAACCTCTACGACGTAAGCGGTTTAGCTCATTTCGAGCTCTTTCGCGCTATTGCCGAAGCCGGCCATCCCGGCGGCCTGGAAGTTTCCCAATCTGATTTAGTCGCTGACCTGCGGAAGCAATTGGAAAACGCCATTGCCGAAGCCAACTCCGATCCCTTTGGCTTCGGGTTTCCCTGGGATGTCTACGATACGACCACTCACGGCGCGGGACTCTCTGTGATGGCTCGTGAATACGCGCTCGTTACAAAATCCGATGCCTTCGACGAATACTCCCGGCGCTGGGATGCCAACATCCTCGGCGCAAATGCCTGGGGCAGCTCGTTCATTGTCGGAGATGGCGACACGTTTCCGAAATGCATGCAGCATCAGGTGGCCAATATCGTCGGCTCGCTCGATGGCGCACCCCCGATTCTCAGCGGCGCGTTAGTGGAAGGTCCCAACTCTTTCGCGGCCACCGGTTTCCTCAGTGGTATGCGCAAGTGCCCTCCCGCTGGCGGGGACCTTTTCAAGAGATTCGACGCTGGAGGCGCGATCTACAAGGACGACCAGCAATCCTACAGCACCGTGGAACCGGCCATTGATCTTACGGCACCTTCCTTCCTCATGTTTTCCTGGCGCATCGCGCGCTTGCCGGCAACTCTGATTCCCAGCGCCGATTTTTCATCCGCGCTAGATCAGACGATCGTCTCTAAACCCAATGCGCAATGGCCCGAGCGCAGAAACAACGCGAGCCGTTTCCGTCGCCGCAACACGGTGATTCCGGCGCCCAATTGACTCCCGTGCCGCACGCGTGGACCTTGGAGTTTGTCGATCGCTCGAGAAAAACTGGTGGGGCTCTGGGAGATTCGAACTCCCGTGAAGGCCCTCGGGCAAACCGGCCGGAGAGTGCGAATGAACATCCGAAGAAACGTCCTCGCCTACTTGTCAGAACCGAAACGAGACTTTATCAGCGCGTTCCAACTGGGTATCCAGTTGGCTTGCAGCACTCAGCACAGAGCTCGCGCCGTCATCCGTTGTATCGTGGAGCTGGGACCGCGGAGTTTCTGAACAGAACGCCATCATCCGCACGGCGGAAACCTCCTGCAAAGAATATTGGGCTCGTCTCGGCTTCCGTGGTTATCGTGATGGCTTTCTTTCATTTCTCGAACGAGAACAAGGTGTCGCGAAGTCCAACATTCCTTCGCAACTGCACGCCGACCACCTGTTGAACAGTGGCTTCGCTCTCCGCCGTGGGCTGGAGTCTGTTCGGTTGGCCCTCGTTGAAGGAGAGATCAACGTCGGTCACGGGCGAAAGATCGAGAAGAGTCTCACGCGAAGCTAGGTCCAAAACAAATCACAGCATGTTTGTGATTACATCGTTTTGATGAAAGCACTCAATATCGAACCGCCGCGCGATCCGGAGGACTTTCGCCGTCGTCGAGACGAGATGGCCTCGCGCATTGTTTCCGAAGGTCTAGAAAAGCGAGAACTCACGCTAAACCATTTCAATTCCGCCAACTCCTTGTAATCTCTCGAAGTTCCGCCGATGCCATTCAAATCAGCAACATCATTCCTCCCAACACAGTTATGTGGTTTTTAAGTGTCAGCGCCAGTGAAAAACGGATCCATTCTTGCCGGTTTTGGGCGGGGCCAGTGATCCACCGCTGGTAAGGACGGGGTAGCTATTCTAGATTAAATTAGTTTCTAAATGCGTCTGGTTGACAGACCACTGGACCGTTGCGAATTGTTCCGTGAGCACCTGCACCGTGACAGAGTTGTCGTGCTTCCGTCGGATGAAGAAGTGGCCTTCAGAATCTGTGAAAACTGTTTGCTTTCCGCCGATGAGCAGCGCACTCCTAGTACTGTAGCTTATACGTGACTGGGTGTAAACTAAGGCACGTTAGGAACACCTAGCCCTGGGGTCATCCAAATGAAAAAGGGAATGAAACTGAGAAAGCTTATACCGATCATAACTGAATACGAAGACGCTTCAGGGTTCCCCGACGAACAGAGTGCCAATTCGTATTGCCAAGAAATGAACAGCCGGAGTGCTGGGTGGACAGTTGAAAAAGTGAAACTGGGTGGGGTGCAGAAGTGGAGAGTTGTTTGGCTAGGAGAACATGTCTTTGACACGTGGGAAAAGAAGGTCGGCAATGTGACCGTGACCTATTCGACGGAAGGCATAGTGGGTGTCGGCTACAGTCACAGTTGCGATTGCCGACGAGAAGATTCCATCATAGGAACTATCACCCATACATCAGGCAAACGGTTGACGCGGGACGAAATTGAGAAACTGCCAAGCCTTGTTGAATTGGTAGCGCAGCACACCTGAACGATTAAGGAAGACTAGCGGCGCTTACGGGTGTGGTGTAATTTTCACGCCGGTCAATTCATGCCCCTTGGATGCAAGACCGCTTGCTCGTAGGCAGCGGCCGGCCATGGGTGTTGTCCCGAACTCGCCGTCCGACTATCTGGTCAGGCTGAAGCCGGCGCTAACACTTAAGAATTGCGCGCGCGATTTGCTCCGGATACTGGCCCATAACAATCATGGGGAACTACTATGTCGGGAAGCCCAGGTGCACGCAATTCTTGGGGTGCTAAGCCACTTCCGTCCAAAACTTCGAAATAACAATCGGTCATGGGACATGCCTGTTTATTCAAGCTGACCTGCTACCCTGAAATTGCGCCCTGATTTTGGGGTGGTCTTATTGCTGCGGCTGTGGCTGCTGCCGTAATTGCTCCTGCTGCGCCTTCTGTGCACGATTCTGCCGAGCAACCTCACCCAGGGACAGCGGCTCTACAGATTGGATTTGCATGGCCGGTTCCTGGTGAATGGCTGTTTGCTGCGGGGGGACCTGGGCCACCGCAGGCGTCGCTTGCGGAGCTGAGGTTACAGGTTGGGCCGGGGCTGTCGGCTGGGCTGATTTGATAAACCTTGAACGGTCGAGGACATCATCGCCCTGAACAAAAGCGGTAATTGCCGTCCCCTTCGGAATGGTGATGTCCTTGCCATGCATCAGCAGGAATAATGGTGCTGCGGGCCACAAAACCAAGCTAGTGGCAACGATTGCGCCCGTCATTGCTCCCGTGTGTCCTCCCCCTTTGGTGTTCTTGACGGCGCTGAGAAGAGTCTTGCTGCCGTCAACGAGACGGACCTTGTCGATGTTCAGGTCTAACTTGCCTCCACGGGCCATGCGCCTCTTAGGCTGGGCCGAGGTGACGGTCGCCCACGCGGTTCCGCCCTTGGAAATTACCACTACGCCTTGTACCAGAACATCTTCGACTACTTCGAAGCTAACAAGCTGTCCTACCGTTGCGTCAGCGGATGAGATGGTTTCGCCAAGAACCAACTTGATGGGAGTAGCGTCTTCCAGAACAAACGCTCTATCGGGCGCGGTTGTGTTTTGCGCCTGCGGTTGAGCTTCCTGCGGCCTGGGGTTGGCTGTTGGGCCAGGCCGGTCAGGGCAATCAATGAGAAGGCAACCAAGAATGACAAACTTTTCTTCACGTCTATGGCTCCTGCGGCAAGATTTGTGGATTCCCTATAGCTCGAATCTTGAGCGGAACAATGAGCAGAAACTGTAGTACGAAGGTAACAAAGTTTATAATCATCGCTTACTGGTAATAACTGTCCTTTAGATACGGGTAGACAGGATGGTGCGAAAGCAACGGAATCGGCCAGACTCGCGCCTTCTCCCTCCTCCGATGGAGAAATTTTGGGTCAGCTGGCTCGCCGAAACGAAGGCGCGCTTTGACAGCAGAGCACTTGGCACCTCAAAGGAGGCTTTCCCTACCTGAGAATCGTCAAGCACCCGAACATCTGAGGAAGGAGAAGCCGGGCCGCCGGGAAACTCGAGAAACGCTCCCATAGGGCAGCAGCAAAGCAGTGAATTGGTGGCGGTACACTGATCCGAACGGGATTCTAAAAAATATCCCCAGAAAAAATCGCGCGGCTTTTCATAATCAGAATCAATTCCGGACCCCGCGCTGGGCCGTGTGTTGGTGGGCATTTCGGCGGCCGTTTGGTCACCAAATCCCGAAGTGCCAAAAGCATCCTCCAGTTCAATATTTCCGATGCAGATTATGGTTTGTGGTCCTGAGAGAGCATCCGCAACACGCTTCGTTGGAGACGCAGTACCGTGCGGCAGCGGCATTGACCGCGCCAGGATTCGAAGTCCGGACGATTCAGGTTCAATGAGCGGGCAAGGCAGCGCCGGAGGGCCGGGATTTCTGGTGGGGCTGGGGAGGTTCGAACTCCCGACCTAAGGTTTAGGAAAACTGCGGAGAGCAAGCCTCCTACGTGTTTTCAGTAGTTTATGGGAGGGGATTTATGTGGATTCTTGGGTGTCATCGGGCAGTTTGGGTATAAAAGCTGGGTATAAGTCTGGTGGGGCTGGCGAGGTTCGAACTCGCGACAACCGGTTTAGGAAACCGATGCTCTATCCATCTGAGCTACAGCCCCTGCCACAGATTCTATCACGCGCCACTTGCTACGCCGGGTGCAGCTTCCTTCTCTTCGCCCAGCCCGCCTTGATTGCCGCACGATGCGCCGCCGACAGCTTATTACCACGCAGCTTGCTCCCACGCCCCGACGCGTTGTCGTTCGGACATCGCGTTAATCGCAGCCCTGATCTGGGACAGCTTCCCTCCGATCTTCTCAGACACGGCCAGCAGTTTCGACTCTTCCTTCCGTAGCACCTTCAACAGGTCCATCCGTAATCCTCCCGTTAGGCTGTAGCCGCGTTCAACCGCCATGCAAACGGAGCGGTGTACGACGCTATCTATGGGGAACTTGGGCGAACGTTAAGACTGAAAGTACCAATTTCGAGGACTAATGAAGGTAAGAAACGGATTGACGATTTAACTGTTCCGAATTTGATTCACTGGACGAGCGCAGGCGAAGAACGTGGCGGGATGAGTCTGGAGTTCTAACTACACCAACATATCATTCCAATCGAACTGCTGAACAAGCGCGCGGCTGTGACCGCGAGTGAGGCGATTTACTAACTAAGTTCTTGCGGTAAACGGAAGGGAGGGCCACAGTGGACAAGCGTGGAAGCCTCCCAAATGGCGACGGTTCCTCCACAAGAACACATTCTGCTCGACCTGACTTGCCCCCACTGCCAGAGGATGAATTTGCTCGCGGTTGTTCCTGCTTCAGGCGCAAGTAGCTACGTTGAGTGCGCAGTCGAGTGCGCCCATTGCAAGAAAACCTGGGAGGCGTCAATTCCTGGGACAGTCGTGGGCGGGCCGTTTCCCAAGTGATTCTCTCTTAGCCTTGGTTTAGTATCTTCTCCGTCTCAATCGTCTCAGTCGCAGTCGCAGCAAGCTTTCTATCGATATGCGGGTCAGGACTCAGCTCGCCAGAGTGCAACAAGCAATGCTTACCTGCATCCACTCCACACGTAGGACAAGGGACGGCAAGTAACAGTTGCGGTGTCAGGTCTGTCATATCATATTCTCACCGACCAAGCGTACTGCGACGCGTACCACAAGACTGTCCACATCTGGACAGGTTCGCGACTGCGTGTAATCGGATTCTGTAAGAAAACGTAACAAGTGGTAATCGCTGAATGCTATGCCGGAGCCGACTGTTTGGAGGCTGCGATGAGCGGCACCCAAAATGGAAGAACTACAATTCGGGCCGGGCGAGTTGAAACCGAAGAAGTAATCCTCCGCTGGCACGTCCACGGTGGCATCATCAAACCAGGCGCGAACTCTGCTAAGCAGCATAGAAGGAAATCTATGAGCGTATTTGACGGATTCACCCCGACATTGACCGTATCTTCCAACAGCGTCGTGAATTTAGACGGCTACCACTCTCTGAAAATTGAGAATGGGGCGGCGGTCATCCTCGACGCGACAAAACTTGCCATTGTCTCTTTGCCGCAGTCCGGCGTGTTCGGGTACGTCATCGCGAACTTTAGCAACAGCAAATGTTCAATATCGTTGTCGAACCACGGCTTGGTAGGCGGTTCCCCGACGTTTCTGTTGTCAAATTTTGGCAAGAGTGGCGGATTGAACAGCCCCGGTTGGTGCGCCCGCTGGTATTTTGATGGTACCAATTTGAACTTGGTATGAACTTTGCGCCGTTCGCGGAAGACTTTGTCAGCGAGACCGCGAACTTGCTAGTCATTCATTGAACATCAGAAAACTCCAATAGATGGCGGATGTCGTTTTCAGAACAGTTTGCATTCCGTTTTAGTGAGAGGCTGGACAACGAGATGACTGTGGTAAACGAGGAGGGTGTGGTGGCCAAATCTGCAGGGTCCCATGGGGCAGCTAAAGCGGCTGGCGGTGCCACCACTATTGAGAGTGTGGCGGACATTCTGGAACGTGAACTCCAAAATGTGATTGTGGATTGGCTAGCGCGAGTCGAGGAGGAGCCAGACTTGAAGAGTATCCCGCTGAGCTTTGAAGATCGGACGGGCCATCTTCCTCATCTTCTGCATGACGTGATTAAACGGTTGCGTCTTGACGCAGGGACGAAAGCGCCGATTTCAAAGGCTGCAGCCGAACATGGGGATTTGCGACGTAAACAAGGCTACACGGTAGCGATGGCGGTGCAGGAGTCTCGTCTACTGCAGGTCACCATTTTTGAGACACTGCGCAAAAACACGAACAATTTGGAATTCAGCAAGCTGCTTCCCGACGTTGTAACCATCGCGGATGAGGTGGATGCGCAATTGAAGGAGCAGATGCTGCGCTTTATGGCGGCAGATGCTACGAAGCTGCCGAAGGGCAAGTAATCACTGGCTACCGTGCGGCACAGCGCTGAAAAGGGACGATATTCATATCCTGTGATTTCCGTCCTTTGTCGGATAGCAGGGTGACAAAGAGTAGGACTCGACCCCAAGGCTTCTCTGTTACGCCGTTTTTCTGTACCACTCCAGCCAATTCCCAGACATCGCTTTGAACGGGGCCGCTCCTGCCCGCGCCAGATGGCCCGCAAAATCAAACAGAATCAAACGCAGCCATTTGACTGACAGATACGCATTAA